>WNGF01002219.1_pt1 | contig 27525 bp, 24 predicted proteins | sample 5400641 | NCBI WGS metagenome assembly WNGF01 (sample SAMN13153371, study PRJNA577476) | soil metagenome | isolation source: 80 cm soil or saprolite under grassland replicate 2 | place: USA:California | collected 2016-06-15 | reverse complement strand
AATTGCACCTTCTGCCCAGCGTTGAAGAACCCAACCTCCTCGCTTTCCACCTTGTCTTCATTCGTGACGTACTTCCTGATGTTGCGAAGCCATCGGCGATCTGCCTGCGTCCAACGCATGGGTAGCAGCCAGTTGAGGAACTGAAAGGCAAAGAAGAGGGCAAAACCTAACCCGAACCACGGGTGCAGCAAACGAGCCATAGGTCCCCCGCCAAAGACCGGGGTCAGCCAATGGAAGGCCCAAGGCGCATAGATGCCGAAGCCAGAGAGCAGTGCCAGGAAAAAGAAAACGGCAACGATCCAGTGGAGCACGCGCGTGTAAACGCGATGGCGCTGTAATTCTCCCTCATACACGACCGTGCGGCCAATGCGGTCAAAGGCGGCGCGGGGGCGTTCGTTGAAGCGTTCCGCTGCGGTCCCCATTTATGGCTCCTTTCTCTCTGGAACCTCTTTTATGGGAGGCTCCGGCTGCGGGCGCATAGGGCCGAACGTGACATAGTGGAACAGCACGCCGATGCCGCCCAGCAACGCCAAGACTTCGAGTGCGGGCTTGAAGAGCCATTTCCAGATCGTGAAACTCAACGGGATCTGCGGCTTGGCAGGCAGCCCGCCGTAGAGCACAGGCTGCTCAGCATCGTGCAGGACATAGATGACATGTGTGCCGGAAACAGATTCCGGGTCCCAAACTCCTGCTTTGCTGAAACCAGATTGCTCCCTCAGTTGCTGGGCACGCTTCTCGGCGACTTCCTTCATCTCCTGCTTCGTCCCGAACTGCAGGCAGCCCGTGGGACAAGCCTTGATGCACGCGGGTTCGAGCCCGTTCCCAACGCGGTCCGAGCAGAGGGTGCACTTGTAGACCTTTTTCGTGGTCTGATTGAATTTTGGAATATTGAATGGACAGCCAGATACACAGAGCTGGCAGCCGATGCAGTTCTGCTGTTGGAAGTCAACAATGCCGTTCGCATACTGGACGATTGCTCCATCGGCGGGACAGGCGCGCAGGCAGCCTGGATCCGTGCAGTGCATGCACTGATCTTTACGAAAGATCCACATCAGGCCATCGCTGTCGGTCCTGGAGGTGAACGGCGACAAGCTGCCGTCGAGATTGCGTTTGACTTCGGCAAACTTGATCAATTGCCAGAAGTTCCACTCGGTTTCCGGCATTGTCTGGTAGGTATTGTCAAACTTGGTCTCTCGGAACGGCAGGTCGTTCCACTCGGCGCAGGCCACCTCGCAAGCCTTGCAGCCGATGCAGGTAGTGGTATCCATCAGCTTGCAGACTTCAACTTCCCGCTGTGCCCCTTTACCCGGAACACCGCCCGGGTGCGCCGAAATAGATTTGATCTGGAGGTTTTTTTCGTCCAACATCTCAATCTCCTCCTCACGCCTTTTCGAGCTTCACGAGGAACGCCTTGAACTCAGGCGTAAAGGCGTTGGGATCCATCGACGTGGGAGTAAGCAGATTGGCCGGATTGTGCGCAGTTCTGCCCGCGTCCTCCGCAATGCCGCGATAGCCCCAGTGAATGGGAATGCCAATCTGATACGTCTTCTTGCCGTCGATCATCAGGGGCTTGATACGGCGCGTGACCATGGCTTTGGCAATATATTGGTTACGCGCGCTGCTGACCTTGACTCTTTCTCCGCCGTGAATTCCCAACTGATCGGCCAACTCGGCCGGCACTTCCACAAACGGCTCCGGCACCAACTGAACTTCCATGGGATTGTTCTTCGTCCAGTAGTGGTAGTGCTCGGTCAGCCGGTAGGTGGTGCAAACAATGTTGTAGCCCTGGTCCGGAGTGCCGTATTTGTCCGCCGGCGTCTTAAATTTCACCGTTACCGGATTGATGGATTGCTGGGGGTGGAGCGGGTTGGCAATCGGGCTCTCCAGCGGTTCGTAGTGCTCGGGCAAAGGTCCATCGGCAAATGCGGCGAGAGGAGCAAAAATGCGGCCAACTCCCTCCGGGTTCATGATGAACGGACCCATGTGGTCTTTCGGCGGAGAGTCGGCCTTGAAATCCGGAACGTCGTTGCCAACCCATTTTTTCGCGGTCTCGTTCCACCACACTTGCGGCCGATCCGGGTCCCAAGGTTTGCCGTTGAGATCGCAGGAAGCGCGGTTGTACAGCACACGCCGGTTCATTGGCCATGACCATGCCCAGTTCGGGTAAACTCCCAGCCCCGATGGGTCCTCTGTGCCACGGCGCTGTGCCTGAGAACCTGCTTCCGTCCAGGAACCGCAGTAGAGCCAATTGCCGCAAAGCGTGGAACCGTCGTCGCGCAACATGGCGAAGCCGGGAAGTTGCTGTCCGGCTTTCACGGTCGTGCCGGTCTTTTCATCCGTGACGTCCTGGAGCGCCCGCCCGTTGATCTCCTTGGCCACCTCGGAGAGCGGCGGGTTATGCGGATCGGAATAGGCCCACGAGAGCTGCAGGATTGGATCCGGGAATGGGCCGCCTTCCTTCTGGTAGAGCTCCCGCACCTTGAGAAAGAGACGCGCCACTATCTCCTGATCCACCTTGGCGTCGCCCGGTGGTGGCACAGCGATCCATTTCCACTGCAACCAGCGGGCTGAGTTCACCAGTGTGCCGTCCTTTTCCGCGAAGCCGGCACAGGCGAGGCGGTACACCGTTGTATTGATCTGCTTCATCCGATCTGCGGAGGTGCCCGGAGCTTTCCAAAACTCGCTGGTCTCATCGGGAAAAATCTCGCCGACAACGAGCCAATCCAGCTTGCCCAGCGCCTCGATATTCTTCTGCGAATTGGGCCCGATCATCACGGCGTTCATGCCGAAGGACACCAGACCTTTCATTTCGCCCCGGTGCATGCGGTCGAACATCTCGACCCAGGAGTAGCGGCGGTCGATCTTGTGGAGATTGTTGAAGGCGAAGTCGTTCTCCTTCGTCGCATGGTCGCCGTAGAAGGCTTTCAGCAGAGAGACCGTGAATTTCGGCGTGTTCGACCAGTAATTGAAGGAATCCCATTCGCCCGGTTTCGAAGCCGTGGGAGTCGTACGCTTGAGGTAGGTCGCCAAATTTGTATCGCTGGGATTCGGGATCTTCAAGTACCCCGGCCAGATATCGAAGACGCCGCCCATGTCAGTTGCGCCCTGGATGTTGGAGTGCCCACGCAGCGCGTTTACGCCGCCGCCGGCACGCCCCACGTTGCCGAGGATCAGTTGCAGGATGGCAGCGGTCCTGATGATCTGCGTGCCATACGTGTGCTGCGTCCAGCCGACCGCATAGATGATGGTGGAGACCTTTTTCATATCGCCATCTTTGCGGACGGATGTGAAAAGGTCTGCGGCCTTCAGGAAATCATTTTTCGGAACGCCGGTGATGCGCTCCACCATCTCTGGTGTGTAGCGCGAGTACTGCTGCTTCAGCAGCTGAAAGACACAACGCGGATTCTGCAGCGAAAGGTCATACGCTGGATTGGGCGGCATCATGGGCGGGACTTTCGGCGCGCCTGCTGCTTTGGCGCCGACCGGACCCGCTGCCTGGTGGCCGCCGCCCAAGGCCTGAGCTCCGCCTGACGTCGGCTGCTGTGGACTCGGCGCGGCGGGTTGCGACGATGCGCCTGCGCCCTTTTTCTGCTCAAAGGCGTGAGTGGCTTCGCCTGCCTCGTGCTGATGCTGTGAGGCCTCCCCGGAAGCCTGCGCCGCAGTGGCCGCACCTGCCGTGAGCGCAGCACCCGCCGCGATGCCGCCGGGCGTCATGTTCCCACCCTCCTGATAATTCCAGGTTGCTTTGTCGTACGCGCCACTCTGCGGGTCAAAGCCGGAAAACAGCCCATCATCGGGCAGCTTGAAGCCGTCCTTCACGATGAACGCGGCATTGGTGTAGTTAACGAGATAATCGTGGGCGATGCGGTTGTACTGGATGGCGTAGTTGATGAGGCCACCGAGAAATGCTATGTCGCTGCCCGGCCGGATCTGCAGAAAGAGATCGGCCTGTGATGCCGTGCGCGTAAACCGCGGATCTACCACGATCAGCTTGGCATTTCGATGACGACGGGCCTCGACCGGCCACTTGAAACCACAGGGATGGGCCTCAGCCATGTTGCTGCCCATGATCAACATCATGTCGGTATTCTTAATATCGACATAGCCGTTGGTCATCGCCCCGCGTCCGAATGTTGGTCCCAAACTTGAGACCGTGGGGCCGTGTCAAACCCTGGCCTGGGTTTCGAAATACGGGACCCCTAGGCCCGCGCGCATGAATTTTACGGCGAGAAAGTTCAACTCGTTTGTGTCGGTGCATCCGCCGATCCAGCCCATCCCCTCGCACCGATTCACGGTCACTCCGTTTTTGTCGTTCACGACGAAGGTCTGGTCGCGGGTCGTCTTGATATGCCGCGCAATCTCGTCGATGGCCTGATCCCAGCTGATGTCTTCCCAGTGATCAGATCCGGGACGGCGGACCTGCGGTTTCGTCAGCCGTCTCTCGTTCAGGATGTCCTGTTCCAGCGACGCCCCCTTGGGGCAGAGCGTGCCGCGGTTGATGGGGTGGTCGGGGTCGCCTTCCACATGCACTACCTGTGGCTTGACGTTCTTCGAGCGATCACCAATCGTGTGGATAATGACGTTGCAGCTCACCGAGCAGTAAGGGCAGATGCTCCGCGTTTCTGTCGTACGAGAAATCTTTAGCCCCTGAGTCTGTGCGTAGATCGGAGCGACGTCAAAACCAAACACCGACAGACCGACGCCGCCTACCAAACCACTTTTCATGAAATCTCGTCTGGAAATTTCCATCGCATGCCCTCCTCGTGGAGACAAGCATTGCTGAAGCAGATTGGCAAGGTGGGGTATTGCTTCAGCCTCGGTGCAACGAAGACGGATTCTGCGGAACCTGTTCGGGTTGTCCTACTATCTAAATTATTGAGAGCTGGTCATTTATGCGGCACGAGGCGATAAGCTCTTCAGCGTTGCCCATTGAGCTTCTCTCAGCCGTTCACGCGGTTTCCGTCTAACCGGCATTTGCGGGCGTCAGCGATTCGCTTCAACAATTCACAAGATTGGGCTCGATCTTGCTATACCCGTGGTCGACGGCCCAGAGGTCGAGAGGCGCGGCAGCGATTTCATCGACGACGGGAACGGCGAGGCCGTGGACACTTAGATCCACCGACTTTAGGTATGTCTTGCAGGTATCGCAGGCTTCGACGCGTACATAGGGAAAATCTGCAGCCGAGTAGCGGGGCAGCTTGTCTTTGTTTTCCTCGGCGCACGCGGGGCAGACCACCCGGCGGAAGTTCCACTCCGTCAGGCAAAAGGAGCAAAGAAGCAGACGTTTAGCGCCATCGCCTTCGGGTCTCAGCACGGCAGCCTGTGGCCGGCTGTAGCACAACGGGCAGAGTGGCCCAGTGTAGGAGGCCACCTGCATCCTATCGCTGTTGCCAGCGATATGTTCCGCAAGCGGTTGCAGGCAGACCCGGGCAAAGAACTGAACTGCTCCGCCGCGTTGCTCATCGCCTCTGGCCCTTGCCGCGAGCAAGTCAAACCATTGCTGCCGGTTTTCTGCGCGCAACCCGCGTGCCACTCCGGCCAGCCCGGGAGGGCCATGTCTTTCAATCAGGGAAAACAGCGCAGGAAGATGCCGCAGCGCGAGCTCGATATCCAGTTGATCGCGCAATGGCCGATGATCGCCCGCAAGGTTTTGGCCAGCCGCCTGCTCGTAAACGGCCTTCTGGAAGCTGGCGATTCGGCCGTAGAAATTCATGATCTCGGCCGCAAACGGAAACTTGCTGGCTAATTCATCCGCCCGTGTGATACGGCGGTCCCATTCACTTTTGCTCATGTTGTCGTGCCTTTGCCGCTCCCAATCCTGTCATTCCACTACAAATGTGTGCTCGCCAGCCGCGCTGCTCCGGAATAGATTACAAAGCGCCGTCCACGAAGGAAGCCGATCAGCGTCATGCCAAACTCACGTGCAAGTTTTACCGCCAAATCAGAGGGTGCGGAGACGCAAGCGAGCACTGGAATACCTGCCGCCAGCGTCTTTTGCACAATTTCAAAGCTTCCTCGTCCGCTCACCAGCAGCAGAGAATGCGCCAGCGGAAGCAGGTCCCGGCGCACTGCCCAGCCGACGACCTTATCCACTGCGTTATGCCGGCCAATGTCTTCCCGCAGAACCAGCAGTTCGCCATTCAAGCTGAAGAGCCCTGCGGCGTGCAAGCCGCCCGTCCGGCTGAAAACCGGCTGCGCCGCAGACAAGCGCTCCGGCAACGCGCAAAGCACCTCGGGATCGATGGTGCAAACCGCATCTGCGGGTCTGATGGTTCGTAACCGCACGGCGTCAATGGAAGCCTTGCCGCATACCCCGCAGCTCGAAACTGCATAGAAGTTGCGCTGGCTCGCGCGGGGGTCGAACTCCGTGGCTGCTGTCAACTCCACATGTACGCGGTTGGCTTGCTTCGGCTGGTGCTTCACCGACACTATATCCGCGTGGCCGGCGATCAGTCCTTCTGTGATGAGAAATCCCAGTGCCAGGTCCTCCTCATGTCCCGGCGTCCGCATGGTCACGCTCACGGGAATGTCGCCGATACGGATCTCCAGCGGCTCTTCGCCCGCAAGGTAGTCATTGACCGGACGCATGACTCCATCACACCACTCGTTCACTCCGGTAATGGAGAGCATGCGCGGGATCACACCAGCCCTCCTGGCCGCTGCCGCGGTGCGTTCCGCAGGGGCGCGACCCTGGCGCGGCGCAGGCAGCTGTGGTTCTCCGACGCAGAATCAAGCATGTGGAGGCGCTCTTTCGGGCTGCCGGATAAGTTCGCACGCTTCCGCTTGCGCCCATTGCACGCCCTGTCTAGCGCATTATGGAGCATTTGAGACCTCCTGTCGCACCAGCATCTTACCTGCTCATTCTTTGAAGCGTCGGTGCAGCTCGAAACTTTCCTGCCTGCAGCTCTCGCTCCTGCACTGCAGGCGGCTGTCGTGGGTGTACCCGGCCGACTGCGAGAAGAAGCTTGCGGAATCCGTCCCGCATGGGCATAGTAAACCCCGCGGGCAAGCAGGTCCGCAGGAGCGATTTATGCGCACACGAACCAGACCATGCCTTCGTGGAATAGGAACGAGGTAGTTTGACCCCTGTTCCCAATCCCGAGATCTTTCGCCGGCTGCCCTCGGTCGATGAACTGCTGAAAAGCGCTGAAGTCTCGACTCTGATCGGCGAGCACGGCAGGACAGGCGTGGTCGACGCGATCCGCGCCGAGCTCGAACAACTGCGAAGCACGATCGGCCAGGGCATGCTGGAGGAAACCGAGCTGAATGCCGCACTCAACATCCTTCCCGGCCTTGTAAGAGTCCGCCTCAGCCATGCAAGCGTCAATTCGCTCCGGCGTGTGATCAATGCCAGCGGGGTAATTCTTCACACAAATCTCGGACGCGCGCCACTCGCGCCCGAGGCGATCACGCGCATCACGGAGTGCGCAACCGGATACTGCAACCTTGAATTCGATCTGGAAAGAGGCGAGCGCGGAAGTCGCGATGAACACGCGCAGCACCTTTTTGCGCAGTTATTTTCGCGCGAAGGTCTTCGTGGGCAATCGACCCTGGTGGTCAACAACAACGCCGCAGCCGTGTTGCTGGCGCTCGCCGCGTTGGCCCAGGGCGCAGAGGTGATTGTCTCGCGCGGAGAACTGATAGAGATCGGCGGCTCTTTCCGCATTCCCGAGATCATGCAGCAATCCGGAGCGATCCTACGCGAGGTCGGCACCACCAATCGAACGCGTGTCGAAGATTACAAAAGCGCGCTCTCCGAGCGCACGCGGCTCCTGCTTCGAGTGCACCGTTCCAACTTTGAAATCATGGGCTTCACCGAGCAGGCGTCGCTGCCTGAGCTGGCTGAGCTTGCGCGGCAGCACAACATCCCGCTCATGGAGGACCTTGGCTCGGGCGCAATGGTCGATCTAAGGGCGTACGGCATCACCGGCGAGCCCGGTATCTATGAGTCCTTACGCGCAGGGGTGTCGCTGGTTACGTTCAGCGGTGACAAGCTTTTGGGTGGACCACAGGCCGGAGTCATTGCCGGAGAGTGCTCGCTGCTTGAGCGCATCCGCAAGCACCCGCTGTTCCGCGCCGTGCGGGTGGACAAGATGTGCTATGCGGCGATGGAGGCAACGCTATCGGCCTATGTGCGGGAGCAATTCGAGCGCATTCCGTTGCTGCAAATGCTGAAAGCCCCTCCCGAGCAGATTCGGCAACGCTGCGAACTGCTGGCCGCCTCTGCCGCCGCTCTCTCAGCCTCCGTACAGCCCACTAGCACAATGATTGGTGGGGGCGCAGCTCCGGGAAAATCGCTTCCGAGCTTTGCTGTTGCACTCGCGCACTCAACGATGAATGCCTCGGAACTCGCTCGAAGACTGCGCCAGCAGAAGATCCCGGTGGTCGCACGCGTCGAGGAGGACCGTGTGCTGCTCGATCTGCGCACGGTAGCTCCCAGCGATGATGTCTATCTTCGAGAGCTGCTGGCGACTGTGGCACTCTGATCCGGATCGGGAAGTTCCCCGAATACCTGTCCGTTATAAAACCTGGCGCGCGATTCTGGAAACTAACTCAATCGGCGGCTCCTCGCAGAGCCGCCATCACTCCAAGAGAGAGATCCCATGGATCGTCGCGAGTTTTTACGCAGCGCCGGAGTGATCTCAGCCGGCCTTAGTTTCCCGATTACACGCAAGCTCTTTGCAAGCAGCTCAGCTTCGCAGGAGTGGCGACGATTCGAAGTCACGACTCGGGTTGAGGTCCTAAAGCCCTCCGGAGCAACGCGGATATGGCTGCCCGCTGCATTGATCGTCGAGACCCCATTCCAGCGAACGATCGCCAATCGCTGGGAGTGCCGTGGCGGCAGCTCAACCATACTTGAGCAGACGCAGGATGGACTTGGAATCGTTACAGCGCGGTTCCCCGCAGGCGCGCAACCGGCTCTTACCCTCACCAGCGTTATCGCAATAAGGGATTATTCGGTGAATCTCTCCGCTCCAACGCATGCTCCACAACTGAGCCGCGCAGAGCTCGAGTACCATCTCCGTCCGACCAAACTGCTTCCCACCGACGGCATTGTCCGGCAAACTGCCTTGGAGATCACCCGCGGGCAAAAGTCTGAGTTCGCGAAGGCACTCTGCATCTATGAGTGGATCATCGACAACACATTCCGCGACCCCAAAGTGCGCGGCTGCGGCGTCGGAAATATTCGCGGGCTGCTCGAGTCGAGAAACCTGGGAGGCAAGTGCGCCGACCTCAACGCGCTCTTTGTTGGGCTGGCCCGCGCTGCCGGTCTCCCCGCGCGAAACGTCTACGGTATTCGCATCGCCAAGTCGAAGCTGGGTTATCAAAGCCTGGGCGCTTCCACGGCCAATGTAACCAAAGCGCAGCACTGTCGTGCCGAGGTGTATCTGAACGGCCACGGTTGGGTCCCGGTCGATCCTGCCGACGTGCGCAAGGTTGTGCTGGAGGAACCACCGAGCAATCGATCTCTGGACAATGAATCGGTAAAGCAGGCCCGTACACGCCTGTTTGGTTCATGGGAGATGAATTGGATGGCATTCAACTTCGCCCATGACGTCGCTTTGCCGGGGTCCGACGGACCCACGCTCGGATTCTTCATGTATCCCCAGGCCGAGACCGCACAAGGCCGCCTCGACAGTCTTGATCCGGAGAACTTCAGGTACGAAATCATGGCGACAGAGCTCGTCTGACAGCAATTTGGCGTGTCCGCCTCAACACTGCCACTTGGTGGCCTCGCACTTCGGCCCGGTAGTATCATTGACCGATGCTGGAAGAGAAACCAGTGCGATTGACGGAGGCTGCCAGGGCTGCGGGTTGAGCGAGCAAGCTCAGTCCGGCGGTGCTGGACTCGGTGCTTGGGAAATTAGCCCGGCAGGTCGATCCTCATGTTCTCGTCGGCTTCGAGAAAGCTGACGACGCAGGCGTCTATCAACTGACGCCTGAGTTGGCGCTCGTCCAAACGATCGACTTCTTCACCCCGATCGTGGATGATCCGTACACCTTCGGTCAGATTGCCGCTGCGAATGCGTTGAGCGATGTCTACGCGATGGGTGGCACGCCGCTCTCCGCCCTTGCCGTGGTGTGTTTTCCTGAGAAGGAAGACCCCTGCGTCCTATCACAGATCCTCGCCGGCGGTCTCAACAAGATGGCCGAAGCCGGATGCACCGTCATTGGCGGCCATAGCGTCCGCGACCCGGAGATTAAATTCGGCTATGCGGTGACCGGCACCGTCGATCCACGGCGTGTGCTTACCAACTCCGGAGCCAAGGCCGGCGACTCCCTCGTCCTAACGAAACCCTTGGGTACTGGCGTCATCTCGACGGCAGTGAAGCGAAGACAAGCCAAGCCGGAGTGGATCGAAGCAGCGGTGAGCTCGATGGCGACCCTGAACAAGAGTGCTGCCGACATCGGCCTAGCGTATGACATCCACGCTATGACCGACGTTACGGGGTTTGGCATGATGGGCCACGCCCGCGAGATGGCGCTGGGCAGCGGCGTAAGCCTGCGTTTCTCTGCGTCGGCTGTGCCTCTGCTTCCGGGGGCACTGGATTGTGTGGAGAGTGGCTTCGTCCCAGGCGGCCTGAAGAACAATTATGACTTTGCATCGTGCTGCGTCGAAATGGCCCCGAATGTCGCGCAGCCTCTCCAAACAATCCTCTACGACCCACAAACATCCGGTGGGCTTTTGATCGCAGTAAACTCCGCGGAAGGTTATTCACTTGTCAATCGTTTGCGGACCGAAAATATACCCGCGGCAATCGTAGGGGTGGTACTGCCCGAGGGCAAGCCACCGATCCGGGTGGAGCCGTAACGCGCTGCCGGGCTCTCAAAGAATGATTCGTGTGTCGCCAACCCGACGCGTCACATGTTCACGGTCCAGGTATTCCAGCAGCGGTATCGCGAATTTACGCGAGATGCCGAAGTGCTCCTTAAATTGAGGCACGTCGATCTTCGCTGACTGCGATTTCAGTTCCAAAAGCCGGCGCCTCACTTCATCCAGGGCACTGCGATGAAAGAGCAGCTCGTCGCTGAGTTTTACAAGGACCTTTTCGCGCAGCAACAGAGTCACGATCTTGTGTGCCTCGTCCTGGCCGATCTTCAACCCGGCCAGCACCTCTCGCAACGCCGGGGCCTGCACACCCGCCCGCTGGTACGCCTCTTCGATTTGCCGCTTTGATCTGGACTCCTCCTCTTTCATCACTACGCCGCGGCCGGGCAGGTGCACGAGGTCCGCCGTAATTGCAAGCCTGTTCTCGGCCACCATGCAATTGAGGGCGCCATCGAAAAGCTCTCGGCGCACTTTGCTCTTTTCAAACAGCTCCTGCTTATTGATACCGCCGACAAGCGGATTGCCTGCTTGAAAGCTCGTGGTTTGCGCGATAAGACATTCGGCAAGCTGATCGAAGGCAGCTTTGGAGACCAGCACATTGCCCCGAACGACGATTTCCCGCGCTGCTTCGTGCTGACCCAGAGCGCTTTCCAGCCGCTCCTTTGTCCATCCGGTCTCGTGAATGGCATCCGCGACACGCAGACCACGCCTCCCGCGCCGAATCGTCAGCAGGCGTATGCGGCAGCTGTCGTCTCCCTTGCCGAGCTCGGACAAAAACGCGATGCGCTCCGGCGGCCTGAGGCGTCCGAGCGGACGAACATCCACTACCAAACCACCGCCGATCGTGGTTACCGGGGAGAACTGACGGATGATGAACCGGTCGCCCGGAGCGCATGCCACGGGAAGAGCGCTGCGAAGTTGGGCCCACGCTGTTTCGCCCGCCTTGAGTTCCTGGCCTTCGTAGAGAGCCACCTTCGCGGTGGTTTCGGTGGTAAACAAGTGCAAATGAACCGGACTGAGATGCTTCAGGCCTGGCACTCGATCCAGTAACGAGAGTCGCACGTCGAGCCTTCGCGTAGGCCGCAGCAATCCCGGAGCCGTCAACGTCATCCCGCGCGTTAGCTCCTCCTGCGCAATTCCTGCCAGGTTCAGCGCGGCACGTTGTCCGGCAACGGCTTCTTCCGTTGCGTTGCCGTGTACCTGCAATCCCCGCACGCGTGCTTTCTTGTCGGCCGGCAGGATCTCAATCTCCTGCCCCTTCCGCACCTGGCCGGAGATCATCGTTCCGGTCACCACCGTTCCGAAACCTTTCATTGAGAAGACTCGGTCAATTGGCAGCCTGAACGGCGCCTGCGCATCTTTCTGCACAGTCTCGCTTGCCGCGTTGGCCAGTTCCCGCTTCAGTGCATCCAGCCCCTCTCCTGTGCGCGAACTGACCATCAGAAGTGGCGCCTGGCGCGCGTCAAGAAACGTTCCGCGGAGGAACTCCTCCACCTCCATGCGAACGACGTTGAGCGTCTCGGCATCGACCAGATCGCATTTGGTCAGCACGGTGATGCCGCGCCGAACCTGCAAGAGACGGCAGATATCCATATGCTCCCGTGTCTGAGGCTTGACCGACTCCTGCGCCGAGATCACCAGCAGCACAATGTCGATGCCGGCCGCGCCTGCCAGCATGTTGCGCACAAATCGCTCGTGTCCCGGCACGTCCACAAAGCCAAGCTGTAGTGGCCCATGTGGGCCCTCCAGCTTGAGATGTGCAAAGCCCAGGTCGATCGTGATGCCGCGCCGCTTTTCTTCTTCCAGCCGGTCCGGGTCTATGCCCGTCAGCGCTCGCACCAGAGCGCTCTTGCCATGGTCAATGTGGCCTGCGGTACCTACAATGACGGATCTCATGTCTACACTGGTGCTTCAGAATTGGATCGCGATTGCAGAGAATAGTTGGCGGAAGCGCGTGTGAGTCGAACACACCAGAGGAAAGCAGAGCTTCCTCTCGCCGGTTTTGAAGACCGGGAGCATCACCGGATCCTACTCGCTTCCGTACCGTACATGCGGACCCCGAGATCGATTCTACACCGCAAAATTAGCCCTGCCTTTTCCGAGAGTGAAATCGAGTTCCTGACCCAGGTGACCAACCACATTGCTCTTGCCGTAGAAAACGCGCTTGCTTATGGCGAAATCGCCGATCTCAAGGACAGGTTGAGCTTGGAAAAGGTCTATCTGGAAAACGAGCTTCGTACTGAATTCAACTTCGAGGAGATCGTCGGCGAAAGCGCGGCCCTGCGTCGCGTGCTGCAACAAGTGGAGATTGTGGCGCCAAGCGACTCGCGCGAATAGACGGATAGAGGATCGGCGCCGTCGCAAAGCCGCCGCGCCAATGAGTGCGCGTCAATGGCTGCAGGGGATCCGTGGTGGCGTCCGTCGTGTCTGTCCATTCGCGGGCCTTCTCTTCAGGCTCATCAGCCAGCTCGCGTCCTGCGCATACAACTCCAGCCCTGTCTCCGCTTTTTCCTTTAAGGCCGACTGCTGACCTGCGGCGCCGCCACCACTGCGCCGCAGCAAGGGCCACCTGTTTTATCTCCCACGCCGCGCTTTGTCCGCATCTTCGGCGAGATCGTGCAGCAGATCGAAAAACGCCGGAGACTGGCCGATAAACAGCCCCATTGCGGTAAGGAAATTCACCACTTTTATGGCGATGCCATTCGTCTCCGTTGGACGGATGACCGAGCATACCGGGTATTTCCGGCTTAGAAACGGGCATGGCTCCGGCATAATCAGGTCGGTCTCAAACAGCTCTCCGCCGAAGGGGGACGAATTCAGATCGGGGAATGTCACCGATACGTTGCTCACCGGGTCCACCGCAGTCAGTGGGGGCGCGTTGCCTGCCTTGTCGGCCCAAGTTTGGAAGTGCATCGTTTCCGTGGGGCCGATGCTGATCAGAATTCGCAGCACCTCTACGCTTGTCGCCCTCTGCGCCATGGCCGGGTAGAGGCTGTTACCGCCTTGTTCGATCGTAGGGAAGTGAAACGCAGCGGTGTTGGCGATCGCCTGGAGGAGGTTTGCGTCGGTCGTATCGGCGTCGGTCCTGGGAATGGCTGTGTGCTGCCCGACAGCGAGCGTCGGCACCGCCTGTGGAAATGCAAAGTTTGGATCGAGGTCCGGGTTGTGACTGTCGTCTCGGTACCGCGTCCACCAACTGGTATCGAGTGTGAGCTGCATGAGATTGGTAAGCCGCAGTTGGCCGCTCGATCCGGTTGCGGTGCTACCCTGCAACGTGCGGAACGGCTCCAGATTCACTGGCGCGGCTCCGTGGGCGACGAGGTACGCATTCAGGAAGTTCTGATGCGTGAACTCATCGTCCGTATTGTCGTGGATGTACTGCGCCATGTCCTCATCGAGAACGGCAAGAGCCGCTGTGTAAGCCGCATTTCCGCTCCCTCCGGGAACTTCGCTGTCCTGAACGCCTCCGAGTTCGTTGTACTGCACCCAAAAATCTGTCTCCAGAATCTCAGCGGCCGCCGCGAACCTGAGCAGGGCCGCATCTCCCCTGGTCAAATGGCGAAAGCTTGCATCCGGCTCCGCCAGGGCCAGGGCAGACGGGCTTTGGGCCAGCAATCCGGCACCCAGTGTTGCCGCCCCGGCCGCCAAGCCGCCTTTCATGAAGGCACGACGGTTGAATGCTTTCCTGGAATCATTCTCCCTATTGTTCATACTTGTCTCCTTCGGCCGTCAAGCTACCCCCGGCGAAGATTGCAAGTGTCATCGGCTTGTAAGCAGTTTGTAATCGCTCCGCCACCAATCGCTCTGCTGTTTTTTACTTTTATTGCGGGTAGCCGGGCGTTGCAGGAGTCTGGTCGTCGTAGTCTTTGCCGTACTTATTCTTGTGCCTGACCTGAAGATGGCCTGGAGAGCGCAATCGGATCGTTCCCAGCGAATGATCGGAATCGGAAACATTGACCGTACGGCGAAATCCGGCGAGTTCTTCCGGAAGCGAGCGCTCAAACCAGACATCGAGCATGTAGCGGCCCGCCGAGAGATCATGGACCACAATCTCACCATTTGCATTGGAGATTGCGTAATAGGGCGTGGCAAGGGCGATGACCACAGCGCTCATCTGGGGATGAATGTTGCAGAAGATATATGAGATCCCAGGTTTATCGAAGCGGACCATTCGCGTGCTCCCGGCCTCGTAGAGGCCGAGGTCGAAGCGCTTGCCTTCGAACAACGAAAAGACGTTGTGAAAAAAGGGATCTTTGTTGGGGAACTCAACCGCTGTACCCACCGGCACGATCAGCAAATGCGGCTCGAAATGTTTCCCGGTCTGGACCAGCCTGGGATGTGGTAGGGCTGCGGATTTTGTGCGTGCAGCCGCGCCGTTATCGGCACGAACATTGGAAAGCGGCGTAAGCCACACAACCACGCCGGAGGCGTCCTTTGCTGCGGACCCTGCAGCTGTTTCGACGATCACCTGTCCTTTGAGGGTGATTGCTTGCCCCCAACCAGCAGCGGACATCAATGCCATCCAAAGGATCGCGAGAAGAATCCGGAGACTCATATCAGAAGAGCACCCCGGCGCTAAGGTTGATGTGGTCGGCTGTCTCGCTCGTCCCCTGCACTTCGAAGGTGCGCAGGCGCCGGTATTCCAGCGAAAACACAAGATCGGAACGCGGCCGGGCAATCACGTTGACCATAGCGCCGCGGTTACGGGCAACAGAAGAGTTGACGTAGCTTTCTGTGCTGGGAAATTCGCGAAGGTCCGCGGCAAAAGGATTATCTTGGCCGAACGCGCCGTTGAATTCCAGCTTGGCTGTCGGAGCGAACTTCAATTGGGCCCATCCTCCCAAAGTATTTAAGCCGTGCACCTGCGTTGCCGGGTCGGCCAGATCGCCGCTGAAAACCACGCTCCGGCCGGTTGCCCCTGCCAAGCCGCCGATTGCGCGGCCGCGATAAAACTCTCCGCTGATGCTGAACCACCGCCCGATCGGAACAGTAACATCCGAAGTGGCTGCCCACCCCTCGACGTCGCGATGGAATCCCCAATTCTGGCGATTGTAGAACGCGCCGCCGCCTACCGTAAGAGATCGCCCGAACAGCACATGGCTCCAGGCGATTCGCGCGGCATACGCCGGCTGTCCTGCGCTCTCCCCGGCCTGCACCGGTCGAAAATATTCCGAGACCGGCGGCTCACCGGTGACACCATCCAGAATTCCTGCCGCGAAATTTATGCTCGAGTTTTCAGAGAGTGGGGTTTGATGTTCGAACCGGAGCTGCGGAAGCCACGCCCACAGAGTTCCTGCGTAAGCCAGCGATGGGCTTGAGAGCGACGCGAAAGAACTGGGCGCCAGCGGCGCAAAGAACAAGCTGTCCTGGCCGCCAACGATGGCTGTGTTTTGCCACTGCAGCCGCAGACGGGCGGTCCGCAGACGTACTAACCCGAAGGTGACGCCATTCTCGACGCTGGAAAACCCCCCTGCAAAGTCGAATTGAACGTCGGCTGAGGTGCGTGCGCCGGCGATCTGCGGACCGAAGACCTGCAGGCCCACGATCGACTGCCGCAAGCTGCTGGCAAATGACTGGCGGGAGAGCACGCTAGTTGCGGATTGCGCTAACGTGGGATTGTCTATGGAGTCCACGGCGCCGCGATTGCTGAACAGATTGAACAAGGCAATACCCGAGAGCTTTATTCGATATTTCGACGCACTCTCAACCTTTGTTTGGTATTGCTCGTCCACTCTGTCGTTGAGTAATTGGATGTCTTCCTCAAGCGCAGCCAGACGCTTCTCGCTGCCGGGCTGCTCTGGCATTGTGTTGGAAGTGCTATTCAGCGGCGGCTTGCCGGGCAAACCCGAGTCGCGGGCGAGTTCACTCCTGAGTTGGATCGCCTCGGCGCGATAGCGTGCTGTTTCCTCGCGCAATTCACGGACTGCCTCCTGCAGGTCGCGCATCTGGGCCTGCATTTGGAGAAGGACCTCGACGAGTGAATCGCCCGGCGGCGGAGACTCCTGTGGCCACGCTGAGCTGGGGCCAAGCAACAACACAACAAAGATGAAGATGCCGCGAGAGCGCATAGAAATTACTCCTCTCAGTGCTGGCTGATTGCACGGATTTTAGCGGTGGTCACTTCGTCGGTGTGGCAACCTAACGGCAGCCGGATGACAAACACTGTGCCTTCGCTCGAGGAAGACTCGACGAGGACTTCGCCACCGTGGTCCTGTACGATCTTCTGTACAACAGCTAAGCCCATTCCCGTTCCATTCTGCTTTCCAGAGCTGACGAACGGCTGGAAGAGCTTGTCGCGGACCTTGTCGGGGATCCCGGTTCCGTTGTCGTGTATGCGGACTACTCCCGTGCCGGACTCCTGGCGGATCAGGACCTGAATGCGCCCGTTCTCTGCGGGCACTGCTTCGCAGGCGTTCAGCAGCAGGTTGTAGAAGACTCTTTGCAATTTCTTTTCATCGAACCATCCGGCTGCTGGAGCTTCGGAGTCGATCTGGACGGCAATCCGCTGCCACTGCGGATGGATCTGTACGGCAAGCGCGGCCCGGCGAACGACCTGCTGCAGACCGGCATACGAGAGATTTAGCGAAGCCTGGGTTCGCGAAAATTCGAGCAGAGACTCGATCAACTCCGTCATCTCATCCACCGCCGCTCGGATTTCCTGGTACAGCTCTTCCCGTTGATCCTTTTCGATACCGGTTCCGCTCAGGAATTCCGCGTTGGCGATCACGGCGGTCAAGGAATGGCGCAGGTCGTGCGAGATGAAACTCGCCATTGTGCCAATGGTTGCCATGCGTTCGCTCTCCAACAGTTGCTGTTGAGTTTTGTGCAGGTTTCGGCGCATGCGCTCGAATGCTCCGGTGACTTCGGCCACTTCGTCATCTCCGCGCGATTCCAGCGGATAGGAAAAGTTTCCTGATTCCATCGAACGCACGCCCGCGACCAGCGACTTCAGCGGCCTCGAGAACGTGCGTGAGAGAATTAGCATCAGAGTGCTGCCGAGCGCCACAGCTATCAATCCCAGGGCCAGCAACATCCGATTGAGGCGCCGCAGGTATGCACTGGCTTGGTCATAGGACTTCAGTACGCTCAGGCGCACCGGCGGTCCATCGCCAGGCGACGACAACTCAACCGACGTGGAGAGATATCGTTCCCCTTCAAACTGCAGGTCTTCCGGCCGTGAGTTAGCAGATGAGCCTGCCAGACTGGCAGCCAAGCCAGACTCTGCGCGCGGCGAGAGGGTACTCACGACCACAGTGTCACCATAGCGGAAAGCCACACGGCTGGCCGCAATGCGGCCGACCTCCTGAGCGACCTGGGTATCGATCTCGTAGCCGACGGCCAGCACGCCAAGCAGGCTGTTATCGGCCGGCGCGCCGAAGTACACCGGTTGCACGAAAACCTCATAGAGATGTCCGTTCCCGTACCACCAATGCCGCCGCCCGGCCGAGCGCCAAGACCCCTGCATCGCCTGCTGGGCGGTCTCGATCGAAAATCCCGGAGTTGACGTGTGCAGCGCAACCACCTTGCCGGAGCGATCAGCCAAAACGAACAGACTTCCACCGGTCAAGGTCCATAGTTCGGCGGAGGAATCCTGTATGGTTGCCGAGTCGTGGGACGTCATCACGGCTTTAAGAATCGGCAAATCCGCAACCAGCGCGGCCGATCGCGCCAGCTGCGCTTCGCGCTGCCGCTGCACATCCCGGAAGGTGAGCACGGAGCCTTGCAGGTCGTCATAGACCTCCTGCTGCACCTGCTTCTGGACTGTCCGCTGCACAATGAAAAGCGTCGCACCGGTCAGGCCAATCGTGACCAGGAGGAGCGACAGCAGGAATTTCGTCTGGAGACGGACCTTCAGCATTGTTGATTGCCTGGCCTGACGGTTGCGATGTCCAACTACGGGATAAATTTATAGCCCGCGCCATGCATGGTTCGGATATGCAACGGAAAGGCGGGGTCCTTCTCGAGCTTCTGTCGAAGCTTAAGAATTTGGTTATCTACGGTACGGGTACTGGGATAGTTCTGATAGCCCCATACTTCGTTCAGTAATTCCTCTCGCGAGATTACACGGTTGGCGTTCTGCACAAAGAACTTCAGGAGCTTGAATTCCAGGGTGGTGAGCGAAACCGGCTCCCCACCTCGGGTCAACTCCATCGCGGTAAAGTCCACACTGATCTGGCCGAAGGCAATACAGGCGGGGTCTGCCACGAGATGCGCCGCGTGCCGCATGGCTACTCTGGCGCGCGCCAACAGCTCCCGCGGGCTGAAGGGCTTCGTGACGTAGTCATCGGCGCCAAGTTCCAGCAAGAGAACCTTATCCGCAACGTCCGTAATGGCGCTGAGCACGATGACGGGCACGGCCGGGTTCCGCTCCTTCGCCTCTTTGCAGAACTCGCGTCCGGAGATACCAGGCAAGCGAAGATCGAGGATGACCAGCGCAGGTGGATTGCTACGAAATGCCTCCAGACCGGAGACACCGTCTCCTGCGACTGCGATTTCATAGCATTCGGCTTCAAATAGCCGTCGCAATGCTCTTTGCACAGCGCGGTCGTCATCCACGATAAGGATCCGTTCCACGCGCGACTCCAACACACTTCCTGGCATCATTGACCAAGGTTAGATGCCAAGCACGATTCGCGGGTGGCCGCCCAGAGCGATGCGGCTATTTTGGCGCGACAACGATCAAATTGCGGGTTCCAACCCGCGCGGCGGGATGGTCAAATCGGCTTCCGAAGCGATGGTAGCCGTGCCCCCTCACTCACCATAGCAGACCGTCTCAGAGCCACCGGTACCGATTTCCTCGGGCAAACCATTCTCTGGATGTGACTTCAATAAAGCCCCATCCCTGCTGCGCAAGGATGGGGCATCCCCGACATCGGCGGTGATGTCTTCGACGGTGACGTTGGGAAATCCACGTTCGGCAAAAAGCTGCAGGGCACACCGGAACAGCTTGATGCGGGTCTCAGCCGCACGCCGCTCCCGGCGTCCCATGCCTTTCAAATGCCGCAATTCTTCAGAATGGAGGGTCCGCATCAATGCCGCAGATCGATCCTCTTACCGATTCTTTATATCTGACCACCGTCAGAAAGGTATCGCCCTGCGAAGATGTCTTGTCAATTGCCGAAATTGGCAGGGTCTCTGCTGCTCCACCCCGAGGCCTGTTCTTGGGAAAGCCTGCTCTTCAGCTCGGAAAGTTATCTCCGATTATCCGAGTAGCTTCCAGCATTCGCGTGCTATGGCCCACTCTTCTTGGGCGCGAATGACCAGCACCCGCACGTTCGATACCGGCTGTGCGATATCGGCGTCGAATGATGGATCGGAGTTCTTCGAGGCGTCCACCTGCACCCCCAGGAAGGCCAGATTGGCGCAAGTCGCTTCACGGATTTCAGGTGAATGCTCTCCAATACCGCCGGTGAAAATCAGTGCATCCATTCCACCGAGCACCGCCGCCATCGAGCCAATCCCCGCCTGCAGCCGATGCACAAAAATCTCAACGGCCAGTTTAGCCCGTCCACTGCCGCGTTTCATCTCCGCGAGCACCTCGCGCATGTCGGAAGAAACGCCGGAAATCCCGAGCAATCCGGAATGCCGGTTCAGGACCTCGTCGAGTTGTTCGCCGGAGATGTGGGTCGAGCGCATCAGGTAGGTCAGCACGCCGGGATCGATCGAACCCGTGCGCGTGCCCATCATCAGTCCTTCCAGCGGTGTGAATCCCATGGTGGTATCGATGCTGTGTCCATCCCGAACCGCCGCCAGCGAGCATCCATTCCCAAGGTGGCAACTCACCAGCCTTAGCGACTCGAGCGGGCTGCCGAGCATCTGCGCCGCGCGGCCGGCGACGTATTCATGATTGATCCCGTGAAACCCATACCGCCGGATGTCTCGCTCGAACCACTCATACGGGCCCGGATATACGGCTGCGCACAACGGAATGCGGCTGTGGAAGCCGGTGTCGAAGATCGCCACCTGGGGCACCGGACCCAGCACCTGCTCGACGATCTGCATGCCTTCGAGTTCGGCGCGATTATGCAAGGGAGCAAAAACGGAGACGGCGGCAATCGCGGCTTTCACCTTGGCGTCAACGCGAACCGGACACCTGTAGTGCGGACCTCCGTGCACCACGCGATGGCCGACCACATCAATTGCGTCGGACCTCTCAACCAGTGGTGAGGTTCCAGACCAAAGCGAGCTCAGCAGGTATTCGATCGCCTCTCGGTGCGACGTAATTCTCGCCCGCGCGCGTTCGACGTGACCGCATTTCCGCATGCTCACCTCGGCGGAGTCGCCCTCCCACTCAATGTTGGCCGCCCACAGCGGCTCGGGAGCTTCGGCGGACAGCGTCTCTCCGATCTGGTAAAGACTGCTTTTCTGGCTGCTCGATCCGGAATTCAGTACGAGGATCTTCATCCCTTAATGAGGCCACTTCCAGTTCTTGATCTCCGGCATATCCTCGCCGTGCTGCACGATGTAGCTCTTGTGTTCTACAAGCTTGTCCCGCAGATGCTGTTTGAAGTGCGCGCCGATGCGCTGCAATCGCGGCACGCGGTCGACCACATCACCGGCAAGGTGATAACGATCCAAGTCGTTCAGCACGGTCATGTCGAACGGCGTGGTCGTGGTGCCTTCTTCCTTGTAGCCGCGCACGTGGATGTTGCCGTGATTCGTTCGCCGGTAAGTCAAACGGTGAATCAGCCAGGGGTAGCCGTGATAGGCGAAGATGACCGGCTTATCGGTGGTGAACAGTGAATCGAAATTGTGATCGGATAGCCCGTGCGGATGCTCTCTTTGCGGTTGAATCGTCATCAGGTCAACGATGTTGACCACACGAATCCGCAGCTCCGGGAAGTGCTGCCGCAGCAGATCAACGGCAGCCAGGGTTTCGAGCGTCGGGATATCGCCGGCGCACGCCATCACCACCTCCGGCTCCTGGTGCTCGTCTGTGCTGGCCCAGCCCCAGATGCCGATGCCCGTGGTACAGTGCTTGACAGCCGCATCCATGTCGAGCCATTGCAACGCGGGCTGCTTGCCGGCAACAATGACGTTCACGTAGTTGCGGCTCCGCAGGCAGTGGTCCGCTACCGACAACAGCGTATTCGCATCTGGCGGCAGATACACGCGCACGACGTCGGCCTTCTTGTTGACGACGTGATCGATGAATCCCGGATCCTGGTGACTGAAGCCGTTGTGGTCCTGCCGCCACACGTGCGAAGTCAGCAGGTAGTTCAGCGAAGCAATGGGTCGCCTCCACGGAATGTCCCGCGTCACTTTCAGCCATTTGGCGTGCTGATTGAACATGGAATCCACGATGTGAATAAACGCCTCGTAGCATGAGAAGAAACCATGCCTGCCGGTCAACAAGTATCCTTCCAACCATCCCTGGCACAGATGTTCGCTCAGCACCTCCAGAACTCGGCCGTCAGGTGCAAGATGCTCATCGCTGGACCGGGTCGGCTCCATCCACTCCTTGTCGGCCGCCTGATAGATGGCATCCAGCCGGTTGGAAGCGGTTTCGTCAGGGCCGAAGACGCGGAAGTTCCGGTTCTTCTCGTTCAGCTGCATGACATCGCGCAGGAAACTGCCGAGTATGCGGGTTGCCTCGGCATACTCATTGCCCGGCATCGGCACCTCGACACGGTATTTGCGGAAATCCGGCATCGAGAGGTCTTTCAGCAGCAGCCCCCCGTTCGCGTGTGGATTCGCGCCCATGCGCCGCTCGCCTTTGGGCGCCAGATCGGCTAGTTCGGCAATCAGCTTGCCGTCTTCAGAGAACAGCTCTTCCGGGCGATAGCCTTTCATCCACTCCTCGAGCTGCCGCAGGTGATCGGGATGCGACGCCAATTCCGATAGCGGCACCTGGTGAGAGCGCCACGTGCCTTCCACGGGCTTGCCGTCCACCATTTTGGGCCCTGTCCAGCCCTTGGGGGTGCGCAACACCAGCATGGGCCACGCCGGTACGCCCTTGGCTTCGCCGGAGCGATAGCGGTTTTGAATGTCGTGAATCTCCTCGACAACTGCGTCCAGGGTTGCGGCCATGAGCTGATGCATCGCCTCTGGCTGATGCCCCTCCACCCAATAGGGTTTGTAGCCGTAACCGGTGAAGAGACGGCTGAGTTGTTCATCGCTCATGCGCCCCAGCACCGTAGGGTTCGCGATCTTGTAACCATTCAGGTGGAGCATGGGCAGAACCGCGCCATCGCGCACCGGATTGAGGAACTTGTTGGCATGCCAACTGGCCGCCAGCGGCCCGGTTTCCGCCTCGCCATCTCCGACAATGCAGCACACCAGCAGATCGGGATTGTCGAATGCTGCGCCAAATGCGTGCGCAATCGAGTATCCGAGCTCTCCGCCCTCGTGGATAGAGCCCGGCGTTTCCGGCGCTACGTGACTCGGAATTCCGCCCGGGAATGAGAACTGCTTGAACAGCCGCTGCATGCCTTCTACGGACTGCGAGATGTTGGGATAGATTTCGCTGTAGGTGCCTTCCAGATACGTATTCGCGACGATTCCGGGGCCGCCATGTCCCGGGCCAATAATGTAGATCGCATTCAGATCATGGCGCTTAATCAGCCGATTGAAATGCACATAGATAAAGTTCAACCCTGGCGTGGTCCCCCAGTGTCCGAGCAGGCGCGGCTTGATGTGCTCTAACTTGAGCGGCTCGCGCAGAAGCGGATTCTGCATGAGATAGATCTGTCCGGCGGACAGGTAATTGGCCGCGCGCCAGTAAGCATCGGTGTTGCGCAATTCTTCCGGCGATAGCGGATTCTCCTTAGCTGTGCCAAGTGCCGGCTTGTTCTTCACTAGTGTGGCCATGGATCCTCCAAGTACTCAGGCTGGCCGATGGTGGATTGAGTGAGAGCCCGTGCAGTGAACTTTCTTTGTTAGATAGTCGACCGGGCCTTGATGTTTGTTGTCGAGCGACATTTTCGGCCGGTCGCGAATCCGCGATTCCCGGCGCCAGCTAGCGCCGGCGTTGATCGAGAGCTTAGCGCACGAGCTAACCAGATGAAACTCTGGGAGTGAAGGGGGTTTGTTGCGAAATGAGCGTATGCTAGCTCGACAGCTCCCATACAGCGTTGCGGACGTGAACTGCTGATGGGCGGCCCGGCCCTGCTTCACACCGATATCGGAGTACGGCGAGACTGCCGGACACAATCTTGGCCGTGAGCGCAGACTGCTCACGGAATCGAACAACATCGTTGGCTTTCCATATTTGCAATTAGTTATGGCGGAATGCCTGCGCCCCGGAATCTGGGCAAGGGCAGGGCTGTCGGGGACCGGCGAGACGGGGGCTCGTTCCACTCCAGCACGCCAACAACGGCGGCGCTGGGGACCCCGGTTTTCCACCACAGCACGCCAACAACGGCCGTGCTGGGGAGCCCGGTTTGCGCCGCAGCTTTCGACTGGAGGAGGACTGCAACGGGCTGATCGAGTTTTTACAATCCAACCGCACGCTTGACGACATTTACGGACAGGAGAAGGTCAAGGCGTGGCTGCGCCAGGACATCACGCTGTGGCGCAACAATGATGTGCAGGCGGTGCCCAAAGGGTATCTGCTCTGCGGTCCAGTGGGCACCGGCAAGACCTTTCATGGTCGAGTGCCTGGCGGGCGAAGCCGGAGTTCCGGTTGTCAAGCTGAAGAACTTCCGCGACAAGTGGGTGGGCTCGACGGAAGGCAATCTGGAAAAGATATTCCGTCTCTTGCAGGCGCTTGGCCGCTGCTATGGCTTCATCGACGAGGCCGACCAGGCCATTGGGCGGAGAGATTCGGGAGGCAGCGACTCCGGTATCTCGGGCCGCATCTACTCCATGCTCGCAGAAGAGATGGGCAGTTCGACCAGCCGCGGCAAGCTTATCTGGATTCTGGCGTCCAGCCGCCCGGACCTGATTGAGGTAGACCTGAAACGGCCGGGGCGCGTGGACGTGAAGATTCCACTTTTTCCAACAACCGACGCACGCGAGAGCTTTGACCTGCTGCGGATGTTATGCCGGCGCAGGCAGGTACCGCTGGGCGAGGCGGAGTTCGACGCTGTGCGCGAGGCCATGCCTCTGCTGCTTACGCCGGGGGCCGCAGAAACCCTCGTGGTAAAGATTTATCGAATCGTCCGCACCGAAAGCAAGTCTCCGCTCGATGCGCTGCGATCCGCGCTCGTCGATTATCAGAACCCAGTCCCGCTGGAGACCCTGCAGGCGCAGATCACGCTGGCCGTCCGAGAAGCCAGCGACCTCGAATTCGTACCTTCGCAGTTCCGCATCAAGTGAGACTTAGGCCGGCATGCCACTCCTTTGCATCCGGTCCATCTTGAAATTCGTTGAATCCAACTGTGTTGTTTCGAATCCATTGCAGGCCGCTTGGTGATGCGCGGATCTCCCTTCACAGGTTTCGTGCCGTGGCGAACCAGTTCCGCAGATCGCCGGCCAACGACTCGGGCAGCCGATCGACTGCTGCCTCCCAGTGCATCCGTTCCATATACATGGAATCGCTGCGATAGTAAGGCACCATCGCGGTGCGAGTCATGATCGCGAGATTCACTCGATAGCTGCGGCTGCCGCCCAGCGGTCCCGAATACAACACGAGATTAAAACTGTTGTAGTGGATGGACTCATACCAGCCCAGAACGCGGCTCACACCTTCGGCAATCGAACCGATATCGGAATCATTCAGATCGAGCAACGTCTCCCGGTCCCTCACCACCGCACGCACTTCATTGAATCCCAACGGAGCGAATGCGGTGAACCAGGAGGTATTTCCCAGCTCGGTGATGAAACGTGCCGCCGCTCTTTTTTCCGTCTCGACCAGTTCGTGCCAATAGCAACCCTGATGTTGTGAGTGGTACCGTTCAGCCTCCTGTTGCTGCATACGCACCAGGGTCGTCGGATACGGGTCCAGGAACACCTGGCTGTGCGGGTGAGGAAGCGAGCCGCCGGATGGATACAGATAATTGATGTTGTACGCGCAGTGCTGAGCCTTGGAATCGAACGCGTACACTGCGGATATAGCGGAGTGCCGCCGCCAAGTTGCTGGCGAGCAGGTCCGGCGTGAATTCCTCCAGGCTCAACCAGTGGTGCGGCGAAAACACAGCCACGGCGGCGTACTGCGAGTATGGCACAAGGTTGGGGAACACGAGCGTGTCCCCCAACCGAATCCGGCCCTCAGGGCAGATCTCCGGGCGAATTCTTGGCGTCACGCGCTCGATGCGCTCAGGACAAAAAGGACATGCAGGGTCAGGGTGACGAAATTCTTCCAGCGCGCCAGCATCAGCAGTTTGCAGCTTCACGCCTTCGGCGATTCGGGATGAACTGCCGAGGAGCGGATCAAACCGAACTTCGCAGTTCCGCTCCACCCAATCAGTTCCGTCGGGCGATCGAAAACGTGCCCCCAGACATTCTTTTCGGAACTCCAACGGCATCCGTTCTCCCTGTCTCCAAAGACGCCATTATGTTCTACCCCGGTACTGCGACAAGGTCAAAGTGCTTCGAGCTAAGACAGAAGGTTTCGCCAGCCGGCGCCGCTTCGTAGCTAACCAATCGCCGACGTGCTGGCTGGGCGCAAGCTGGGAAATGGCCGTTCTGGGTGATTTGTCGGCCACTCGGAAGTAATCCACATTCTTCACATTCCAAATGCTGAAATACGAAGTGCCGATTCAGCTCCCTCCGGGAGTGTTCCGAAAACCCTCGATTCGGCGGATCCGCAACTCATTCATTTTGCATGTGCAAGTGGAGCGTACGCCGTCGCTCCGAAATCATGTGGATTTGGGTCGAGCCACTACGACCGTCATCTGCGGCGAAGAGGAGATCGTGGTCATCACTGCCAGCGGGCGCTGGCTACGAAGCTATCGTTATGTGCCCTGCCTTGCTGCGGAAGTCGAGCTAGGCCGAGCGGTAATCAGTAGATTTCGCGCTCGGGTGAGAAGGTATGCGAGCTTTTTGCAGGTCTATCGGCCTTCGGAGCAAGACAGCCGGGGCGCAAGTGCAGCTTTGGGTGTTGGATGATTGACTGCGAAGTTTTCGGCTGCACGCGGCAGCTACTTGGGTGTACTCTGAATTCGGACTCTAGTTTCAGGCCAGTTCTGGAGCGGACTCATGCGAGTAACAGCGCGTAAGTGTGTCGCTGTTGTATTTCTTCTGCTTTTCTGGATCAGCAACTTACAATCGCAATTATCGCCAGCTCACACTGGTACTGCCCGAACCGACATCTTGGGCAATTTCCCCACAGCGCAACCGCCCACGGCTCCACGCATCGTTGTGAAACTGCGCAGCACATTCGCTGGAAAAGTTGAAGCCGCGTTGCCGCTTGACTCCATGACGCTCGCCCCAGGCGATAGTGGCGATCCGGATATCGAGACATTCTTGACGCAGCACTCGGTACGCAAGCTCGCTCCGGTCTATCCTGCCATGGTCAGAACGAAGAAAGAGCGCCACGTTTCCGAGCTCCAGATTGTGACCGAAGTGCGGCGAAGGTTTGCGCGCAGGGCCAGCCGTCTGCACTCGGGCTTCACTCCGCCGGAGATTTCCCGCACCTACGCGCTCGATTTGAGTGGAGTTTCAGAGCATGACAACTGCCCCGATCACCAATAGCGTGGTTGGAACGTGGGATACCTCTTCGATTCAGAAAGCCGACTACTACACGATTCGTGTAACGGTAGACAACACCACTTACACCAGTCAGGCGTTCACGCTGGTCTACCTTGAACCCG
>WNGF01002217.1_pt1 | contig 27529 bp, 19 predicted proteins | sample 5400641 | NCBI WGS metagenome assembly WNGF01 (sample SAMN13153371, study PRJNA577476) | soil metagenome | isolation source: 80 cm soil or saprolite under grassland replicate 2 | place: USA:California | collected 2016-06-15 | reverse complement strand
TCACGTTGCGCACGCACAACGAATCGATGCGCGCGGACAAGCTGGAGGCCGAACGACTCGCGAACGAGAACCGCGACTTGCCGAACCTTCGCGCCAGCCAACCCGCTACCGTTGAGCGAGGCGGGGATGTCGAACTGCTGCGCCTGCGCAACGAAGTGCGGCAATTGCGCGCGCAGCAGTCGGAGACCGCGAAGCTGCGCGCAGCCAATCAGCGTGCCGCCGAAGAACTCAAGTCTGGCAGATTCACCCCGCGCCGGCTGGCGGACATGGAGGGGGCTGTGCCTCGCGAGAAGTGGAGCTTTGCCGGCTTCGCCACGCCCGAGGCGACGGTGCAGAACTTCTTCGCGGCGCTAGCGACCGGAGACCCTGAACAGATTATGCGTTGCATGACGCTGGAAGACGCCGAGGGCCTTCGGAAACAGATGGCGAAGGACCCAGAAGGGATGCGCAAGGAGTTCGAGCAACAGTTTGGCAAGCTGGGGAAGGTGTCTGGCTTTCGCATCACCGGCACCTGGAGCAAGGGCGATGACAAAATGGAAGTCCTGGTCCAGGTCGTGGCCGATGGCCAATCCATGCCATTACCGCTGCGCCGAGTAGATAATGAGTGGAAGCTTGGGGATTAGGCCGGCGAACCTTGCGACACTTGGCCGTCCCCATTCGCCCACATCCTTGACCTGCCCGTGGATTGCGCTCAACCTTGTCGCGGGTCGGTCGGTCGGCGTATCGCTCCTCGGCCATCGCGCGCCGGTCGCAATCCACGCTCCTCGTGGGTCTGGCCGCTGAGTTTGAGTCCAGGCGGCGTTCGTTGCGCTATGGAAAAGTCGCGACTGTTTAAGCGATGTTTTTACGGGCTGCTCTTAGGTGTCCTCATCCTGGAGGCACTTGAAAGCATCCTCGCGCACGACTCTCGCCGACTTCTCCGGGGCCTGGCCGTGGTCGTTATCGTTTGGAGCGCCGGCGTGCTTCTTAATTTCCTCATCTTTCCAGTGATTTTTAGACAACTCGGCTGATTGACAGGCAAGCAGAGAGTGACAGACTCGAAGACCACGAATGATCACGCCGCCTAAAGGGCGCGTCCGACGCCATGCGACATTTCAAACACATCATCGGTTGGCTGGTGACGCTTGCCTCGTTTGCATGGTGGAGAACAGCCGACGGCCCACTTGGTGTTCGCACCGGTGTTTGGCTCATCGTCCTGGTTTTGGCGCTCGTGTGCGTGCTCCCCATCAAGCTGTCCCTCGACCACACGAGCCGGCCCACACGCGGGACTGCTTCAGAGGATTTGGCAGACCACGACTCCTCGATTCAGCCGCCGGCCAGTGTTCGCACGGTCCACAAAAGGTTCACGGCCGAAGCTTACGAGAGCGGCAGCGGCTACGACAGTCGAGACGCTCTGTTGTCCATGGTTGAGCAGATGACTCAGGACCGCCGGACATGGATGGACAACCCGGAGTGACGGATGATCTGACCATAACGCGCTTCTCCATTTGCGGTGCGGCGTGGCAGTTCCCGAACGCGTCGTGTCGGCAGACGTCCTGGTCAGGCGGCTGTGGCTCTGGTCCGTTGGTCATGGCATCAGACCCCCAGCCAGCTTTGCCACTACCTTCCGGAGGGCGGGGAAACTTTTGACAAAGAAACCGGTTGACCGCCCGCTGGCCACTGCGCACCGTTCATGCGGACAAACGATCGCCGCGACCATGGCGTTTGCCGAAGCTGAAACCTTGAGCGTTTGGGTTCTGCGAAAAGTCCTTCACAGAAATTCGAACGTCTGGTTGCATAACCTTCCTTCACATTTTATGAAAATGTCACAATGGGGTCTTCTTGCTCTTGGCGTTACGACTTGCGCGAGTGGTCTTATGACGCTGCCCGCGGATGCAGAGAATAGTCCTCCATCGATTTCGCCCATCCCAAACCTATCGACTTCTGAGGACACTTCTACCGGCTCCGTTCCGTTCATGGTGACCGATAAAGAAACGCCGGCGTCCAGTCTGATTATAGCCGGCAGCTCGTCCAACACGAGTCTGGTCCCGCCCGCGAACATCGTGTTCGCGGGAAGTGGAACTAATCGCACGATCGAGATTACACCTGCCGCCGACCAATTCGGCACCACGACAATCACAGTGATCGTCGCCGATGCAGACGGAGCCTCTGCCAGTGAGGCCTTCATCGTCACGGTCAATCCCGTGAATGACCCGCCCACGCTGGATCCGCTCCCCGACCTCGTCGTCCCGGAGAATGCCGCGCCGCAGGTCGTAGCGCTGACGGCCATCAGTTCCGGCGCGCCCAACGAATCACAGACCTTGAGTGTTACCGCCCTTTCGAGCGCGACTTCGGTCATTCCCAATCCGACGATCACCTACATCAGCCCCAACAACGCGGGGACGCTCACATTTGCTCCTCTGCCAAATGCCACCGGGATTGTGGCGATCACCGTCACGGTGAATGATGGCCAAATCTCGAACAACGCCTTCAGTCGCACGTTCCTGGTGGAAGTGTCTCCACAGCCTCAACATGGAATCATTAGTTTTGCGGCGGAAAACTACACGGTTGATGAGGTTGCCGGGACGGCGGTCATCCGCGTCACCCGCACCGGCGGGAGCGACGGCATCGTGGCCGTGCAATACCGCACCCTTAACGGCACTGCGATCCCCGGACTGGATTACGTCGCGGTTAGCGGCGTTCTCACCTTTGCATCCGGGGAGACCAACAAGATCTTCAACATCCCGATCATCAACGATGCGCTGGTTGAATCTGACGAGACTGTGTTGCTGGTGCTGACGAATGCCACGGGCGGCGCCACTTTTCCTGATGGGCTGCTCAGCACCGCGGCGACATTGACCATCATGGATTCCGATGGCCCTGCCGTACCGCGCCTCGCGGATTGCACAACGGTGCTGACCTTCGATGATCTGTCAGTCGGTTTCGATCACATCCCCATGCCACAAGGCTATGGCGGCCTGCAATGGAGCAATTTTAGCGTCGTCAACGGATGGAACCAACCTTGGAATTCCGGCTATCGGACCGGAATGGTTTCGCTCAATAACGTAGCCTTCAATCCATTCGGAGACCCTGCCGCCATCAGCGGTACGAACTTGTTCGACTTCGATTCCGCCTATGGGTGACCATTACCTCCAGCCTGAACAACTCCAATAGCGGGGTCGTGAACTACACGGTGGCGGCCAATCCGACGTCGGTTGCGCGCAACGGATTTATCAACATTGCCGGTCACCCTTTCGCCCTCAGCCAGTCGGGGGATCCATCCGTAAACGCTCACGCCCCGGTCGATCTTGGCCTGGTCCAACCCACAACCATCGGGCATTCCCTCCTTCGTCCTCAGATTGATCCTCCGGTTCCGCAGATAGCGAACAGCGTTGCCGATTTTTTGATCGACCAGGATCAGAGTTCGGGCGGTGGCACTGTGCTTCCACCGGTTTCTGTCAACTGGGACACCAACAACCAGTTTGTGCTGACGGTTTCCACTCCCCCAGGAAAGAAGTTTTTGGTTCAGGTTCCGCCTGGACGCGAAGCCGCCTTTGGCGGGTTCCTTTTGTGGATCTCGACTAGTGGCGGTAGCAGTCCCTTCGGGTCGGTAACGGTCCGCTTCGGCGGGCTGGAGGGCACCGCCCCGGATTTCCTGGAAAGTGACGCAGTGCTCTCGGCCACCCATGGTTATTTTGGCTTTTCTATCACCTCAAGCACTTTCTCCGGTGATCTCGCGTTCAGCTCAATATCATTCACTGGAAATGCATCGCCGCAGTCCACGGGTCTTGGGGCGGAGAACTATGTGCTCCACCAGGAAAGTTCATTACAGATCGCTTACACCACGTCTGAGACCACAGATCCCGGACCCTTCGTCTCCATCGTCTCCGTGAATCCGCCGCCCAGAATCCGGCTCGTGGAAATGTCGCCGGACACGGGTGCGATGCTGATGGTGCAAGGACAAGTGGGGCGGACCAACGTGGTGGAATGCTCGTCGGATTTGGTCCAGTGGACGCCCATCAGCACGAATGTAATGCCCGCCACGATTTGCCCTTCGTGTCCGTCGGTCTACGTGCCTGACACCGCGAGCAAGGACCTCATCCGACGGTTCTATCGAGTTCTCGAGCTTCCATAAGCATCAATCAGAGCTGAAATGCTTTCCCGAGCTTCCGGCACGAACCACAACCGTCCGAACCCTCCCGCCGCGGAGCAAATTTGTTGCCGCAGGGCTTCTCCATTTCACCGTCGCGGCAGGCCGGGCGCGCCGTGCACGCTCCACCGTCCCTGTCGGCGGTAGTCGCTCATCTCGGTCGTTGCCGCCCGACCACCGCGCACCACAAACGCAGTGAATGAACCACACGCCAAAACCAAACGACGCATCATCATAGCTGCGGTCACCACTGTCGTTGCCATCTGCCGGACCGGCTCGCGGTAGCTCTTAAGGAAGAAATCGGCCATCTCGTCGAGCGAGCGGTCGCCAATCCTGGCATAGACACGTTCGGCGGCCTTGATCTGCTCGTCGGTCAAGCGGGTGGCCTTCATCCGGGTGGCGGTGGTGGTGACGATGTTCGCCGCCTCGATGTCGAGTTCGGCCTTGCGGCCGACCGCCTCCTCCTGGGTCTTGAAATTCTCCCGAACGCGGGTGGCATCCGGCTTGTATCCACCCACGCGGAATGCCGGCTCTCCACCCGGATTGACGAAGCGAGTGACGTGGAACCGCTCCTTGGCGGCGAGCTTCCGCTTCGATTTGCGTGACTTGCCTGCATCTCGTTTCATCGGTGCATTATGGGCAAATTTCAATCACTGTTTTAGAAGTGCTTAAAATAGGGCCTGGAATCGATGTGTCTCAGGATTTGCTAAACCGTTATACGGGTAAAACCGTATCGGGGGTTCGAATCCGCCTCTCTCCGCCAAAAATCGCGTGTTTCGCATGAAACTGAATTTCATCCGCCTACCGGGGGGAGTGCTCGAAAGCTCTTCTGAAGTCGTGATCGAAGCCGATGCTGACGATCCTCGTGCAACGCTCCCTTGTCTTGCGGCCATCCGCTTTAACCTTCGTCTTTTTTCTTTGAAGGATTCAGGCAGGTCGTCCGTTGATAGATTCGCTCATCTGGTTTTCTGTGGTTATGAAAAGGTGCTCTCCTGTCTTTATCGGTAGGCCCGTAAGGGCATTGGTCGGATTGTGCTTTGTGGCGCTCGCGACCGCGCTGGCGTTCGGGAGCACGGCTCTGATTGCGGCGGGCGCCGTTCGGAAATACCAGGATGATGGCAGCGATCAGGGCACGGCCTGGCGGGAAGGGCGGCTTACGTTCAATGACATCACCACGGACCTGTCCGGCGCGAGCGGCAACTCGGAACCAGTTTCCATCACGTTATCCTCATCTCATGTGCGACCCGCGCCCAGATCACAGGAAAAGCCGGCGGTGGCGTCCAATGGAGAAATCTTTCTGGTGGTGTGGGCAGACCAGCGCGACTTCAACGACAACGAATGGGACGTCTATGGCGCGCGAGTGACCTCCGATGGCGAGGTGCTCGATCCGGACGGCATTGTCATCTGCACCGCACCAGATATGCAATGGGCTCCCGGCGTGGCCGCATTCGGGAGCGACTTCTTCGTGGCCTGGGCGAGGAGTTTCTCGCCGTGTGGCTGGACGACCGCTTCGGCCCCGCAGGCACGACTATCTTCGGCACACGAGTTGGATCAATCGGTGTGCTGGATCCAAGCGGAATCCGGATTGGCTCCGCGCCAACGTCTTCCTCGTTCAATGCTCCGGCCGTGGCCGGCTTGAACGGCCAGTATCTCGTTGTCTGGGTCGGCGGACCACAAGGTAGCTACGACAGCACGGACATTGTCGGCGCACGGCTTCGCGCCGACGGCACGGTGCTGGACACAAACGCATTTTTGATCAGCACGGTGGTGCCCTCGGACCCCGTGATCATTTGGTCCAGCCCAGTTCCGATCATCTATGGGACGCCATTGGCTGGAGCCCAACTGAATGCGCGTGCCAGCGTCCCGGGAACCTTCTTCTACACTCCGTCTGATGGTACCGTGCTGGACGCAGGAGGCCACACGTTAACGGTCCGGTTTTCTCCGGAAGACCAAGTGCGATATAACATCGTGGATGCTGAAGTGGAACTTCACGTCGCGCCGGCGCCGCTGACCATACAAGCCGACAGCAAAACGAAATTGGCAGGCGCGCCCAATCCACCTCTCACGGCGAGCTACTTTGGCTTCGTGGCGGGTGATACTCCTTCGGTCCTGGATGCGCCAGTGACGCTGACGACCCCTGCCACGACCGACAGTCCGCCGGGCTTGTATCCGATTATCCTACGGTGGCCTTTAACGGCCAACGCTTCCTGGCGGTGTGGCAAGATGCGCGCAGCGCGCCGCCGGAGGAGTACAGTCCGTTTGGCCACTTCGACATTTACGGCGCGCGACTGACGACCCTTGGCACGGTGATCGAGCGCAGCGGTTTCCTGATCAGCGGCACCCGATCCCATATTCCTCCCCGCGACGCTGATAGCGATGGCGTGCCAGACGATCGCGACCGCTGTCCAGACACGCCGCCCGGCACGGTGGTGAACGCTTACGGTTGCAGCATTGCGCAGCTTTGTCCGTGCGATGGCCCATGGCAAAATCATGCGGAATACGTTCGCTGTGTGGTGCATCACGCGTGGGGATTCTACCGACAGAATCTCATCACCGCTGCAGAGCGGAGGAGCATTTTGCATGAGGCGGTGATGTCCGATTGCGGCAGGCATGAAGGAGAATCTGAACCCCTTTGTATGCATCCATTGCCGGTGACGCATGAAGAGCGTTTGCTGGACGGGTTCCAATTTATCCTGAGCGGCGACGCCTTGGGCGGATGCGTGATCGAATCCTCGACGGACCTGGTTCACTGGACGCTTGTGGATACGCAGCAGGTTGCCGTCACCGGAGAGGAAGGTGCCTGTTCGGCCAGGGACGCCTCTCGGGCGCGTTTCTATCGCGTACGATTGACACCATAACGGATGGGAGTGGGTTATTGAAGCCTGCCTGACCTTCGCCGTGCGGACGACCAGGCTACTTGAACGCATCACTATGAAGCGATGTTGCGCGTGAAATCCCACGAATGTCCGATGTCCAACGTTGATCGTTCGAAATCAGCTGGTACACGCGCAGATTTATCCAAGCGCGACTTTGCCTGATCCGGCCACCGGCCTGTGTGCATTTTTTTGTTCCGTACGGAACATGAAAATGTTCCACGTAACTGTCCTGAACAGTTACTGTTCCACCCGGCCCCGTTGGTCCGCACCGGCATTTCCGCTACTTCCGGCTGACGGTGTAGGTCACCGGGGTCGTGGCGCCGGGCGACGAGCTAAAGGAGAGGTAGCCTTGGGAGTCCGCTCGGAGCGTGGCGATTCGGCTCGAGCCCCGCTTCCCGGAGTACTGATCACCGGCCGTCAGATCCCCGACGCGGTAATCGACATTGACGGACCCAGACGAAGCCTGGATCGTCCAGGATTTGTTGACGCGGCTGGATTGACTCCAGGACGTCACGTTTACCTGCACCGTGCCGCTGGCGGGAAGAACAAAGAAATTTCGTGTCTGGATGGAGCAGAGGCCGGTCCCCACAACGGCGGCATAGAGCATCAGAGTGGAACCGTCGGGGGACGCGTAGGTGGTCAGGCCGACGGGTTGGCATGCGAAGATCCCCCCGTCGGGGTCGGAGAACCCGGCGGCGCTGAAGAGATCGAGCTGAAAGTTCAACTGCGGCTGGTCATTGAACGAGGCCGAGGCGAAGTTGGTGGAATCGCCGACCAGTTTTACCAACGCATTGGCCGGAAGCAAATTGCCCAGGATCAAATTACCGGTCCCTCGCTCGAAGTGCAGCGCGTTGTTGGCTGAGATAAACACGTTCCCCAGGAAGGAGTTGCTGTCGGAATTGGACACTTTGATGGCGTAATCGGTGTAATCCTGGAGCTGGTTGTTGGTGAACGTATTTCTGCGGCAACGCCCGGTTGGCGGTCCGCCCTGGTCGTCGATTTCCGGGAGATTGAAGCCTTGGAAGCGATAGAAACCGTAGCGACCCCCTTTGAATTGGTTTTGTTCGACCCAGTTGTCGGCCGAACCGACGTTCATCCGGAGGGCGGCGTTGGTGTTGCCCGTGCAGGTGTTGTTGCGAATCAAAGTGCGATCGGAAGCGAAGATGGCAATGCCACTGTCGGCGTTGCCATAGCTCTGATTGTTTTCCACCACCCAATCGTCGCAGGAGCGGTGCAACATGATGCCGTTGCCGTGAGGGTTGACCAGGTCCAGGCCGTTGTTCCACGACCGGTTGTTGCGCAACACTCCGTGGTCGCATCGCTTGGAAGCGATGATGCCGTGCCAGCCGTTGTGGTGGACGTTGTTGTTTTCGATGACCAGATGATCCGAATCGTCATGCGGATCAAAGCCGTAGGCGACGTTATGGTCCACTTCGTTGCCGGCCCAGTGGCCGCCGTAGAGACCGTAAGAGTAAGCGCCGAAAAAATTGTGATGGAGATGGCTGTTGAGGATGTCGCCATGAACCTTGACCACATCGAAGAGGGTCCGGCCCGAACCGGGCGGGAGATAAACCGCGGTTGTATCCACCACTTTCCACGTCAGCCCGTAAGCCTCGGTATTGTGCGATCCCAGGTAACTTATTTCGCTGTCGATTACATCCATGCGCGACTCGTGCGCGGTCGCACCATCGGGATCGAGCGTGGAGCGAGCATGAACGAAGGCGCGCCGGTCAAGATCCGTTTCGGTGTCGGGCCCGCCGGCGGCGTTGTCCCAGGATGTGATCCTGGTGCTGCGGATATCGAGCCAGCCCCAATCAGCGCGTAGTTCCACGACCGCGTTGGAAGCGGACGATTTTGCCCGCTTCATCCTTGAGCTCGGCATTAACCAACACGGAGCTGCCCGCCGGAAAGGTGGCGCCGGGCAGAGGATAAGTGATGTTGATGCCGGGGGCCGATTCCGGCGGACCGTCTCCGGTCGGCGTGTAGGAAGAGGACCTAGTCAGGAGGAACCGGTCCACATAGGCCCCGTCCTCCCGCATCCAGAGGTTGATTTGGTGCGTCCCCGCATTCGCGATGGTGACGGAGACCGATTTCCAGACCCAGGCGCTGGTGTGGGAGAAGCTGACGGACTGTGCATCCGAACCATCCACTCCAAGGTAGAACGAATCATCCGAGCCAGTGGCCGCCCAGGCGCGAATCCAAACTTTGAAAGTGCCGGCGTTGGTGAGCTGGACCGCGTAGGTCAAACTCGGGCTACTGGACACGGCGTTCAAGCTAACGCCGGTGTTTGGCACGGCGCACATGGCAGAGGTCCCGACAAACCCGGCTACATCATTGGTGGCGATCCAGGCATGGCCCGAGGCCGTCGTCTGGCTGACGAAGTTTTCCGCTTCCACGACGACGAAACCGTCGGATTCGACGAACGCCCCGAACATCTGAGCGCTGCTGAACAGCCACAAGGCCACGCCAAGGGCGCTGCGCAGGCGATGGTCGTTTATCAGGTGCATATCCGCGCCACCGTGTAGTTACGGCCCCCCTGCCAACCAAAGTTCTATTTTAGACAGGAAGAGGGCAATCAGCCGGTTGCTTCGGTGCAGCGACGTTGGACCGGTTGCTATTCCTGACCTCCTAAACTTGCAGAAGTGTGGCGCGAGGAACAATGGGCCTAATGCCCCGTTTTCCTGCCGGGAATTCGCTCCAGCTCATGAGGGATTCTCCGTTGGCGCGAGGTGGAGTTTTGTCGTAGGCGTTGGGCAAGCGGCGCGGGCGAGTCGCCCGCGCTAGCCAATTTCAAAACAGGCTCTTAACTATTCGTGTTTGATGGAAACATCGTAGATCGCGACCTGGCCATAGGCGGTGGGTGCGTCACCTTTGCTGGAGTTGGATTGGGTGTAGCAGCCGGCCTTAAAGTAACATCCGGAGGCGCTGGCCGGATGGGTGTAGATGAATTGCCCATTGTAGTAGCAATCGACACCGCCATTGCGCGCGACGAATTTGGCCGTGAACACATCCCCCAGTTGGTAGCTTGTCGTCAGCACCGGGCCGTCATTGCCATTCTCGTCAATGAAGAGCTTTGTGCCTTCCAGGCGGAACACGATCACGTCGTCGTTCGCGTCGTGAATCTGGCCGGCGACCACGTGCGGCTTGACCACCGGGAGGTGGAGGATGGCTTCCTGGATCTCCATCGTGTGGGTGCCGACGGTGGTGGACCAGGCGGCGGTGTCGCGGCCGCCGTTGGTCATCTCGCGCAACTCGCAGCGAGGATAGCTCGAGCCGCTCGTCGTCGCGCCGCCGCAAGGCGCGGTGAACAGGACGGCCGTCTTGCTCTCGTTCACCCGGAAATAATTTGTATTCTGGAAGCCATCCAACTCTGGCTGCTTGATTTCATCCGGGCTGCCATCGTGACTCGTATCCACCGGCAGAGTGAGTTTCCAGTTGGCCAGGTTGAGCAGGCGGGACGGCAAATTGGTTCCCGGCACCATCGTCTCGTTGGTCACGACAATATAGTCGGCGCGAGTCCGGACATCGCTGCCGCCCGGGCCCATCGCGGTCAAACTGACCGAATAAGCGCCGGCGTTGGTGTACGTCTTGGTCGGTTGCTCCAGGCCGCTGCCACTTCCGTCTCCAAAGTCCCAGAGGTAATTGGTCGCCCGCCGGCTCAGGTTGAGGAAGGTCACCGCCAGCGGAGCGACGCCGCTGGTTGGGCTGGCACTGAAGTCGGCCGCCGGCGGGGGCGGAGGGAAGATGGGCGGAAACTCCCGCGGTCCAAAGTAAACGGGACCGGACTGGTTAGTGCTGAGGAACTGGCCGAAGCCGGCGTTTTGTTTGAGCAACAGCACGCCATTAATCGTGATGGGCCGACTCGTCGCAGGATTGATGACGCGCCCGTGGAACAGGCCGGTCGACGGAGTGATTGAGACGCTCAATTTGTTCGGGCCGGTCACGCGGTTGTTGAGATCGAGCGTAAAGACGTTGGTGATGATCTCCGCCAGGTCGCCACCTTCCAGCAGAACGACCCCGCCGTTGGTCAAGGTCAAAAGCGGCACGCCTCGCGTGAAGGAATACGCGGAGCCGACGGCCTCCAGTCCGTTGGTGAAGGCGAAGCCCGTCGGGTAGTATCTGCTCCTGGGTTGGGCCAGTTTGTACCAGTGGATCGGTCCGGCCAGGTCGCTCGCCGATTCGGGTGCGAAATGTAACTCACCGAGGATCGACCCTCGTCCCCCATAAAGCGTGGCGAAGAAAGGCCACGTCCCGGTCTTGGAGAGGAAGGCAGCCTGCGACGCTTTCGTGCCGTCGCCCAGCGTGCCGGCAAAGTGGATCTTGCCCGCAGGGTCCACCGTCAGGCGACCAAAACCATGTCCGCTGGGTTGCAGCGGGGAGTAGGCCGCCGAAGAAATCACCAGCGTGAATTGCTTGCCGCCCTGCGGAGCCGGATTGGCGAGCTTGGAATAGGTGGCGCGATGGGCCGTGACTTGCGCCGTGAAGAGTCCGTCCCCGATCGTCCCCGCCAACTGATCGCCGCCGCCCCAATCAAGTTGCAGTTGCACCGTCAGCGGGCTCAAACCACGGCGCGGAACGGAATTTGAGCAAGCGCCCGCGGCCGAAAACTGGCCATGGAAGGAGTAACTCCGGCCGGCCGACTGCAAGCGGGCGCTGCAGCTGCCCTGATCGCCGAGGGTGAGCGTCAGGAAACCCGAACGATCGAAGCTCAGGCTGCTCGAGTCGTAAAAAAGGCCCGCGTAGGTTCCTTTGACAGGCGGGAATGGGTTCGTCACGAAGTTGGCGTGCAAGGCCAGGTTGCTGCGCATGATGAAGAGCAACTGCGGCGAGGAGGACGCCACCGCGCCGGTCCAGTTGGAGAAGACGAAGCCGCGGCCCGGTCGAGCGGTAATCTTGTAAGTCGCGCCAATCTTGAGCAGATGGTCGTCGAGATTCGGAGAGAACTCACCGCTGCCCGACAGGGTGAGAGTCAGCCGGCTCAAACCAGGGGGAGCAGGCGTCGACGGGTTTTGCCCAAATGCACCGGAAGGCAATAAAAACAGGCTCATCAGGAGGGCCGAGATTCTCATGCAGCAATCGTCACTGTTGCGCTCGAACCCGACCGGCGCAACCGGAATGATCCGGAGTTATTAAAGTTTGGCGGAGAGAAGGGAGATTACCGCCCCGGCCCGGGTATTTCACCCCATAGCCGGCGATGGTCATGCTGGCGCAAGTTAAGGAAGCGAGTTCTGCCTTGCCTCGCGCCAGAAAATCCAATGAGAAGAAGCAAGATAACCCGGTGGTTGAAGCGCGTTTTTGTCGTGGCCCTGCTCGGGGTTGGTGTGGCCTATGGCCGATGGTATTGGTACCAAGCTCAGAACCCCGCCCCGTCGCTTCAGTTTGAATGCCAGAAGCTGTCGCGCGGGGATTTGGCTCAAGCGATCACCGCCAGCGGCGAATTGAACCCGGTGACCAAGGTTGAGATCAGCAGCCAGATTTCAGGGAACATTCAAAAGCTATACGTTGATTTCAACTCGCCGGTGAAGCAGGGGCAAGTCCTTGCGGAATTGGATCCCGCCAGCTACGAGGCCAATGTCCTCACGGCGGAAGGCAACCTGGCCAACGCGGAGGCCGACCTGGAGCTGGCGCAAATCAACGAGCAACGCGCCAGGAATTTGCGCAAGAACAGCCTGAATTCGCCCGCGGAATACGACCAGGCACTGGCTGATTTGCACAAGGCCCAGGCCGCCTTGAAAATCAGCCGGGCCTCTTTGAGAAAAGCCCAGGTGGAGCTGGCTCGCTGTACCATTCGCTCGCCCGTCGACGGCATCGTCATTTATCGCAACATCAATGTCGGCCAAACCGTCGCCGCCAGCTTGAGCGCACCCGTCCTGATGGTCATCGCCAATGACCTGACCAAAATGCAAATCGACGCCAACGTCGTCGAAGCGGACATCGGGGCGGTGCGGACAAACCAACCCGTGGAGTTCCGCGTGGACGCTTATCCCAATGAGAAGTTCAAAGGCAACGTCGTGCAAGTTCGCAACGCGCCGCGGGAACAGCTCAACGTGGTCGTCTATCAGACCATCATCGAAGTCAGCAACGCGGACTTGAAGCTCAAGCCGGGGATGACCGCGACCGTGGCCATCATTGTCGCCAGCCGGGAAAATGCGCTGAAGATCCCCAATGCCGCCCTGCGTTTCAAGCCGCCCCGACAGGCGGCGGTCGTGGAAATTCAGCCCATGCTTGGCATCGCGGGGCCGCGTCCCGAAAGCCCGAAGGCGCCTCCTGCCGATCCCGCTAAAGCGGAGAAAAAGACCCGGCAAAAATCCGACCGGACGGTCTACCTTTTGGCCGACGAGGAGGCGAGTCCGAGTGCGGAACAAGGAGCGATGCTCGGCGGTTGGATGGAGGGTCCGTGGCAATGGTGGACGGCGGTGATGGGCGCGAAGGCCGAAAAGGTCCCGGCGCTGCGCGCGGTGGAGATCAAGACCGGGGTGACGGACGGCACCTCCACCGAGGTATTGGAAGGCTTGCCGCAAGATGCCCGAGTGGTCACCGCCGTGGCCAAAACCAAGGAACGGGAAAGCCGTGGCTTCAATCCGTTCGCCTACAATCGCCGATAAGCGCGGGAGGCAGGCGGATGAGCGAGTTGATCCAACTGGAACGGGTGAGCAAAGTCTATCGTGCCGGGGAGGTGGAGGTTCACGCCTTGCAGGAAGTCTCGCTCCGCATTGCGCCGGGCGAGTTCGTGGCGCTAATGGGCGCCAGTGGTTCGGGCAAATCCACGTTGATGAACATCCTGGGCTGTCTGGATCGGCCCAGCGCCGGGCGTTACCTGCTGCAGGGTGTCGACGTGTCGGATCTGGACACAGAAGAGCTGGCCGATATTCGCAACAAGAAGATCGGGTTTGTCTTTCAGAATTTCAATCTCTTCTCCCGGACCACGGCCCTGGAGAACGTCGAGTTGCCTTTGCTCTACCAGCACCACGACCGGTTGCCGGCGCGCCAGCAGCGCGAAATGGCGCGAAAGGCCCTGGCGTTGGTTGGCCTGACGGACCGGGCCAAGCATCATCCCAATCAACTCTCGGGCGGCCAGCAACAGCGTGTCGCGATCGCGCGCGCCCTGGTGAACGAGCCCGAGCTGGTGCTGGCCGACGAGCCCACCGGCAACCTCGACAGCCGCAACAGCGGCGAACTGATGGGCGTCTTTCAATCCTTGAACGACCAGGGCATCACCATCGTCCTGGTCACCCACGATCCAGGCGTGGCCCGATACGCCAAGCGCAACGTGGTGATTCGAGACGGTCGCGTCACCGGCGACGAACCAACGGCGCCATTCAGTCCGCGCGCGGAGGAACCTGATGCCTTGCGCCGGCCGGCGATGGTGAAGGCCGCCGGCTGAACCTGGCCATGAGCGCGTTTGTCATATTCAAAGTGGCCTTCCTTGCCCTGTCGCGAAACAAGCTGCGGTCCACTTTGACCGCCTTGGGCCTGGTCATCGGCGTCGGGGCGGTCGTCACCATGGTTGGCATTGGCAACGGCGCCAAGGCGCAGATCGAGGCGCGGGTTGCCAGCCTGGGGCAAAACGTGCTCCAGGTGAAGGCCGGGAGCGTGTCCAAAAACGCCGTGCGCCAGGGATCGGAAACCTCGATCGCGCTCACCCTCGAGGACGCCGAGGCCATCCAGAGGGAAGTTCCCGGCGTGGTGGCCGTCAGTCCGGAGGTCAAGGTCAAGCTTCACGCGGTCAGCGCAATCCGCAATTGGAAGGCGGAAATCTACGGCAACTCGCCCGAATACTTTGACATCCGGCAATGGACCCTGGCCGCGGGCGAACTCTTCACCGACCAGGATGTGCGTGCCGGCAACACGGTGGCCGTGCTCGGCTCGGTCGCGGCCCAAGAACTCTTCGGGGAGGACCTCCCGGTGGGTGAGACTTTCCGGATCCAGAACGTGCCCTTTACCGTGATCGGCGTGCTCGAGGCCAAGGGAGAGACGGCCAGCGGCGACGATCAGGACGATTCGATCATCATCCCCATTACCACCGCCATGCAGCGGCTGATCGGCCGGAGGACGGCCTTGATCGGTCTGCGCCGGATCAACATCGAGGCGGCCAGTCCGGAGGTGATGCCGGAGATGGTCGTTCAGATCACCCGCTTGCTGCGCCAGCGCCACGACATTGATCCTTCCATCAAGGATGAACAGATCGAGGAATTCAAAATCAAGAGCCAGCTGGAATTGGCGGAGGCGGCCACGGCGAGCACGCGCACGATGACCCTGCTGCTGGCCGGGATCGCCAGCGTCTCGCTCCTCGTCGGCGGGATCGGGATCATGAACATCATGCTCGTCAGCGTCACCGAACGCACGCGCGAGATCGGCATCCGGATGGCCTTGGGCGCTTATCCGCGGGACATCCGCCAGCAATTTCTCGTGGAAGCGCTCACGCTCAGTTGCCTGGGTGGCCTGCTCGGGATCGCCGCCGGCCTCGCTGGCGCAAACGTCGCCGCCGCCATGCAACATTGGCCCGCGGTCATTTCGCTCGATTCCATCCTGATCGCGTTTCTCTTCAGCGGCGCCGTCGGGGTGTTCTTTGGATTTTATCCCGCGCGCAAGGCGGCGCAACTCGATCCGATCGAGGCGCTGCGGTACGAGTAGGAGACCAAGCGGCGCGGTGGCAGGATCGCGTGGTAAGTGGAGGGATTTGCGATTTGCGAGTCGCTCGTGACTCATCGATGGAAGCGTGCTGAACTGGACTGGTCGTTGTCTGAGCCTTTTTCCGCGCGCAAACTGGCTTAAGAAATCGGCTTCGCGCGCTACGTCAAACACCCCATGAGGGAGTAAAAACCCTCGTTCCAAAGCAGGTGTTCGCCCACCTGTTCAAATTACAGCCGTGCAATTTAGTTTCACCCGCGTCGGGCCATGCTGGGCCTTATGATGAAGCTGGAGGAGGCCAGGCGGTGCCGAATGAAATGACAGAAGTAAAAAACGGATAAGACTAACCTTAACGGACAAGAGCAAACCTTAACGCGCATTTGAATCGCGCCCGGACACCAAGTATGAACACAGTAATCGAAAGACGCGTCGGCCCAATCGCCCCAAGCAGCCCAATGGGCGTCGACGACCCACTGCTCCCAACCCCCAACAGGCCCGAGCGCAACCCGGGCCGAGCCGCCGAAGCAGGATTGGTCGGCGGAATGGCGGTGCAATGGTCCTGGGCCTGCCGCAAGGTGCAATCCGCCTCGTGCCTGGAGCTCGAAGAGAATCCTTCGGCCCCGCCTATGCCGGGCGACCTCGCCCTGGTGCGCTTGGACACCATGGGCTTCCACAAACATCTCACCACCTGCGAAAACCGCCGTCTGCGCCTCTACGCGGGCGTCCAGTTCATCGGTGTCTTCGGCAACCGTTACGCCTCCGACGCCTTCGAGGCGGAAGTGCAAGGCACGGACAACCTCAGCCTGCTGACCGGTGCGGGCATGATCGGCACGGTCAAGTCGAAGTACGACGCCATGGCGGATCCGTCCCACGTTTCGTTGATCGGCTTCGTGCGCGGCCCGGAAGGACGCCGGCTCAACCTCAAAGACGTCCTGTTCCGACCCACCGGGGAGCGGCGCCTGCCGGCCAAATTGATCTACATCGTCGGCACTTCGATGAACAGCGGCAAGACGACCACGGCCGCGCGGCTCATCCGCGGCCTGAGCGATCTCGGTTTGAACGTGGTGGCCTGCAAGCTGACCGGCAGTGTTTCCAATCACGATCCGGATGAAATGGCCGCCGCGGCCGCGCGCAAAGTCACCGACTTCAGCGATTTCGGTTTTGCCTCGACCTACCTGGCGAGGAAGGAGGAGTTGTTGGAGCTTTTTTACGCGATGATGGCGGAGGTGTCGACGGTGTCGCCCGACGTGGTGCTGATGGAATTCGCCGACGGCCTGCTGCAGCGGGAGACGACGATGCTGCTGAGCGAACCGGAGATTCAAAAAGCCGCCAACGGCGTGGTGCTGGCGGCCAGCGACGCGCTCTCCGCCCTGTGGGGGGCGGATCGACTCCGGAAACTCTCTTATCGCGTCATCGCGGTCTCGGGCAAATTCACCTCATCGCCCCTGGCGATGCGGGAGTACGGCGAGAACGACTCGAACATTCCGGTGGTTTCGTCCGTGGGCACCGGCGCGGAGTTGGCGAAGTGCGTCGGGGGCTTTTTGGCTGAGCCTCGCCTGAATCCCTAAGACTTGAGCTGTTAGTGGAGCGCGGACTTCCATCCGCCTGAGGGAGCGAGCCGTGGCGCGGGTGGATCTTCGAGACGGGGGAGACGGCAGCGGAGGAACGCTCCGCGCTCCATCACGAATTCCGGTCCGTCCCGAGAGTAGGCTTGAGATGAATGAGCCCGCTTCAAAATCGTCGCCCATTCGGTTCGCGTTGCGGCGGCTCGCCCGGCACAAGGGCGCGTTCGGGCTGGCGTTGTTCTGGTCCGTCGTGTTCGTGGTCGTGCCGATGCAGGTGCCGGTCATCACCGGCGCGGTGATCGACAGCCTGCGGGGGAGGCACGTGCGCCTTTACGGGATCGAAATGGATCCGAAGGTGAACCGCCGGGAACGCAACCGGAACGTCGAGATTGCCGCCCTGGCGTTGCTCGGGGTGGCGGCCGCCCGCGGCGTCAGCGCCTACCTGCGCCAGCGGTGCATCAACAAACTCGGGCGCAGCTTCGTCAGCGAGACGCGCCAGGAACTCATGGAGCGAGTGACCACCATGCCCCTGGAACGGCATGACAAAATCGGCGCCGGCGAATTGCTCCATCGCGTGCTGGTGGACGCGAGCGCGTTGCGGCGCTTCGTCAGTGAAATCGTGGTGCAGACGGCCACGAATATTCTGCGCGTGGTCTTCCCGGTGGTGCTGCTGTTTCTGCACGAGGTGGTGCTGGCCGCCGCGGTGTGCTCGGTCATCCCGCTGCAATGGATCTGGAACGTGATTCTGCAAAAGAGGGCGCACGACGCCCGGCAGCAGGCGCGGAAAACCCAGTCGCGATTTGCCACGCTGGTCAAGGAGCAGCTCGATGGCACCGAAACCATCCAGAGCTTGGGCGCGTGCGACGAAGCCATCGAGCGGGCCAAACGGCGGGTGCAACGGCTCGAGCGCGAGCAATTGATCCAGGCCGATTGCACGGCCAAGAAGTCCGCCGTCATCTGGTTCATGACTTCCCTGGGGTTTGCGCTGACGTGGGGCCTGGGCGGGATGTTCGTGCTCGACGGTCGCATGACGCCGGGTGAACTGGTGGCGTTCGCCGGCCTGGTCGCGTTTGCCTACGCGCCGTTCCGCCGCTTTGCCGGCGCGATGGGAGCGGCGCGGAAAATCATGGTCAGCCTCGGACGGGTCGAGGAACTGTTAAACCTGCCCGCCGCGTCACTCGAACGACCCGGCGCGCGGCGTTTGGAAGTCACGCAGGGCCGGATCGAGCTGCGCAACGTCTCTTTCCATTACGGGACCGAGCCGGTGCTGCAACAGGCGCAGCTCGTGATCGAGCCGAATCGCATCACGGCCATCGCGGGCGCCAGCGGCTGCGGCAAGACGACGCTGCTGCGGCTCGTCAACCGGCTGTTTGATCCGGTGGAAGGCGCGGTCCTGATCGACGGCATGGATGTGCGGGAAGCGACGCTGAGCTCGCTTCGCTCCGCCGTGTCCTTGGTGCCGCAACGGCCCATGATTTTTACCGGCACCATCGCGGACAATCTGCGTCTCGCCCGGCCCGACGCCAGCGACGAGGAGTTGCTGGCCGCCTGCGAAGCGGCCGGCCTCCTCGGATTCGTGCAACGGCTCGAGCTCGGGTTGCAAACCCGCCTCGGGCGCCGCCGCGCCCATCTTTCCGGCGGCGAGGCGCAACGGCTGGCCATCGCCCGCGCGCTGCTCTTGCGCTCGAAGATCTTGCTGCTGGACGAACCAACCTCGGCGCTGGACGCGCGCTCGCAGGCCACCATCATGGACACCCTGGCCCGCTTGAAAGCGGAGATGACGGTGGTGGTGGCGGGCCATCGCGTCGAAGTTCTCCGCCAGGCCGATCGGCTGGTCATCCTCCATCAAGGCCGCTTTGTCGAACAGGGTGCGCCCTCCCAATTGCTTTCTTCGATGGATCTCTTTTGTCCGTCATCCCTGAGCGAGATGAAGGAAACGGAATCAAACCAGCCTTGCGAGGTGGCTCAACCATGAACGAAACCAACCAGAATCCACCCCAAACGCAAGAAACCTCCGCGCTCAGCCGCGGAAAGCGCGTCGCCTTTCTTTGCAGCCTGGCGATGATCGGCGCGGTGCTGTGGCCCGTCCAGCAGAACTGGCGCGCGCAGCCGCGTGACAATTTCCCGCTCTCCTACTATCCGATGTTCAGCGCGAAGCGGGAGGCGATCGAGACATTTCACTACCTGGTGGGCCGCGATGCGGACGGCAAGCGATACTTGATCCCGCACACGTTCTTCGGCTCCGGCGGTCTGAACGCCGTCCGGCGCCAAATCAACAAGCTCATCCGGGAGGGGCGGGCGGAGGAAATCGTGCGCCGAGTGAGCAAGCGTCTGGCCGCCCGGGAGCGAGGTGATTGGGCGAAGATCATCAGTGTCGCGGTCGTGACGGGACGTTATTCCGTGGATGACTATTTCCACGGCAAGAAGGAACCGGTCTCGGAGAAGATCCGAGCGTCGGGTCCAGTGGAAAGGAGCACAGAATGAAAGCGTTCAGTGAAACCGTGCACGATTTCTGGTTTGAGCCCGCGCCGCCCGCGCGGCTGGCCATCCTGCGCATCCTGGTTGGCAGCTTTGTGGTTTGGTATCTCACCATGGAGCAGGACATCTTCATGCGCGTGGCGCGGTCCACCGACCCGCATCTCTTTGCGCCGGTCGGGATCGTCTTCGGCAGTCCGCTGGACCTGCGGCTGTTTGAATGGTTGTTTCGCGGAACGATGCTCGTCGCAATCTGTTTCACGCTGGGTCTGTGGCACCGGATCACGGGGCCGCTCTTCGCTGTCTCCGTGCTTTGGGTGCTTTGCTACCAGGATTCCTGGTCGATGATTTTTCATTCGATGAACCTGGTCGCCTTGCACGGGATCGTGCTCGGCTTTACGCGTTCCGCGGATGCTTTGTCGCTCGACGCCTTCCTGCGGGGCCGGCCGACAGCCGAGCAGGCCGCGGCGGGTCAAACCGGCTGGCAATACGGCTGGCCCATCAAATTGATGTGTGCCGTGACCGTGAGTGCCTACCTGGTGACCGCGATTACGAAGCTGGCCGGGCCGCTCGGCCTGAAATGGATGACCGGCCGGGCGTTGCGCAGCCAGATGGCGGTTGACCAATTGCGCAAGGAATTGCTCGCCGTGCCGCCCAACCCGGTCTCCTACGCCATCTACGATTGGCTGCCGCTCTTCTCGGCGCTGGCGGTTGGCTCGTTCGCGCTGGAATTTTTCGCGCCACTCGCCTTGTTCAACCGGCGGGTGGGCCGCATTTGGGCCATGAACGCCTTCCTCATGCACTGGGGCATTTTTTTCGTCATGGGCATCACCTTCGAGTACCAATTGACGGGCGTGATATTTGCATCGTTCTTCCGGCTGGAACGCCTGGTGGAATGGCCGCGCCGGCTTTGGCGAAAGCGCGCCACTCAGGCCGAACGGCCGGCGATGGAAGCGGCGCCGAGGCTGGCGCCCGAACTGCGCACCCCGCGGGCCACACTCTTCTACGACGGCGAGTGCGGCCTGTGCGACCGCTTTGTCCAGTTTGTCCTCCGGCATGATCGTCGGGAGTATTTCCAATTCGCCACCCTGCAATCGGAGGCGGGTCGTGAGCGCTTGTCCCGTCTGGGGCTTTCGCCGGCCGACCTGCGAACCGTTGTGCTGGTCGAGGGGGACGAGTCTTACGTGCGCTCGACGGCCACGCTGCGGGTGTGCCGGCGGCTGGCCGGGCTGTGGCCGGTCCTCTACGCGGTCATCCTGGTCCCCAAGGCATGGCGCGATGGCGTCTATTCCCTGATCGCCCGCCACCGCAAACTATGGTTCGAACCTCCGTCCGGCTGTCCGGTGATGCCCGAGGAATGGCGCCGACGGTTTGTCGGCTGAGCCGCCGGGCCGCGCACTGGACATGACAGGAGGTCAACCAGGAAGACGCGAGTTGCGGCGCGAGCAAACCATCATTGGTGTCTCCAAAGAGCGGCGATCCATCTTCTGCCTGTCCCGGGGCCGGGCGGACGCGCCACGGAAGGTCCTGATTGTGGCCGGGCAGCACGGGGACGAGCGGCCCGCGCGGCGGACAGTCGAAGCGCTGCTGGCCTTGCCGCGCGGGGAGGTGAGCCGGCGGTTGCCCAACTTCCAGTTGTCGATCATCCCCGAGGCCAATCCGGATGGTTGCGCCACGCGGACGCGCTGCAACGCGGCCGGGATTGATCTGAATCGGGATCATCAACTGCTCAGCAGCGAAGAGACCGTCGCCCTCCACCGATTCGTGCGCCAGTGGCGGCCGCAAGTGATCCTCGACCTGCACAGTTATCCCTCCCGGCGGCAACACTTGCTCGAGCGAAATGTCGTCTTGAACCAGGACGTGTTCATCGATGTGCCGAACCATCCGGCCGTCCTGGCCCGGTCCGGCCACGCCGTGGCCGACGAAGTGCTTCGGGGACTGCTGCCGGCCCTGCTGGAGAAAGAGGTTCGCGCCGCCCGTTACACGATCGTCGAGCCGTCGGGCCGCGCCCGCCACAGCACGCCCGATGTCGTCGATGCGCGCAACGGACTGGCCTTGCGCTACGGCGTCTTCACCCTCCTGGTCGAAAACCGCCAGCCGCGCCGCGACGAAACCGCCGCGGAGCGCCTCCGCTTGCGCACGGCGCAGGAGCAGGCGCTGTGCGTGATCCTGGAGTGGCTCGATCATCATCACGGATTATTTGTGCCCGAGCCCGTCTCCGAGCCGCCCACGCCGGGATCCGCCGTGCCGGTCGGCTTCAAGTACCGACAACACGAAAATGGACTTCGCCTGGTTTGTCGCGAGGCAGATCAAGGACGGCCGGTGAACGTGACCTTCTCGCGTTACTGCGCCTCACTTGTCCCGCGGCGCACGATCCTGCTGCCGCCGGCTTACGCCGTGCCGACCGGATTCGAGGAATTGCGGGGAGTGCTGCGCCGGCATGGTTTCGCCTCCACCGAGCGCCGGGAGCGTGAGGTGTTTTCAGTGGAAAAATTGCGGATCGAAGCGGCCCGTCCCTCGAGCCGGCCAGGTCGATCGGTGCGCAAGCTCGTCCTGGCTCCGCACCCGATGAGCGTCGAGCTCAGTGATTACGAGGTTTTCCCCACTCGACAACAGGGAGGCGAGGCGCTGGCCGTGTTCCTCGAACCCGAATCCAAACATGGCCTGCACCGTTTCCCGGCCATGCAAGTGCCCCTGGTGGCCCCGTCCTGGTACCCTGTCCTCCGCGTGCTCGACGGGCCAGGGACAGCCGAGTCGTGATCAACCAATTCCACCGCCTATGAGATTCCAACGGAAAGCACGTTTCATCCTCGCCCTTGGGCTGCTGGGCCAGAGCCGAGAGCTTGAAATCTTCCACCGCGTCAGTCCCGGTTCAGTCGGCGAAGAAGAGCGCTTTTACGCCCTGGGTCGAGCCGAACATGGCCGCGCTGTCGTGGCCAATCCCCGGCACGTCCGTGATGCTGAAATGGTTCGAGGGGAAGTAGCGGTCCATGTAGGCGTTGAAGATGTGGGCCCGATCATAACGCGTCGGCCCCTGGAACATGGCGGCGCAATCAGTGTCAAAGCCGTGGTTGTCGTAAATGTCATCCGTGCCGGCAAGCAACTCGACCTGGCAGCCGGGCAGGTGGGTGCGAGCCCATTCCGCCCCGCGCGCCGCCGTGTAGCCGTAGAGGCCGTCCAGGCCGTACTTCCACTCGTTGTAGCCGTCGCCCGACGAGCAGTCCTGCTGGGGAATGGCCCAGTTGTCGTTGGCGTCGTAGCGATACTTGTTGAGGTAAACGTAGGAGGAGGGGTTGGCCGGAACGAATTTGACGAACGCGGAGTTGGGCGCCGGCTGGAGGTCGATGTCGGTAAACGTCGCGTAGCGCTGAGTAAACTGCCCGCCGGCCGAGTGGCCGCAGACCACGACCCATTTGAGGTTGGGAAAATGACCGTTGCGCATCAGCCCGACCATCGTGTCCACGACCGTGTAGGAGCTGATCCCTCCGGAGGCACCGCCTTCGCGCCAATCGTCCTCCCAATAATATTCGCCGCTGGCGGCGTCGGCCGGGGCTTGGAAAAACGGCGCAATGACCATCACCTTGTCGGCCCAACTGGACGGGATGATCTGGTTGATCCGATCAAAGTACCCCTCGGCATTCGCGCCGGCGCCGTGAATGACGATGATTGCCCGGGTAACCCTTGGATCGTAAGCGTCGATGGGGCGGTTGGGCGGATTTCGTGTTAATGCTTCCTCCCCATGAACCTGGTGATTCGGACCGGGCGGTCTTCGGGGCCCAGCGATTTACGATTTACGATTTACGAGCTTCCGATGGAGGGATCGCGGCTCTAGCGATTCGCGCGCCGGGCGATCTGCGCTGGGCGGCGCTCGTAAATCGTACATCGTAAATCGTCAATGGCTGCGCGATCGGCGGCGGTCCGCTTCATGGCCCCAACTCACGTCAAAATTTTTGAGGTGTTCCCTTCCCATGAGCCTCCTGTATGTCGTCCCGGCTTTAGCCGGCCGGTGCCGCCTGAAGGCGGGACTACGAACGGCCCCGGAGGCTGCCCAAGGGCGGGCTAGTCCACTAAGCCATTTTGCACGGCGTAGTGCGTCAACTGAGCGTTGTTCTTCAGGTCCATCTTGGTGAGGATGCGGCCCCGGTAAGTGCTGACCGTGCTGACACTGAGGGAAAGCTCTTTGGCGATTTGACCGACCGTCTTTCCCGAAGCAATCAGGCGCAGGATGTGGAATTCCCGGTCGGAAAGCCGCTCGTGCGGAGCCTTTCGCACGTCCACGTCCAGGTAGGACGCCATTCGTTCGGCGAGGGAGGGACTCACATAGCGGCCGCCGGCCATGACTTTGCGGATGGCGCCGGCCAGTTCCTCGCCGGCGCTTTCCTTGGTCAGGTAACCGGCCGCTCCGGCTTTGAGCACGCGGACGGCGAACTGGTCTTCCGGATGCATGCTCAAGATGAGGACTGGCAGTTTTGGGCGCAATCGCCGGATCTCTCTCAACACTTCGAGGCCGTTGCGGCCTGGCATCGTGATGTCCAGCACGACCGCGTCCCATTTCTCCTTCAAGACGCGCTGGAGCGATTCGTGCGCGTTGCGGGCCTCGCCGAACGCGGCCCGCGGGAAATGATCAGCGAGAATGAGCTTGATACCTTGCCGCACCACGGCGTGGTCGTCGGTCAAAAGAATTCTCATGGCAATGGGTCTTGGCCCGCGGCTGGGTTGGACGGGGAATGCGCACGGCGATGGTCTTCAGTTCGTATTGGTGCCAGCCTGGGCTCAACGCCTCGCTCCATGCGGCCGAAGCCTGGCCTGGCTGTCGCCCCAGGAAACCAGCTCGCGAGCCACCGTCGCCCGGATCCATTGGCAGTCTCTGGCGACGAGCGAAACCGGCTCAAGACGCCGAACTGTAATCGAGGAGGAATGGAACCAACAGGTAGGTAATAACCTACCTCGAACACGAAAATCTCCTCCGAGCCCACGTTCGCGGCGGCAGCGGAAACGATTTGGGGCGGGCCAGCCTTATGGTTGACTCAGGCCACCACCGCCAGTTGTCGCCCGGCCCGAGCCGGAGTCCGTGGCGTTTGCTAGATACGCCCATGAGGCGCGGTCATTCGATTAGTCGACACAATCTCCTGCCCGGATCCTCATGTAGTTCAAACGCCGACAACGCCAACGGAACAGAATCGGACAAAAGAATCGTCCCGCCCACGATTATCGGGCATGCCGCCCCTGCTTAGCCTCAGGCATGCTTAATACATGCCGTATCGGCAATAAGAAAGGGCAACGACGTTTTGTTGCACACCCGGTCAATTTTGTTCGGACCAAGGACAACTCGACCTGGCGGAGCTACCGCCGTGGAATCGCAGTGCTGGCTGCGTTAGTCGTGGCCGGAGGATTTCAGGCGAAGGGCCAGGATGCCGTTTGTCTGCCCGTGTTTTCGGCGTCGGCCAGCGCCGACGACGGAGACGCGCCAGCCAATACGCTGGACGGGTGGCTTTCCACCCGCTGGTCGGCACAAGGGGACGGATTGGCCACCGACCAGAGTGTCTCCGGTCCGCGGCTCAACATCACCCGGACCTCGGTCGCACCCAACGGGCCGGAGGTGAAGCTCAGTTGGAATGACATGCCCGGAGCGATCTCCCAGGTGCAGGTTTCCTCCAACCTGGTGAGCTGGGAGGACACCGGGGGTGCCCTCACCAATACGGGCACGACGCAGACCTGGGAAGAAAATGTATCGAGTCTTTCCCCGGCGGCGTGGCCGAAAAGGTTTTACCGCATAAAACACGCGGGCCCGAGTGCTCCATCGGCGGATTTCTCCGTCAGCTCATCCCAGGGAGTCGTGCCGTTGACGGTGAAATTCACTGACCGGTCGGGGGGTAACCCGGTTGCCTGGAACTGGAGCTTCGGCGATGGCGCCACCAGCACCGCGCAAAGCCCATCCTACGTCTATGCGGTGGCGGGTACCTACCATGCGACCCTGACGGTTCGAAACAGCACCGGTGACACCAGCACCAAGACCGCGTCCATCCAGGCCGCCGCGCTGCCACCGGGTGGCAATTTGCCTTCCGGCGTGTTGAACCTGGCCAACTCGAAGCTCACCCTGCCGATCGACACATCCCACGCCGGGACCCCCGACGAAATTAAGCAGCCGGAACTGGCGACGTTTCAAGATGGCAATTATTTCTACGTGAACAGCGCCCGTGACGGGGTGGTCTTCACCGCGAACTGCGGTGGTTACACCACGAGCGGTTCGGGCTATCCGCGATCCGAGCTGCGCGAGATGACCAGTAACGGCAGCATCAACGCCAGTTGGTCCACCACCAGTGGCACGCACACCATGGAAATCAGACAAGCCATCACCCATCTGCCGGTCGTCAAGCCCCAGGTGGTCGCTGGCCAGATTCATGACGCCGGGGACGACGTGATCGTTTTCCGGCTGGAAGGCTCCCAGCTGTTCATTGACCAGAATGGGGTCAACGGCCCCGTGCTGACCACCAACTATCGGTTGGGAGACATCTTCACGGCGAAATTCGTCGCCCGCAACGGCGGGGTCGAGTGCTACTACAACGGCCGATTCATCTACACCTACCCGGTGAGCGATTCGGGCTGTTACTTCAAAGCGGGCTGTTACACCCAGTCCAACACGACCAAGGGCGACGCCCCCACGGCCTACGGCCAGGTCGTGATCTACAACGTCTCGATCACGCACCAATAGCGGACAAGCGGAGAGTCACACGGCAGCCGGGTGAGGGCGAAAGCAACCTCAGAGCTGAATAGTTATCGCCCTTCGCTACGCGGGTCGGAACGCGCCCAGATTTAATCCCGCACGCCTCAGGGCAACAACACCACGCGATAGAACCGTTGCGGGTCGGAGCCGATGAGATCGGAGATACTCACGCTCCCGCTGGTGGCCGTCGTAACGCCGCCCAGGTTGATCCAGTCGGTCGCGTTCCAGTCGGTCTTGTATTGGAGTTGGTAACGCTGGCCGGCGCTGGCCGTCCAACTGATCGTGGCCATGCCTTTGAGCTGCCCGGCCGCCGAGATGACGGAAGAGGATATCTGTATGGCCGGCGGATCCGTCGTCGGGACCGAGCCGAGGATGAGCAGATCATTGTCGAGGATGTTGATGATGGCGAGGCTGAGCAGGATGTCGTAGGAAGCGTCCGGCGTCAGCGTGAGGATGACGGCTTCCCCGACTTCGATTAGGTTGTCGTCGATCGGTTGTATCACGACTTTTGCGGAAGCGGCCCCTGGGGGAATCGTGACCGAGCCGGACAGCTGGCTGTAGTCAACCCCGTTCACGGCTGTGCCGCTGAGAGAATACTTCACCACCAGGTCCGACGCCGTGCTGCCATCCCGGCTGATGGTGAATTCTCCGGGATCCGGTCCGCTTTCCGAGCAGATGATGTCCGTGGCCGTCACGTTCACGACCGGCTTCGTCGTCACTTGATCGTTGTCCGCGATGGTCACGGTGGCGCTGTTGGGTGAGCCGATCGTGTAGGCGGCGTCGGACGATAGGGTGAGCACGACCGTCTCGTTGCCTTCCACGATGGTGTCGTTGACCGGATTGACGGTGACGGTGGCCGACGAACTTCCCGCCGCAATACTCACGCTGCCGGATAAGGTGGCGTAGTCCGAGCCGTTGGCCGCGGTGCCTCCAAGGGAATACCGGACGGTCAAGCTGGCCGTGGTGCTGCCGCTGCGGCTGATGGTAAACGTGCCCGGATCGGGCCCGGATTCCGAAGCGTTGGCATCGCTAGCCACGACGGTCACGGTCGGCAGCGTCACCTGGTCGTTGTCCGCGATGGTCACGGTGGCGCTGTTGGGCGAGCCGAGGGTGTAGGCGGCGTCGGACG
>WNGF01002215.1_pt1 | contig 27535 bp, 40 predicted proteins | sample 5400641 | NCBI WGS metagenome assembly WNGF01 (sample SAMN13153371, study PRJNA577476) | soil metagenome | isolation source: 80 cm soil or saprolite under grassland replicate 2 | place: USA:California | collected 2016-06-15 | reverse complement strand
GTCGGGAAGGGCGTCGGCCAGGGCCTCGGCGCTGGTGGGCGGGGTGATCCGGTCGACGTCCCCCACGATGACCAGGGCCGGGACCCGGATGTGCTCCAGGGCGTGGCGGAAGTCAAGTTGCAGGACCCCGCTCAGGGCGTCGGTCCACACCTCCACCGGAGCCTGCCCCGAGCTCGCGCTGATGTAGTCGACCAGCCACGGCGAGGGGTGGTGCCCGAAGTTCGTCAGGCGGGCCACCAGGTACGAGAGGTCCGAACGGCCCCCTTTCATGAAGGCGTGGATCCTCTCGGCGCGGGTGTCGGGGACCTTGAACCCGGTGAGCCGGCCCAGGATGCCGCCGATGGCGCCCCGGACCAGCTCGGCGGCGGCGGTGTCGGCCAGGATCACACCGGCCACCCGTTCGCCGAACTCCTCAGGGTGGGCCTCGGCCATGGCCATGATGGCCATGCCGCCCATGCTGTGGCCCACCAGCACGGCCGGGCCCTCGGGCACGGTGGCCTCGAGGACGCGCCGGAGGTCACGGCCCATGGCCTGGAGGGTGTAGTCGCGGTCGTGCGAGGTCCCGCTCCGCCCGTGGCCCCGATGGTCGTACAGGATGCACCGGTACCGGGCCGACCACTCCTTCCACTGGTAGTGCCACGTGGTCATGTCCAGGCTGAACCCGTGGGCCATGATCACCGCGGGGGCCGACTGATCGCCGGCGGCCCGGACGGAGAGCAGGGTGCCGTCCTCGGTCACCACCGGCCCCAGGTCGTCGGGCGGGAGCTCGGCCAGGCGTTCGCCTTCCTCCGGGTCGATCCGCCGGCGGTCCCGGTGAATGGCCGCACGGGTGGCGATCACACCGGCCGCCGTGCCCACGGTGACCCCGGCCAGGACCGCGGCCGTTCGCTTCCAGTTCACTCGCGCCCTCCCGTGTACGTGCGGGGGACCCGGGCGCCCACCCCGCACGCGATCTCGTATTCGATGGTGTCCAGGAGGCCCGCCAGCTCGCCGGCGGTGATCCGCTCGTCGCCCTGGGTTCCCAGCAGGACCACCTCGTCGCCCTCGTCGACGTCGGCGTCCCCGCAGTCCACCACGATCTGGTCCATGGTCACCGTACCGGCCACGCGGTGCCGCCGTCCCCCGATCAGCACGTCGGCCCGGGACGACAGCCCCCGGCGGTACCCGTCCGCGTACCCCACCGGGACCGTGGCCACGGTGGCGTCGCGCTCCAGGTGGTACGTGTGGCCGTACGAGACGGCCTCGCCGGCGGGGAGCCCGCGGACCATCGAGACCGCGCTCCGCCAGGCCATGGCGGGCCGGAGGCCGGCCCGTTCGCCCAGGCCCGGTCCGGGGGACAGCCCGTACAGCGCGACCCCCACCCGGACCAGGTCCAGGTGCGTCTCGGGGTGGAGGATCACCGCGCCGCTGTTGGCCGCGTGACGGTACCGGGGGCGAACGCCCGCCGACTCGGCCCGACGGCACACGTCGAGGAAGACCTCGAGCTGGCGGCCGGTCGTCTCCGGGTCGTCCTCGGACCGGGCGAAGTGCGTCCACAGGCCCTCCACCACGAACCCGGCCGCCTGCGCTGTCCTCGCCAGGTCCACGGCCCGTTCGGGGGGATACGCCCCCACGCGGTGCATACCGGTGTCCGCCTTCACGTGGACCCGGGGAGCGATGCCGGTGGCCTCGCCCGCCGCCGCCAGGGCGGCCAGCTCCCGGTCCGTGTACAGCGACGCGGAGACCTCCGCCCGCAGGAGATCCCGTTCGGCCCCCGGCGGGACCTCGGACAGCACCAGGATGGGCGCGTCGACCCCGGCGGTCCTGAGCTCCAGGGCCTCCTCCAGGAGGGCCACCCCCAGCCACGTGGCCCCGGCCTCGATCGCGGCCCGGGCCGCGGGGAGGGCCCCGTGCCCGTAGCCGTCGGCCTTCACCACGGCCATGAGCTCGGTCCCGGCCGGCGTCATGGCCCGCGCGTTGTGCCGGATTGCATCGAGGTCCACCTCGGCCACCGTGGGCCGGAACCCGGACGGGTCGCCCGGGCCCGGCACGCCGGACGGCGGTGTCTCCCCCGCGGCCACCCGGGTCACGCCCCCTCCCGGACGGCCCGCACGGCGGCCGGCAGGAGGGCCTGGACGTCGAGGGAGGTGGCGCCCTCGCCCAGCCGGGCGCCGGCCATGTCGCCCGCCAGGCCGTGGGCGTAGGCCCCGGCGGTAGCGGCGTCCCCCGGAGGCAGGCCCCTGGCCAGGAGCGCGGCGATGGCGCCGGTGAGGACGTCGCCGGTCCCCCCGGTGGCCAGGGCCGGGCCCCCGGTGGAGTTGATCCGGACCTCGCCGCCGGGGAGAGCGACGAGCGTGGGGTTGCCCTTCAGCAGGATCGTGGCCCCCGTCTCGGCGGCGAGCTTGCGGACGTGGCCGATGCGGTCGTGGGCCAGGTCATCGGGTTCGATCCCGGCCAGCCGGACGAACTCCCCGGCGTGGGGCGTAAGGACCAGGGCGGGGGCGTTCGAGTTCATGAGCTCCTCCGGACGCCCAGCGAACGCGGCGAGCCCGTCGGCGTCGACCACCGTCGGCACCGGGCTCTCCCGGACCACCGCCCGGACGAACTCCAGCGTCTCGGCCGCCCGGCCCAGGCCCGGCCCCAGGCCCAGCGCGTCGACTCCGGCCAGGCGGTCGCGGAGGGCCTCCACCGCGTCGGCGGCGACCGCTCCATCGGCGGTCTCCGGCAGCGCGACGAACGTGGCCTCGGCGGTCCCGCCCTGGATCACGGCCATCACGCCCTCGGGCGCGGCCACCTGGACCAGGCCCGCTCCGGTCCGGGAGGCCGCCCCCGCCATCAGCCGGACCGCGCCGGTCATGGTCCGGGACCCCCCCACCACCAGGACAACCCCCGACGAGCGCTTGTGGGTCTCGGCGTCCCGCACGGGCCAGATCGAGGCCACGTCGCCCGGCTCCACCAGCCACAGGTCGCTCGTCACCAGATCCTGGGGGAACCCGATGGAGGCCACCTCCACGGCCCCGGCGTACCCCGCGCCGGGGTGGAGCAGGTGCCCCGGCTTCAGGGAGCCGAACGTGATCGTCACGGTGGCGTCCACGGCGGGTCCGGCCACGGCCCCCGTCTCGCCGTCAACGCCGGAGGCGATGTCCACGGCCACCACCGGCGCGGGCGAACCGTCCAGCGTCGCGATGGCCTCGCCGACCCGTCCCCGGGGCGCGCCGTGGAAGCCCGTGCCCACCACCGCGTCCACGGCCACGTCGGCCCGCTCCAGCTCGCGGGCCGGGAGGTCCCCGGATGCCGGGCGGACCACCACGCCGGCGGACCTGGCCGGGTCCAGGTTGGCTGCTGCGGCGCCCCCGTACTCCTCCGGTTCGGCCAGCAGGACGGCGGACACGCGCATCCCCCACCGGGACAGGTACCGGGCGGCGACCAGGCCGTCGCCCCCGTTGTTGCCCTTCCCGCACACCACCACGGCGCGGCGCCCGTACGCGCCGCCGGTCAGGGTCACCGCGGCGCGGGCCACAGCCCGTCCGGCCCGCTCCATCAGCGACTCGACCGAGATCCCCCGTTCGGCGCTGGCCCGGTCGAGCGCCGCGCTCTCCGCGGGCGTCAGGACCGGCTTCATCGGCCGGCCCCCGGGAACGCTTCGACGGCCCCGGCCGGCGCGGTCACAGCCCCACCGCCAGGCAGCTGGCCACCGCGATCCCCCGTTCGTGCGAGAACGACACCAGCACGCGGTCGGCGCCGACGGCCGCGGCCCGTTCCCGGGCGGCGCCGTCCAGCTCGATGGCCACCTGCCCGTCGCCGCCCCGGACCACCCGAATCTCCCGCCACCGCCCGCCGGGGATGCCCCCCAGGGCCTTGGCGCAGGCCTCCCGGGCAGCCCACCGGGCCGCGTAGCACCGTGCCCGCTGCCCCGACCCCTCGCAGTGCTCGATCTCCGCCTCGGAGAAGTACCGCCGAACCCACCCCGGCCGCCGCTCCAGGATCCGCTCCACCCGAGCGACGTCCACGACATCCACCCCGAGCCCCACCACGTTCATCCGGGGAAGGATCGCACAGGCCCGCACTCCCCGGCCGGGCCGAACCCGGGAAGACCCGATGGGATACTCGGCCGGATGGATCCCACGACTGCTCCGCGGACTCCCGTGCTCGGCCGGCCGTGGCGGATCGCGGCGCTGGCCACGGTGACGTTCGTGCTCGGGGCCGGCCTGGGATACGTGATCGGGAGACCGAACCGGACGCCCCCGTTCAGGCCGGAGCCGACCACGGCGAGGGTCCGGGTGCCGGACATCCGGGACCTCTCGGTGCAGGACGCCCAGACGGTGCTGGTTGCATTCGGTTTGGGGCTGGGGTTGGTGGGCCTTCGCCGGAGCATCGACACCCCGGCCGGGATCGTGCTCGAACAGGACCCTGGCCATGGGGCCACCGCCGCGAGCGGCACGACCGTGGACCTGGTGTCGTCGTCGGGGCCCGGCCCCGAGCCCGGGGCGCTGTACGACTTCGCCCGGGGCGTCCTCCTCCCCATCACCCGGACCGGGCAGCTCACCTGGACCTCGGATGCGATCGCCCTGAAGGACCGGGCCGTGTCCCTCGGCGCGAACACCCGCGTGATCGGCGAGGCCGACGTGAGCCCCTACCGCATCGCCCCGGCCTCGGGACCAGCCACCGGCGAAACTGTCACGGTCGACGTCGGGGCCTTCCGCGCACCGGCGTTCTATGTCATCGAACGCGCCTTCACCCGCCAGCGGGAGTCTCTCGTTCGGCACCACGCCCTCGAGGTCCGGCCGGAGTCTGGGTCCGTCTCGGAGCCGCTCACCCTGGTCGGCCACCTGTGCCAGCCGAACCGCCGGACGCCGTCGGTCACCGTGGAGGCCGTCGTGTCGAGGGGGGACCGGGAGAACGTGGCCCGGCTGGCCCTCCCGTTCCCGGGCTCGGCGTACGCGTTCGAGATGCACGTGAAGCTGGCCGGCCTGGAGGAGGCGGCGCGCGTGATCCGGCTGCGGGCGGGCGACCGGGTGGTGTTCGAGACCAGCGGAGGGGTGTGCCGTTCGAACGCGTTCGTGGTGAGGTGACGAACCGAGGCGCCCTATCCGGCGCTACTCGACCGTGACGCTCTTGGCCAGGTTGCGGGGCTGGTCCACGTCGCATCCCCGGAGCTTGGCGATGTGGTACGCGAGGAGCTGGAGGGGGACGGTCACAACCACCGGCGAGAGCAGCTCGGGGGTCCTCGGGACGTACAGGACGTGGTCTGCCAGCGAGGCGATGCGGGTATCGCCCTCGGTGGCCACCGCGATGACCTCGGCCCCGCGGGCCTTGACCTCCTGGATGTTCGACAGGACCTTGGGGTAGACGTGGCATTCGGTGGCCACGGCCACCACCGGCACGCCGTCCTCGATGAGCGCGATGGGCCCGTGCTTGAGCTCGCCCGCCGGGTATCCCTCGGCGTGGATGTAGGAGATCTCCTTGAGCTTCAGCGCGCCCTCCAGGGCCGCCGGGTAACCGGTGTGGCGGCCGATGAACAGGACGTCGCGGGCGCCCGCGTACCGCTCCGCCAGCTCCTTCGTCTGATCCTCCAGCTCCAGGGCCCGCTCCACCTTCTCGGGCAACGTGCGGAGCTCCGCCACGATCTCCGCGATCTCGTGGGGGAATTTCGTGCCCCGGATCTGGGCCAGGTACAGGGCCACCAGGTCCAGGGCCACCATCTGCGTGGCGAACGTCTTCGTGGCGGCCACCCCGACCTCCGGACCGGCGTGGGTGTACAGGATGCCGTCGGCTTCGCGCGAGATCGAGGAACCCACCGTGTTCGTGATGGCGATGACGTGGGACTGCTGGTGGCGCGCGTGGCGCACCGCCTCCAGCGTGTCGATCGTCTCGCCGGACTGCGAGACGCCGAGCGTCAGCGTGTTCGAGTCCAGCACGGGATCCCGGTACCGGAACTCGCTGGCGATCTCGATCTCCACGGGGAGCCGGGCCCAGTGCTCGATGGCGTACTTCGCCACGAGCCCGGAGTGGAACGCGGTCCCGCAGGCCACCACGAACACCTTGTCGACGTCGCGGAGGCGGTCCTCGCTCATGTGGAGCTCGTCGAGGGCGAGGTGCCCCGCGGCGTCGATCCGCCCGACCAGCGTGTCGCGCACGGCGGCGGGCTGCTCGTGGATCTCCTTCAGCATGAAGTCGTCGTAGCCGGACTTCTGGGCCCGGGCCACGTCCCAGTCGATCTCGAGCGGGGTCACGGCCACGTCGTTGCCCTGGAAGTCGGTGATCCGGACCACCCCGGGGCGGAGCTCCACGACCTGCCCTTCCTCCACGGGGATCACCGAGCGGGTGCGCGACAGGACCGCCGGGATGTCGGAGGCCAGGAGGTTCTCGCCCCTGCCCAGGCCCACGATCAGCGGGCTCGACACCTTCGCCCCCACCACCGCGTCGGGCTCGTCGGCGTGCAGGACCACGATCGCGTAGGCCCCCTCCAGCTGCAGGACCACCCGGCGGACGGCCTCGCCCAGGTCCCCGTCGAACGTGTCCTCCAGCAGGTGGGCGACGACCTCGGTGTCGGTGTCGGAGGTGAACACGTGCCCATCCTTCTCCAGGTCCCGCTTGAGCTCGGCGAAGTTCTCGATGATGCCGTTGTGGATCACGGCCACCTTGCCGGTGCAGTCCGCGTGCGGGTGGGCGTTGCGATCCGAGGGGACGCCGTGGGTCGCCCACCGTGTGTGACCCATCCCGACGGTGCCGGAGGGCATGGGGTCGTGCTCCAGGAACGACTCCAGCTGGGCCAGCTTGCCCTGGCGCTTGCGCACGGTGAGGGCGCCGTCCACGACGGCGACACCCGCGGAGTCGTAGCCCCGATATTCGAGCCGGCGAAGCCCGTCAAGGATGATGGGGAGGGCCTCGTCGGAACCGACGTACCCGACGATTCCGCACATGACCGGTCGATCCTACCAGTGGGGCGCTTCCGCTCAATCAGCCGAAGGTCTCGCGACGAAGGGCCGACCGGGCCGGGACCCGTGGCCCCTCGTGCGGACCTCAAGCCAGGGTTCGGCGCACGGCGTCGGCGATCGCCGCGACGTGGGTTCGGGCCTCCTCCTCGGTCTGCGCCTCGACCATGACCCGGACCAGGGGCTCGGTGCCGGAGGGCCGGACCAGGATCCGGCCGCGGTCGCCCAGATCGGTCTCCGCCGCCCGTACCGCGGTCCACACGTCGCCGGCGGCGTCGAGGGCGGCGAGGTCCGTCACCCGGACGTTCTCGAGGACCTGGGGGAAGCGCTGCATCCGGCCGGCGAGGTCGGCCACCGACACACCGGCCTTCGCCGCCAGGGACAGGAACACGATGGCCGTGAGGACGCCGTCGCCGGTGGTGGCGTGCTCGGCGAAGATGAGGTGGCCGGACTGCTCGCCGCCGACCACCGAGCCGGCGCGGAGCATCTCCTCCAGGACGTAGCGGTCCCCCACCTTCGTGGTTCGGACCTCGATGCCGGCCTCCTCCATGCACCGGCGGAACCCCAGGTTGGCCATCACGGTGGTGACCACGGTGTTCCCTGACAGCCGGCCGGCCTCCCGGAGCGCCAGGGCGCACGCCGCGAGGACCTGGTCGCCATCCACCACGTTCCCGTCCGCGTCGGCGAAGAGAGCCCGGTCGGCGTCGCCGTCGTGGGCCACTCCGGCGTCGGCCCCCAGGCGGACCACCTCGGCCGCGACCACCTCCGGATGCATCGCCCCGACCCCGACGTTGATGTTCCGGCCGTCCGGCTGGTCGGCGATCACGTGGACCTCCGCGCCCAGCCACCGGAGGGCCTCGGGGGCCACGATCGCGGCGGAGCCGTTCGCGCAGTCCACCACCACGCGAAGGCCCGACAGCGGCGCCTCGGCGGCGGCCACCAGGTGGTCGACGTAGCGCTCCCGGGCATCGGGCACCGGGTGGATCCGGCCCACGTCCAGGCCCTCGGAACGCCCGGACGTCTCCTCGACGGAGGACTCGATCTCATCCTCGAGGGCGTCGGGGAGCTTGTAGCCGTCCCGGGAGAAGAACTTGATCCCGTTGTACTGGGGCGGGTTGTGCGAGGCCGAGACCATCACGCCGGCGTTCGACCCCAGGTTGGTGGTGAGGAACGCCACGGCCGGGGTGGTCTGGACCCCGGCCAGGAGGACGTCGCCCCCCGCCGAGCAGATGCCGGCCGCGAGCGCCGCCTCCAGGAAGTCGCCGGAGGCCCTGGTGTCCCTGCCCACGACCACGGTCGGTCGCCGGCCGCCGTGCCGCCCCAGCACGCGGACCGCCGCCGCCCCCAGTGCGTACGCGAGCTCGCCGGTCAGCTCGCGCCCGGCCACGCCGCGCACGCCGTCGGTCCCGAACAGCCTCCCCATGAGGCCGTCAGCCTATCGCGCGGGCCGAACCCCAACCGCCGTGGGGTCCGGGGTTCCCGTCGGCCGGGGGTGGGGTCACAATGGGCCCATGGGTCAAGACCCCACGAGGCTGTCCGGCGTGTTCGCGCTGGTGTACAGCACGCGGTCGATCACGGACGGCCATCTGGTGCGGGGCCGGCTCGAGGCCGAGGGGATCCCGGTGATGACCAAGGGCGAGGGCGAGGGGCCGTATCGCATGGGCCCGGTGCACGTCCTCGTCCCGACGGAGTTCGAGGTGCAGGCCCTGATGGTGATCGAGGCCATCCGGTCGGGACGCCTGCGGCTGTTCGAGGGGCAGGACCTCGTCTCCGAGACCGACTGGAGCCAGGCCGAGACCGAACCGGAGGCCGAGCCCCGCCCCGAGCCCTAGGCCCGGGGACTACCGCTTGGAGTACTGCGGGGCCTTGCGGGCCTTCTTCAGGCCGTACTTGCGACGCTCCTTCTCCCGGGCGTCGCGGGTGAGGAGTCCCTCGGACTTCAGCTCGCCGCGCAGGGACGGGTCGATCTCGATGAGGGCCCGCGCGATGCCGTGGCGGAGCGCGCCGGCCTGGCCGCTCACGCCCCCGCCGTCGAGACGGGCGATGACGTCCACCTCCCGCTCCTTCCCCGCGATCCGAAGGGGCGTGATGACGATCATCCGATGCGCCCGCGTGGGGAAGTATTCCTCGAGCGAGCGGCCGTTCAGCTCGAAGCGCCCGGTGCCCGGGATCACCCGGACCCGGGCCACGGCCTCCTTGCGCCGGCCGGTCCCATTGCTGATCGTGGTGTCCGCCACCTGCTACTCCTTCTCCTTCTTGGCCCGCGAGCGGCGGGGCGTCTTCTGCGGCTCGGCCGCGGTCTGGGTGGCTTTCTCGCCCGACGAGGACCGTGCGGACCGGCGGCCCTTCGTGCGGGGCTCCCCTTCGGTCGCGGCCGGCTTCGCTGCGGTCCCGGACGTGGCCCCGGGGGTCGCCGACCCCGTCCGCTTCGCCGACGTCCGCGCCGACGTCCGCTTCGCAGCGGCCTTCGCCGTGGTCCGCTTCGCCGCATCCGGTCGGGTGCGAGGGGTGCCCGAGCGGCCCCCCGCCTTGGCCGGCGGGGCGGACGCCTCGGCGCGGCCCTTCGGCGCGGACTTCTTCGGCTCCTCGGCCCTGGCCGGCCGGGCCTTCGGCTCGGGCAGGCCGGTCCACTGCGGCACATCTCCCAGCTTCAGCGACTGGGGCTGCTGTGCGGCGTGCGGATGCTCGGGACCGGGATAGACGAGCAGCTTGCGGGCGATGGCCCTGCCCAGACGGTTGTGGGGAAGCATGCCCTTGATGGCCTTCTCCACCACGAACGCGGGCCGCTCGCTCATCAGCCGGGAGTAACCGGTGGCCGTCAGGCCGCCCGGATACCCGGAGTGCCGGTAGGCCACCTTCGTGGCCTCCTTGCCCCCGGTGAGACGCACGCCCTTCGCGTTGATCACGATGACGTGGTCGCCGGTGTCGGCGTGGGGCGCGAAGATGGGCTTGTGCTTGCCCCGCAGGATCGAGGCGACCTCGGACGCCAGGCGTCCCAGCACGGCGCCGTCAGCATCCACGACATACCAGCGCCGTTCGATGTCATTCGGTCTGGGTGAGTAGGTCTTCATACGAAAAGAAAGCGGCCGGGGCGGCCGACGCCCAATGCTACCTGCGTGGACGCACCACCGTCAAAGGCGGGAGTGGCCGCCGACGGCCCCCTCGGGGACCGGTCAGTCCGGCGTTCGCTCGGTCCTCAGGAGCTTGGGACGGACCGCCGAGACGTAGGCCCTGGCCACGCCGCCGGCGCCCCGCAGCGCCCCGACCAGCCCCTCGAGCACCCTGTGCCGGATGACCCTGGCCCGCTCCGCGAACCGGTCCAGCGGGACCCCGGCCCTGCGCAGGACGAACGGCAGCACGAACCACACCAGCGCGACCGATCCCATGATCCAGGCCAGTCCGATCGTGCTCACGTTCACCAGCTTGAGGCCAGAGGCCAGCAGCACGAAGACGAGGGCCTTGCGGACCACCACGTCCGGGGCCCTCGCCGAGAGCCGGGCGCCGACGTAGACACCGGGGATGCTCCCCAGGAGCATCGAGGCGGTCAGGCCCAGCGCGAAGTCGCCGAACAGGATGTGCCCCAGCGCGGCGGAGGCGACCAGGGGCACGGCCTGCACCAGATCCGTGCCCACCAGCGAAGAGGCGGTGAGCCTGGGGTACAGGATCAGCAGCATCACGATGATCAGCGAGCCCGACCCCACCGAGGTCATCCCCACCACCAGCCCGCCCAGGGCCCCGATGAGGACCGTGGGGAGGCGCATGACCCGGAGTTCCTTGAGGCGGCCCCGCTCGCCGTCGCGCAGTCCGCCGGCCTCGCGGCGGCGCTGTACGAACCCCTTGGCCAGCATGGATCCGCAGGCCACGAGGAGGGCCACACCGAGCACGATCTTCAGGTTGGTCTGAAGGACCTCGCTGTTGCCGAGCATCCGGAGCACCAGCACCCCGGCGAACGCGGCGGGGACCGATCCCAGCATCAGCCACTTCACCAGCGTGGTGTTCACGTTGCCGCGGCGGAAATGGACGGCGCCGCCCACCGGCTTCATCACCAGGGCGGCCACCAGGTCGCTGGATACGGCGGTCAGGGGCTCGACGCCGAAGATCAGCACCAGGATCGGCGTCATGAGCGCGCCGCCGCCCATCCCGGTGAGGCCCACGACGAATCCCACGATCATCCCGGCGATCGAGACGTACAGGTCGAGGTGCATGCGCTGGTATGCCCTTTCCCGACACGAAAAAAGGCCGCGACAAACAGGTCGCGGCCTCCAGTTGTCTGGTCAGCCAGTCCTGGGGACCATATCCGACGGATCGGCGAGCGTCAAACCTCGGGCGACGATCGCCGCGCTGCGCGGCGCCCGTAGACCACCCGCTCCAGGGTGAGCCCGTGCGGCGGCGCGACGGCCCCGGCGGCCGAACGGTCTCCGGCCTCCAGCACGGCGGGCATCGACCCCGCATCGAGCCTGCCGTCCCCGACGGCCACGAGGGTCCCCACCAGCGAACGAACCATCTGGTGGAGGAACGCATCGGCTCGCGCCTGCACCTCGATGCTCTCGCCACTGCCTGCAACTGCAAGACGCTGCAGGTGCCTCACCGTGGACGAACCATCCGCCAGCCGCCGGCAGAACGACGCGAAGTCGTGCTCCCCCACCAGGTCCCGCGCCGCCCGCCGCATGGCCCCGACCGCCAACCGCCCCGGCCGATGCCACGTGAACCGAGCCGTGAACGGATCCGGCACATCTCCCGTCCAAATCCGGTACCGATACACCCGAGCGCTCGCCGACCTCCGAGCATCGAACCCCGGCCCCGCCCATCTCGCCTGCGTCACAACGACTTCCGGCGCCAACATCGAATTCACTGCCCGGATGACCCGCACAGGATCGACATCCGGCTCTGAACCGAACGACACCACCTGCCCCCGCGCATGCACGCCGGCATCGGTGCGCCCCGCCACCGCCAACACGGGCCGCGTCCGAAGCACGCGCCCCAGCGCCTCCTCCAGCACGCCCTGTACCGTTCGCACCCCACGCTGCCGAGCCCACCCATGGAAGTCGGTCCCGTCGTACGCGAGATCGAGCCGCATCACCCCCATACCAGAGGGCAGGCTACGCGACGATGCACGGATGCCGAGACCGCGCGGCACACGGCCGGGGAGCGAGGACCCAGCCGCAACCGACCGCAGGACGCAACCACCGAAGGGGTGTTACTCCTCGCCCCGCTCGACCAGCTCGATCCGCGCCATGGGGGCGCCGTCGCCCTGGCGCTGCCCGAGTTTGAGGATCCGCGTGTATCCCCCGTTGCGCTCGGCGAACCGAGGTCCGATGTCGCTGAACAGCTTGTGCACGACGTCCCGGTCCGGGACGTCCTTGAGGACCTCGCGCCTGGCCTGCACGTCGCCGCGCTTGGCGAACGTGATCAGCTTCTCGGCGTACGGCCGGAGCATCTTGGCCTTGGCCTCGGTGGTGGTGATGGCCTCGTGCGTGAACAGGGCGGCGGCCTGGCCGGACAGCAGGTGGCGCTGGTGCGCCGGCCCCGACCCCAGCCGGGGGCCCCTCTTCGGCGTCGGCATCTACTCCTCCCGCAGCCCGAGACCGAGCTCCTCGAGCTTGGCCTTGACCTCGTCGATGGACTTCTGCCCGAAGTTCCGGATGTCCATGAGCTCGGCCTCGCTGCGCTGCACCAGGTCGCCCACGGTGTTGATTCCCTCGCGCTTCAGGCAGTTGTACGACCGCACCGACAGGTTCAGCTCCTCGATGGTGATGGCGAGGTCGCCGGACAGCGCGGTCTCGTCCTCGGCGGGGCCGATCGCCAGGCCCTGGCTCTCGGCCAGCTCGGAGAACAGGGTGACCAGCTCGAGGAGCGTGGAACCCGCGGAGGCCAGGGCCTCCCGCGCCGTGACCGAGCCATCGGTCTCGACGTCGAGGATCAGCCGGTCCCGGTCCGTCATCTGCTCGACCCGGGTGTTCTCCACCGAGTAGGAGACCCGGCGGACGGGCGAGAAGATCGAGTCCACCGGGATCACGCCGATCGGGTCCCGGGGCTTCTTGTTCTTCTCGGCGGGGCGGTACCCGACGCCCCGCTCCACCACCATCTCCATCTCGAGCGTGGCGCCCCTGCCCAGGGTGGCGATGTGCATGTCCGTGTTGAGGATCTCGACGCCGGCGGGCGGCGAGACGTCACCGGCCGTGACCGAACCGGGCCCCTTCGCCTTGAGGTACACGGTGGCCGGCTCGTCGAGCTCGCAGCGGAGCACGAGGCCCTTGAGGTTCAGGATGATGTCGGTGACGTCCTCGGTCACCTTCGGGACCGAGGCGAACTCGTGGAGCACGCCCTCGATCCGGACCGACGAGATGGCGGCCCCCGGGATCGAGGACAGCAGGGTCCTCCGGAGCGAGTTTCCCAGTGTGTAGCCGAACCCCGGCTCCAGCGGTTCGATGGCGAACTTGGACCGGTTCGGAGACACGGGTGTCTCCTGGATCTGCGGTCTGGCGACGATCAGCAACTCGATCTACCTCCTCGGCGGGGGATCATCCATTTCTGCCCCGCCCGTTCCGTTGTGTTGCCCCGGCGCGCGAGCGCGCCCCCGGGGGATGGTGCTCGCCCCGCGCGCTAGACGCGGCGGCGCTTGCGGGGCCGGCACCCGTTGTGCGGCACCGGCGTAACGTCCTGGATCCCGGCGATCTCGAGTCCGGTCGCGGCGAGCGACCGGATGGCGGTCTCCCGCCCGGATCCCGGGCCCTTCACGAACACGTCGACCCGCTGCAGGCCGTGCTCCTGGGCCCGGCGGGCGGCGGCCTCGGCGGCGAGCTGCGCGGCGAACGGGGTGGACTTCCGGGAGCCCTTGAACCCGACGTTGCCGGCGCTCGCCCACGACAGGGTGTTCCCCTGGAGGTCCGTGATCGTGACGATCGTGTTGTTGAACGTGGACTTGATGTGAGCCTGCCCGTGCGCGACGTTCTTGCGTTCGCGCTTCCGGGCCTTCTTCGCCTTGGGCTTCGCCACGTGCGGCCTACTTTCCCTTCTTCCTCTTCACGCCCACGGTCTTCTTCGGGCCCTTGCGGGTCCGGGCGTTGGTGTGGGTCCGCTGGCCCCGGACCGGGAGCGAACGGCGGTGCCGGAGGCCCTGGTAGCAGCCGATCTCGATCTTGCGCTTGATGTCCTGGGCCACGTCCCGGCGGAGGTCACCCTCCACCTTGAAGTTGCGGTCGATGTAGTCGCGGATCCGGACGACTTCCTCCTCGGAGAGGTCGCGGACCCTGGTCCCCGGATCGACCTTGGCCCCCTCGACGATCTTCGAGGACCGCTCGGGGCCGACGCCGTAGATGTAGCGGAGCGCGATGTCCACCCGCTTGTCTCGGGGGAGGTCGACGCCTGCGATCCGTGCCACCTGATGCCGTCCTTTCCTGTCTCTTCGCCCTGGCCTAGCCCTGGCGCTGCTTGTGCCGCGGGTTGTTCGAGCAGATCACGAGCACGCGGCCGCGGCGCCGGATGATCTTGCACCGGTCGCACACCCTCTTCACCGACGGCCGTACCTTCATCTGCCCGTTCCTCGTCTCATCTCGCCCGCGTCCGCCGGACGCGGCCCTCCAGCTTACCGGTACCGGTAGACGATGCGCCCTCGCGTGAGGTCGTACGGCGAGAGCTCCACCAGCACCCGGTCCCCGGGGAGGATCCGGATGTAGTGCATCCGCATCTTCCCGGAGATGTGAGCGAGCACCCTGTGCCCGTTGTCCAGCTCCACCCGGAACATGGCGTTGGGTAGCGGTTCGACCACCGCCCCCTCGACCTCGATCGCGTCCTTCTTCGCCACGCTCCAGTTGTCCTTTTCGCACAACACCACCCGCCGCCCGATTCGAGAAGGGAGACGAGCCGAAAATGGCCCCGGCGGGGCCGAAGGCACAGTATACGGGGGATTCCGTGCCTGCGTCACACTGCCCCGGGCTCCAGGCCCCTCGCGGTGAGGACCTCGGGGCCGTCGGCGGTGAGGGCGATGGTGTGCTCGAAGTGGGCGCTGAGTGACCCGTCGGCGGTGACCACGGTCCAGTCGTCGGCCAGGACCCTGGTGGGCCAGTCCCCCAGGTTCACCATGGGCTCGACGGCGAGGACCATGCCCGGCTTCATGGGGAGGCCCTTCCCGGGCTGGCCGTAGTTCGGGATCTGTGGATCCTCGTGCAGGGACCGGCCGATCCCGTGGCCAACGTATTCCCTGACCACGCTGAACCCGGCCCCCTCCACCACCTGCTGGACGGCGTGGCCGATGTCGCCGAGCCTGGCCCCCTCCCGGATCTGGCCGATCCCGGCCTCCAGGGACTCCTCGGTGACCCGGACCAGCTTCTCGGCCTCGCCGGACGGGGGCTCGCCGACGAACACCGTCACGGCGGAGTCGGCGTGGTAGCCCTCCCAGATGGCGCCGAAGTCGAGCGACAGGAGGTCGCCCTCGGACAGGACCCGCTTCGGCGAGGGGATCCCGTGGACTACCTCTGAGTTCAGCGACGCGCAGATCGACGCCGGGAACCCCCGGTAGCCCAGGAACGACGGCGTGGCCTCCTGCTCCGCGATGTAGGCCTCGGCCACCCGGTCCAGGTCGGCGGTGGTCCGGCCCGGCCGCACCGCCGCCACCACCCGGTCGATGGTCCCGGCCACGATGTGCCCCGCCCGGCGCATCCGCGCGATCTCCTCGGGAGTCTTGAGGAAGATCATGGCCGGCCGGGGCCGCGGGCCCCACCCCGACGAGTCCACCGCCCCAGGAGCACTACGCGTCCTCGAGGAGGTCGGAGATGGCTTCCAGGGCCCGGTTCGTGACCTCGTCCTCGGTCCCCTCCGCCTCGACCTGCCGGAACAGCCCACGCTCCCAGAAGTAGAACTCCAGGGGCTCGGTGTCGTGGTGATACACCTCGAGCCGGTGGCGAATCGTGTCCTCGTGGTCGTCGTCCCGCTGATACAGCTCCCCGCCGCACACGTCGCAGACGCCCTGGCCCATGGGGGGCTTGAACTCGACGTTGTAGCTCCGCTGGCACCGCCGGCACGTCCGGCGGCCGGCCAGACGCTTCACCGCCACCTCGTCCGGCACGGAGAACTTCAGGACGGCGGAGAGGGGGCGGTTCCGTTCGGCCAGCTCGTTCTCCAGGGCCTGGGCCTGGGGCAGGGTGCGGGGGAACCCGTCGAGGATGAACCCGCGGTGCGCGTCCTCCTCGTCGAGCCGGTCGACGACCATTCGAACCACCACGTCGTCCGGGACCAGCTCGCCCTTGTCCATGTACGACTTGGCCTCGCGGCCCATATCGGTGTCGTTGGCCACGTTGGCCCGGAAGATGTCGCCGGTGGCGATGAGGGCCAGGTCCATGCGGTCCGCCAGCCGGTGGGCCTGTGTGCCCTTCCCGGCGCCGGGTGGGCCGAAGAGAACGACGCGCACTAGGTGCTCCCTCCCGTGGGCACGGTCTGTACCGAGCGCGCCACCGCGCCCTGCGGGTGAGGCGAGAGGACCGACGCGTACCGGCCGGTACGCGAGCGACGAGCACCGCAGCCCGCGGGGATGCGGGGGTGCGCGAATGCGACCGTGCTCACCGGAGGGTGCACGGGCTACCTCAGGAAGCCTTCGTAGTGGCGCATGAGCAGCTGGGACTCCAGCTGTTTCATGGTCTCGAGTGCCACCCCGACGGTGATGAGGATCGCCGTGCCACCGAACGGGAACTGCTGGATCGAGTACAGGGCCAGGAAGATCGAGGGCAGCAGGGCGATCGACGCCAGGAACAGCGACCCGGGCAGGGTGATGCGGACCAGGATGTTGTTGAGGTAGTCGGCGGTCGGCCGTCCCGGCCGGATGCCGGGGATGAACCCGCCGTACTTCCGGATGTTGTCCGCGGTGTCCACGGGGTTGAACGTGATGGCCGTGTAGAAGTACGCGAAGAACACCACCAGCAGGCCGTACATCAACAGGTACACCCAGCTGCTGGAGTTGTTGAGGTAGCGGTCCACGAAGTTCTTGAACGGAGCCCAGTGCCACGCCGACGCGAGCAGCGTGGGGAAGTACAGGACCGAGGACGCGAAGATGATCGGGATGACCCCCGCCTGGTTCACCTTCAGCGGGATGTACGTGCTCTGGCCCCCCATCATCCGCCGGCCCACCACACGTTTCGCGTACTGCACGGGGATCCGGCGTTGGCCCTGTTCGATGAACACCACCGCCAGGATGATCAGGAACGCCAGGCCCAGGATCACGTAGAACTTGAGGGCCCCGGTCGTCCGGTAGATCGCGCTGCCCTCCTGGGGCAGCCTCGAGATCACGCTGGTGAAGATCAGGATCGACATCCCGTTGCCGATCCCACGCTGGGTGATGAGCTCACCCATCCACATGATCATGGCGGTGCCGGCCGCCAGCGTGAGCACCATCAGCGAGATGTGCGCGGCGTCGAAGTCCTGAGGCGGGATGATCGGCAGGGGGTCGTTGAACGTGTTGTTGAACAGGAACACCAGCCCGGTGGACTGCAGGATGGCCAGGGTCACGGTCATGTAGCGGGTCCACTGGGTGATCTTCTTGATCCCCACCTCGCCCTGCTTCTGCCACTGTTCGAGCTTGGGGATCACCACGACCAGCAGCTGCATGATGATCGAGCTGGTGATGTACGGCATGATCCCCAGCGCGAACACGGCCATCCGGGTGAGCGCCCCGCCCGAGAACAGGTCGATGAACGACAGGAATCCCTGGTCCGTGGCCTTTGCCCCCGCGACGTCGGCCTTGAGCGCGTTCACGTCGATCACCGGGATCGGGAGGTGCGACCCGAAACGGTAGACCGTGATGATGGCCAGCGTGAACAGGATCTTCTTTCGAAGATCCGGAATCTTGAAGGCGTTGACGAAGGCTCTCAGCACGCGGCTTCCCCCGAATGGTACCCGACCGGCCCCTCCTCCGGGCTAGACGATGACCTCGGCCGAACCTCCGGCCCCCTCGATCTTCTGACGGGCGGCGGCGGAGAACGCGTGCGCCCTCACGGTGAGCGCCCGGTCGATGTCGCCCCGGGCCAGCACCTTCACCGGGAGGCCGGCCCGGACCAGGCCCCGCTCGTGCATGACCCCGGGATCGACCTCCGACTTCGCATCGAACACCTGCGTGAGCCGCTCCAGGTTCACCACCTGATACTCGACCCGGTTGGGGCTCGTGAACCCCTTCAGCTTGGGCACCCGGCGGGCCAGGGGCATCTGGCCACCCTCGAACCCCTGCTTGGACTGGTGGCGGGCCTTGTAGCCCTTGGTGCCCCGGCCGGCCGTCTTGCCCTGCCCGGCGGCCTCGCCCCGACCCACGCGCTTGCGCTTGCGGCGGGACCCGGGAGCCGGCTTCAGGTGATGCAGCTTCATTCCGAATTCACATCCTCGGTCTCTTCCACGTCCACGAGATGGCGAACCTTGGCGATCATGCCCCGGATCTCCGGGCGATCGTCCTTCACCACGGAGTCGTTGATGCGCTTCAGCCCGAGCCGGCGGACCGTGTCCTTCTGGTCGCGGGGCCGGCCGATCACGCTCCGGCGCTGTGTCACCTTCAGCCTGGCCATCGTTACGCCTGACCCTCGTTCGGGTCGAAGACCTGGCTCTCGGCGCGGCGGGCCTCGCGGCGGGCCTCCGCCGCGGCCACGGCCTCGAGCATGGGCCGGGGGGCCACCTGGTGGACCTCGCGGCCCCGCAGGCGGGCGACGTGCTCGGGCCGCCGGAGCTGCTTCAGCCCCTCCACGGTGGCGTGCACGATGTTGATGGGGTTCCCCGAGCCCAGCGACTTCGACAGGATGTCGGTGATGCCCGCGCACTCCACCACGGCCCGCACCGGTCCGCCGGCGATGACACCGGTCCCCGGCGCCGCCGGCTTCAGGAGCACCATGCCGGCGCCGTCCCTGCCCATGACCTGGTGGGGGATGGTCGAGCCCATCAGCGGGACGTCGAACATCCTCTTCTTGGCCTCCTCGGAGCCCTTGGCGATGGCCGCGGGCACCTCCTTGGCCTTGCCGTAGCCGACGCCCACCCGCCCGGCGCCGTCGCCCAGCACCACGAGCGCGGCGAACGAGAACCGGCGGCCGCCCTTCACCACCTTGGCCACGCGGTTGATCATGACCACCCGTTCCTCCAGGCCGCCGCTTCGCTCGCCGGTCGGCGCGTCGTACCGTCTCAAATCGTCAGGCCTCCCTCTCGTGCCCCGTCGGCCACGGCGGCCACACGGCCGTGGTACTGCCGGCCCCCGCGGTCGAACACCGCGCGCTCGATCCCGGCGTCCCTGGCCCGCTTGGCCAGGGCCCCGCCCACCGCCTTGGCCCGGGCGGTCTTGTCGCCGTCGCCCTTCGCACCGGAGTCCGAGGCCGCCGCCAGCGTGCGGGCCGCGACGTCGTCGATGAGCTGCGCGTAGATGTGGCGGTTCGACCGGTACACGGCCAGGCGGGGCACGGCGGCCGAACCCGTGACCTGCTTGCGCACCCGCTCGTGGCGGCGCACGCGGGCCCGGCGCTTCGTCTCGGCGTCCACTACTTCGCCCCCTTGGCGGCCTTGCCGGCCTTCTTGCGGACGAACTCGCCCTCGTACCGGACCCCCTTGCCCTTGTACGGCTCGGGCTTGCGGATCTTCCGGATGTTCGCGGCGGTCTCCCCCACCAGTTGCTTGTCGATCCCCCGGATGGTGATCCGGGTCGGCGCGGGGACCTCGAACTCGATCCCCTTGGGCGCCGGCACGTGGACCGGATGGGAGAACCCCAGGGCCAGCTCGAGGTCCGTGCCCTTCAGCGTGGCCCGGTATCCCACGCCCACGATCTCCAGGCGCTTCTCGTACCCGTTGGTCACGCCCTCCACCATGTTCGCGATGAGCGTGCGGGTGAGCCCGTGGAGACCACGGTGGAACCCGTCGTCCGACGTCCGCTGCACCACCACGGTCCCGTCGTCCTTGGTGATCTGGACCTCCGGGTGGAACGTCTGCTCCAGGGAGCCCCGGGGCCCGGTCACGGCCACGCGAGAGCCGTCGACGACCACGTCGACGCTCCCCGGAATCTCGATTGGCTGCTTCCCGATCCGACTCATTGCTCCCTCACACCTACCAGACGAACGCCATGACCTCGCCGCCCAGGCCGGCGCGGGAGGCGTCGCGGTCGGTCATCAGGCCCTTCGACGTGGACACGATCGCCACGCCCAGGCCCCCCATGACCCGGGGCAGGGCGTCGCGCTTCGCGTACACCCTCCGTCCGGGCTTGGACACGCGCTTGAGGCCCGTGATGACTCGCTCCCGGCCCTTGCCGTACTTCAGCGCGATCCGGATCACGGACTCCACACCCTCGCCCTCCCGGGCGAACGACTCGATGTAGCCCTCCCGGGCCAGGAGCCCGGCCAGGGCCTCGTTCATCTTCGAGGCCGGCACCAGCAGCTCGTCCTTCGTGGCCAGGTTCGCATTGCGAATCCTGGTCAGCATGTCCCCGATGGGATCCGTGACGTTCGTGGCCAGCCTCACCATGACGACTTCGTCACCCCCGGCAGCTCGCCGGCGTGCGCCAGCTCTCGGAAGCAGATCCGGCACAGCATGAACTTGCGGAACACGGCGCGGGACCGCCCGCACCGGTTGCACCGCGTGTACTCGCGCACGCCGAACTTCGCCTGGGCCTGCTGCTTGTTGACCAGTGCCTTCTTCGCCATCTCGTTCCTTCCGGCCGGCCTAGTACGCCACCTGCGTCACCGCCGGGGCCCCCTGCAGCGGGAACCCCAGGGCGAGCAGGAGCGCCCGGCCCTCCTCGTTCGTGGTCGCCGTGGTGACGATCGTGATGTCCATGCCGCGGACCTTCACCACCTTGTCGTAGTCGATCTCCGGGAAGATCAGCTGCTCGGTCACGCCGATCGTGTAGTTCCCGTTCCCGTCGAACGCCGTCGGGGACAGGCCCCGGAAGTCCCGGATCCGGGGCAGCGCGGTCGACAGCAGGCGGTCCAGGAACTCCCACATCCGGTCGCCCCGGAGCGTGACCTTCGCCCCGATCGACATGCCCTGGCGGAGCTTGAAGCCGGCGATGGACTTGCGGGCCTTCGTGACGATGGGCTTCTGGCCCGTGACCACCTGCAGGTCCTCGACGGCCGCATCCAGCATCCGGGCCTCGCGCACCGCGTCGCCGACTCCCATGTTCACGACGATCTTCTCGAGGCGCGGGACCTGCATGGGATTCCCGTAGCCCCGCTCGTCCATGAGCCGTCGAACGAGCTCCGTCCGGTAGCGCGTCTTCAGCCGGGGCACGTAGCCCGCGCCCGGCTTCGCCCCGCCGCCGGCGCCCTTGGCGCCGGCCCTGGAACCCTTGCGGCCGCCCCCGGCCCGCTGCTCGCCTGCCTGCTCGCTCACAGATCCGCTCCGCACTTCTTGCACACCCTGACCTTCAGGCCATCGTCGATCCGGTGTCCCACCCGAGTGGCCTTGTTGCACGTCTTGCACACGAGCTGGACGTTCGAGATGTCGATGAACTGCTCCTTGTCGATGATCCCGCCCTGCTGCAGCGCCGAGCCGCTCGCCGAGCGCTTGCCGCGGGCCATCGTGTGACGCTTGGCTCGCGCCGCGCCCTCGACCAGCACGCGGCCCTTGTCGGGGAGGACGCGCACGACCCGGCCCTGGTGGCCGACGTCCTTGCCCGAGATCACCCGAACCGTGTCGTCCTTGTGGATGTTCGCGCCTGCCATTACGAGTCCATTCCCACTAGAGCACCTCCGGTGCGAGCGAGATGATCTTCATGAACCGCTTCTCCCGGAGCTCCCGGGCCACCGGCCCGAAGATCCGGGTTCCGACCGGGTTGCGCTGGTCGTTGATCAGCACGACCGCGTTGTCGTCGAACTTGATGTAGGACCCGTCCTGGCGCCGCCGTTCCTTGGCCGTGCGGACCACGACCGCCTTCACCACCGAGCCCTTCTTCACCCCGGCGCCCGGGATGGCATCCTTCACGGAGCCCACGATGACGTCGCCCAGGCTGGCGTACCGCCGGCCCGAGCCGCCCAGCACGCGGATGCACAGGACCTCCTTGGCCCCCGTGTTGTCCGCGACCTTGCACCGCGTCTCCTGCTGGATCACTTGGCCCGCTCCACGATCTCGACCACACGCCACCGCTTGGTCTTCGACAGGGGGCGGGTCTCCATGACCCGCACCTTGTCCCCCACGTGCGCGTCGTTCGCCTCGTCGTGCGCGGCCAGCTTCGAGGTCCGGCGAACGGTCTTGCCGTAGGTGGAATGCCGGACCACCTGCCTGATCTGGACCAGCACGGTCTTGTCCATCCGGTCCGAGACCACCACGCCCGTGCGGACCTTGCGCTCGCCGCGGGAGGGCCCCTCGGCCTCCGCCGGCACCGACGCTTCGGCGGGTGCCGCCATCTCCGAGGACGCCGGTTGCACCGGCTCGTCGGGCGCCCGGTCGGGGGCCGTCGTCGAGTCCTGCTCCGACCGGCTCACCGCTCCTCCTCCTCGTCCGGCGCCATCTCGGCGCCCTCGGCCGCCTCGGCCTCGATCCGCGCCTCGTCCACGGCATCCGCCAGCGACGTGCCCTTCTTCTCCCCGCGGGCCTGGGCCGCCCTCGACTCCGCCAGGGCGTGCTCGTCGGCCCTGGACAGGGCCTCCTCGAGCTCCTGCTCGGTCGAGCGCTGCCGCAGGATCGTGAGGATGCGGGCGATCTCGTGCCGGACCTGCTTCATCCGCATCGGGTTGTCGAGCTGCCCCGTCGCGTACTGGAACCGCAGGTTGAACAGCTCCTCCTTGTGCGACTCCACCTGGGCGAACAGCTCCTCGTCGGGGACCTCTCGCAGCTCACTGGCCTTGGTCCCTGCCATCACTCACCACCTCCCGCGCGGGAGATGAACTTCGACTTGATCGGCAGCTTGTGGGCGGCGCGCAGCATGGCCTCCCGGGCCAGCTGCTCGGTCACGCCGGACAGCTCGAACATGACCCGGCCCGGCTTGACCACGGCCACCCACCCCTCCGGGTTGCCCTTCCCGGAGCCCATCCGCGTCTCGGCCGGCTTCTTCGTGTAGGGCTTGTCCGGGAAGATGTTGATCCACACCTTCCCGCCGCGGCGGATGTGCCGGGTGATCGCCACACGGGCCGACTCGATCTGCCGGTTCGTGATCCATCCGGGCTCGAGGGCCAGCAGGCCGTAGTCGCCGAAGTGCACCTCGGTACCCCCGGTGGCCTTGCCGCGCATCCGGCCCCGGTGCTGCTTGCGGTGCTTGACCTTCTTGGGAGCGAGCATCTAGGACCCTCCCTCCCCCGCATCCCGTGTGGCCCCGGGGGTCTCCTCGGGGGTCGCGGTGGCCTCGGGGGCCGGCGGGGACGCCTCAGGAGTGGTACCGGCCTCGCCCTCTGTCGCGGAGGTCTCGGCATCGGTCGCCGCGGCCTCGGCCTCGGTCCCTGCCGACTCGGCCTCGGTCGCGGCGGGCTCGGCCGGGCCCCCGCGGCGGGGACGATCCTCCTCGTCCCCCATCTCCCGGGGATCGGTGATCAGCGCGCCGGTGGAGGCGCCCCCCGCTCCGCGGGGGGCCAGGCCGGCGATGGCCCGAGCCCGAAGGCGGGCCGTCTCCTGCTCCTGCACCGGGATCTCGTCGCCGTGGTAGACCCACACCTTCACCCCGATGATCCCGAACGTCGTCTTGCCCTCGGCGGTTCCGTAGTCGATCTTGGCCCGCAGCGTGTGCAGGGGGACCCGGCCCTCGCGGTACCATTCGCGCCGGCTCATCTCCGCGCCACCCAGACGGCCGCCGCACTGCACCCGCACGCCGAGCGCGCCCGCACGCATGGCGGTCTGCACGGCCCGGCGCATGGCCCGGCGGAACGACACCCGGCCGGCCAGCTGCTCGGCCACGCCCTGCGCCAGGAGGGTGGCGTCGGTCTCCGGACGGGTGTCGGACGCAGTCTGGTTCATGTCCTCGACCTTCACGTCCACCCGCTTGCCGGTGATCCGCTCGAGATCCTTGCGGATCCGTTCGACCTCGGCCCCCTTGCGGCCGATCACGATGCCCGGACGGGCCGTGCGGATGAACACCCACACCTGGTCGCCCTTGCGCTCGATGTCGATGGAGGAGATGCCGGCGCGGGACAGCCGCCCGCTGATGTGCTTGCGGATCAGGATGTCCTGACGCAGGTTCTCCGAGTAGTCGCGGCCCGCGTACCAGTTCGACTTCCAGGGGTAGATGACCCCCAGCCGGAACCCGTAGGGGTTGACCTTATGGCCCAACGGTCGGCTCCTCTCCGATGTTCTCGACCACCAACGTGATGTGCGAGGTCCGCTTGCGGATCTGTGTGGCGCGCCCGTAGGCCCGTGGGCGGAACCGCTTGAGGGTCGGGCCCTCGTCCACCCACGCCCGCTTCACCACGAGGTTCTCCTCGATGATACCCGGGCTCTGCTCGGCGTTGGCCACGGCCGACTTCAGGACCTTCGCCACGGTCCTGGACGCCCCGAGCGGCGAGAACTGCAGCCGCCGCTGGGCCTCCAGGACGTGCGTGCCCCGGATGAGGTCCACGACCCGCCGCACCTTCCGCGGCGAGATCCGGACGTATTTCGCTGTGGCCTTCGCTTCCATCCTCTACTCCGATTCCATCTCCGTCGCTCCGTTCTTCACCTTCGTGCTCACTTGAGTGAGGTGCTGCGCTCGGTGTGGTGGCCGTGGGTGCGGAACACCCGGGTGGGGGCGAACTCGCCCAGCTTGTGGCCGACCATCGACTCCGATACGAACACCGGCACGTGCTTGCGGCCGTCGTGGACCGCGATGGTGTGCCCGATCATCTCCGGCACGATCGTGGACCGGCGCGACCACGTGCGGAGGATCCGCTTGTCGCCGCGCTTGTTCATGTCCTCGATCTTCTGCATGAGGTGCCCGTCCACGAACGGGCCCTTCTTCACCGAACGCGGCACCTATCCACGCCCCTTTCCGCGCCGGCGAACGATGAACTTGTCCGACGGCTTGCCCTTCTTGCGCGTGCGCCCTTCCTTCTTGCCCCACGGGCTCGTGGGGTGGCGGCCGCCCGAGGACTTCCCCTCGCCTCCGCCCAGCGGGTGGTCCACCGGGTTCATGGCCACGCCGCGGACCGAGGGACGCCTGTTCAGCCACCGGGAACGACCGGCCTTCCCCAGCGAGACCAGCTCGTGCTCGGGGTTCCCCACCGCACCGACGGTGGCCCGGCACACCGCCTCGACCAGGCGCATCTCTCCCGAGGGGAGCCGGAGCGTCGCGAACCGACCCTCCTTGGCCACCAGCTGGACGCTCGTGCCCGCGGAGCGGGCCATCTTGGCCCCGGCGCCGGGCTTCAGCTCCACCGCGTGCACGACCGTGCCCACCGGGATGTTCCGCAGCGGCAGGGCATTGCCCGGACGGATGTCCGAGCCCTCACCGGACATCAGGCGATCGCCCACCTTGATCCCGACGGGGGCCAGGATGTACCGCTTCTCGCCGTCGGCGTAGTGCAGCAGCGCGATGCGGGCCGACCGGTTCGGGTCGTATTCGATCGCCGCGACCCTGGCCGGCACCCCGTCCTTGTTCCGCCGGAAGTCCACGATCCGGTAGCGGCGCTTGTTCCCGCCGCCCTGGTGGCGCATGGTGATCTTGCCGGCGTTGTTCCGCCCGGCTCGCTGGCGCCCCGGCGCCAGCAGCGACTTCTCCGGACGGGACCGCGTGATCTCGTCGAACCCGGAGACGCTCGCTCCCCGGCGGCCCGGCGTGGTCGGCTTGTACTTTCGAACCGGCATCTGTTCCTACTTCGTCTCGAAGATCTCGATGGAGTCGCCCTCGGCGAGGGTGACCACGGCTCGCTTCTGGTCGGGGCGGCGCCCCGCCACGTACCGCTGCCGCTTCACCTTGCCCTTGCGCATCATGGTGTTCACCGCGAGGACCCGGACGTTCCAGATCTTCTGGATCGCTTCCTTGATCTCGGTCTTGTTGGCGTCCTGGCGGACCACGAAGGTGTACCTGTTCGCCTCCAGGCCCGCGTAGGACTTCTCGGAGACGACCGGGCGCAGGATCACATCCCTCGGCGACTTCACGATTCCTCACCGTCCCCGGGCCCGGTCTCTGCGTCCGGCGCGTTCGGCGAAGAATCCGTTGCTTCGTTCTTCCCGGCCTTCCTGGGGGGGGTTGCGGGGGTGGACCCCGTGGCCTCGGCCGCGGGGGGGCGCTTCGCTCCATCGCCTCCGCTTCGCTCCGGCTCAGAGCCCCCCGCAACCGAGTCCCCGGGGTCCTTGCCCTCGAGGACGTCCAATGCGGCTCTCGTGAAGAGGACTCGGTCGGCTGCCAGGAGGTCGTAGACGGAAAGCGATGGCGCGTAGGTCGCCTTGACGTACGGCAGGTTGCGGAAGCTCTTCTCGGTCAGTTCTTCGGGGGCGGGGAGGACCAGGAGGATCTTGCCGGTGAGGTCGAGGGCGGTGATGACCTCGAGCGCGGCGCTCGTCTTCGGTTCGTCGAAGGAGAGGTCGTCGACGAGGGCCAGCTTGCCGCTGGCGAGGGCGTCGGTGAGGGCGCCTCGGAGGGCGGCACGCTTCATCTTCTTGTTGACCCGCATCTCGTAGTCGCGGGGCTTGGGGCCGTGGGCGACGCCGCCGCCGGTGAAGTGCGGGGCCCGGATGGACCCCTGGCGTGCCCGGCCCGTCCCCTTCTGGCGCCACGGCTTGCGGCCGCCGCCGCGGACCTCGGCCCGGGTCTTCGTGGAGTGGGTCCCCGCTCGGAGCGCGGCGAGGCCGGCCACCACCACCTGGTGCATGAGGGGCACGTTCACCTTGGCCTCGAACAGCTCGGCCGGAAGATCGCGGTCGCCGAGCTTGGCGCCGGAGCGGTCCTGGAGGTCCACCTTCGGCACGGCCTCAGGCCCCCTTCCTGACCGGCTTCTTGACGCTGGAGCGGACCATGACCAGGCCTCCCGGCGGGCCCGGGATCGCACCCTTCACCAGGAGCAGCCCCCGTTCGGCGTCGACGGCCACCACCTCGAGGTTCAGCACGGTGACCCGCTCGTTCCCCATCTGGCCCGCCATCCGGGTCCCCTTGAACACCCGCGAGGGCGTCGCGCACGCGCCGATGGCGCCCGGCGAGCGGTGCTTGCGCTCGGTGCCGTGGCTGGCCCCCAGCCCGCTGAACCCGTGACGCTTCATGACCCCGGCGAACCCCTTCCCCCGGGACACCCCGACCACGTCGGCGTGCTCGCCCGCGGCGAAGATGTCGGCCTTGATCTCCTGGCCCGGCTGGTAGTTCGCGGCGTCGTCGGTCCGGAGCTCCACCACGTGGCGTCCCGGGTGACCGCCGTGTGCCTCGAAGTGGCCCTGGAGCGGCTTCGTCAGCGAGCCGTGGCCGTTGCGGCGAGGCTCGTCGAACGCCAGCTGGACGGCCCGGTATCCGTCGCGCTCGTCGGTCTTGATCTGCGCGACGAAGCACGGCCCGGCCTTGATCACCGTGACCGGCACCGCGCGGGCGTCGTCGAACAGCTGGGTCATGCCCAGCTTCTCGCCCAGGATCCCCTTGAACTCCGGCATCGTCCCTCTACGCGTTCAGCTTCACTTCGATGTCCACGCCGGCCGACAGCTGCAGGCGCTGGAGCTCCTGCACCGTCTTGGGCGTGGCGTCGTGGATGTCGATGAGCCGCTTGTGCGTGAGCATCTGGAAGTGCTCGCGGCTG
>WNGF01003436.1_pt1 | contig 27541 bp, 29 predicted proteins | sample 5400641 | NCBI WGS metagenome assembly WNGF01 (sample SAMN13153371, study PRJNA577476) | soil metagenome | isolation source: 80 cm soil or saprolite under grassland replicate 2 | place: USA:California | collected 2016-06-15 | reverse complement strand
GAGCTGGTGGCACGCGTTGCCGCGCGGCTGCGTCGCGCGCCCGCGGCGCGAGCATCTGAAGTCGTCCGCTACGGCGACATCACGATCGACGTCGACCGGCACATCGTCACCGCCGGCGACTCGGAAGTGAAGCTAACCGCGAAGGAGTTTCTCCTGCTCCGGTATCTCGTGCAGCATCGCGGCCGCGTGCTCTCGCGAGACATCCTGCTCACCGACGTGTGGGGCTATCAATACACCGGGGGCACGCGGACGGTGGACGTCCACATCCGGCGGCTTCGCGAGAAACTGCCGGTGTTGAACGACGCGATCGAAACGGTCAAGCAGTTCGGCTACAAGCTGACGTGACGTTCCGCACCCGCATCCTTCTTTCTTCGCTGCTCGTCTCGACGGCGGCGCTCGTGACGACCACGGCATTAACGGCGTGGCTGCTTCGCGGTTCACCTGCCGTGATGCACCAGGCGGTTGCGATCACGCTCGTGGCGGGGTTCGGTGTGGCGATGGCCGCGGGATGGCGTGCGGCCGCGATCCTCAGCCGGCGCGTTCGCAGCCTCGCGGACGTCGCGGAACGGTACCAGACAGGCGAGCCTCCGCCGGCAGCCGTTGATTTCGGGCAGGACGAGGTCGGCACCGTCGCGCGCGTCCTGCACGAGTCGATGCGCGAGATCGGCGCGCGCACGGCGCAGCGCGAGACGGATCGCGCGCGCATGGAAGCGATCCTCAACGGCATGAGCGAAGGCGTGCTCGTCATCACGCCTCAGGGTCGCGTGCAGCTCCTCAACCAGGCCGCGCGGCGGATGCTGGACGTTGCGGAGGACGTCGAGCGGCGGCACTATCTCGAGATCGTGCGCCATCCTGATGTCGCCGGACAGATTAACGGCGCGCTCCACGGGATGTCCGGCGACGGGCGCGAAGTGACGCTGTCCGGCGATCCGGACACGACGCTCGTGGCGCGCGCGGCGCCCGTCGCGTCAACCGCGGGACGCGGCGCCGTGCTCGTGCTGCACAACATCACCGATCTCCGCAAGGCGGATCGCATCCGGCGCGACTTCGTCGCCAACGTCTCGCACGAGCTGCGGACGCCGCTCACGGCGGTACGCGGTTACGTGGAGGCATTGCTCGACGAGGAGCCCGACGGCGGCGAACGGAGGCGGTTCCTGGAAACGATCGCGCGGCACACGCTGCGCATGGAGCGGCTGGTTCGCGACCTGCTGCGACTGGCGCGCCTCGACGCCGGGCAGGAGGCGCTCGAGCGCCTGCCCTGCTCCACGGAGTCGCTGTTTTCCGGCGTCATCACCGACGTGACGCCAGCGCTGGATGCCCGGCGCCTGCGGGTGTCACACATCGTCGAACCATCGGCCGGCACCGTCCCCGGCGATCCGGCGAAGCTGCATGACGCGCTGCGCAACCTGCTGGAAAACGCAGCCAACTATGCGCCCGAAGACAGCGTGATCCTGATGCACGCGGCACGCACGGACGATCGGATCGTGCTGTCGGTCGCCGACTCCGGACCCGGGATTCCCGAACCCGATCTGCCGCGGGTGTTCGAGCGTTTCTACCGGGTGGACAAGGCACGCGCACGCAACTCACGCGATCCCGGCGGCACGGGGCTCGGGCTCGCAATTGTCAAGCATCTGATTGGGCTGCATGGCGGCCGGGTCAGCGCCGCCAACCGCGCGGACGGAGGCGCGATCTTCACGATTGAGTTGCCGGGGTGATTTGCTGTTGCCGGACCTGAAAGGTCCGGCCTACGGAGCCACCGCCGCCGCGACCACCTTGTAGACGATCGCCGCGATCGCTGCCGACGCGGGAATCGTCAGGATCCATGCCCACACAATCCGCCCCGCAATGCCCCACCGCACCGCCGACAGGCGCTTGATCGATCCCACGCCGATGATTGCGCCGGTGATCGTATGCGTGGTGCTCACGGGGATCCCGAAGTGTGTCGCCAGAAACAGAGAGATCGCGCCGGCGGTTTCCGCGGCGAACCCGCCGATCGGCTGCAGCTTCGTAATCTTCGACCCCATGGTGTGGATGATGCGCCAGCCTCCCGATAGCGTGCCCAGCGCGATTGCGGCATGCGCCGACAGGATCACCCAGATCGGGATCGGCAACTTGCCGCCCACGAGGTGGAGATAGTTGCCGGTAACGAGCGCCCCCGCGATGATGCCCATCGTCTTCTGCGCGTCGTTGCCACCGTGGCCGAGACTATACGCAGCGGCCGACAGCAGCTGGAGCCGCCGGAACCAGCGGTCGACGCGTCCCGGGGGGATCCGGTGGACCAGCCACATCGTGGCCAGCATGATCAGGAATCCGAGCGCCAGGCCAATCATCGGCGCGAGCACGATGAAGAGCAGCGTCTTCGTCCAGCCCGACGCGATGATCGCCGCCCATCCGCCTTTCGCGACCGCCGCCCCCGCATACCCTCCGATAAGCGCGTGTGACGAGCTCGTGGGCAGGCCGTAATACCACGTGATCAGATCCCAGGCGATCGCCCCAATGAGACCGGCAAAGATCACCGTGAAGGTCACAATGTTGATGTTGACCAGGCCGGCCCCGACAGTCTTGGCGACGGCAGTGCCGAACGTGAACGCCGCGATGAAGTTGAAGACCGCGGCCCAGATCACCGCCTTGCCGGGCGAGAGCACGCGCGTCGAGACCACGGTCGCAATCGAGTTCGCCGCGTCGTGAAAACCGTTGATGAAGTCGAAGGTGAGCGCGATGAAGATCAGGAAGACGACGGCGAGGAGGTTCGAATCCATCCGGGATTATGCGTGCTTGACGACGACGCCTTCGAGCACGTTGGCCACGTCCTCGCAGCGATCGGTCGCATCCTCGAGAAAATCCAGGATCTCCTTCCACTTGATGATGGTGACGGGGTCGCGCTCCTCCTCGAAGAGCGACCGGACCGCGGTCTGGTGGACGCGGTCTGCCTCGTTCTCGAGCCGGTTGATTTCTACCGCCGGTTCGGCGACCCCCTTGCGCCGTTCGAGCGCCTTGAGCGCTTTGACGACCTGATCGGCGGACGCCATGATAATCCGCGCGAGCTCGCGCGACTCGGGACGCACGCGCTCGATCTGGTAGAGCCGCACGATCGTCGCCGACGCGTCGATCGCGTCCATGACGTCATCCAGCGATCGCGCCAGCTCATGGATGTCTTCACGATCGAGGGGCGTGACGAACGTCCGATGCAGCCGCTGGATGATCTCGTGCGTCAGGAAGTCGCATTTGTGCTCGACTTCCTTGATCTCATCCGCCTTGTCGCGAATCGGCTGCTCGGGCGCGAGCATCTCCCCGAGCAGCGTGGCGCCGCGCCGGATTTCCTCCGCCAGCGCGACGAAATCATCGTAAAACCGCTCTTCCTTCGGCAGCAGTCTGAATGTCACGGCGGTAACGTGCGATTTCTACAGTGAAGGCCATGCACATGATGAGGAACAGAGTGTTCGCGACGTGTGGATTTCTGCTGGTGGCTGGCGCGGCGTCCGCGCAGGTGACGCCCGCGGCAGGCTACGTCCCGCCTGACGACACTCCCGCGATCAAGGCAGGAGCGACATTCTTCGGCGACTACACGGCCCTGACAACGCCGAAGATCAAGGATGCGGACGGGAACGAGGTCACGTCCAACGCGTTCAATGTCGGACGCGCATACATCAACATCACCGGGAACATCTCGCACAATATCGCGTTCCGGATCACGCCCGACATCGTCCGCGAGTCGGGGGCGGCCAACGCACTGAACGGCAGCTATGCGTTCCGCCTGAAATACGCGTACGCGCAATTCAATCTCGACGACTGGCTGAACCAGGGGCGCACGGGATCGTGGATCCGCCTCGGCATGCAGCAGACCCCCTGGGTCGACTTCATGGAGACGTTGTATCGCTACCGGTTCCAGGGGATGGTGTTCGAGGATCGTGAAGCGTTCCTCTCATCGTCGGACATCGGTGCGTCTTTTCATTACAACTTTCCCGGCAATTACGGCGACGTGCACACCGGCATCTACAACGGTGAGACCTATACGAAGCCGGAAGCCAACGATCAGAAGAGCTTCATGATTCGGGCGTCCCTGCGGCCTATGCGGATGCATCCGGTTCTCCGCGGGCTTCGCCTCACCGGCTTCTACGATAACGATGCGTATGTGAAGAATGCCGAACGCACGCGAGGCATCGTCGCGCTCACGTTCGAGCACAAGTATCTCAACGCATCGTTCGACTATCTCGCGGCAACAGATCAGACGTCAGTGACGAAGACCCCCGTCGACGCCCGCGGCTATTCCATCTGGGCAACGCCGCGGGCGACGAACGGATGGGAAGGGCTGTTGCGGTACGACCACCTCGAGCCGAACACGCACGTGAGCGGCACGAAGAAGCGCACGCTCGGGGGAATCGCGTACTGGTTCCCGCACCAGGGCACGGTATCGACGGCGCTTCTCTTCGACGTGGAGCAGGTAAATTTTGACGACTTCATTGTCGCGCAGCCGACGCAGCGGCGCATCGCGCTGCACGCATTGGTGAATTTTTAAACACGGCGGCCCTGAAAGGGCCGCCCCACGTGCGTAGTGTCCGCCTTCAGGCGGACTGTTGAGGAACAACACACATGAAGCTTCAATGGAAACAGTTCGTAGTGGCGGCCATGATTGCCGCGGCCGGCGCGACGCTCGCGGCGCAGAAGGTTCAAATCCTCGGTGGAGGGGCCACATTCCCTTACCCGATCTACTCCAAGTGGTTCAACGAGTACAACAAGCAGCACCCGAACGTGGAGATCAACTATCAGTCGCAGGGTTCGGGGTTTGGCATTCAGCAGATAACGAAGCGCACGGTTTTCTTCGGCGCGTCGGACGGGCCGATGACGGCCGAACAGCTGCTCGCCGCCCCCGGCAAGATCCTGCACTTCCCGACGGTGCTCGGCGCGGTCGTGCCCGTCTACAACGTCCCCGGCGTTCATCAGGAGCTGAAGTTCAGCGGCCCGCTCCTCGCGGACATCTTCCTCGGCAAAGTGACGAAGTGGAACGATGCCGCGATCACGAAGCTGAATCCCGGCGTGAGTTTGCCCGGCAACGACATCGTCGTCGTGCACCGGTCCGATGGTTCGGGGACGACGTACATCTGGGTGGATTACCTGTCGAAGGTATCCCCCGAATGGAAAAAGCGCGTGGGCGTGTCGACCTCGGTGAACTGGCCGGCTGGCGTCGGCGCGAAGGGCAACGAGAACGTGTCCGCTCAAGTCACTCAGGTGCCGAACGCGATCGGCTACGTCGAGTTGATCTACGCGCTGCACAACAAGATCAACTACGGCTCGGTGCAGAACGCCAATGGGAAGTTCGTCAAAGCCGACGTCAACTCCGTGACCGCGGCGGCGACGGCAGCGGCGGCAAAGATGCCCGCGGACTTCCGCGTGTCGATCACGAACGCGCCCGGCGATGGCGTGTATCCAATCTCGTCGTTCACCTGGCTGCTGCTCTACGAGAATCACCCCGACAAGGCCAAGGCGAAGGTGATGGTGGACTTCGTGAAGTGGGCGTTGACCGACGGGCAGAAGTTCGCCGCGGAACTTGGCTATGCTCCGCTCCCGAAGAACGTCATCGACATGGAAATGAAGGCGCTCGCGCAGATTAAAACCCAGTGACCCCAGTCCGCACCCGTCCCGACGAGATCCTGTTTCGCGCCGGGACGGGTCTGTTCGCGGTGCTCCTCATCGCGGTCGTCCTCGCGATTGGCGGCGAGCTCGTCTGGCAGTCGCGACTCTCGATCCGGGAGTTCGGCTGGCAGTTCTGGCAGACCGAGATCTGGGACCCCGTCGCAGGACAGTTCGGGGCGCGTCCGTTCATCTGGGGGACGCTGTACTCGTCCGTGCTCGCGCTGGTCATTTCGACCCCTATCGCGCTCGGCATCGCGATTTTCATCTCCGAGCTCTCGCCTGCCTGGATGCGGCGCCCACTCGTCTTCCTCACCGAGCTGCTCGCGGCCATTCCCTCGATCGTCTACGGCTTGTGGGGCGTCTTCGTGCTGGTTCCGTGGATTCGGATCCCGTTCACGTCCTCGATTGCACGCGAGGTGCTGCGAGTAGTGCCCCAGGCGCAGCGCGAAGGCGCCTACGCGCTCGGCGCCACGCGATGGGAAGCGATCCGCATGGCGCTCTTCTACGCCCGGACGGGGATCATCGGTGCCGTGATGCTGGGCTTCGGCCGCGCGCTCGGCGAAACGATGGCCGTGACGATGGTGATCGGGAACACGCCGCAGGTGTCGACCTCGTTGTACGCGCCGCAGTACACGATGGCCGCCGTGATCGCGAACGAGTTCACCGAAGCGTCCGGCGAACTGTACCTGCACGCCCTGATCGAAATCGGTCTCGTTCTGTTCGTCATCACGCTGTTCATCAACGTGATCTCGCGCGCGTTCATCTGGTCGCTCGACGCCCGCCGGAAACCGGTCAGACCGGTGCGGCCACGCCGCGCCCTTTCCGCGAAGCCGGAGGCTGCGTAATGCACAACGGCTGGCGCCGGCTGCTGTCGCACGCGATCGTCGCGCTCTGCGGGATGGCCGTCCTCGTCGCATTGCTGCCACTCGCCCTCGTGCTGTTCTACGTCGTCAGCCGGGGGGTGACGTCGCTCAACTGGAATTTCTTCACCAACATGCCGGTGCCGGTCGGAGAGTCCGGCGGCGGCATGGCCAACGCCATCGTGGGATCGCTCATGGTTACCGGCCTGGCGGCACTGGGAGCCGTGCCCATCGGCGTCATCGCGGGTATTTACGCGTCGGAGTATCGCGGGACGACGGTCGCGGCAGCGGTCCGTTTCGCCGCCGACACCCTCAATGGCGTTCCCTCGATCGTGATTGGGGTGTTCGCATATGCGGTGGTCGTGGTGCCCCTCGGGTTCTCGGCGATCGCCGGTGGGTTCGCGCTTGGCGTCATGATGCTTCCGCTCGTCATGCGAACGACCGAGGAACTCCTGCTCCTCGTGCCGCAGTCGCTTCGAGAGGGAGCGCTCGCGCTTGGCGCCACGCGGGCGCGTGCCGTCTTCACCGTCGTCGTTCCCGCGGCGCTGCCTGGAATCCTGACGGGCATCCTCCTGGCGCTCGCGCGCGTGGCAGGTGAAACGGCCCCGCTTCTCTTCACCGCCTTCAACAATCCCTTCTTCACTTCAGATCCGCGCCAGCCGATCTCCACGCTGACCGTGCAGGTTTACACGTATGCGAATGGCCCGTACGAAGACTGGCACCGCCAGGCGTGGGCCGGCGCGCTCGTCCTGGTTACGCTGGTGCTCGTGTGCTCGCTGCTCGCGCGCATCGCGACGGCGCGAATGGAAAAACTGCAGCGCGGCGCTTAGCGCGGCTCGTACACCTGCACGGAGGCGCGCTGATCGCCGCGATGCGGGACCGCCACGTACAAGCGGCTTTGCTGCGTCACGAAGAGCGACGTGCGCGCGCCGGCAGCGCTCGCAATGTGCGCCAGTCGATCGTAGCGCGCCGCATCCGTGGAGAACACATCGACGAATCCGTCGCCGCCGGTGATGTAGAGCCGCTTGCGCACCGCATCATAGAAGAGATCGTCAGTGTCCCCCACGATAGGAAATGACCCGACCTGCTTTCCTGAGGCGGTGTCATACACGAGCACCAGCGCGGGTCTGCGGCAGCCGATGAACAGCCGCTTTCCCTCTTCGTCCAGCGCCATCGGGTAGTTCGCCTTCGCGGAGCTCACCGGCCATGTCGTGACCACGCGCATGGCCTGGGGATCCAGCACGGCGATGTGATTGGCCGACGGGACGTTGACGTAGATACGGCCCCCCGCCGACGCGAGCTGAAAAGATTCCGGATGCCCGGCGAGCGCGACGCGTCCCACGACGCGCCCGCCGGCGGGATCGATGGCGGCGAGCGCGCCGGCGCCGTATCCAACGTAGATCCGCTTCGCCGCGGCATCGTACCTGACGTTGTCCGCATCATCGCCAAGCGCAATGGTGCGCAGCGAGTGGTAATCGTTTGCGTCGATCAGCTGCGCGCCAGCGCCCTGTCCGTTCGCGATCGCGACCGCATGCGAGTCCGCGACGAACGCAATGCCCTGCGGCTCCCGAAAGCCGGGCAGATGCTTCAGGTGTGTCCCTGCCTGCGTGTCGAGCACTTCCACGCTGTCGTTGCCAAGGGCGGCCAGGAACACGCGGCCATGCTCCGGATCGAACGCCAAGTGATCGATGCGTCCTTCGACACGGGGCAGCTCGATGGTTCGGACGAGCACGAGCGGCGCCTGACCAGGTTGTGCCGCCAGCGCCAGCACGGTGCATGCCGCGAGAAATGCTCTCATGCGTGTTGAGGCTCCTTCGCTCGAATCACGGCGGTCGCGAACTTGTCGTCCGCCGTAACCCAGACTTAACCCGTGCGTCACGCGGCCGAAATGGTGCGTGAGTACGCTCGGTGAGTGATTGTACCTGCAAGCGTTCCGCGCGTGCTCGTCGTCGAGGACGAGCAGGACATCGCGATTCTCGTCAAGCACACGCTCGAGCGCAACGGCGTGGCGCACGTCGACGTGGTGGCGAGCGGCGACGTGGCGATCCGCACCGCGACGGAAGAGCTGCCGGACCTCCTCATCCTGGATCTCAACCTGCCGATCGTGAGCGGAGACGAGGTGTGCCGCATCCTGCGAAGCCGCCCGCGGACGGCGGCCATTCCGATCATCATGCTCACCGCGCGCACGTCGGAAAGCGAGCGCGTCGCCGGCCTCGACATGGGGGCCGACGACTACGTGACGAAGCCGTTCAGCCTGCGTGAGCTATCGGCGCGAGTCCGCTCGGTACTGCGGCGGCGCGCTCCAGCCGTCACGCCCGCGGTGTACCAGGGGAAGCACCTGCGCGCGGATTTCGACGCGGTGGCCATCGAAGTCGATGGCGTCGCGGTGCGGTTGACGCGCAGGGAATTCGAGCTGCTGCGGTTTCTCGTCGAGAACCGGAATCGCGTGCTGTCGCGCGACCGGCTCCTCGAACGCGTGTGGGGTTACGAGCGCAGCGTGGAAACGCGCTCGGTCGACGTGCACGTCGGCCGCCTGCGATCCAAGCTCGCGGCGGCCGGAACCCAGATCGAGACGGTGGTCGGTCTCGGGTACCGGTTCGTCGAAACGTAATCAGCCGGCTTCCGGACGGAGCGTCCAGCCGCAGGCCTCGAGATCCGACATCTCGCGCGCAAACCGGTTCAGCGCACGCTCGACGCGGTGCCAGTCCGTGTAACGCTGGCGGCGAAGAACGGTCCGGTCCTCCTCGACCCGCACCTCCCAGCCGTCCGCACCCTGGTTATGAACTTCGAAGCGGCGGACGTGCCCGTCGTGTTCGAGCTCCCGCGTGAACATGGTGTCGGTCTCCTCCCCACGATCTGTACTTCAGCTCGGCGCCACTGCGTGTAAACAGTGCGTAACAAAATGCCGAGCCCGCACGGCTCGCCTTGCACCGATCATTCCAAATAAAGCCCGGCCCCAATACTCGGCAATTCCCCCGTCGCCGCAAATCCGACTCAGGTGTGACGCGATTTCGTCGATCGGTTGCGTGGTGAGCCGTTTAAGATCGACACATGAACGACGTGCTCACGCTGATCCTTGGAGGCGGACGAGGAACCCGGCTCTACCCGCTCACGCACATGCGATCGAAACCGGCGGTCCCGCTCGGCGGAAAGTATCGTCTGATCGACATTCCGATCAGCAACTGCCTGCACGCGGGGCTGAAACGGATCTTCGTGCTGACGCAGTTCAATTCCGCGTCCCTCAACCGTCACATCGCGCAGACGTATCGTCTCGACATGTTCTCCGACGGCTTCGTCGAAGTGCTCGCGGCCGAGCAGACACCCGAGAGCTCCGACTGGTTCCAGGGGACGGCAGACGCCGTGCGGCAGGCGGCGCGCCACTTCGCCGGATACGATGCGGGTCACTACTTGATCCTTGCCGGGGATCATCTCTATCGCATGGATTTCTGCGAGCTGATCGACTCGCACATCGAGACGCGCGCCGACATCACGATCGCGGCGCAGCCGGTCACGCCGTCCGATGCGACGCAGATGGGGATCTTTCTCTTCGACGACCGCGGGCAGATCGGCGGGTTCGAGGAAAAGCCGAACGCCAGGCGGCTCGCCGAGATGGGCAGCAGCGTGCCGAAAGGCGCGGTGATGACCGGCGGTGTGACGGCCGACAAGCCGTTCGTCGCGTCGATGGGCATCTACGTCTTCTCGCGCGACGTGCTGCTCGAGATGCTCGAGCAGCCGGGGATCGATTTCGGCAAGGAGCTGATCCCGAAAGCGCTCGGCATCCGCCAGGTCAATCCCTACATCTTCCGCGGCTACTGGGCGGACGTCGGCACGATCGACGCGTTCTATGACGCGAACATCCAGCTCACGCGCCGCGGCGCGCCCTTCAATTTCTTCCACCCGCGGTCGCCGATCTACACGCATCCACGCTTCCTGCCGGGGACGCGCACGTACCAGTCGCAGATCGATTCGTCGATCATCGCGGAAGGCTGCTATCTCGATCACTGCGAGATTCGTGACTCGGTCGTGGGCATCCGCACCCACGTGAACACCGGCGCGAAGATTACGCGCTCGGTGCTGCTCGGCGCGGACTTCTACGAAGAGGAAGCGGGCGCGACCGACACGCCGCTCGGCATCGGCAAGGACGTGGTCCTCGATCGCGTGATCGTGGACAAGAACGCCTGCATTGCCGACGGGGTCAGGCTGGTGAACGAATCGGGTGTCAGCAGCGCGGACGGCGACGGGTACTACATCCGCGAGGGGATCATCATCGTGCCGAAGGGGGGCGAGGTGAAAGCGGGAGTGACCGTTTAGCGAATGTTCCTGAGCATCTTCGGGGTCATGAACCACCGGAGCTGACCCGTCCCCTTCGGCGGGAACGTCTCGAAGTCGATCCGGCAGACCGCACCTTTCTTGAACTGGAACGGGATCCGGGCGCCGACGAGACGTGCGGCGAGCTCGCCTATGTTCGGCTCGTGGCCGACAAGCGCGATCCGCGCTTTCCGCATGTGCTTGCCGAGCTCCTGGATCACCGCGGCGGGCGTGCCTGCCGGCGCGAGCGCGTCGCTGCTCGACACCGACGGTTTTGATTTCAGCGTCTCCGCGAACAGGTCCGCGGTCTGCTTCGTACGGGTCAGTGGGCTCGTGATGATGTGATCGAAGCCCACCCCGAGCGCGTCGAGCGCCTTCGCTTCCTTCCGCAAGCGCGCAACTCCGCCGCTCGTCAGCGGCCGCTTCGAGTCGTCCGGATAGTCCTCTCCCCGCTGGGCGGCCACCCCGTGACGAATCAGATACAGCTCCAGCGTCGCCATAATTAACGGTCGCTCGCGATGCTGCGCGCGTTCTTCGACCGCCCGTGAAGGGCTGCCCCACGATCGGGACGCGCCAACCCCATTTTCACCGCGGGCGCGCGTCGCGCAGACCGGGCGAGCTGCGGCACGATCGTCTTGCGCACCGCAAGAACCAGATCGCGAAGCGCGGGCAGCAGGGCGACGTAGCGCCCGTGCAGGTGACGGCACTGATCCTCGATGTGACGCGCGAGATCTTCCATCGTCTCGCGCGACTGCGCACGGTTCGATTCCGGATCCGCCTGCACCGCCGCGACGTGCGCCTGCAGCACCTGCAGATCGTGCAGCTTGCCGAGCATGTCCTGTGCGCGCTTGATCGTACTGACGTGCGCCGCCGCCTCGTTCACGCCGCTGCCGGCGGCAAGCTCGAGGCCGTAGCGCAGTTTTTTTGCCGCGATTCGCACCGCGTGCAGCCGCTCGGGCGCATACATGTGACCCGCGGCATCCATGGCCTCTGACAGGCGGCGGCCGCGCGCGAGCAACCGCGCGGCAAGCGCCTTGCGCCACGGCTCATCCGTTGCGCCCTGTACCGCGGCGCTCACTGATTCGAGCCGCTTGCCGAGCTTGTCTGTGTTCACGCGTTCCAGTCGCTGGAGCATGACCTTTCGCCGGGCATCGCGCTCCGCGATCACGCGGGCGCGCACATCTTCGACAGCGCTCCTGGAGACGTGTGGGGAACGCGCCAGTTCATCGAGGAGCAACCGCGTGACATCCAGCTCACGTACGGTCCCGAGCGCACGGGTCAGGCGGCGAATCTTCCGGCGGGCTTTTCCCGCCTTGCTCCCTTTCAGGCCGGTCGCGAGGACCGGCACCGCCTCGCGGAGCCGACGGCTGGTGACGCGCGCCTGGTGGACGCTACGGTCATCCCCTTTAATCGCCTGGGGAAGATGGCGTTTCAGCGCGCGCGACAGGCGCTGCAGCAGCCGTGTCGTCGGGCGGGGAGCTCGGGGAGTCATGATACGATGGCGACCGGTTTGGCCTTTCCGTCTGGGCTTCTGTTGTCGAGTCGGCAAGTATATACCCGGCATGTAACAAGCAAGAGCCGGACCGGCTGAGCAGTTCCTTCCTGAATGCGCATCGCCACCATCGACATCGGCACCAACTCGATCCATATGATCGTGGTGAAGGTGCGGCCGGACTTGTCGTTCGAGGTCATCGATCGTGAGAAGGACATGGTGCGGCTGGGCGCGGGAGGACTCGACGGCCGCTCCCTGACCCCAGCCGCGATGGCCGCCGCGCTGCAGACCCTCGCAAAATTCAGCCGTTTGGCCGAATCGCACAAGGTGGACGAGATCGTCGCGACCGCGACGAGCGCCACGCGCGAAGCGAAGAACGGCGGCGACTTCGTGGCCGAGGTAGCGCGTCAGACCGGCATTCGCGTCCGCGTCATTTCCGGAACGGAAGAAGCCAGGCTCATCCATCTCGCGGCTGGATACGGCGTGAACGTCGGTGGAAGCTCGGCCGTGGTGATCGATATCGGCGGCGGTAGTGTTGAAATCACGTTGGGAACCGCGACACAGCTGACGTATGGGAAAAGTTTCAAGGCAGGCGTCATCCGGCTGACCGAACGGTTCGTGAAGAGCGATCCGCTGTCGCGCCCGCACGAGCGGCGCCTGGTGAAGCATCTCAACCGCGAGATGAGTGGCTACCTCGACTTGATCGTCCGCTCAGGCTTCGACCGGGTGATCGGCACCTCAGGGACAATCCTCAGCCTCGGCGCGCTGGCCTTGACCGGAGAAGGCGCCCCTCCCGAGGATCTTCGCAACCGCCGCGTCAGCGCAAAAGCCCTGCGGCGTCTGCGAAAGCAGCTGGTCGCCGCCGACATCGAGGAACGGCTGCACATGCCCGGCCTCGACCCACGCCGCGCCGACCTCAGCGTTGCCGGATCCGTGCTCCTCGACACAATCCTGCGCGGTCTGGGCGCAGAAGAGCTCACGCTGTGCGACCTCGCGCTCCGGGAAGGGCTCGTTCTCGATTACATCCACCGCAACACCGCCCGCATCAAGAAAGTCCAGCGCTACCCTGACGTCCGCCGCCGCTCCATTGTCGAGCTCGGCGAGCGCTGCGGCTACTGGTCTGAGCACGCCCAGCAGGTGGCGCGGCTGGCGCTGAGCATTTTCGACCAGACCCGCAGCGTTCACGGCCTCGGCGACCGAGAGCGCGAGTGGCTGGAGTATGCGGCGCTCCTGCACGATATCGGCGTCCACATCAGCTACGACCGCCATCACCGGCATTCGTATTACTTGATCAAGAATGGAGATCTGAGAGGGTTCGACCCCAGAGAGATCGAGGTGATCGCGCTGGTCGCGCGGTACCACCGTCAGGCGACGCCGAAGAAGTCGCACGACGGCTACGGCGACCTGAATGGGACGCTTCGCAACACCGTCCGGGTGCTGTCGGCAATCGTCCGGCTGGCCGAGGGGCTCGATCGCAGCCACGCGCAGGCGCTCGCCGGGATCGACCTCTTTCCGCGTGGCGACGACTACCTCGCCCGGCTCCGCGCGAACGGCGATGCGGAGCTCGAACTCTGGGCGGCGCATCGCCACGTGGCGCCGCTCGAGCGCGAGCTGGATCTGCCCATCCGGTTCGAAGTGGCCGGGGCCGAATACAAGGAACAAGAGTCACCGCATGCTGAACAACCTGACCACGCCGCACCAGTATCCGGGAAAACTGTTCGTGGTCGAGGGCATCGACGGGTCCGGAAAGACGACGCAGCTCGCGCTGCTGGCGAAGTGGCTTAGCGCGGCCGGACGGCCGGTGTTCGTGACCGAGTGGAACTCGTCGGCGCTCGTGAAGGCCGCGACGAAAACCGGCAAGAAGAAGAACTCGCTGACGCCGATGACGTTCAGCCTGCTGCACGCCACCGACTTCGCGGATCGGCTGCTCTACAACATCATTCCACCGCTCAAGGCCGGGATGATCGTGCTCGCGGATCGCTACGCGTACACCGCGTTCACGCGCGACGCGGCGCGCGGCGTCGACCGGCGCTGGGTGCGCGAGCTCTACAGCTTCGCCGTGAAGCCGGACATGGCCGTGTACTTCCGCGTGCCGATCGAAGTCTCGACGGATCGCCTGATGGCGCGGCGCGTGAAGCTGAAGTTCTACGAAGCCGGCCTCGACATGGGGTGGAGCACGAACGCGATCGAAAGTTTCAAGATGTTTCAGGGCAAAGTGCTCGACGAGTACGATCGGCTCATCGAGGAGTTCGGGCTGAGCGTGGTGAACGCGGTGGGCAGCATCACGGAACAGCAGCGATTGTTCCGCCGGCTCGTGTCGCAGCACTTGCAAATCGAGGAGACCGATGAACAGCTCGACGAGCAGCTCGCCTGAATTGCCGGCGGTCGGCATCCGCGCAGGGAGCTACTACGGCAACGGCATTCCGTACCTGCCGATCGACGGTTACCCGGGCAAGATCATCGCGATCGAAGGGACCGACGGCGTCGGCCGGTCGACGCAGATCCGGCTGCTGCGCGAGTGGCTCGAGGTCCAGGGCTACGGCGTCATCGAAACGGGATGGACGCGATCCGAGCTGATGCAGCCGACCATCGAGCTCGCGAAAGCGAGCAATACGCTGAACAAGCTCACGTTCGTGCTCCTCTACGCCACCGACTTCGCAGACAGGCTCGAAAAGGAAATCATCCCGGCCTTGAAGGCCGGCTTCATCGTCCTCTCGGATCGCTACATCTTCACGGCGATGGCGCGCGCCGGGGTCCGCGGCGTCGACCGCACCTGGATGCGCAGCCTGTACGGCTTTGCGATCGCTCCGCATCTCGTGTTCTACCTGAAGATTGACGAGAAGACGCTGATCCGCCGGGTGCTCCAGTCGCGCGGCATGGATTACTGGGAATCGGGCATGGACATGAAGCTCGGCGACGACATCTACGAGAGCTTCCGCGCCTACCAGCGGTCGCTGCTTCGCGAATACGCCTCGATGGCCGACGAGTTCGGTTTCCGCGTGCTCGATGCGCGCCGCAAGATCGACGTCATCCAGGACGAGTTGCGCCGGCAGATCGGCGCGTTCCTGGCTGAATCCGACATGACCACGCCTGCGCGCCCCGAAGAACCGGCCCTGACAACGCCCTGACCGGTTTTACACCGCCGTAACACCAGGGAAACCTGCGTGTAATCGGCGGCGGGTACGCTGATGCCCTTGGTATGCCTGCCGTGACCGCGCTCGAAACCTCCGCTCCTCTGCAGACGCCGGCAGCGGCCCCCGCCGACTCGAACGCGATCGTCGACGTTCGCGATTTGAATTTCTACTACGGCGCGAAGCGCGCGCTCGAAGCGATCACGATCGGCATCCAGCCCAACCTGGTCACCGCGTTCATCGGCCCGTCGGGATGCGGCAAGAGCACGTTCCTGCGGACGCTGAACCGGATGAACGACATCATCCCGGGCACGCGCGTCGAAGGACAGGTCCGCATCAATGGCCAGGACATCTACCGCGCGGGCAGCGACGTGGTCGATCTCCGGCGGCGCGTCGGGATGGTCTTTCAGAAATCGAATCCCTTCCCGAAATCGATCTTCGAGAACGTCGCCTATGGGCTCCGAATCAATCGTCTGGCGAAAGGGCGCGCCACGCTGCACGCGCGGGTCGAGGAAAGCCTCCGCGCCGCGGCGATCTGGGACGAGGTGAAGGACCGCCTGCACGAGTCGGCGCTTGCGCTCTCCGGCGGTCAGCAGCAGCGGCTGTGCATCGCCCGCGCGCTGGCCATCCGACCGGAGATCCTGCTCATGGACGAGCCCGCGTCCGCCCTGGATCCTATCGCGACGCAGCGCATCGAAGAGCTGATCTACCAACTGAAGTCGCGATATACGATTGTGATCGTGACGCACAATATGCAGCAGGCCGCGCGCGTCTCGGATCACACCGCGTTTTTCTGGCTGGGGAAACTCGTCGAGTACGCGCCGACGGACCGGCTGTTCACCAACCCGGCGAAGAAGCTGACGGAAGACTACGTCACGGGCAGGTTCGGCTAAATTCGCGGTTCGCGGTTCGCGGCCCTTTCTCATTTTCGGTGGCTTCCGCCTTCAGGCGGAAGAGGAAACGTTCCGTGTCAGAGACTGTTCGTCATTTCCAGGCCGACCTGGAGCTCCTCAAGACGCGACTGCTCGAGATGGGCGGGCTCGCCGAGGAGCGCGTGCGCACGGTCGTCGATGCGCTGGTGAACGGCGATCGGGAGGCGGTCAACCGCGTGCTCGAAGGGGACCGTGCGATCAACCAGCTGCATATCGAGATCGACAACCGGTGCTTCACCCTGCTGGCGCTGCACCAGCCGATGGCGGTCGACCTCCGCGCGATTGTCTCGGCCGTCAAGATCAACACCGACCTGGAACGCGTCGGCGACCTCGCGGTCAACATCGCCGAGGCGGTCGTCCGCTACATGCGAAACCCGCCAGTCAAGGAATTGATCGATATCCCGCGCATGGCATCGATCGCGCAATCGATGCTGCGCGACGCGCTCGACGCCTACGTGCGCCGCGACACCGCGCTCGCGCAGTCGGTCCTCGATTGCGACGACGAGCTCGATGCGCTGAAAACGCAGGTGTTCCGCGAGCTGTTGACTTACATGCTGCAGGATCCGACGACCATCGAGCCCGCGCTCGATCTGATCCTGATCTCCCGCCACCTCGAACGCATCGGCGATCACGCCACCAACATCGCCGAAGACGTCATTTTCATGGTGCTCGCCAAAGACGTCCGCCACCACGCCGGCGAGCCGGGGGTGTAGAACCTGATCGATTGAGGATTGGCGAGGTTGGATTGCGGATTTGTCGATTGACGATTGCCGATTGAGATTGCGGATTGCCGATTGAGATTGCGGATTGCCGATTGAGATTTCCGATTGGCAAGTGAGTTCCCAGAATCGACAACCCTCAATCCAAATCCGCAAATCGTCAATCTCAATCCGCAAATCGTCAATCTCAATCCGCAAATCGTCAATCTCAATCCGCAATCCGCAATCGACAAATCCGCAATCCCAAGTCCCCAATCCGCAATCGTGGTCGTGGCCGCCCTCGTCGACGCGATTCCTGCCGCACAGATACAATAGAAAGACTGCGCATGGTGGAGCCCGACCCTGTGTGCGCGTACTGTCGCCGCCGCGTGGTCGATGCGGCGTGGCGGCCGTTCTGCAGCGAGCGCTGCAAGCTCGCCGACCTCGGGCGCTGGTTTTCAGGGGATTACCGCATCCCGGGGCCGCCGGAGCCCGCCGACGACGACGAAGAAGACGCTGAGTAGACATGGCCGACACGCTGACGATCACCGACAACCGCACGGGCAGGAAATACGAGATCCCCATCCAGGACGGCACGATCCGCGCGATCGACCTGCGGCAAATCAAGGTGAATCCCGACGAGTTCGGGATGATGACCTACGATCCGGCGTTCACGAACACGGCGGCGTGCCGCAGCCGGATCACGTTCATCGACGGCGATCGCGGCATCCTGATGTATCGCGGGTATCCGATCGAGCAGCTGGCCGAGCACAGCGACTTCCTCGAGACCGCGTATCTGCTGCTGTTCGGCGAGCTGCCGACGACCGCGCAGCTCGATCAATGGACGGCCGACATCACGCACCACACCATGCTCCACGAGAATATCAAGAAATTTCTCGAGGGGTTTCGTTACGACGCGCACCCGATGGGCATGTTCCTCGGCTCGGTCGGCGCGCTGTCGACGTTCTATCCGGACGCCAAGAACATCCACGATCAGGCGTCCCGGCGGCTGCAGACCGTGCGGCTGATCGCCAAAGTGCCCAGCATCGCGGCTTACGCGTTCCGCCATACGATCGGGCGGCCGTACGTGCTGCCGGACAACGAGCTGAGCTTCTCGGGCAACTTCCTGAACATGCTCTTCAAGATGAGCGAGCCGCGCTACAAGGTGCATCCGGTCCTCGAGCGCGCGCTCGACGTGCTCTTTATCCTGCACGCGGATCACGAGCAGAACTGCAGCACGCATGCGATGCGGGGCATCGGAAGCTCGCACGCCGATCCGTATTCTTCGCTGGCCGGCGCGGTCGCGGCGCTCTACGGCCCGCTGCACGGCGGAGCGAACGAAGCGGTGCTGCGGATGCTGACGGAGATCGGCACGATCCAGAACGTCCCCGCGTTCATCAAGCGCGTGAAGAGCGGAGAGGTCCGGCTGATGGGATTCGGCCACCGCGTCTACAAATCCTACGATCCGCGCGCCACCATCATCAAGCGGATCGCGGATCTCGTCTTCGAGGTCACGGGCAAGAACCCGCTGCTCAACATCGCGCTCGAGCTCGAACGCATCGCGCTGTCCGATGATTACTTCGTGTCGCGGAAGCTCTACCCGAACGTCGACTTCTACTCCGGCCTGATTTACCAGGCGATGGGCTTCCCCGTCTCGATGTTCCCCGTGCTGTTCGCGATCCCGAGGACGGCCGGCTGGATCGCGCAGTGGGAAGAGATGCTCACGGATCCCGAGCAGAAGATCGCGCGCCCGCGCCAGATTTACACCGGCCCCGCCAAGCGGGACTACGTGGCGCGGGACAGGCGCAAGTGATGAGGAAACTCGGGGCCGTCATCGTTGTCACACTCGCAGCAGTCGGCTGCCTGCGTGCGGCGCAGTCTTCTGCGCCCACGATCTTCGACGGCACACGTGCGTTCGAGGACATCCGTCAGCTCGTGGCGATTGGCCCGCGGGTCGCGGGGACGCCGGGAGCACAGGCGGCACGGGATTACATCAAGAAGCGGCTTCAATCGGTCGGCGTCGCGGTCGTCGAGCAGCCGTTCGAAGCGTCAACGCCGATCGGCGGCGTGAAAATGGTCAACCTGCGCGCCACGCTGCCGGCCGCGGGCACAGACGCCAGGCCGCGGCTGGTCATCGGCGGACACTACGATACCAAGCGGTTCAAGGATTTCGTCTTCGTCGGCGCGAACGACGGCGGCTCGAGCGCCGCGTTCCTCATCGAGCTCGCGCGTGCGCTGAAAGGGCGCGCGAACCGCGTCCCGATCGAGCTGCTGTTCCTGGACGGAGAGGAAGCCGTCGGCGAATGGGAAGGGACGGATCACACCTACGGCAGCCGCTACTACGTCGAGGCCGCGCGCAAGGAGGGGACGCTGAAGAATATCAAGGCGTTCGTCCTCGTCGACATGATCGGCGACAAGGATCTGCTCATCAAGCGCGAAGCGAACTCCACGCCGTACCTCGCGGACATCATTCTCGACGCTGCGCGCCGGGTGGGCCGGCGCGAATTCTCGCCAGAGCCCTACCCCGTTGAAGACGATCACCTGGAATTCCTTGCGGCCGGTGTGCCCTCGGTCGACATCATCGATCTCGAGTACTTCACGAGCTCGGGAAAGCGGGCCTGGCACACCGAGTTCGACACGATCGAGAACGTCTCGGCCGCCAGCCTGCAGGCAGTCGGCGATGTGCTGATCGCAGCGCTGCCGGCGCTGGAACGCGACGCCACCGCGGGACGACGGTAAATATCGTAGCCGGCCTACCCCGCCCCCCGCGCGCGGTCAATCGCGGCTTGAACCGCGGGCGAGGTTAACCAACGCCGCTTCGGAGATATTTCGCGTTCTTCACAGAGGAACCATACTCGGAGAGTTCGTCCGGCGTGATTTGACGCAAAGGCTTTGACAGAAGGATACCGACCTGTGAGCCCTGCTCACGGACGATGCCCCAGGTCGGCTGCGACTCAGCGCATCAGTTCACCTCTCCTGCCTTATCGCGTGACACGTCTGTTCAGAGTCTGTGCGTGCCATCGAGTTTCGCAAGATTCCGGTCGAATGTGCCGAGCGGCAGATGACCGGCCTTCCCGGCGATTGCCAGCACGAGGCAGTCGGAGAACCCTAGCGTGGGTCGCCCGCGAAAGTGCTGAACGGCAGCCGCGACGGCATCAGGATCCTGGAGGATCAGATGCTGGTGATTGAGCAACATCTCGACGGCGGTGGCGATATCGGCGGGGCGACGTTCGTACACGCACATCAGCACCCACGTCGCTTCGGCGAGCACGAGATGCGACACCCATGCGCCACGCTGGACAAACTCCTCAGCCGCCGCCACTTGCTTGGGGTCGTCTCGCGTGAGCAGACGAACCAGGACGTTCGTGTCAACCGCCCGCACGGCGCCTCTTTACGTACTGGCGCACCCCTTCCTTCAGGTTCGCGAGCGTCCTCGGCTTCGGGGGCGCGGCAAAGAGCGACCGATGCACGTCTTCCGATGAGAAGCGGCCGGCCCGCCTGACCACAACGTGCTCGCCGTCCTCGTCCCACTCCAGGACAGACCCCGGACCGACCCCGAGCTTCTTCCGGACTTTTGCGGGTACAGAGACTTGACCCTGGACGGTGACTTTGGAATGAGCAAGTGCCATTGCGGCATATTACCATGGTAATGCATCAAGGGACGTCCGTTCGTGCTCCGGGTGGGATCAGTGCGCGAGCAGGGCGCGGATCGTCTCTTCGCTGAGCACGCAATCCGACCGCTTCGCTTCCGTGACGATCCGATCGACGATCTCGTCGGTCGCCTCGATGCCGCGCTTCTCGAGCCAGAAGATCGCGTTCGACTTGCCGGACATCGGCCCGATCTCGATCTCCTGCTCCCGGCCGATCAGGCTCGCGGGCACGCCCGAGTAGACCGCGTCGACGAGCTCGTGATCGTTCTTGCGGAATGCCTTGATGACGGCGGCCGCATGCACGCCGGTGGCGGTGCGGAACGCGTCGCGCCCGACGATCGGGTAGTTCGCGGGGATCGGGACGCCGGTCGCTCCCGAGACCGCCTCGCAGTACTCCACCAGCGCGGAGAGATCGCGCTCGATGTAGCCCATGAGCACGAGGTTGACCATGAGGATGTCCATCGGCGTGTTGCCGACGCGCTCGCCGATCCCGATCGCCGCGCCGTGGAGGCGCGTCGCGCCGGCCTCGAGCGCCGCGAGCGTGTTGACGATCGCGAGGTCGCGATCGCGATGGCCGTGCCAGTCGATCCCGACGCCGCCGCCGCACTCCTCGATGACGCCAGCGATGAACCGCACGACCGCCGCCGCGCCTGCCGGCGTTGCGTGGCCGACGGTGTCGGCGATACAGACGCGCCTGGCGCCCGCGCGAATCGCGGTCGAGTACAGGCGCCGCAGCGTTTCAGGATCCGCGCGCGTCGTGTCCTCGGTCACATACATGACCGGCAGGCCCTCGCCGACCGCGAAACTGATCGCCTCTTCGGTCAGCCGCAGGAGCTGATCGATCGTCCACCCTTCCGCGTACTGCCGCAGCGGGCTCGATCCGATGAACGTGCACGCCTCGATGGGAATGCCGGTGCGCTGCGAGATGTCGGCGATCGGCTTGATATCCGCGATCACGGTCCGCGCGGCGCAGTTCGCCTTGACGTTCAGCCGCTGTGACGCAATCTCCTGCGCGAGCCGCTCGACGTCGCGGACCACGTGCGGCCCCGCGCCCGGCAGCCCGATGTCCGCGGTGTCGATGCCGAGCCGATCGATCAGATGGAGAATCTCGAGCTTCTGCTCGATCGTGGGGCACTTGACGGATGGCGACTGGAGCCCGTCACGCAGCGTCTCGTCATTCAGAATGACGGTCCGCTTCGGCGTTTCGCCTGTGCGGTTCCAGTCATAGATGAGAGGGTGCATGGACATCACCAGCTCGCGGGTGGCGCCGAACTGGGCGCCCCCCGTCCACCCCAGCGCGCCAGAGCGCGCTGGGGGCCCCGGAAAAGCCGCGCGCACGCCTCTCCCGTGATCATGGCTTCTGGCCGAGCACCACGTGGGGCTGTTCGGCGACAGGACCCGCGAGCTGGGAGCGCAGTCGCATTGTGATCATCGCCGCGAGCAGAACCACCGATGTCCACATTGTCGCGACCCACGTCGCTCGATAGATCGCCGGATCCATGATGTCGGCGATCGCGACGAACGGCGCGCGCCCCGCGTCGTGCAGCGCCGCGCGGAACAGATACTGCTTCACCCCCTGCACGACCAGCATTTCGAAGATGGCGTTCCAGAGCGCGACCGACAGCACGATCCAGATGAACACCATGATGCGGTCGCGGCGCGGGAGCGGACGCACGGGCTACCCTCCGTACCTCAGCACCATCGCCGTGATGTCGTCGCTCTGCGGGGCGCCGCGCGCGAACTCGCGGACATCGGCGAAGAGCGCCTCGAGCAGCTGCTTCGGCTCCAGTCCCTTGTTCTTTTCGACCACCGTGACGATGCGGCTCTCGCCGTATTCATCACCGCTGGCGGACATCGCCTCCGACACGCCGTCGCTGAACACGATCAGCCAGTCGCCCGGAGTGAGCGAGACGGTTTCCTCATCGAATGTCGCCGCCTCGAACAGGCCGACGATCGGTCCCCCGCACTCGAGCCGTCGAATCGTCTGCCCCGACCTGCCACTCGACAGGATGAGCGGCGGGTTGTGCCCGGCGTTGCAATACGTGAGTCGCCCGTCGGCCGCAAGCGTCCCGTACATCAGCGTGACGAAGCGCGACTCGATACCGCGGCGGTACAGCGCGAGGTTCACGCGGCTGATCGTCTGCGACGGCGAGTCGCTCGACGCGGCCTGGGCGGCGAAGATGCCCTGCATCATCGCGCTGAGGAGCGCCGCGGGTGGCCCTTTGCCGGCGACGTCCCCGAGCGCGAAGCCAAGCGAACCTGCGGGAAGGTCGACGTAGTCGTAGAAGTCGCCGCCGATCGAGCGGCACGGCAGCGATGCGGCCGCAGCGGTGAAGAACGAGCCTGCCCGCGCCATCTTCGGAAGCAGCGCCTGCTGGATCTCCGCGGCGATCCGCATTTCCTGCTCCATCTTCGCCTTCTCCATCGTTTCCCGATAGAGACGCGCGTTCTCGATGGCGACCGCGGCTTCCGTGGCAAGTGTTTCGAGCGCGCCCCGTGTGGAGCTCGACATCAGCACGCCCTTCTCGCGGCTGTCGAGATAGAGAACGCCGATCCGGCGCTCGCGCTCCACGTCGGCCGCTTCCGCCTTATCGAGGTAGCGAACGAGCTTCAGCGGCACGCACAGCACGTTGCGGATCCCGAGCGCGACGGTCCCCATATGGACGTTCGCCAGCTCGCCGTCGAGCAGATCCGCGACGAGGCGTGGCTCGCCGGTGCGAAACACTTCCTCCGGTATTTTCCGGCTGGTTGCGAAGCTGCCGCCCGGAAGCATCGTGCGTCCGCGATTCCGCGCCATCTTGAATTCGAGCTCGCCCGCGGCATTGGCGAGCATGATGAAGCCCCGCTCGGCGCCGCTGACGTCGATTGCCGAATCCAGCACCAGCGACAGCACGTCGTCCAGGACGCGCCCGGAGCCAAGCGCGCGGAGCCCTTCGAGGAGCGCCGCGATCTGACGAAGGTCGCCAATCGCGGTCGTCGTCGAGGCCTTCTCCACCTGCGGCACGGACTCGGTGACGAGGAACACCATCTCGGCGCCGCCGCTCCGGCCGAGGCGGATGCGATCGCCATGTGCGAGCGGACGTTCGGTGATCTGATCGCCGTTGACGTAGGTGCCGTAGCGGGAGGCGCGGTCCTTGAGGATGAAGCTGCCGTCCGTGGCCGCGACGATCTCGGCGTGATCGCGCGACACCTCGCTGCCGGCGAGACGCAGATCGTTCGTCTCGCGGCGGCCGATCTCGAACGGCGCCTTCGCGATGGGGACCACGCGGCGCCCCAGCGCGTCGGTCACTTCCAGGCGGGCCTCGGGCATGGCGGGAGTGTACCTCAGCGCCGCCGGACGAGGCGAGCGCCGAGCAGCCCCGCCCCGATGAGGGCGAGCACGATGGCAGCCGCGTCCATGGACTGCGGATACCCGGACGCCTTGGCGAAGGACAGGATGATCAGCGCGACGACGAGGAACGCGACACCCGACAGCAGCGATGACGCCGACCTTCGGGCTTTGACCGGCACCGCCTTCCGGACGGGATCCGTCGTCGCCGCGCCGCAGCGATAGCAGACGATCGCCTTGTCGGCGATCTCAGTTCCACAATTCCGGCACCGCATCCACCGGATTATTGCGCAGGTCGGAACCCTACCGCTACAGTCTCCTGTTTCCGCGGAACGAGCACCCGCACGATCGCCATCAGGATCAGCACGAGGCCGAACGTGCAGACGATGGTCGCGCCTGTGGGCAGATCCATCTGCAGGGACAACCACACGCCGAGCGCGGACACGACGGTGCCCATGGTCCACCCGATCGCGAGCCGCGGCCCGATGCGCTCGGAATACAGCATTGCGGCAACGGACGGCACGATCAGGTAGCAGAAAACGAGCAGCACGCCCGCAATGGCCACCGAGCGCGTGACGACAAATCCGAATGACGCGTAGAACAGGAAGTCCCAGAAGCGCAACGACGTGCCGGAGCGTTCCGCGGCGTCGTGGTCCATCGAGATCGCGAGGAACTTCTTCCGGAACACGAAATGAAACGCGCCGATGATGGCGTAGAGAATCGCCGTCCGCCAGACTTCTTCCCAGGAGACCGCGAGAATGTTGCCAACCAGCATGTCCTTCAGGTGCTCCCCTTCCGAGGTGGATTTGCTCAGCGCGAGGATCGTCGCCGCCGATGCGACCGCGTAGGAGATGCCGATAATGGCTTCCTGCGGGATCCGGGCCTGACGGCTGCGAATCGTCGAGAAGATCGCCGCACCGATGAACGTGAACAGCAGGCTCACCCAGTACACCGCCGGGTCGTGGGGATCGCCGTTCGACCAGGGCATCAGAATCGCGATCGTCGCGCCGAACGCGGCGATCTGCGCCAGCGAGAGGTCGACGAAAATGACCCCCCGCTCGACGACGTGCACGCCGAGATACGCATGAATGCCGGCAATGACGAGGCTCGCGACGAACGGTGCCGCGAGGAATGACAGGATCGTCATGTCCATGGAATTACTTTGCTCCCGTCTGCTTGATCGCGTTTACCACGAGGTTGACGTCGTAGTCGAACAGCTTGAAGTAGTCCGTCACTTCCTTCACGCCGCCGACCGACGGCGCCAGCACGATCACCTGCGCGCCGGTCTCGCGGCCGATGGCTTTCGGCGTTTTCGAGTCGAAGTACGGCTCGATGATGATGACCTTCACGTTCTGGCGCTTTATCTCCTGGATCAGCTCCAGCGTGTGCGACGGAGACGGTGGGATGCCGGGCTTCGGCTCGACGTAGCCGACGACGTTCAGGCCGAAGGTGTCGGTGAAGTTCGGCCACGACCGGTGATACGTCACCACCTTGACGCCTTTGTACGGCGCCAACGCGGCCTGCCAGCGTTTCTCCGCTTCGGTGAGGCGATGATCGAAGTCCGCGTACCGCTGCGCGAAGTACGAAGCGTCGGTCGGGCTGATCTCGGACAGCTTTTTCTGGATCGCCTGCGCAATCCGCCGGCCGTTGTCGGGACCGAGCCAGTAATGCGGGTTCCCCGCCGGATGCACGTCCCCCATCGCGCGCGTGATCTGCCCCGTGGGGATTTCGAGGATCTTCGCCGTCAGCGACGCATCCAGGTAACGATCGCCGTTCGGCGCGATGCGCGGGTTGCGCGCTTGGTTGACGAGCGGCGGCAGCCAGCCGATCTCCAGCTCGCGGCCGACCGCAATCAGCAGATCCGCCGCGTGCAGCTTCAGGATGAAGCTCGGCTTCGGCTCGACGAAGTGCGGATCCTGATAGCCCTTCGCGAGCGAATCGACGGTGACCTTGTCACCCCCGACTTCGTGCGTGATTGACTCCAGATCCTGCGTCGTCGTCACGACCTTGATGGGGGCGGCAAACGCATCGCCGCCCGTGAGGAGTGCGGCAAGGAATGCCAGCGCGATGTATTTCTTCATGGGGTTGCCTTTCTGTGTCGACGAATCAGAACGTGTGCGCGCCGTGCGCGCCAATGGAGAACAGGAATTGGAACAGCAGCTCGTTGGCCGTGACCCCTTCCGCGTACCGCGTGTGCCGAAGCTGGCCGCGGACCTGGCTGAACTCGCTCGGCCAGAACGTGAGCACGCCCGACACCCCCGTATCGCGCAGCGTGCTGTCCACTGCGCGATCGGATGAATCGAACCGGACGCCCGTGAACCACCGCCGCGCGAACTGGTAATCCGCGCTCGCGTAGTAGCCGAACGACGACTGGTCGCCGCCCGTGAACAGCGGCTGCTCGCGGCGGCTCCACATGAGCTCGGTGCGGGTGAGGAAGCGCTTGTATATCGCCCGCTGCAGGGGACGATATCGGAACGTTGCGTCGACGCCGAAGAGGCGTGTCCGGAACGTGGGACCGAGCTCGTTGTGTCCATACGCGAACGACGTGCCCACGTCGAGATTCGTCCCCTCTGTGAGGTCCCGATAGCCGCGCAGGCGGCCGGCCCAGCTCACGTCACCGCGGTCGTGCGCGGCGAATGGGCCCGATGTGCCGGCGAAGACTTCACCCGTCGCCTCGAGGAAGAACAACGGGTTGATCAACAACCGCGACACCGAAATGCCCGAATCCGACATGCCTTCTTCACCGCCGAGCAGATTGGTCATTACGAGCGGCACGTCGGCCCACGGCAGGGCGTGCGCGTGGAGCGTGTTGACCTTGCCGAACTGCTCCTTCATCTTGCCGACTTTCGCGAGCAGTCCGCCCGGCAAGGATGTCAGCGTGAGGAATCCTTCCTCGACATCCACGCCTTCGGGCCCGAACGAAAGGAAGAAGTCCGCTCGCGCGTACGGATCAACAACCGCCTGGAAGGAGGCCTCAGCTTCGTTGAGACGGAGCGCAGGCGTGACGTTCACGTCGTTCTTCCCGGCCGCTCCCACAAAATTGCCGATGACCGCCATATCCGGATTGAATACCTTTGAGGTCGCCGGGTTGTACGCGGGCAACTGCCCGGCGGGTTCCTGCGGCTGCGCGACAGTGGGTTCCGATGCACTGGTCACCGCAGCGGGCGGCTGCGCGATCGGCGGCGGCGGAGCCGGTGCCTGCGTCGGAGGCTGCGCGGCCGCTGCTGGCGCGGCTGCGCCCAGCTTCGCCTCGAGCGCCGCGAGCCGGGCGCCGTAAGAATCGCGAATGGCTTCGAACTCCTGCCGCAGACGATCCAGTTCCTGCCTGATCTGCTGCGGATCCGCCGATTGGGGCGTGCTGGCCGGCGCCGCGGGCGCGGACTGCTGCTGCGCCTGCGCAAAAGCGGGCGCCCCCACCAGGCACGACACCGCGCACGCGCACGCCAGTCCCTGTCGCACAAATGTACTGAACACGATCACAATCACCTCCGGCCGCCGTGGGCGGATTGGA
>WNGF01008697.1_pt1 | contig 27543 bp, 20 predicted proteins | sample 5400641 | NCBI WGS metagenome assembly WNGF01 (sample SAMN13153371, study PRJNA577476) | soil metagenome | isolation source: 80 cm soil or saprolite under grassland replicate 2 | place: USA:California | collected 2016-06-15 | reverse complement strand
CAGAGAATCTAATTACTTCTAAGTACCTAAATTATGGTCCCTAGGTCCACTTGGCAGCGTCTCAAGGGACCGGGTAGCTTAAAAATCTGTATTCCCAATTATGCAAACAGAACGATTGGACACATCTTAGTGAGTCACTGGAACTCACTCAATATTTCTATTGAGAGGGGACTATATCTTAACTAATTAGAACAAATTGTAGTTTACTACGTTTAGTCTCTGAGGAACCTATTCTTAGTTAGTTACCTGCTGATTGTCCAATTCCTTGAATTGTTCCATCTTTGGACCAAGGACTCTAAGGAGTTTCCAGCATATAGTAGTATTTACCTGCATTTTCTCATTTAGTTATCTTGCAGGAGCCACTCTTAGGGATTAAGAAGTAGCTTTTATCCGTTGATCGATGAGCATTCCATAATGTATCACCGGGTCACTATGCCCTAGTTACCTATACCCCGTTACACCTAGGGAACTTACCCTATGTTTACTCTACCTGCTTACTTCCGCCAATAAGGATAGCCGCTTAGTTATTTCAGCAGAATACATGGCAAGAGAAGATAATTACTATACTATCAAACTTGTCCAATAAAACGGTCTCACCAGTAACTATAGATACTTTAGCAGTAATGCAATGTAGAGAACAAGAGCAGTTTAGGTAGGTAGAAAGGGTTGTACCTGATAGACTTGTAGGTCTCACAGTCAAGCATGCTTATACCATTGCGCTTACTTAGGCTCACCATAGCCATAGAGAGGTTTCCAACCTAGCAAAGCACACCTTCGGACTCCTCAGTTACTTTAGGTGAGGATTGCCGCCCCAGACAAACTGCCTACTAGCCAGCATTTACAGTGAAACCTACTACAAAGGTAAAGGTATCTTGTCTAGTCGACTCCCTTTATATCCTGAGTAGCGGTTGCACACTAACTAGCTGCAGTCAAGCTTCAAAGGGTCTGTTGAGATAGGTAGGAGATTTCTCTCTTTCCCCCTCTAAGAACCGTACGTGCGAGTTTCCCCGCATACGGCTCAAGCACTAAACTTTGAATAGAGCCTATAAATTAGTGTAAGAATAGATCTACTAGGAGGGTCTGCTAAAAACCTTTCTGCCTCTATTCATCTGAGACTTAATTTGAAACATTCTTTGGACTCCTGCTTCAGTGAGATGCTCCTTTGAAACTTTCATTTTAATAAGGGTTTTCCAGTCTCCATAGTCTAGCAATTTAGAGGTAAACAAAGGATGAGCATCAAAAAAGGGTATGATTACATTCATTACATCACTAAGATTACTTACAACATAACGGCTAACGCTTCTTACACTTTGTGCCGTCTTTAGTTCGTTATTAGCCCTTTTAGGCTTTATTATTCCACAACCAAAAAAGGATTGAATGAGTTGAAGAACCGCAACGTCATGAGTGTTTTGGGCTATTTCTAAGGAAGCTTGAAGATACCAAGTCGAAGATTCTTTTCCTTTTATATTTGGTTTACCCATATAGAAATAGAAGCAACCCTCACCATCTATGAATCCAGTTATGTAATTAGGATGAAGATTAAGTTTCATTGTTGAAAAACAGAGAGAATTTACTTCTAAGATTAATGGACAATCTATTCTTTAACTAACCTATAAACTACCTTAAGAGGTTTTAGCACCTTTAGTCTAAGTCAGCCACCTTTCAGTGCAGATTAGTAAATCCTATCTAATGCATTACACACTAGCCTTTGCTTTTTAGACAATCCTATACCCACTGGTTGATAAACCAAATTGCTATGATTCCTCCTTTCTAAGGAAACCATTGGGCTTACCCTGTTCCTATAAACGCACCTTAATGATATCTTTAGGATCCTACTATACGTTATAACAGGTGAAAAGAATTCACTAGTCTATCAGATTAGAAACGAGAAATTCTAACCTTCCCTTTTCCCAATGATGTCATTCCTTTCAGAACGCATGTATAGGTAGGCTCAGAAGATAGACGTTCAGGTGGTTATTCTCCACATTACGTTTATAAGCTTAGCAGGTCGCACTCTCGTCTAGCTGGGGGTAATCCGCATCTTCACGGATAATTCAATTTCGCCGAGTTCGTCTTGGAGACAGTAGGAGCTTCGTGCAACCTTTCATGCAGGACATCATTTAAATGCCAAGGAATTTCGCTCTATCCTAATTTACTTTGATTGGGGAATTTTTTATTAGGATTTGGACTATATCTTGCTATTTGTTAGGAGACTCAAATGTTCTATTGCGATTCATACAACCCTTGATTTGTTGAATGTCAAGAAGACCTTGTTCAGTAAGATGTTTTTTATCGTTCATCAAAGTAGCCACAGAAGCAAAAGAGTTGAAATCTAATTGTTTAACAGTACGTAAAGGATAAGACTGAAAGAAAGGTATTATAACCCTATTTAGATCAGATAAATCACGGACTATATACTTAAATTTAAGAGGCCAAGTCCCCTAGGTACACATGCACCGTCCCTGTGGACCGGGTCTGGTGCCACGTAACCACAACCAAAGAACTCTATGAACTGTAACAATAAGTCATGATCACGTTTGTGTTGTGTGATACTAAACTCAAGCTGAACTTGATAACCTAAACGTAAGGTTTTATTTTTGAAGACACCTACAGAGAAGCAACCTTCCCCATCTACGAAACCTACAACCCAATAAGGATTGAATATCTTTTCATTAAAGAGTTTCATGTTGTTATATTCAAATTTCTTACTTCTTAGTTCATTACAATAAAAATGAGGCAAATAGATACAAAGACCTAATAATAGAACCACGTTTAGTCTCTGAGGATCCTACTAGCTTTCAAGCTTTGGTTTCCTGCTGATTGCCTTTTGTTATACACTCAAGATTGTCACCATTTAGGTACTTAAGTCTTTAAAGGTTTCCAGCACATAGTGGTTTGCAAGCGTGTGGTATTGCACGCCAGGGCAGAATTTCGCTACCTTAGGCTTAATACCCTCTACTTTCGTAGGGATTGGACCATATCTTCAAGGAAAGGACCATCATTTCCCACCCTGGGATCCTAGGGACACAGGCAGCGTCCCTGTGGACCGGACTCTGGGCTCTAGTCTATGCAAAGGGGAATTTGTTTAAGAAATAGGAATCAATGTTTTTAAAAGGAATTACATCTATTTAAAAACTTAGAAAATGTAAGTCAAAGAAAAAGAAGAGAAAGAATGGTACCTTAGCCTGCTTGGCATATGGTCTCTGAGGATTCTAGTTGTTGGGATTTGCAAAGTATGCATCTTTGTCCCGGATAATAGCAATTACTTCCTCTAGGGTTCGTTTACGCATCTTACCCTTACCCTCCGTATTGAGTGTATAAGCGAGCTTAACCATATCTATTAGACCTTCTTGGGTAAAATGCTCTTTTCGTTGTTTCCGCTCTAAGATCTCCAGGAAAGTGTTAAATTCCTTTACTTTACCACTGAAAGGTATTACATACTTAAGGTAAAACGGTACAACGTGATCTATAAGATTAGTCAGCCCTGATAACTTAAACTCCCACACGTTTTGGGATCCGGATTTCAAGTGAAGGCTTCCTTTGCCGTCAAACAAGTCTTTAAACTCAGCTAGGATATGCTTACCATTTTCGTGTTGAGTTACACCAAAGCCCGGTACCCTACGGTTGCATGGTACCTAGGGTGCTCCCAAGGTTAAAAATGCATCGTAACTTGGAACCTCCGGGTTCGCCCCGGTACCCTACGGTTGCAAGGTACCTAGGGGAGTTTTCCCGTGGAACTACGTCTTAGGGAAAACTTCTGGTTGAACATTAACCCCAAATCTGAAGTCAGAATGAATTTTGACAGACGCTGAAACTGAACCTTCACCCTCTACGAACCCCCCTAGCCAATACTTTTTGGCCTCTGAGTTAGAATTGCTATTATCAATGAGTCTTTCCTGCTGATTACCATTATTAACCAGATTATTACAGGTCGAAAAGAATAAAACAAGTGTAGAGAACATTATGACTAAAACTATTAACTTACTTCTAAGGTGTTAAAGACCACGTACTAGTCACCTAATATGGTATCCCAGCATATAGCCAAGTTTTAAGACGGCCCTATATAGCCAGACCGTCAAGGTTACAGCCGCCATTGACTAGAGTTTCCCTTGCCATCTTAGAACGGCTTAGTTGATTATCTAGCATCGGGCAGGTATCAGACTCTATACATCCACGCTAGTGTTAGCAGAGTCCGGTGGGCGGAATAGGTAGGACCTCTCAGTCTTTCCCCTCCTCAGAACCGTACGTGCAACTTTCATCGCATACGGCTCAAACATTGAAATATCGATAGATTACTCAGGAATCTCAGATAGGTCCTTGTTTCTTTTCTTCAATAGTTTAGCTTGCTCTTTTAATTCAAGCTTAGCCTCCATAGTTGGTACATCATTTAAAGCTTTAAGCCAATCAATGATAAGATTCAGTCGATCTGATTTATGACCTAAAAGTCTTTTAGCGTTTAATTCTTTAAGAACTAATGCCAATTTCAAGAATTTATCTCTAGTTTTAAGTGAATTACCAACATGCTCATTACTAGATAAAAGATCTAAATAAATAGAAAAGGTTTCTAATTCTCTAGCCCGGTTACCTACGGTTGCAGGGTAACCGTAGGGAAGCACCCTAGGTACCTTGCAACCGTAGGGTACCGGGCCTTTGTTAGAAATTAAAGGATGACTTAAGAAATAAGGAATAACCACTTCTCTTAAAGCTTTAGTCTTTCGTACAGAATATACAGACATGTTGTTAGGTCGAGAATATACTCCACCTATATTACCAAATATCTCTTTAATAGCTTCAAGTAATAATTGGTCTACATTGTTTTGAACTATATTGAACTCTGCTTGTGGTTGTAATCCCCAAGTACTTCGTTTGTCAATAACAAATGATCCTGTAAAGCATCCTTCCCCATCTACAAAACCTGAAATCCATGACGGATTAGCTTTAAGGAATTCTATTAAAGATTCCAAAGTATCAAATTTAGTAAGTCTCATAGGATTAAGTGAATTAAGTAACTTCTTAGTAAGAAGTTTTTCAAAAGGAATTACATCTATTGAAAAACAAAGGATTAAACTTTCTAATTGTAGTATTATAGCCGTTTTAAACTAAACTATTCCTAAAGACGAAGATCAATTTCTTATCGAATTTCAACATCCTTGTGCAAGTGGGCCTTCTTTCGAAGTAAATCATAATGATTCTATCCTTTCCATTACAGAAAGACATTCGCTTTTTGCACTGTCCTCTCCCCACTGATCAAATAGATAAAATCACTCTTATCCTACCTAAAATAGGAGATCATTGGGGTTACCCTGTTCCATCAGAAACACCTTTATGATTATTTTAGGGTCATACTCTACGCCGGAGGATATCTCGTTATTTAACAATTAAGGCTGAACGAATAAGCTATCAAAAGCAGATTATTCCTATCCTCGATAGACCGTTTCAAGCACTTTCAGTCTGCTGTTTTTACGACGCCTCAATATATGTTCACTCTCGTTACCCATGATAATCTAGCCTAGCAACGTACCACCATGTGCTTAGATGGATGTTTTACATTGTCCCTACAGCTTAGAACATATTGTTACCAACTATGCACTTGTAGGTAGGCTTATAAGGTCAGCTCTCATAATGGGTTTGCACCATATTGTTTCTGATAGCTTGTCAGGTCACACTTTTAAGTAAACAGTCGCGCCCCCCTGTTTTGTGCCGCCACTTAACAAGTGGCACCCCTTCTCCCTAAGTTACGGGGTCATTTTGCCGAGTTCCTTCAAGACGATTATCTCTACGCCTTAGTATGCTCTACCAGCAGACCTGTGTTGGTTTAGGGTACGGTTGGCTAAACCTGATTATACAAGTTTCCGTAGGGCTCTTTCCCGAACCTTACTCTTTGAAGTATACCTCTAATTACCTGGTACTTTGAACCTTGTTAGCTCCCTAGGAATTACATCAAAGGGAGAGTAACGACAAGGTAAACTTGTAAGAAAGGTTACTGCCCTACAGAAGAGTTACTCATCGGCACGTATCAGTCCATAAGGTTTTTATCTTTATGACTTTGATGAGGAAGAGGTGATCTCCTGAACTGCCTTAGAGGCCGCTACTTTACTCATGCTGGTATAGACCTAACAAATGAAACCCTTCTGCTTTCGGCGAAGAGGAAATACCCCTCCTTTTAGGCTACTCATGTCAGCATTCTCAGCCCAGCTATGTCCACTGGCTCAATGAGCAAGCTTCATTCCATTTGCTGGGTATTCCACTACCCCTAGAATTTTATACCTAGGACAGGGTTTCGGTGAAGCAGGTGAAGGAGCTTTGCGCCTGTGTCAACTGCCACTCCCTTTGCAGGGAGACAACTACTATAGACCCGTTACATTTTTGGCGCCCTCACTAGGCGATATATCTGGCAGAGAAGCTCAGACCACTGAGCTGTTACGCTTTCGCTAAAAGGTGGCTGCTTCCACAATATTGCATCATGATTTTTCAACCATGTTTAGACCATATCATACTAAACTACAGGTATTTATCAAATCCTAAGGAAATAGTAAATAAAGAGTCCCTTTCCGCTAATTAGGATTGAATAGCATTTCTTGTTAAAACAAAATATTACTTCTTGGTAACTTGTAGTTTGGTTTTGGCGTGTGGTCGTTGAGGGGTTACAAATTTTAACTTCCCTGCTGATTGTCCCTATGTTAGAATTATTGGTAAAGGGTTTAGATAATACCATCTAACATCTATCAGGATATTCCAGCATATAGCCAAATTGTTATCCTTACAAAATATGAAAGGATAGGCCTGGAACCAAGCCCACTTTGTGGAGAGACACTAGAGAGGACTGCCTTGTGTTCACTCAGTAGCTCTTCGGGACCTTAACGCCTATTCTGGGCTGTTGCCCTTTTGACAAATCGCCTTATCACGATATGTCTGATTGCCCACCATTGTATACTATATATTTCCGGGGTTAGAAGCCATCGATAGAGCCATGAGAGCCCCCCGATTATGCAGCAAAGCTGCGTGGCTTCCAGTGCCGTACCATCTAGTAACGAATTAATTTTAACTTCACAAGTTTTTCAAAAGGAATTACATCTATTGAAAAACAGGCCCGGGTTATTTTGACAATCCTCTAGGGTTAGATTACAATGATAGGCGACCCGCTAAAACGGGTTTCGTGGAAAACCAGCTATCTCTAGGTTAGATTGGCCTTTCACCCCTTGCCACAGCTCATCGGAGCCCCTTGCAACGGACATCCGTTCAGTCTTATTAAATAACACTTGGCAATGGCAAGATCACCTAGGTTCGGGTCTGATGGTTGGTACTATCACCGGCCGGAGTAGAAAACTAAACCGGGGTCGCTTTTGCTAGGGCTATTACCATGCACCCACCATCATCTTGCTGCAATTATTCAGAGATTTTCATCTCTGTTTAGACTATACCTTCAACTCAAAGAAATTTAGGTAATCAATTCTTAATTAAACTCCACAAAGCCGGGGAATTTTAGGAAGAACTTTGAGCCCGGTACCCTACGGTTGCAAGGTACCTAGGGTGCTTTTTAAAAGGAATTACATCTATTGAAAAACTCATTGGAAAAAGGAAGATAATAAAATCAATATAAGTGTGAGGCCAAAAGAAAAGAAAGAAAGAAAAAAGAAAAGAAAGAAAGTGTGAGGCCAAAGAAATCCATTTTTTAGAGAGGGCCAGATGACTCATCAAGGTCAAGTTTATAATAAAAATGAGGTAACAAGTAAGGATGGATGAGATTCTTTAATCTCTCCCTAGATGAACTAAAAATGTAAACTCTAGGTCCATTAGTTGTTGGATGAACACTACAATCTATATCAAACTTATTCTTCAATATTTTGACTAGGAATTTATTCTCATCTAAAGAGAAGGACTCTGTTGAAATATAAAGTGCTTTTCTATGCTTATAGCCATCGTCCATGATAAAGTAAGCTAAAGTTCCCTAGGTTACCATGCAACCGTAGGTAACCGGGGTACCCTAGGTACACAGGGTAGCGTACCTGGGTACCGGGCCTCTAGCCGTCAATAATTCTTCCAAATTCTCAGGTAATCTCTTTTTACCCTCCCTTTTCCCAATGATGTCATTCCTTTGGTAAAAGCCCGGTCCCTGAGACCGATGGCCATTGGGACCTAGGGACTCTGAATTGTAGAATAACTCTCTATAAATGTTAAAACAAGGTAAAGTTCCCTAGGTTACCATGCACCGTAGGTAACCGGGCTCAAAGTTACAAATTTAATAGCACCATATTCTTTCATTTTATCAGGTCTGCTATCTAACTTAGACATAGTTTTAGGTGGAGAACCACAATAATCTTGAAATAATGAATACAAATGCTCAACATATTCTCTATTAATAATAGACTGCTTAAAATGTAACCTTGTGTTAGACCTTATGTTGTTTTTTTCGGCGGTTAGATCACCTAGCATAGAGCCAACAAGAATCTCATGTAAAAGCACCCTAGGTACCATGCAACCGTAGGGTACCGGGCAGGAGTTAAAACCATATTAACTTTTGCCGATATTCTATAAAATCGACTAAAAATAGTAGTAAATTGAGTTTGCATGATTGAATCTCTTAAGATAAATTACTTCTTTGAATTGATTACCATGATTTTCTTGGAATATTTGAGTGCTGACGTGTTACCAATTTTTATTGGTCTCTTCTTTCGAATCAGTCGTTACAGGGTTGAGAAAAAGGAGTAATCTTATTTTGATTTGCTCAATGTGTTTTAGAATTACTCTAATGGACTACAAATGTCCACCTATTCCTACGATTTCTCAACTTCCCACGGTATTGCCATAGAGAAATTCTCCTTAGGTTTCACCGTTAGCATTATGAACTTATCATTAATACCGACCATTTCTGGTCATGAGTCAGTTTTACAAAGGATTTCACAACCCTCATGGGCAAGCAATTCACCCATTATGCTAAAGGTACGCTGTCATCCCACATTGACTCATGGCTAAAGTAAATGGCTGTTGTGATTCCAGCTGCTTGTGGAGCCACTAGTTCAGGCTTTTCACCAGTTTACTACCTGCTTTTTCAACATTCCCTCACGGTACTCTGCACTATCGGTCAATGGAGCATACTTAGCCTTGATGATGGTACACCTTTCCTGCCTTAACAGACAGGGTAGTATAAAAGCAGCTTGGCAAGCCGCTAATTCTCCCGGGCACCTACCCCTCGACACTGTCGAAGTATAGAAATGGGAAGTTTTGACAAAGGAATTCATCCACTGCCAAAAGGAAGCAAAGCCTTACCACCACTGGGCTATCACCATCTGTGGCTAGCTATTCCAAGCCATTGTTTATTTCTTTGCTAGACCGCAATACTACCTTTGAAAGTCTTTCCGAAGGAAGTAGAGTCTTGGCAGAGAAGACTAAGCTCCTGAGTACCTTCCCATCCTCCTGCTGCTCCGCATAAACGCAAGCAGAGGTTGCCTGAGTTCATCCCAATCCACGTAGACTGAGCGGATTTAAGGGAGTGAGTACCCTAGGTACACAGGGTAGCGTACCTGGGGACCGGGCCCTGTCAGAGATAGCTTATCCACGTTCGCTCGCCACTAATTGTGGAGTCTCGGTTGATTTCCTTTCCTCTTGGTACGTAAGATGTTTCAGTTCCCAAGGTAGATGGGATACCTTTTGGCTTTGATCGTCGAGACCGGGTTGGTTAACATACCCTTGATAGGATTCGACAGTTTGGATTTGACCTCATTCCGATCCATTGCCTAGTCATTCCTAGTAGCCCCTTTGTTATACTTGGTTTTACATTCCAGATCGCTGCGGATTTCCTCCATATGATTAAATACAAATAGTTGGACTTCTAAACTCAACGTTGAATTAAAATGTGGTGGTATCTAGTTAGACTTTACCTTTAGCAGAAGAAGCAGAAAAGAGGTGGGAAGATTTTAAGATTTCCCCAGTTTTCCTAATAGATGTCATTCCTATAGGATAACCCACTTTCTTTTAAAAATCCTGAGATTAAATCATTAAATGAAGCAGTTCCATTGGATACTTATAATAATCAAATAGCTGATTTAGAAGCTATTATAACTCCTAATGGTTATAATCAAGTATATATGGCTGCCTGGTATAATGGTATCCAATCCAATGTTTTTGATATTTCCCAATTTAGAAATAATTCTAATACTATGCTTTTCATGTTCTGGCAAGATTTAATAAAAAATAATGAAGGTAAGGTATGCTATTTTCATAATTGGGGCGGGTATGACTCAATTTTATCTTTGGTCCGGTCCACAGGGACGCTGCCTGTGTCCCTAGGATCCCAGCATTGCTCAATATTCCTGGCTATAAGTTTAAACCACTCTTAAACCAAGGTGAAATTATGGCTATTAAAGTAATTAATTTAAATGGAGAGGAGGTTTTATCAATAAAAGATTTTATTAGAATATTACCTTCTTCTTTAGCAAAATTAGCAAAGGATTGGAAAGTAGAAACTCAAAAAGAGCACTTCCCCCATTATTTCTTTTTAGATAACATAGAATCTACACTTAATTATGAAGGGGGCATGCCAGCTTATCTATATTTTGAACCAAAAAGAACAACCCAGGCTGAATATGATGAAATGGTTCTAGAATTCAAAAATAAACCTTGGAATTTCCTTGAGGCCCGGTACCCAGGTACGCTACCCTGTGTACCTAGGGTACCCCGGTTACCTACGGTTGCATGGTAACCTAGGGAACTCTCTAAAGAGTATATACTAGGGGATGTTAAAGCACTTTACCAAATCATGATAAAATTCTTTGAAACTCTTACTTCTAAATTTCCTATTGATCCCTTATCTGTATTATCTGCACCCTCAACCGCCTTTAAGATATGGAGGACAGTCCAGTTACCTAAACTCAATAATGAATCTCTCAAAGTCTATGACTTGTCAAGAACATTAGATCCTAAATTAAGAAATGGTTATTGTGGGGGAATTGTAGATGTCTATAAACCACTTTTAAAGGGTAATGGATATTATTATGATGTTAACTCACTTTATCTAACTGCAATGTGTGAACCTATGCCTGTAGGTATGCCCAAACTTGTAACTATTTCTCCTAATGAATTTGAGGGTGGTTTTTTCTTTGGCTATGTGGAGGCAACTGTTCAAGCTCCCCCTATAGATACTCATGCTGGTTATCTAGGACTTTTACCATTAAAATATAAAGGGCGTTTAATTTGCCCAGGTGGTACCTTTACAGGATTATTCTTCTCTGAGGAACTTAGATTTGCCTTAAATAATGGTTACAACTTACTTTCAATTACTCAAGCTTATGAATTCCAAAGAGGGGTTAATACATTTTATGAACTAATTCAACAATTAAATAGTATGAAAATAGAGGCTCAAGAAAATAATAAACCAACAATACGTAATTTAGCAAAGTTACTTATGAACTCTATGTATGGAAGGTTTGGAATGCATACTGATAATCTAAGACATGAAATTTTAAATCAAGGCACCCTAGGTACCATGCAACCGTAGGGTACCGGGAGCAAATAGCCAAACTATCTAAAGACTTTTTAATTAAAGAGGAAATCCCTTTTGGAAAATTAAGCTTAGTAACTTATACTTTAAGCGAATAAAATTTTAATGTAGGTACACAACCGAATACTACTCTAAGACAAAACCTCCAAGGATTGCCTGGTAATACAAATGTAGCAATAGCTGCTTCTCTCCTTTAAGTAGTTTATTTTAGCCACATTTCCATTTAATTAGTTAATTAGAATAACAGCAACCACAGCTAAGACAGCTTACCTCGCCATGGTGATTTCTTGTCTCAAGGGGTGCCCTGGGCCCTAGTAAGGGTAACACAGGGTTGGTGAGAAGACCCTTAGGCTTGGACGAGTTGGCTTAGCCAGTGCCCTGTGTCTAATGGTTGTAGTTAAACTGCCCGGCCCGGTTACTGACGGTTGCAACGTAACCTAGGGAAGTTGACCCTTAGACTAGTTCCACGGGTAAAGTCCCCTAGGTACCTTGCAACCGTAGGGTACCGGGGCGGACCCGGAGCTTTCCTACGGTTGCAGGGTAACCTAGGGAACTTCCAAGGTACGTTGCATGTGTACCTAGGGACTTAGGTTGGGTAGCCTTATTTAAGTTAATGGGGAAGGGTAGTCTAGTAGGTTATTTACTTATCTAGCTGGGTCTTCTGGTTTAACTATCCAGAGATATTTAGTCTTAAGGTAGCTTACATTATCCAAGTAGTGATAACTCTTTAGCCAGCAATAACTAGTCTAAGCCTACTAAGCAGTATCCGTCAGCTAGCCTAGGTATCTCAAGGGGTACTTAGTAGGAGGTCTCAGTGTTGGCTTAAGAGCACCTTGGCCTACTACTTATGATCCATTCAATTGTTATAGGGTATATTCTTATCTTATTAGGGGCTATTCGTAGGGGTAATTTTTCTATAGACGCTTGTGCCCCTACTGAGTAGAGAAGATATTGGCTAAGGGAGATAACTATTTGAACTGCCTACTGCTAGCTAAACTTACCCCACCAGCTAAATAGAGTGAGTAGACCACCAGCTAGGCTTAGGGAGACACGTACTGGATAGGCCCTAGTAAGAGTACCCTAGCTAGACTACCCCTGGATAACACACCAGACATACCCCTACACTAATTCTATTAAGGATAATATACCCCCCCTAACCTTAGTGCCCAAAGCTTACCCCAACTAAGTAACCCCTAGAAGATAACTGGGCTAGGTTGGAGATTTACGAAGCTCTCTGAAACAATGGCTTGATAGTTCAATCTAATACTATTGGCGGATACTAGAATAACCCTAGGCTTAGTAACAACCCTAGAAGATGACTCCTTATTAAAGACTTTGAAGAATTTGCTGACTGAGTAAAGGAGCTTAACTAGCTTTGCCCCCTGTAACCCTATGGAACACATACTAGAATAATAAATAGGGAAAATAAACCCCACCCCGTAGGAATAGTCTTCATTGTTCATAGATATTCTTATTGGAGGAGGGAATCGAGGATTACCAGGAATCAGACATACATCATAAGCTCAAAGGAATAGTTAAACAAAAGACACCCTGAGATTGGAGCAATATCGCTCACCAGGCAACTTTATTAAAATAACACATTCCTCACCATTTGAAACACCGTAGAACAAGGATTATGAAAGAAGTAGCAGCAGAGCCGTTTCACTGTACTCTAACAACGGATAAGTCGTAAAGGATTCAAAGAATGAAAGTTCCCTGAGTTTACCCTAAGACGTAGTTCCACGGGTAAACGGACCCTGAGGTACCCTACGGTTGCAAGGTACCTAGGGTGCTGATTACAATTATGACTTTTTAAGGCCATTTGTAGAAGTTTGTATGCTTAGGAGTAGTGTAATAGGAAAGGTTAAAAGAGGAGATAAAGTTAGAACAGATGAGTTAGCAAAAGACGAGGGGCTATTGAGATTAGGTAGTTTTATAGGATACAGTATGAAATCAAAGAGGTGTTTGAACGTATTTAGGTTATTATATGATGCAACTTATCTGGAAAGAAAAGAAGACAGAAAGAAAGGTAATTTTATACTGAATGAAAGTTGAGGACCTCTTGAAAGATATTTGTTAGATAATTTGTATACAGTTAGGTAAAGATCACATGTGGATAATGTTTAGAAGTATCACATTTAGAAGTTGTTTTCCTTATAGATGTCATTCCTATAGGAAAACCGGGCAGATAATTCTAGACGTTATAGGAAACTTGGAAATAAATGCCAGATTAGGAATGAAAACATACTTTACTGAGTTGTCAGCATATTCTTTAGGTAGACTACGAATGCAATCAATTCCCCTATCTGTATTAAATCGGTTTAATAAGTCTTTCGAATTCATTGGTTTTCTAAGAGTCTTCTTTTCCTATTATCCAATTTGAGAATTTCCCCCTCCTAGTCCCCTAGGGGCACAAGCCAGCGTCCTGTGGACCGGTAGGCTCTTGAAGCAATCTTCATTTTAGCGAGCATAGGTTAGTGGTAAACCGTATCCCTTCCAAGGATGATTCGCGTGTTCGAGTCACGCTGCTCGCACTCTTTTAGAAACAAAATAAAACTCAATTAAGAACAACCAATACTACTCTGGCTTAAACCTTAAAGGAAATAAAAGGTGATGTTCATCTTTTAAATGTTGGGGGGTACGGGGCACTTGTTTAGTTCAGCTAACACTAATCCAGAGGGTTGACTATTTAGCTAAGGGGTTACTTACTTATTTGGCCCGGTTACCGAAGGTTGCTCCTTGTAACCGTAGGGAAGCACCCTAGGTACCATGCAACCGTAGGGTACCTCAGGGTCCGTTTACCCGTGGAACTACGTCTAAGGGTAAACCTGGGGGGAGTGAAACTCTAGGGGGTCAATTTGTTGAGAGGTGGTGAAATACTCATCCAATGAAAGTCTACTTGTCAGGGTAGAGGGTAGAGGAGGGAATAGGTTCGGAAGTGGAGTGATGTGATAAACTCTCGACGATGACGTCGTATAGGAAATCAAACAATCAGGTAATGTTTTATGCCTCAATTAGTTCCTTTTTACTTTATAAACCAGCTGTCTTTTGGTTTTATCCTGCTATCTCTTTTAATCTATTTAGCTTCCAAAAGACTCCTTCCTCAATTACTTCAACGTTTCATTTCAAGATTATTCTTAACTCTTCCTTAGTTTTTCTTTCTTAAACAACTTAAGGTCCTATATCTGGCAGTCTTCTAGGATGAGGGGAAAATGGCATATAAAGGTAACTAACTAATTAAGTGAGTCTTTTAAAGATTAAATGAAAAACAAAAGGCTCAAGTGCACATTGCCATTTTCTTGGAGTCTAGTAAAAGGGAAATTTATAGAGTACCTTAGACCTACTACATAAGAGGGGTGAGTTAGAATTGGACACACAGGGAATTCTCTGTTTTCTCAAGATTCTTCAACTAAGCCCCTAAATAGTCTCACCCTGGAAGTTCAACTTATAATTTTAGTCTAAAAAAAAGAATATGAAACACGGAAAGAAACCATTATCTAAATAGCAATGATTTATAATCCTCTAGAGCAATTTGAGATTTTTCAGTTTATAGCAATAGATGGGCCTTTGTTTGGATATATTCAAATCGGATTGACTAACATAGGCTTTTATCTGTTACTGTCTTCACTCTTCCTAATTTTCCTACACCTTCAATATAATAGAGAAGGGGTGTTAGGATTAGGTAATACTTTAATGCTTTGTATGGAATCTCTTTTTGGAATTGTACTCCAACTAGTAAAAAACCAAGTAGGTCCTAAAGGACAGCCTTACTTTCCTGCTCTTTATTCTCTGTTCTTATTTATACTGTTACTAAACTTAGTAGGTTTAATCCCCTATAGTTTCTGTGCGACGGCCCAATTTGCTCTTACCCTAGGTCTTAGTTCCACTATAGTACTGGGGGTAACCATTCTTGGTTTAAAACTACACGGATTCCACTTCTTTTCTCTTTTTGTACCAGCAGGTACCCCTTTAGCTTTGGTTCCTCTTTTAACATTTATCGAGACTGTCTCTTATGTAGCTCGTTCTGTCTCTTTAGGTGTACGTCTTAGCGCCAACATGCTGTCAGGTCATATCTTATTACATTTAATAGCTTCCTTTTCATGGAAATTCATAACAGGTTCCCTAATGGGTCTACTTTTGGCTCCTATTCCTCTTCTTCTTTTAACTCTTCTATTTGGCCTGGAAGTTGGGGTTGCCTTAATTCAGGCTTTTGTATTTGTCTTACTTACATGTTCTTACATTAGTGATGCTATTACTCTTCATGAAGAGTCATCTTCTTCTACCTCATCTTCTATTCAAAACTCCCCCCCTAAACCTTTTGGCTTAGCTAAGCGTGGATATTCTACTCTGTCTAATTCTTCTAAGAACTCCACATCTGTCGTTCTCTGGGGTTCTAATCTTTCTTCAACTTTGGGTTTAAGATTTGATAATAAATTACGAGCTATGGTTTCCCTGCCTCCTTTCGAATATAGTATAATTATTGGTCTTAAACTCAGTGATGGTCATCTCCAAAAAGGTAAGTTAAACAAGAATGCTAGACTAAGTTTAAGTCAGTCTATCAAACATGTTCAATTTACTGGATGGTTATTCAGTATCTTAGCACACTACTGTCAATCTTTACCCTATATTTATACTACCAATTTAAATGGAAAAGTGTTTTATTTACTTAAGTTTCAAACTAGAAGCTATCCTTGTTTTACACTCTTACATTCAGCTTGGTATTTGAATAAGGTAAAAGTGTTACCTTCTAATTTTTTTGAAGATTTAACTCCTATTGCTTTAGCAGTGTAGGCTCAGGGAGATGGAAGTAAACATAATAATGGTTTTAATTTTCACACTCAGAGTTTTACTTTAAAGCAGGCAGTTCTTTTGTTAAATATTTTAAACATAAAATATGGATTAGATTGTACTATTTATTTTGATCGAAAACGACCTGTTATACATGTAAAATCAAACTCTATGAGCACTTTCCGTTCTATTGTTACTCCTTATTTTCACCCTTCTATGCTCTATAAATTACGTTAACTATTTCTCTTTTTAACTAAGCGCAAACATGCTAGCAGGACATATACTTTTACATCTTTTTTCTACCTTCCTTTTTACCATGGAATTACATGTTTTTCAAAGGAATTACATCTATTGAAAAAGTCAAAGGAAAAAAGCCCGGTACCCTACGGTTGCAAGGTACCTAGGGTGCTTCTCATGGAAATTTATCACTGGATCCTTTTTAGGTTTACTGCTTGCTCCTCTTCCTTTACTCTTTATAACCCTTTTATATGGACTGGAAATTGGGGTTGCCTTTATCCAGGCATTCGTTTTTGTCTTGTTAACCTGTTCTTATCTTCAGGATGCAATCAAACTTCACAGTGACTAATCATTTTCTCAATTCACATTGTGCCTTATAAAACTACTCCTCCCTCCCTACCTTAACCAATAAGACTAGATGTAATAGTAGTTGTAGTAGATGAAGAGTTGTGGACTATTAGATGTTGTAGATGACTCCATTGGTCTAAGCTTCATAACTTCTTGATCTCAACTGTATTACCTGAACACTAGCGAAACTTACACTAAACCTTTAAACCTTTCTTGTCCGGCCTGGGACCAAGGTCTCCCTGAAGCCCGGTACCCTACGGTTGCATGGTACCTAGGGTGCTTCCCTACGGTTACGTTGCAACCGTCAGTAACCGGGTCAATTGTCCCAACTCTTAAGGAAACGTTATTTGTTCCGCACCAAGAAGTAAGCAAAAGCAAACCCTAAAGTAATGAGTCCATTCCTACTGGAATTACTGCCTTTCGTGGCTGTGCTCTCTGCTATCTTTGTTATAACAGCGGTCAACCCCATCCTTGCTGTGCTTTATCTGATAGCTGTCTTCATTACCGTCTCGGCTTACCTAGCTCTTCTGGGACTAACCTTTCTAGCCCTGAGTTATCTCATCATATATGTAGGGGCTATTGCCATACTCTTTCTATTTGTTATAATGATGCTAGATATCAAACTTGCTGAATTAAGCTCTTCAGGAGAAGAGGCCAGCAAAGTATATCCTATCGCATTCCTTATCGGAACACCGTTCCTTTGGACCCTAACCGGCTCACCATTATTTAGAGGTGACACTCTTTACAGTTGGTTTGACCTAACCACTTTGGGCATTGCTCACATCTCTGATCCTTCACCCCTCCAATGGACAACCATTTTCGCACCTTTCTCTAATATTCATTCATTAGGTGTATGCTTATATACTATATACCCTCTCTGGCTAATCTATGCAGGAATCATTTTACTATTGGCTATAATAGGTCCAATTATATTATGTCTAGATAAAACTAGTGTATCCAACTCTTAATTTAATCTTTTAAATAAAATAACTTTTAGAAGTAAGATTGAAAAAGTAATTAAAATGTTCTTTTCTTTAATATTATACTTGATAGGATTGATGGGTTTCATAGTAAACCGTAAAAATCTTGTTCTCATGTTGCTCTGTTTAGAGCTTATGCTTCTTGCAGTCGCTCTTTTACTTTTATTGAGTTCTTTTACTTATTCGGATATTTTGGCTCAAGGTTTCGGTATTTACGTAATTGCAGTTGCGGCAGCTGAAAGTGCTATAGGTTTAGCTATCATAGTCGCTTTTTACAGACTTAGAGGTTCTATAGCAATTAGCAACCCAAAAAGGTAGTAAAATATGCTACTAATAAAAAATACCCCAATTTAAATTGTTATTGATCAAACTCTATAATTAAAAAGAAATTAACTGATAATTGAAATATTAAACCCTAACAGTTTCCTTAACTAAAAAAGAAACATCTTTTAGTTTTCCCTACCCCTTTAACTTTTGTTTACTACATTACATGACTGACCTTGTTCCTATGTAGAGTGTTTTAAGTTTGGTAGTCTCCATTCAAGTAGGTTACCAATATAACCCCTCACAAATACTTTGGCTTAATCTTTGTCACATACCTCATTGCCTTTTACCTCTCTTCCCCTCATTAGCTAACCCACCAATTAGGAGTCCCCTACCTTCCCTATTAAGAGACTATTTAATCGAACAACCAACAAGTAAGACAAACATGTGTAATTAGAAACAGTAATGAATTCTTCCCCTAACCTAGTAGGAGACAAAAGGGGTGTACGTTAGTTACCCTTTATGCATAAAGACATTTGATGAAACCCCCTTCCTATATTCACCTAACTTAACCAGTGGACTAAAGGTAAACTCACACTAAGCTAATTAACAGGTCAACCATCTACCCTTTATGTCTCCACTTTAGTAATCTACCAACTAAGGGTTTTCCTTGCTACGTCTATAAGTAAGGCTTAAGATTAGAATAAGCAATTCATTGAGGTGGTGAGTTAACTAACTATACAATAATAAATTGGGCACATAATGAAGACAAGGAAAAGGTAAAGGATGAATCTCCCTCCTATGAATAAACCACTCTGACACTATAAACTAACTTCAGCAATAATAATTGACTTACCACTAATACCTTATCCTTTATTAATTAGCCAACCCCTGTAAATTCCTAAATAAAATACGTTAACCTACTTGACAACGATTAAAACAATTAATGTATTCTGATGCTAGAAAGGATTACCCTTCTAAACCCTATCAAGAGTAGGTTCTTGACAAGAAGAGATACTGAGCTTAAAGGATAGATCTGATAGACAAGAATTATGATAGATCATCTAAGAGTGATGTAATCAAATCAAAGGAGTATCACAACTGTAATCTTGAGGAGACAAGTAAGATCAATATAAAACCTTTGTCAGGTGAGTTAAACACTAAGATAGATGAGATTATCAACAGATACAGAAGATTATACTCAGACTTAGTTGAAAATGTTTATTTAGATGTTTTAGAAAAGCCTATAATCAAACAGAATGAGTTTCCAAATGTAGATTACAGGAAACTACTTGATGATCTGAATGACGGAATTGAAAAAGATGGTAAAGAGTGACCAAATATTCCCTCTACCTTTATTTATTGATACTACTGGCATGCTTACTACACTTCTCCTGAGAAACACTTTAAACCAAGGAAGAAGAGAGAGATGAGGAGTTGGAATACCTAATATTTCTATATCCATGGCCTCCATTCTACTTTACTTCATTTAGGACTCTACCAGTATAACAGGTACCTCAGTACCCTAGGTACAGTTCCCTAGGGACACAGGTAGCGTACTGGGGTACCGGGCCATTATTGGGTTACTCATTTCTTAATTTCCTCAACTCTTTCTTGTAGTTCCGCTTGGTTAGTGTTAAGTTCCAATTCTTCAACAATGTTTCGTAACTTATTAGAGACAAATCCAAAGGTTTAAACTTGACTTACTTATTAGGCGCCCTTACTGTTTCTCCTAAAGAGCTCGTAGGGTAGGGGACTGTACTTTAGCCATAATTTTCTAGATTTTGGACTATAAAAATAGGGGATCATCTCGCTTTGTTTCTTTTCTTTCTACATCTAAGGGCTCATAATTTGAATGACTAATATGCTTAGATTTCTATTCAATACCATTTTTACGACTAAAGTAGTATGCAATGATGCACCTCAGCCATGGCAATTAGGGTTTCAAGATGGAGGATCACCTTCATTCGAGGGCATCATAGAGTTGCATGATCAGATTATGTTCTACCTCATAGTTATCCTGTTAGGAGTTGGCTGGATGCTAGGCTCAACGATCCGTAAGTTCAATAGCCACCATAACCAGATTGTGCACAAATACCTTAACCATGGTCAAGAAGGGCCCTCAGGGGCAGCAGAAACCTGTCTGTTCTCCTCAAAGTTCTCAGGGTCGTCACTACTCGACTTCTAATCCTCATAGTGCTACTCAGTCTACTATACCTGTAAAGAGCTTTAAGGGTAAGGATACGAATAGCCTTGTACTAGACTATCTACAGAGTAATGAGCAACTTCAACATCTGATTACGAAAGACCCTAAATCATCACTTGCTGTGCCAAATAGCGTTAATGTGATTGACACTACAACATACTTCAAACTGATTGGCTGATCACATTATAACCAGTAAATTATTGGCAATATTCTTACAGACAATGAAATACTCTGCTGTCCTGTGCATTCCACTGTATGCTGGGACATCACTACATAAGTCAACTTTCCTGTTAACCAGGGAGTAACATAGGTATATGTTATAGTGACTATCAGCAGGAAACCTTTAGCTGAGGAATCCTCAGAGACTATATGTGGAACATGCTAATTAGTAAGGCATGAAGAGATAGTCCGACCTCTCAATCCTATTGCACTTTTAGGAAAAGAGGTTGACACTTATTGAGCTAATTTGGACTATAACACCAGCACTTGTACTGATTGCTATTGCTTTCCCTAGTTTCAAACTTCTGTATCTTTTAGATGAGGTGATAGATCCAGTCATCACTGTTAAAGCTATAGGAAACCAATGGTTCTGGACTTATGAGTATAGTGATTATGTCAATGACACAGGTGAAACTATAGAGTTTGACTCTTATATGATTCCTGATACAGAACTTGAGCCAGGGCAATTACGTTTACTGGAAGTTGACAATAGAGTTATCCTTCCTGTAGATACCCACATACGCTTTATCGTAACTGCCCGTGACGTTATTCACTCTTTTGCTGTACCTTCCCTTGGTCTTAAACTTGATGCCTTACCCGGAAGATTAAATCAAACCTCAGTTATCATAAACCGTGAGTCTGTCTTCTATGGTCAATGTTCAGAGCTCTGCGGAGTTTTACACTTTGGTATGCCTATCGTGATCGAATCTGTCTCTCTTGAATCTTACTTGTTATGGCTTTCTTCTCAAAATTCCCCCCCAAACTCTTATCCTTCTGAGATTGGTAACAATGGAGCTGCTAATCCTCTTGCTTCAGGTAGTAACTGAAACAAAGGTCCCCAAGGTACAGTTCCCTAGGGACACAGGCAGCGTCCCTGTGGACCTCAGGGGACTGTCCCAAGGAACCCCCTCGTCAGATTGAACTTAAAGCCATAACTATAACTCCAGAACAGCATGAGGTAATAGTAGACAGTCTTCTTGGAGATCCTAATTCGAGACCACATTTCTAGTTCAATGTTCTACTGGAGTAGGATTGTAAGGCTACTTTTCTATTGGTTATCTTTTTGTTGTTGTTTCCTCCTAACTTACCTATACTCCAAAAAGTGTCAACTCCACACTGAAAACACGGCTATGTTGGAATTGGCAGACAAGTGTGACTTAGGATCACGTGGGTAATACCGTGAGGGTTCAACTCCCTCTAGCCGTATTCTGAACCTAACTAACCTGCCATAATTTAAGGCTTCGAGTTAAACTCTCCAATCCTCAAGGTCAGACTCATCCATTAGGATGCTATCTTATGTACTTAGGAGACTTTTGGTTTATCCTTTAGAGTCGTTAAAATACTGTAAGTTCCCTAGGTTACGTTGCAACCGTCAGTAACCTCAGGGTCCGCCCCGGTACCCTACGGTTGCAAGGTACCTAGGGGACTTTTCCCGTGGAACTACGTCTTAGGGAAAACTCGCTTTGTCAAAACTCACAAAACCCTTGTTACTTGAGCAATGCTATTATTATCCATCTTACTCTTTTCGGCCGTTGTGCCTCTAACTTCCGTTCACATGAATTCTCATGTTTTCAATAGACTAGCCATCTTAGTCTTACTCTACTCCTCGGTATTGGCTTGGAACATGCTTTATGTAGAGCCAATAGGTGTAGGCTTAGGGATCTATGGTGGACTGTCTCATGTCACTCTACTTTCTCAAGCATTTGATGCCTTTATTCTAGCCAGCGCTTCCATTATTCTGCTTCTTGGTTCTGGTTCTCTATCTGTTAGAGAGCAGCAAGATTCAAGATTTGAACCTATTGCCAAAGGCAGAGTGGCTGAATATCCTCTAATTATCTTCTTCACAACTTTAGGTATGAGTTCCCTTGTTTCTAGTAGTGATTTAGTCACTCTCTTTTTGTCTATAGAGCTACAAAGCCTTGCTCTTTACATCCTCGCCACAATTTACCGGGACTCAGAGGCAGCGACATCTGCCGGTTTGAAGTATTTTCTAGTAGGTGCACTTTCTTCTAGCTTGATTTTGCTAGGATCTTGTCTACTCTATGGGTTAACAGGGGTTTCAAGTTTTGAAGGGGTATATCTTCTGTGCTCAATGGCTGTAGCCAATAGTGGGATTCATATAGCTCTAGTTATTATAGGTATTGCTTTACTATTCAAGGTAGCTGCTGCTCCCTTCCATAACTGGGCCCCAGATGTTTATGACGGGGTGCCAACCATTGTGACTACATGGCTAGCTATAATGCCAAAGATTGCCATCCTTGCTTTCCTAGGGGAGTTTCAGGGATTTACCCATCTAGGAAGGGTTTACGAAACCGCCTATCCGATCTGGCCCAATATTCTACTAGTAAGTGCATTACTATCCCTAGTTATTGGTAGTCTGCTTGGTCTAGCTCAATACCGAATAAAACGTTTGCTAGCTTACAGTACGATCTCGCATATGGGCTTCATTCTACTAGCTTTAGCTATCCATACTCCAGAGGGTATAGAGGCGTATCTTTTCTACCTAGTGCAGTACGTGCTTACAAGCATCAACATCTTCTTCGTGTTATTGGCCTTTGGTAATCATCCTTATGGGTCTGGCTCCGCATGGAATACCCCATCTTCTGCTGGCTTCTCACCCTTTGATAACGCTGAGCAATCCAAAAACCCTTCGATCCTGTACATTTCTCATATTAGCCGGAACTCTAATATCCAGTCAAACCCTGCATTAGCCCTTACCTTCGCTATCACCCTCTTCTCCATGGCAGGGGTACCTCCACTGGTAGGTTTCTTTGCTAAGCTGATGGTGGTTTACTCAGCTACTCACAGTGGTTACTTGTTCTTAGCGACTATAGCAATCTTAGTTAGCGTTATCAGTGCAGCCTATTACCTACGAGTTATTCGAGTCATCTTCTTCGATACTCCTCAGTTTACTGAAACTACCACTTGGTGGGTACGTCCCAATGGAAATAATTCCATGGTTATAGGAACTATAACTCTATTGATTATACTCTTCATAGCTAATCCCCTCCCAATACTAAACTGCCTGCACCTTCTGGCTCTTTCTCTATTCTAATTTGGGGCCGATTTAATCTTCTTTTATCCCTTAGTAGTTTCTCTTTATCACATTTCTTTCTTTGGATACTGGACTGCTATAATTTTTATCCTTCTTCTTGCTATTAGCTTTATTTATGAATTAGCTTCAGGTGCTCTTAATTACGCTTCGCCTAGAACTTCTTCTCCTACTAAAAAACTCCCCCAAAATCCTAAAAGTAAGATTTCAACCGGACTACGCTTCTATTCCACCTCTTCCTTTGACGATTCTTCTAAACAAAGTTCCCTAGGTTACCATGCAACCGTAGGTAACCGGGCCTCAAATGGTAAACGTAGACGGGATATAGGGAATCCTAAATACACCAGAGAGTATAAAACTAATCTCAGTTTAACAACTTTTCAGGCCGAAGTATTAGTAGGATTACTCCTTGGAGATGGTTCTATATCAGCTCCTGTCTCCAAAATAGGGGGACACCGTTTGACAATTAGACATTCTATGGAACAATTTGACTATTTGCAGCATCTCCACGAGCTTTTTAAAGCTCTTATTGTGCAGCCTCTATTATTAGGTTCTAATCTAGACCCTCGTACAAAGAAAACCTATTCCTGGTGTAATCTACATACTCTCTCTTTTCCTTGCTTAAGTGTTTATCGTGCTTTGTTCTATAACGATTCAGGGGTTAAAATAATTCCGTCTAACATAAGAGAGAGTTTGACTGCTGTGGGGTTTGCCTATTGGATAGCTGACGATGGTCACTACCACAAGGCTAGTGGAGGAGTATACCTTTGTACTGAATCATTTACTTTAGTAGAGGTTGAACTTTTGATAAATATTCTTAAGAACAAGTTTAATCTTAAATGTAAAGCTCACCATACCAAAGGTAAGGAGCAGTATATGATATATATTTATCCATCTCAGTTGAGCAAACTTTGTACCCTGGGTTTACCCTTAGACGTAGTTCCACGGGTAAACTCCCCTAGGTACCTTGCAACCGTAGGGTACCGGGGCGGACCCGGAGGTTACCTACGGTTGCATGGTAACCTAGGGAACTCTCTCCTTATCTTCATCCTTCTTTTAACGGTAGGCTTCATTGCAGAGCTAGCCTCAGGTGCTCTTGATTACGCCAAATCCCCTTCTTCCTCTACTAAAAATTCCCCTAGTGGTAAGGTCCCTAACGGAATAGCTATTATTCTACCTCTTCTGATAACTCCTCAGGACTAAAAGTGGACGGAAAGCTAGACGAGATATAGGAAATCCTAAATATACTAATCAGTATAAAGCTAATCTCAGTTTAACCAATTTTCAAGTTAAAGAAGAGAAGGTTAATTTTCAGAGGAAGAATTTAAAGACACAGAAACCTATAATCTAAACTATTCTGGGTTTTGGTTTTGTTTTGTGGGTTGTTTTTCATAGATGTAATTCCTATTGAAAAACTTAGTAATAAATTAATGTAGTATGAGGTGAATTATGGGAGAGGGGAGTTGTAATAAGTTATGTAATGGGTGGGTTATGGAGAGTATTATTAAATGGGGTTAGGGGAGGTAATATAAAGTATTAGGAAGAGAGAACCTTGCATAATATATTTCTTAATTTATAATTAAAGTTAATAAGTAATAAAACAATCCAAAATAGATTTAATATTTAGGACTAGGGAGAGAAAGACGTGCCATAGTATATTTCTTAATTTATAATTAGGGTTAATAAGTAAGAGCTACCATTCATTAACAATTCCCCAAAATAATAAAGCAATCCAAAAATAGATTTAATAGTTAGGACTAGGAAGAAAAACACAGGTGTAAGTTAAAATTTAACACTTTATTCAAACATATGATAAAACTAGGCCACTTAGCTTAAATGGAAAAGCATAATACTTCTAATATTATTTATTCAGGTTCAACTCCTGAAGTGGTCATCATTATTATATTAATAGGGTTATAGCTCAATGGTTAGAGCGCAGTGTTGATAACGCTAAGGTTGAAGGTTCGAATCCTTTTAACCCTACAAAATCTAACAAAACAAATTCAAAGGAAGCACCCTAGGTACCTTGCAACCGTAGGGTACCGGGCTTTTACCAAAGGAATTACATCATTGGGAAAAGGTAAAGACAATTCACTTTAGGGGAAATTTTAAGTTAAAGATTTTGACAAATTAGAAGGGGGTGTCCATCAGTACTACTTATTCTTTAATAGTTTTCCTAACCGACCCGGTACCCGGTACGCTACCCGTGTACCTAGGGTACAACTATCCTTTCATTGAAAAAAAAAAGATAACCTAATAATGTGTTATTTTACCTAAGCGTTTGGGGGAGTGCTATATATTCGACAAAAAATACAAGGTTCCTTTCTACCTGTGTACCAAACCTTGCTCGGCGAAACAACTCAAGTGTTTTTGTTCTGTTTTGTTTTTTTAGTCGTTCTCGGCGACATGAACTCTCTGTAACTGATCATGCTACTTGCTGCAAAAATTCTTGGTGCTGGATTAGCAACAATAGGATTAGCTGGGGCTGGGGTAGGAGTAGGGATCGTCTTTGCTTCCCTTATTATTTCAACAGCTAGAAACCCTTCACTTCGTCCTCAACTTTTCTCTTATGCAATTTTAGGTTTTGCCTTAACTGAAGCCTTGGCTCTCTTCTGTCTGATGATGGCTTTCCTTTTACTTTACGGTACTTAAACATTTATTCATTAAAACTCTCAAAATTCCCCCCCTTCTTTTAAAACAATTTATGATACCCCTTTATTGGGATGGTGCTGAGGGCTGAAATCGTTGAGCCTTTTTGTTTTTCCTTTTTGCCCGCCCGGTTACTGACGGTTGCAACGTAACCTAGGGAACTCCCAGTCACGATAGCATTGGGACCTAGGGACTCTTCGGCAAAATATTAAAATTCTAGGTATATGTCTATTTTACTTTATGCTAAAAGAATCTACTTTGCTCCACATATGGAAAAGGCCCCAATATCTTTAGAAAACTTAAACTCATCGGGTATTTATGTTCTTATTTGTATGGTAACTAACAAAAAATACATTGGAAGTTCTGTAAAACTAGGAGCTCGTTTCCTAGACTATATGCAACCTGCATATTTGGACAGTAGACCTAATTCCCCATTAATTCAGTCTATTATAAAGTATGGGTATATAAACTTTTGCTTTGCAGTTCTTGAAACCTGTAAACCCAGTGAGGTGTTGGAAAGGGAGCAATACTGGCCCGGTACCCTACGGTTGCATGGTACCTAGGGTGCCTCGATTTAATTAATCCTGAATACAATATTAGTAAAACAGCTGGTTCAACCCTAGGTGTGCCCCTTTCTGCTGAAGCAAGATCCAAACTTTCTGCAAAACATTTAGGCAAAAGCCATTCTCTAGAGACTCGACTGTTAATGTCAGAAACTAGGAAAGGTTCAAATAATCCAATGTTCGGTAAGGAGCTATCTTTAGAAACTAAAAATAAATTATCAGTAGCAAAGCAAGGGATTCTTCACCCTAATTTTGGGAAGACTAGATCAGCTGAAATTATACATTTAATGAGAGTAAATCACTCACGTACTATGACAGTTTATCAATATACTTCTGATAAAAAGACTTTTGTAGCAAAGTTTGATTCTATCCGTATGGCAGCCCAATTAACAGGTATATGTAGAAACCATATTTCTCTTTGTATTAAGCAAGGCAGATTAGTCCAAAATAAATGGTTCTTTAGTTTAACTCCTTTAACTTAGTTTTCCTTATTCGCCCTAATGATGGCATTCTTACTTTTATATGGAACTTAAACATGTTACTTTCTTTTAAATCTCCAAATTCCCCCCCAAGTTCTATTTAAGGGAAGGAAAGTAATTTTACCCTCTACAGTCAGCAAAAGATAACCCAAAGAAATGGAGAGAATTAGAACAATACGCAGGAGGACCAATAGAATTCACAAGGGAGCAAGTGAAACTCTGAATATTCCCATACTACTCTTTTCCGATATATGAAAGCTC
>WNGF01002206.1_pt1 | contig 27569 bp, 33 predicted proteins | sample 5400641 | NCBI WGS metagenome assembly WNGF01 (sample SAMN13153371, study PRJNA577476) | soil metagenome | isolation source: 80 cm soil or saprolite under grassland replicate 2 | place: USA:California | collected 2016-06-15 | reverse complement strand
ACCGACCAGCACCGACACGCCCCTGACCAACGCGAACCCGGCCGCCTAGTAACACGACCACCAAGCCGCCAGACACGCGTTCCCGCAGCTCAACTCCCTCCTTCGTCGACTAGTTGATCCACTAACTGTGGAACGCAGGTCTGCGTCAGCAATTGACTGGCCAGCAGCCAGCGAAAGCGCCTGGCCGCAACCTTGGACGTCGCGAAACCGGTTGCCGCCGCCGCGTCCAGGTTCCCCGTCCACTCGGCAAACATGATCACCATCTGGCTCACCGGTGGGAACCTGACCAACCACTCCGCCTTCTTCGTCCCCGGGACATCCGGTGCGGAGATCCGCAGAAGCTGCAACGATTCGCGGGCCGCCGCTCGGGCCGTGTCCCGCTGGCGGAGCTGGATCGCGGCGATCGCCACCAGCGCGTGTAGCTGACCGCGCGTGCGCCGGCTCGTCCACCGCGCCGTAAGACCACGACGCGCCAGGTCCAGACAACGCTGGTGCTGCTCGGCCTCAGCCGCCGCGCACGCGGCGTCCCTCAGCAGGCGGGCGTTGCCGGCTCGGCCGGCTCGATCGAGGAGCGCTTCGTACTCCGTCAGAGCCGAGTTGGCGTATCCGTGCGCGATGGACCGTTCGGCTCTGCGCCGGCGGCGGCTCCGCAACGGCAGCCGCCATCCGGACAACCGGCCGGGAGCCGGACGCAGGAGTACCTTACGGAGCACTGGGATGACCAGCGCGGTGAGCAGTGCCGCGACACCGGTCCACCAGCTCCAGCCGAACACCCCGACCGCAACGCCGGACGCTGCCAACGGAACCAGCGCACCTGCGACCGCCGCTCGACGGCGCAACCGTACACGAGATCGGACCGTCTGCCGAAAGCCGGCTACGCTCGCACGCACGTGTGTACTTGGACCTGGTACGTCCGCGTCGGCAGGACGAGTCTGGGAATCGGCACCCATCTTCGGCAACGAGATCCGCTCCGATCGAACGGCTAGTTCGAGGCCTCGCCCTTCAACGGTGGCGGCGGCGGAATCGTCGGCGTCGTCGGAAGGGTGCGGTCGACCGAGACGACCTTCTGCTCGCGGAACCGCAGGTCGACTTCGTCGAAGTCGTCCAACGGATCGTCAAGGCGACGCGGTGCCTCGGGTTGGGCCATGCTCTACACTCCCGTTACGTCGTGCCGACCGTTCCGGATCTCAGGTTAGCGTTAGTAAGCGGGTCGCGGACCGTACCCCTGGTCTCGATACGATAGCCAAGGAGCCGAATGATCCCCAGTACTTTGGGAAGCGTCGTAATGTTCGTCGTACTCCTCCTTCCCGGGTACACCTTCGTCCGCCGGCGGCAGCACGACCTCCCGTCGCGGGAAAGATCCGCCCTGGACGAAGTCGCTTCAGTGATCTTCGCCGGATTTGCGATTGATGCTCTCGTAATTGCCGGGTTCCTCGGCATGCGGGCACTGGTACCGGCGCTTCCGCCCAACCTCGATCAATTCATCGTTGCCCCCCACACCTATTTCACCCACCATTACGCCGGCCTCGCCGCGACCACCGGTGTGCTGCTGCTTTTCGCGATCGCGGTGGCGTGGCTCGGCAGCGGCTCGGCGGCGCGCTCCCTCGCCTCGAGGATTTCCGGCGGTACCCCGGATGGTCATCAGTCGTCGTGGTGGCTGCTGTTCAACGAACAGCACCCGCGCACGTCGAAGTACGTGTCGTGCGTGCTCGACGACGGCGCCCTCGTTCGCGGTACCCTCTTCAGCTTCAGCCGCATTGTCCGTGAGCACGCCGACCGCGAAATCGTCCTCATGCCGCCCCTCTACTACCGGCCGTCGGCCGACGACCCGGGAAGCGACCTCCCCGGAGTGGGTGCGGTCAGTGTGAGCAGCAAAAGGATCCAACTGCTGATGGTCTCCTACGTCGCCGGTACGGGCGACGCGGGCACCGAGCCGGCCGCCGTCTCAGCGAAGGGAACGCCGTGACCGACGAACACAACGTGGCGAAGGCCTACGTCGGCGTCTTCGGTCGCCTGATCATGACAGAGATCGCGATCTACTGGATCCCGCTCATCGTCGGCGGGGCCGTCGTGCTCTGGTTCTCTGGATTCTGGCCTGGGATCCTCATGCTTGTCGGCGCGCCTGCCTACCGGGTCTTCCGGCTGGCCGGTCTGGTCCTGATGGTGATCGGTGTCGTCCTGGGTACGCCGTACTGGGCCGTATTGGTGATCGGCCTCTTCGCGATCGGCTACGGCGAACTCCTCCGCCGGTATTTCCTTCCGCGGCAGCGGGCGATCCTCCACGCCCCGGACCGGTAGTCTCCTCACGCAGTAGGAGCCGAGCCCTCCTCGGTCTGCCGTTGACCGGCCACGTCTTGTGCACGCCGGGCGACGTATTCGGCCCAGTCGCCTGCAGTCAGCCGGTTCCAGGCAACCGCGGTGCCGATGTGGATGCCGGCGAGATCGGCGAGGACGGATACGGAAAGCCGCGAGCTCAGCGCGGCGCGAGCGGTGTTACGGCCGGCGGTGACGGTGATGTCGTGGCGACGCAGCCTGGCCACGAGTTGGCTTTGGCGGGCTGTGCGGGTCGGGCGGGCACCAGGGAACAGCCACCGGGTGGGGACGAGTTTGACCAGGGTGGAACCGTACCTCGGCCGCCCGGCATCCGGCGTCCTGATCGTCGGCGCCTACGCCAGTGCCTGCTTGTCGGCGTGGCCGCCACCCTGCCGGCGCACCGGTGGCAGGCGCTGTCGTGCATCGTCGTCGGCGTCATCGGAACCATCGGTCATGCCCGCATCGGGATGCCCACACCGGGCGAGCGGCACAGCTACACCGTCTTGGCCGGCGCGCTGGCGCTTTGTCACAACCTGTGGATCCTGCCTAGCTGGCTCCTGATCGGGCCCCCATCGGCGGCTTTGCCCTCCGCCCATTGCTGCGGACGCCGAACGACGAACCGGGAACCGCCGCTCTGGCTAGGCTTCGCCATCGGTGGGATCGTGTGCTTCGCAGCCGAGGTCGCCCTGCGCCGATACCTAGCACCGAGGCGACGGCGGTGCGGCCGACCCATAGCACACTTCGCCCCGAGCCACCCGTGAGTCATGCGGTCAGGTGGCGGAGGCGAGCGGGCAGTTCCTGCGGTGCTGCAAGATGGCGCCGTCGCACGCCGGAATCGGGTATAGGAACTGCTCGTGGCTCCGAATCGGAATTCTGCGCGGTGGTCGGCCTTCATGGAGATCGACGACGGGGTGAGGCCGGGGTGAGGCCACGTCGATGATCATGGAGTTCTCCAGGCTTCACGGTCGCGAGATCTGGACCCGCCCGGTACCTCTGGCGGCCCCTGGAACCGACTCGCCGGCCGGTACGGGCCAAACGCCGGATATCGGGGCGTCGGCAACGGTGCAACGGTACGCAATGTGCTACCTCCCGGCCTGCTGTCGATCCGAGAAGTCGGCGATATCGACGACCCATACTGGACAGCAGCGTCGCCGGACGGGGTCCACCTCGCCCTCGAAGCCGAGGAAACCGTGCTGTGGACGGCGCCTTGTCAGGTGAGCAGCACAGGCGCGGAACGCTGGACGCTGCCCGACCACACGATGCTCGTCATCACCGATCGGCGCATAGGGTTCCTCACCACACGGTTCGACACCGGCGGAGGCTGGGTCGGGTTCGGCGCTGCCGGGCTAGCCATAGCGACGGCCGCGAATGTGGTGAGCCGGCGACGAGCCGCGGCCCGCAGCGCCGGCCTGGTAGCCATCGGGCAGGTGCGGCACGAGTGGGTCACCGGCCTCGCCCTGCGGGTCCAGAAGGCGCTCATCGGTGTCACCGACACGTACCTCGACCTGTCAGTGACGACGAAGACGGGGGCGCAGCAGCTCACCTTGTGGGGCCGCCCAGCAGTGACCGAGCAGCTCGCGCGGTGGCTGGCCACAGTCGTGGCCGCGCACCGGCTGGCGCTACCGCTGGCACAAACCCCGGAGCAGGCTGCCACCCTCAAGCGGTATGTCGACGGCGGCCACGACGACGCCCCGTCCAGGAAGGGCGGCAACCTGAGCTGGCGCTTCCCCGGCGACACCACCGCCCTGATCCGCGCCGCGGCCCCGCTCGCCGTCCGACGCGCCGCCGGTGACCCACCTCAGCCAGGCGATCGGCCGATGGTCGCCGTCTGTCCCTTCGGCGCCCCGAGCCCGGATTGTGAGACCCTGCCCGCCTACGACCAGACCGGTGCGCTCGTCATCGAGCCGTCCGAGCGGGTGCTCTGGCGAGGCTCCGCAGCGGCCGTAATCACCACCGCAGCTAAGGCCGCCAGAGGGCGCGAGCTGTTCCTGACGATGTGGACCACAGCCGGTGCCACTGCCGAACTAACGCTAACGGACCGCCGGCTCGTCTACACACTCGTCCCTGGAGGGACCGGCACCCCAGTCGCGGCCGGCAGCCTCATGCTCAGCCCAGCCAACCCCGCGGAGGCCGTCGTCGCCGGCCAGGTCCGTCACCGCCACGTGCCGAACATCCTGGCCCTCGACGGCGCCGAATACAACGCGCCAGGCCTGCACCGCAGTGTCGCATCGCTGGTCGACCCGCCAGACACCGTGATCCGGGTGCACCTGCTATTCCCGGACCGCCAATCTGCCTGCGACGACGCATGGATCCGCGCGATCGCCGCCGAGCGCATAACGGAACTGTCGGAGTACGCAGCGACCGCGCCGGAGAAGTGGGCCGCGCTGGCACGGCAGGCGAGCGAACCATCTTATGCCGACGGCCACTACGGGCCTGCCGCGCAACTGCCCCTGGTACGGGTGCTCGGCTCCGACCGGCCACGCTGACCAACTGCGACGACGTGAATGAGTCTACGGCGGAGGAGCCGAGTGATCGCGTGTTATTCGGTCGAGGCGTTGCCTGGTGCCGGCTGAGGCGTCTTCGGCGCGTAGCGCCACGTATTCGGTCCAGTCAGCTCCGGTCAGCTGGTTCCAGGCCACGGCGGTGTGGATGTGGATGCCGGTGAGATCGGCCAGGACGGGCGCGGGCAGCCGGGAGGCCAGCGCGGCTCGGGCGGTGTTGCGGCCGGCGGTGGCGGTGATGCCGTGACGGCGCAGCCTTCCCAGGAGTTGGGTGTAGCTGGCTGGACGGGTGGGGCTGGCGCCGGGGAACAGCCATCGCGTCGGGGCGAGCTTGGCGAGGGTGGAGCGGTTCGGGGGTGGCTGCTCGACAAGGCGGGTGACCAGGGCGGCCAGTTGTGGCGGCAGTTGGAGCCAGTGGGTCCCGATCCGCATCCGGGTGCTCTTCGTGTCGCGTTCCACGTCGTCGACCGTGAGTTGGGCGAGCCAGGTGACCGGGATGCCGAATAGCAGCAGGAGTGTGCCGGCGACGCGGTCCTCTACTGGCATGTCCTTGTCGTGCAGGCATCGGCGAAGCTGATCAGCACGGTCGCGTTCGGTGAGGAACACGTGCGGTTCCGGGCGCGGCGCGGTGGGCACGACCAGGTCGCGGGTCAGCCGCCGGCGGTTGGTCCAGGTGATGAACGGTTGCAGGTAGCGCTGCCGGGTCGGGTTGGTCGCCAGCCAGTCCTCGAGGCTGGGTTGGGTGAGTGTGGCGAGCGTGAGCTGGTGGCTGTCGAGCCAGGCCAGGAGGAGCAGCGCGGCGCGGACGCTGGATCGCAGCCCGGCGGCGGTGTTCTTGGTGGTGGGCCGGTTCCTGGTTCGGTTGCGGGCCCGGCGGATCAGGTACCAGTGAGTGTACGGCTTGACGATGGCGGCGTCGCCCGTGGCGGCGCGGGCGAGTAGGTGATCGGCGAATCCGGTGAGCCGGTCGAGGTGCTCATCGCGGACGGGCAGGATCCCGACGGTGACCAGCACGTCGCGGAGGTAGTGCAGCGCCTTCGACGGCGGCGCGCTGTCGAGGACGGCGTGGCTGACCGGTTCGCCGGCGGCGGCGAGTTGGACGAGCAGCCGGACGGAGGCGCTGGGGCGTAACCAGATGAGGATGGTCGCCGGCTTGTCCACACTGGACAGTGCCTCGATCAAGGGCTGGAGTTGGGATCGCACCGTGCCGTCCGGTCCGGTGAGCAGGTCGGTCAGCCGCAGCCTGAGGATGCAGCGGGCGCAGCGGTTGTCGCTGTAGAGCATGGTGGGTGTGCCGCAACCGGCGCAGTTGTAGGCGACGTCGATGCCGGCGCACGGGCCGCAGACACCAGCACCGTGCTCGTCGCTGGGGATGAGCGGTTGGAGTGCGCCGCAGCGGGCGCAGGTGCCCGGGTGCGAGCGGACGTGCCGGTAGCAGAGCTGGCAGACCGCTCCGATGGGCCAGTTCGCGACGATCCGGCGGGTCTGCCGGCAGCGGTGACAGGTTCGTCGCGGCGTCTGGCGGCAGCCGGCGCAGACCGGCCGGCCGGTGCTCGCGGCGCGGCAGGGGCGCAGGCGTCCGCAGACCACGCATTCGGCGTGCGGGTGTTGCCAGCAGTGGATGCAGATGTCCGGGTTGTTGTCGGTGGCCCGCTGGGCGATCGGCCTGATGAGGCCGCACCGGCCGCAGCGGCGCGACGGGGAGCGGTAGCAGGAGTAGCAGATCGGGCCGTCCTCGCCTTGGCGGGCGGCCGGGGCGGAGCGTCCGCACCGGCCGCAGGGGTGATGCGGCTTGGGTGCGCAGCGCCCGCACCGTGGGCTGCCGTCGGCCAGGCGCCGTACCGGTGCCGCTGACCGGCCGCATTGCCCACATGGTTCCTTCCGCGCGGGGTCGGCGTTGTAGCAGGGGCCGCAGATGCCGCCGTCGACGCGGCGGGCGTAGATCCGCCGCTGCTGCCCGCAGCGGGCGCAGGGCGCGTGGTGGCGGCGGGTCTTGCAAGGGCCGCAGATCCGCCCGCCGGGTCCGGGACTGACGAGGTTGTCGGTGAGCCGCCCGCAGTCCGCGCAGCGTGGGGCCGCCACGCCACTGTGGCCGGCGCTGTGCAGCGTGTGGGCGAGGCGGACGAGCGGCGCTGGCGCCTGGTTGTCCAACTGCGCCAGGGCGTGTGGATGGTCGCGGAAATGCGTGGCCAGGCGGGCGAGTGATGACCAGTGGTCGGCCCTGACCTGCCGCAGCGCGGCGGCGGCGGCGTCCCGGTCGAGTCCCGCAACGGCGGACAGCAGGTGATCGAGTACCAGGTCGCGGTCACCGGGGTTCCGGGTTGGGGTGGTCATGACAGGTCGGGCCGCCGCACGGTGGTGCGTCGCACCTGTGGTGGCGCGGCGGCGGTTCCGTCGGCGGTCTTGCGCACGTTCTGGTTGACCATTTGGACCTCGATGAGGTCGTTGGGTTGGCAGTCGAGGATGTCGCACAGCGCGGCGAGGGTGTCCATGGTCAGCCGCTGTGGGGGTTGGGTAACCAGGCGGAACACCTGTTCGCGGGACAGTTCGACGCCGCGTTCGGCCAGCAGCGGTACCAGGTCGGTGGTGGCGTACATGCCCTTCTCGGCCATCCGTAGCCGCAGGTGCCACTGGTAGCCCATCTTGCGGATCACGAGGTGGCCTCCTGCGGGTACAGGTCGTCGCCGTGCTGGTCGCGCAGCACGCGGGTCAGTATCCGGTTGCGGTACTCGTCGGAGACGTTGGTGTAGATCGCTGTTGTGGCGCCGTACCGGTGTCCGGCTTGGTCTTGGACGAACCGTTCCGGGTATCCGAACTCGGTCAGGTGGGTGATGTAGGAGTGGCGTAGGCAGTGCAGTTCGAGGTCCTCGTCCAGACCGGCGTCGGTTCGGGCCTGCTCGAACGCCTCGTTGATGCCGCGGAGCGAGAGCCGGCCGCGGCGTTCTGTCACCCAGATCGCCGGGTGCTGGCCGGGATGGAACCCGGGCCGAACCTCGTCGATCCACTGGTTGATCGCCGGCACGACCCAGTCCATCTCCGGCACCGTCAACACGGTGCGCCGCTTGGGTTGCCCACCGCGGGAGGACTTGCCCCAGCGGACGAAGATCCCACCGACCCGGCCGTACTGCTTGGCCTTCGGGTTACGACGCAGGTCGTGCAGGTCCAGGCCCCACGCCTCCCGGCGGCGGATGCCGTAGGCGTAGACCACTCTCAGCAGCGCCGCGTTGCGGTGCGCGGCGAGTGCTCCCTTTCGGTGCCGGGCCCGGATCTGCTCGACTCGCCCGTCGGCGGCGTCCAACAGTGCCTGCACCTCGTCGTAGGTCAGCGGGCGTCGGCCGGGGCGTCCCTCGAAGTCGTCGGTGTGGGTGAGGGTGTTCTCCTCGTGAAGGACCTGCTCGGGGACCTGCCCGAACCGCTGCTGGCACACCTCCGGCCAGCCGTAGCGGGTGTCGGTGACGTAGTTGAGGAACATCCGCAGGTCGACCTGGTAGTTGCGGGCGGTCGACACCGTGATGGGCCGTCGCCCGCAGCGCAGGTCGTCGAAGAACGCCTCCACCTCGCCCGCGGTCCACTGCCACGGGTACAGGTTCGAGAACTTCATCAGCCGGCTGACCAGGTCGATGCGCCCTTTGATGGTCTTGTCCTTCAGAAACCGCACCCGCTGCTGCCGTGCCCAGCCCTCCAGCATCGCGTCCGCCACGGCCGCCTGCGGGTCCATCGGCACCACGTTGCCGATCAGCAGCAGCCGCGCCGATCCCTCCAAAACCGCCGAGTCGTTCACGATGCGTCAAACGCAACATCGTGGACTCCGTTACGGCCCGGATGCTGGATCCGTTGCGGCTCAACCGGACGAGCGACCCCGCCGTATCGCCGCAAGCGGGTCGTCGTTGAGCAGTACGGGCGTCAGGAAGCGCCGTATTGATGCGGCAGACGCAATTCCGCCTCCTTGTCGACCGGCAGCCAGCACCAGTTCCATCCCATCACCACGTAGCGGCCCTGCGGGTCGGGTTCGATGCGCTCGATCGCCTCGGGATCGTCGTAGAGGCCGCGCTGGTCGGCGACGATGGTGTCGCCGTCGAAGGTGAGCATCGACATCGACTGGTTGACCCGGGTCTGCAGTTCACCGTTGGGGACGCCCTGGTCGGTCAGGTCTTGGCGGTACAGGTCGCGTTGCTGTTGCTGGTCGGCGACGATGGCCTCGGCGACCTGGCGGGTGCAGGTGAATACGGCCCAGCCGTTCCACGTGTCGATCAGGGTACCGACGAAGCCGACCGGGATACGCATCGCGCCGTCGGCGTCCGGGATCCAGGCCCAGTCGCCGGCGAACACGCCGACGCTGCCGATGCGGATCCGGTCGGGGTGCAGGTGGTCCAGGTCCCGACGCTCCAGGTCGTGCTGCTCCGGGTTGCGCTGCTGCAAATTGTGCTGGTCGGGGTGCAGGTCGTCGTGACTCATGGCGGGGATCTCCGTTCTCCTTGCGGACAAGGGGCTGTGGCCCGCGCATCGGTGGGCCCGGACACGCGCGTGCGGGGCCTGAGGACGGCGGGTGGGATTTGTGAGCGTTCGGCGCTGGCGATGCCATGCGCCGGGGCGGGCGACGGATCGTCGCTGACAGGTGCACTGCGTGCGTGGCCGCGCGATGGGGACCGGGGTTGGGTGGGTCCGGCGCGGGGCTTCCGTGGGGAGTGGCGCGGGTCAGCGTTCGATCTTGTTGAGGTAGGGCGGGGTGTCGGCGGGTACCGCCTGCGCGGCCAGCAACCAGGTACGTGGGAGGTGCTGGGTTCCGGCGGCGGGGCGGGCGTCGAAGAGCAGAGTGTCGCCGTCGGCGCCGAGGTAGACCATGACCGCGCCGCGATCGAGTCGCTGGGTGGTGCTGCGGTAGCGCAGGTGGTAGCGGCGGCCGACCACCAACCCCGCGGCTGGGTCGTCGGCGTGCGTGGCCGTAGTGGGTGCGGTGGGGACGATGGTGAGGTGCTGCCATGCGGTGCCGGCCCAGATCTGCCACATCCGCCCGGCCGGGTCACGCGCGGGCTGGGCGGTGAGCTGCCGGGCGATCGCGGCCCGCTCGGCCGGTGTGGCGGGGGCGGGCCGCGCAGTCTGGATGTCGAGGGTGTACCCGTGCTCGTCGAGCAACCGCACCAAGGTGGCACCGGTCTTGGTGGCGTCGGTGATTTGCCGCCCGAAGTCGTACTCGTCGACAAGGGCGTTGAGGATGAACTCCTCGGATACCGGCTGCCCGCGGTAGCGGCTGGCCTGGACGTAGTCGTGCAGGTGCCGCCAGTTGAACGCGCTGGAGTTGAGCCCGAAGTAGGTGGTCGGGCCGCCGTTGCCGTCGTTTTCGATGGTGCCCGCGTACTGGCCGTCCAGGGCCAGTTCGGCGGTGAACGCCACCCCGTTGTGGGTGGCGATCTGCTGCAGGCCGGTGACGGTGACCCGGTCGTGGGGTACCCGCAGGTGCGGGGTGTGGACCAGCATCACGTACTCCTGGCGCTGGCCGGGTGGGGGGATCTGCCCAGCGATGCGGTCGCAGTCGGCGGGGTCGACGGCCAGCCAGGCCCAGCCCCAGCCGATCTCGTAGCGGCCGTCGGGATCGGGGCTGTCGCGCCACACCGCGTCCGGGTCGCCGCTGGCGCTGCGTTGGTCAACGACGATGTCCTCGCCGTCGAACCAGATCGGGGCGTACGTCTCATCCACTGGCACGCGCACCTGGTCGGGGGTGAGTCCTTCCGCGGCCAGCTGCGCCGCGGTGGCATCGCGTAGCCGCTGCTGGTCGTCGATGATCGCGTCGGCGACCGCTCGGTTGACGGTGAACACGGCCAGGCCGTTGCGTCGCCCGGTGAGCACGCCGACGAAGCCGACCGGGATCCGTCGGGTGCCGTCAGGGCCGTCGGTGAAGGCCCAGTCGCCGGCGAACACACCGACGCCGCCGACGCGCAGCGTGTCGGGGTGCAGGTGGCTCAGGTCCGGGCCGCTGCCGCGGGCGGCGCGGTGGGGCCGCTTCGGGCCGGCGTTGGAGCCAGGGCCGGCGGAAAGGGGGCTGCGGTTGGGGTCGAGGGTGGGTGGCATCGGTGTTGCCTCCAGACGTACGGGGTGGTTGGGTTTGTTCGTGGCGTGCGGCCGCAGACCGCTGCGGGCCACCGTTGACAGCTCGCCGTTGACAGCTCGCCGTTGACAGCTCGCGGTTGACAGCTGGCCGGTTGACGGGCCGGGGCTGGCGGGTTCAGGGCTGGCGGTGTCGGGGTCGGCGCCGGGGACCGGGTGGCAGCGCCCGGCAGGCGCGGGCGGGCGGCGACGCGGCGATGTGCGGTGGTGGTGGCGTTGGGGTGGGCCCGTCCGGGTCGCTGGCCAGCGCCGTGGGGTCGAGGACGGCCAGGTCCAGGCAGGCGCTGGACAGTTGCCCCATGGCGTCGTCACGGGCCTGGTCGGTTTCGGTGAGCAGGTCGCACACTTCGGACAGTTGGTCGGCGTGCTGGTACAGGTGTGCCGGTGCGGTGCCGGCCATCAGGTCGCGCAGGGTGGCCGCGGTGGCGGTCAGCAGCCGGTGTGCGGTGTCGGCGGCGGCGTAGTGGCCGGCGGCGGCGATCCAGTCCAGGACCGGTTCGGGGTGGCGGGCGGACAGGCGGACCAGGGCGGCCCAGTCGATGTTGAACCCGGCGCGGGCGGTGATCTCGGTCAGCGCGGCGAAGTCCATGACATCCCCTTGCGCTCAACGCGGCGTGGACCGGCCCGGCGCGCGGGGTCGATGGTGGGCAGGGCGGTGTGGCAGTGGTCGGCGACCCGGTCCTGGGCGGCGGTGTCGAAGCCGTCGCGGAACGCCTCGATGGCCTCGTCGCGGCGGGTGCTGTCGAGGTCGTCCCAGCCGGGCGCGTCGTGCGGTGCGGCCTCGGCGTAGGCGTCGGCTTCGGTCGGGGTATCGCCTTCGCCGGACAGGTCACCGGCGGGCAGGGCGTCGAGGATCGCGGGGTCGCCGTCGTCGATGCCGGCCAACACGGCGCGGGCCGTGGCCGTGGTGTCGCCGGTGGCGCGCCCGCCGACGGTGCCTTGGGCCCACCAGTCGGCGGCGTCCGCGCCGGCGTTCTGTCCGGCCTGGCGCAGCACGGCCAGGGTGTGCTGCCAGGCGGCGTCGTGGTTGGCGACTGGCCGCGCGGCGGCGCGGTCCGGGGTGTGCTGGTCGTGGTCGGGTGTGTGGGACATCCGTGTGCTCCTTCACGGCGACGGGCGCGCCCCGGCTCGCGCGGGCCGACCGCGGTGGGCCGCCTGGGGTGGCGGGCTTGCGGTGGGCCCGGCGGGCCGGGGCGCGGCAAAGCGGATTGGGTTGGAAGGTCTGGGTGCCGGTCAGCGGGTGCGGACGGTGGCGCGGATCAGGCGCAGGAGGTCTTCGCGGGTGGTGCAGGCGCGGGCGGCGGTGTTGAAGGTGTCGGCGGCGGCGTCGCCGATCTGGCGGCGCAGCGCAACGGCGACCTTGCCGATGAGGATTCCGGCGGGTCCGTCTCCTGTGGACAGTCGTACCCGCACCTGCGGGTACTGCGGTGTGGCGGCGGTCGTTGGTCTGCGCGGGGCGGTGGATTCACGGTTGGGCACGGCGGTTCTCGTCTTTCAGTCGGGGTGGGTGGGCTCGGTGAGGGCCTGTTCGAGGCGGACGTGGCGGTGGCGGATCAGGTCGCAGCCGGCGAGCACCTGCACGGCGGTGACCACCGGCACCGGCGGGTCGGTGGTCCAGGACCCGCCCAGCGGGCGGGGCAGCGTCACCGCTTGGGTATTGGTGGGTTGGGGGTGCGGCCGCGTGGGCAGCATCAGGGCGTGTCCGGGTGCGGGCAGCCACACGTACCCGGCGTCCGGGTCGGCTGCGGCGATGACGGCCGGCCGACCAGGGTGCACCAGGGCGAGAGCGGCGCAGATCAGCGGCAGTGGCTGTGCGGCCAGGTCGGGGTGGGCGGTGGCGAACCCGTCCGGTGAGGTCCACTGCAGGATCGGTGGGATCCCGCGTAGCGTGGTCGGGTCGTGGCCGGGCACCATCTCCTGCGACAGGATCCACGGCCATACGTCCGGGCCGAGCACGAAGCAGCCCGGCGGATCGGCGTGGATCCAGGAGGTCTGGGCGTGGCCGGTGTCGGCGTAGCGGGTGACAGTGAGCACCGGGCCGTCGCGGTGCAGGCGGGGCAGGGCGGAACCGGGTCGCCGGTCGCGGTGGAAGCGGTCGCAGACGTCGATGACGTCGCCGAGGGTGTCGGTGTCGAACCGGGCCACGACCACCCCGCGGGCGTGTTCGCCGGTGCAGATCTGCGCCGGCCAGGCGGTGGGTAGCCCGTCGAGGCTGACCACCGCCCGGCGCCAGGCGTGCCCGACGTGTGCGGCGGTGGCCGGGTCGCCGACGATCGGCGCCGGCCCGGAGACCAGGCCGTCGGCGGCGGCCTGCAGCCGGTGGCGGCTGTGCAGCAGCCACCGGCCGTGCACGGATGATCCTGCCTCGAACACCAACACGGTGTCGTCGAGGCCCTCGATCACGTACAGCCAGTCGTGCCCGGCCGCCGCCCGCGGGTCGTGCAGGTCGACGCGCGGCGGGTCGGGTCGGCCGCTGCAGTCCATCTGGCCGATCCCGGCGACCAGGAACGCTGCGGCGACCGGGCCGGCGCAGTCGCAGTCCAGGCATGCCCAGTCCTGGGCGAGCAGCCGGTCGGTGAACCGACAGGTGTCGCCGTCGAAGACCTCGCGCCAGATCCGGCGCAGCACCGGCAGCATCCGCTGCGGTACCCGACCCTGCTTGAGCGGGCGGGCGCTGAGCGTGTGCCCGTCAGCGCCGGGGATCGCGATCAGGTTCTGCACGCGGGCCATCACCGCACCCCCGCAACGGCGGTGCGGTCGTCGATGCTGGTGGTGGTGGGCAGCACCTGGATGCGGTCGCCGACGTCCAGGCACATGGACAGCCGGGAACCGCAGTCCCAGCCGATGTCGACGGTGGAGCTGTGCTCGTCGTGGCGAAGAACGATGCCCTCGTCGCCGGGCCGCAGCATGGTGTGCGGGTCGGTGTACACCAGGGCGACGCGTTGGCCTGTCTCGCATCGCATCACGTTCTCCTTGCCTGGATGGGGCTGCGCGGGTGTGTGGTGGGGCTGCGCGGCGCCGGTGCTCGCGCGCCGCGCAGCGGGCGGGATCGGGTGGGGTTGGCGAAGCACCGGTGTCGGTCGGTCCCCGTCGCGCGTGGTTGCCGCAGATGACGTTTCAATAAGCGCGAGGACCCGGTACCGGGCCGCGGCTTTCGCGCCGGTCGCTGGTCAGTTCGTGCGGCCGGACAGCAGCCAGCGCCGCCACCGGGCCAGGACTGGCCGGTACCGGGTACGCCACAGGTACCGCTTGACATCGATGCGGCGGTGCGCCGCGATGTGGGTCCACATGGCATCAAGGCGGGTCGGTTGTGGCTGCCCGCAGATCGGGCACCGGCGGGTGTCCATGTCAGCGGCCCGGCTGCGACCCACGCGACGAGCAGCACGAGGATGTCATCGTGGATACCTCCAACGCGTTGGGCGGCCTCGACGGGATTGTCTGGACCGGCAGGCTTGGACGAAACCGAGTTGTACCCCTGGTGACAAGCCGCATCCCGGGGGCCGCCGGCGTCGTGGTCGCGCGCCGTCACCCATCACGGCGGCGAAGGTTAGGCGGCGCGGCGGATACCGGCGAGGTTGTCGATCCAGTACGGCGCCAGCCGTCCTATGTGGACAACCTGGCCGGTCTGCGGCGCGGAGATGATCAGCCCGTTGCCGAGGTACATGCCGACGTGGCCGGGCGCGGACATCGAGCCTTCCGAGCCGGGCACGAACACCAGGTCCCCGGGCCGCAGTTGGCTCGGCTCGGTGACCGGGCTGCCGGCGCGGAACTGTTCGGAGGCGGTGCGGGACAGCCGGATGCCGGCGGCCCGGTACGCCTGTTGGACCAGGGAGGAGCAGTCGCACTGGTGGTTAGGGTCGCCGGAGTGCGCGGCGGTGCAGTCACCACCGAAGTGGTACGGGGTGCCGAGTTGGGCGAACGCCCACATGATCGCGACGGCGACCGCGGGTGGGGTGTCCGGTGGGAGGCTGAACCCGGACGGTGGCGCGACCAGGTCGGTCGGGTCGCACGCGCCGGCCAGCGCGGCCGGGTCACCGAGCCCGGCGAGGGTGGACACGATGCGGGTGGCGTCGTGCTCCCACTGGGCGTAGGCGTCGGGGAAGGCGCTGCGTTGCACGGCCTGGGCGGCCTGGGTCAGCGGCAGGTTCGGCCAGTTCGGCACGGCGAGGAGGTGTTGGTAGAACTTGGTGGCGACGTAGGCCGGGTCCATGATCTGCGCCGGGGTTCCCCAGCCTTGCGACGGGCGTTGCTGGAACAGGCCGAGGGAGTCGGCGTTGTTCGCGTCACCGAGGTCGGGCAGGTTGATCAGGGACGATTCCTGGATCGCGGTGGCGACCGCGATGATCCAGCCGCGGACCGGTACGCCGATGCGCGCGCCGACGCCGACGATGACGGCGGCGTTGCCGACGGCGTGGCTGTCCCAGGCGCCGATCGGGGTGAAGCCACCGGGCGGTGGGCCGGGCCCGCCAGCGGGCAGGGAGACACCGGCGTCGGGGATGGTCAGGCAGGAGGCGTTGGCGGCGCTGCCGGCCAGGCCGGCGAGCATGCCGCCGCAGGCCAGCAGGAGCGTCGCGGCGGCGACGCCGAGCGCGGCGACGATGCGCATGCTCATCGGCGCACCGCCGGGACGCCGACTGCCGCATCGGTGGAGTGAGCCGGGCCGACCGGATCCCGGCCGGCGCGGCGTGCGTGGTGATGGCAGGTCATGGGTGGCGAGTCCTTCGCGAGGGGGCCGGTTGTGGCGGCCGTGGTGTGGGCTTGTGATCGGAGTCTTGTGGTCGGAGTTCAGTCGGGGTCGACGACGACGTCGCGGCCGATGGTCAGGTCGAAGCGGCTGGAGGTTGCCCAGCGGCCGGTGTTGACGCAGATGAGCAGGGTGCCGGGGTGGGCGGCGTCGATCAGGTACATCCACTGCAGCGGCGTCGCCGGCAGCGCGTCGGTCAGCAGCCCGGTGACCGGCTGCGGGTCCTGAGCTGGCATCGCCATGCCGACCCCGGCGATGGGCTGGTAGCCCGGCATCGATGGCGGTGTCTCGGCGGTCAGGTCTGGGCCGATCTGCTCCCAGTCGTGGGCCAGCAGTGCCTGCGCGGTGGCGGTGGTGTCGCGGCCGAAGGTGTGCCACCACACGGCGGCGATCATGTACGGCATGGTGTCCGGGTCGCCGTCGAAGTGGGCGTAGCGGGCGTGGTAGGTGCGCCCGTCGGCGTCGAGGACGCCGACGTAGCTGCGGGTGGACATGACTGGGCTCCGTTTCGTGGTGGGAGTGGGTGGTAGCGGCGGGTACACGGGGATCGGGCGGACCGGGGCTATGCCTCGTCCGCTGGCATGGGGCGCGTGGACCCTGGACCGGGCGGACGCGGACGGTGGCCGAAGGCGGGCAGGCCCGGGTGCACCTCCGTTGCTGAGGCGGTCGGGTGCGGCGGCGCCTGCTGCACCACGGCCGGGGTGTGCGTTGCAGCCGACCGTGTGCCGCGCGACCACCCGGCCGGCCGGGGGTCGGCTAGCCGGGGGCGCGTGACCTGTCGTGTTGTGGGTTAGGGGGTGGGGCGGGTGAAGCCGATCTGGCCGTTGGCGAGTTGGCAGGCGGCGATCAGCCCGCTGCGGATGGCCCCGATGAGGGCGCCGTCCAGGGTGACGGTCCCGGTGTCGCTGTCCGGGTGGTCGCCGGTGACGAGCAGGTCGACTGCCTCGTCGGCGGTCAGCAGCCGGGCCCCGGGTGGCAGTTCGGGGTAGTTCACGATTGTTCTCCGGTTTCGCCGGGTGCCGGCGGGTCGGCGGTCGGGGCATTGTCGGCGAGGGTGATGCGGGCGGGGTCGATGACGGTCATCAGCCCCCGTCGTACGCCGCGCCAGTAACGGCCGTGGTCGCCGCCGAGCTTGACGATCGAGGCGCGGCCGTCGCCGCTGTCGCGCAGGACGACGTAGAGGTGTTCGGGTGGCTGCTTCCAGCCCGGGCCGGCGACGGTGACGACCGTGCCCTGATCCAGCGGCAGCGGCTGTGACACATACGGCACGCCTACCGCGCCGATACTGGTGGACGGCGTGGTGGCGTGGGGGCGGGTTGCAGGTAGGTGGGGTTGATGCGCATGGTCCGGCCGCCGCCCTCGGGCTCGACGACGACGTTGACGGACAGCAGGCGGGTGACGCGGTAGACCACGCCGCGGTGGGCGGGGCGGGCGAATTCGGGGGCGACGACGACGCGGTCGTCGACGCTGAAGCGGTGCTCGCTCATGGCGGAAGCAACTCCTTCGATGGGTGAATGCGTACGCGGGTCGGGACGCGGCGCAGTGGCCGGGCCGGCAGGGGGCCGGCGTAGCGGGTGCGGCAAACCCCGCGTCGTGGTCGGTGCCGGCGGTGACTTCGCAGACGAAGGTCAGGCCGATGCGCGCACCGTCCACCCGCGGGGCAACTCGGGCAGGCCGCAGCCGGTGAGCATGCCGTCGGCCAGGGTGATGTCGAGGCGGTCTTCGGGGAGTGTGGTGGCGGGGGCGTGGCGCGGACGGCGGCCCACGAATGTTGCGGCGTGTCGCCGGTCTTGACGCGGGGTGCCTTCGGTCAGCCGGCGACCTGGTCGCACCCGGCGGCGTCGACCGGGTACCAGGGCTCCTCGGTGGTCGTCAGGTCGAACGAGCCGTCGGGTTCGGCGTGCAGGTACCACGTCGGGCAGGTGGGCGGGTCGGGGTTCGGGACGAGGACGTGGGTCCCGTCCCTGACAGCGTTGGCCGCGTCGTCCGGGCTGATCCACTGGCCGGGTGGGTCGACCGCGTGCAGGGCGACGAGCAGTGCCACGGTGGCGGTGAAATCGACGATGATCTCCGGCGACTCGCTGGCCTCGTCGTGGTAGACGAGGTCGGCGCGCAGTCCGAGGCGGTGCCGGAATGTCGGCTCTGGGCGCTCGTCGTGCCAGTAGCCCAGGACCGCACAGCTGACGATGGCACGCTCGCGACGCGGTCGGGTTGGTTCCGCGTGGGCGGTCGTGCGGTCGGGCGGCGCCCGCAGGGCACCGGTTGCGGGAGTGGGGTCAGTCAGCATCGTGTCCCTCCGGGTGGAGTGCGTCGGTGTCGCCGTCGCGTGGCGGTCGAGTCGACGCGCGGGCGGGTCGGCGGGATCAGGGCGACGCGACCGTTGGCAGTAGCCGCTGGCGCGGCGAGCCACCGGTGTCGCCGCCGGGGGTGTGGGGCGGTCGCCCACCCGATGAACGCTTCCTTCGCGGGGAAGGTCAAGTCGACCGGGTGGGGACCGGGTTGTCGAATGGTGGTGCGGTTGCGTGGGCGGGGTTACAGCCGGATGGGGTACGGCTCGTCGCCGTAGTCGTCGACGGTGTCGTGTTCGGGTCGGACCGTGTCTTCGGGTGGGAACACCACGCGGTCCATCACGTCGCCGAGTTCGGCCTTGAGGTAGTCGAGCAGCGCCTGCCGCGCGTCGTTGAACGGCACGTTGGCGTGGCTGGCGATGGCTTTGATCTTTTCGATCGCGCCGGGGACCTCCCAGCCGCCACCGCTGCGGTGGGCCAGGCAGACCGGTTGGCGGTTGTAGGTGGCCCAGTCGGTGAGCAGGTGAGGCAGCGCGCCGCGGATGCGGACGGCGGGTTCGCCTTTGAGGTATTCGGTGTAGCGGCGGTTCATGCCGCCGCGGGCGGAGCGGACCATCGGTGTCGCGGTCACCACGGTGAACCGCTGCCTGCCGGCCTTGGTGTTGAGCCAGGCGACGAACTCCTCGGTGTTCTCCACGGTGGGTGGTTTGGCCATGGCAGAACGTCCTCTCTCGTGAACGGGGGTGCGGTGGTCGGCCGGATGGGGTGCCGCTGCCGACCGGACGGTGCGGCCGACCGGACGGCGTGGCCCTACCGGATGGCGGTGAGGTCGCAGAAACCCCACCCCGCTCCGCAGGCAGTGCACCGGGCGAAGTACTCCGTGGTTCCGCCGAAGCTGGCGATGGCGTCGCTGTCGCGGGTGTTGATGGCGGCGCAGATCAGGCACCGCACGTCGCCTTCGGCGGTGATCTGCTCGAACAGGCCCCCCGGATGGGGCTGCGCGTGGCGGCAGCCAGGCTGGTGGGCATGGCGGTCCAGGACCCGCGTCTGGCGGGCCAGGCGCGGGGTTTCCCCTTCGCGGCTGCCGGAGCACCACCGGCAGTCGGGGTCGTGGTGGCTGCCGACGGGGGCGCCGCACAGCAGGCAGCGGCGGGGGCACAGGCATCCGGGCGCACCGCCGGTCGCAGTGTCCGGGCCGGTACTCGGGGGTTGGCGGTGCGGGTCGGCCTCGACGGCCTCCCAGCACCAGCGGTACGCGCCGAGGGTGAACATGCCCGCGTCGTCGGCGTGCAGCACCTCGATGTGTTCGGCGTCGGTGCCGGCTGCGGCGATGATCTCGACGGTGTCGCCGCGCCGGCGCGCCAGGTCGACCGTGCCGGGCTGGCCGGGCGCCGCGATGGTGTCGAGGGCGGCGATGATGGCGTCGACGACGGCGGTGGTGAAGCGTGGGACCAGCCAGCCGAACCAGCGGTAGCCGTCGGCGACCTGCGCCGCGTAGGGCCCGAGGACCCCGAAGACCTGCACGGTGGCGGGAGCCCAGCGGGGATTGTCGGTGTGGACCGCCTCCAGGGTGCGCCGCGGGTACACCGTCAGGCCGGTGTCGTCGTCGTCGAGGCTGATGACCAGCCACCGCTCGCCGTCGGCAGCGGCCTGCCGCAGACCCTGGAGCAGCCCGTCGCGGTCAGTGGGATGCAGCGGCAGGACCGCTGCGGTTGCGGTGCGACGCTGCCCATGCCTGCTGGCAGCATGGGCGCCCTGCGCGTACACGAGCGGCGGGTCGGGGGTCCCGGTCGGGGTTGGTAGTGCGTTGGAGCGAAGGTAGATCCCGTCGCCGCCGACGAGAACCAGCGCGGGCTCGTCGACGGCGTCGGCGTCGCTGGTGTCGAAGCTGGACGCCGCGGCGGCATGTTCTGCCACGGCGAGGGCGTGGTCGAGGTAGAACCACAGTCGCTTGCTCATCGTTGTCCTCTCATCGGGCAGGTGGCGTGCTCCTCGGGCGGGGGGTCGGGGTACATCCACGAACGCGTGGCGGCGTACCCCACGGCGGCCGCCCCGGAACGATCCCGGCTGCCGACGGCCGGTGGGTACGCCGGTCGCCTTTCAGGCGATCCTGCAAATGCCGCTCGGCCCCACGACACCAACGGCATGTGGCCCTCGCTGGCCCCAGTCAGAAGCCGGCATCGAACGACGAACACGCGGCTCCAGGAGGTGGGGCCGTCAGCCGATGCCAGGCGACGGGGTGGGGCCGAATGCCGTTGGTGCGCTGGCACCGACGCAGGTTTGTTGAGAACACCTTCAGGCAGCCAGGTCAGCGGCGCGGCTGTCGGCAGGGGCCGGCGGCGGGTGGGCGAGTTGGTTGGCCAGCCAGGTCCAGGCGCCGGGCAGCACGGCCAGATACCGGGCGCCGAGCGGTTCGGCGGCGCGGCGGACCGTGTCCGGGTCGTGCGGGGCGGTGCTGGCCACGACGATGGCGCCGGGGCGTCGCGGCAGTCCGGCGCGCCGGCATGCGGGTAGCTCGTCGGCGCCGAGGAGGACCAGCGGGGCGGCGGTCCAGGCACGGCGCAGGCGGCCCAGCTGGCGCCGGCTCGTGCTGGTAGTGGTGGTGATCGTGAGGTGCTGGGCCCGGGCGAGGTCGGTGATCTGCTGGCGCAGTGCCGCGTCGCTGGTGACCAGCAGCGCGACCGGCGGTTCGGCGCGAACGCCGGGCGCGGAGGGTGTTTCGGTCATGGTGGGGCTCGTCATCGTGAGGCGGGGTGGCTGAACAGCAGGCGGTGGCTGGCGGGTCAGGGGGCGGTGATGTCGATGTCGCCGGGGTCGACGCCGTCGGGGTCGACGTCGGCCCAGATACCGTCGATCTCGTCGCCGTCGACGATGAGCGCGTCGGCGACGGCGTCGACGGCGGCGTGGTAGGCGTTGTCGTCGTTGTCGGCGCTGACCCGCACGGTGAACGGGACCTTGATGTGGACGGTGTACGTGCGATACAGCGGCGGTTGGCCGTGGAGCAGGGTGTTGGCGGTGTCGAGGTCGAGGAGGCCGTCGCTGACGAGTGCGGCGAGTTGCTGACGCAGCATGGTGCGTAGCCGGGTCAGCTCGTCGCGTTCGGACTGCGTGGCCTGGGCAAGGGCGTCGGCGTGCATCGCTCGGGCGTGGGCCAGCTGCTGCGCGAGATAGCCGTTGAGCGTCTGGGTGGTGTGGGCCAGCCAGTCGGCCGGTGGCTGACTGCCCATGCGCTCACGCCACGTCTCGGCGAGTACGTCGGCGACATCAGGCAGACCGGCCCTGTCGCCCAGCCCCGCGTGGGCCCCGGCCGCGACGGTGCCAGTGTCGCCGCCGGTATGGACGGTGCCGGTATGGACGGTGCCGGTCTGGACGGTGCCGGTGTGGATGGTGCCGGTGTGGATGGTGTCGGTCACGGTTGTACTCCTTCGCGGGCGTGGTGGGGCAGGTGCTGGGTGGCGGTGAGCAGGGCGGCCAGGCCGGGGTGGGTGGCCGGGGTGTCGCCCGGGTCGGGTTCGTCATCGATGACGGCGACGACGTGGGGTTCGCCGCGGTGGCGGGTGAGTTGGTAGAGGCGGCCGTCGATGTCGACCGCGTCGACGCGGCGGACCTCGCCGATGCCGTCGGCGTCGGCGGTGACGTCTTCGTAGAGGACCGCCCAGGCCAGCAGGCGGGCCGGTGGCGGCGCGGTGAGCATGCCGACGGTGATCTGCCCGGCACGGATACCGACATCAGGACCGGGATCCAGGCGGGGATCCAGGCCGTGGGCTTCGTAGGCGAGGTCGGGTTGGGTTCGGGAGCAGTCGGTGGCGAGGTGCTCGGCCAGGTCCTGCAGCACCGCCGCGATGCCGGCGGTGCGCTCGGCGACGTCGGCGGGGTCGAGGGTGAACGACACGGCCCGCATCCGGCGCAACCGGTGCGGGCTGCCTGATGGGGTGCACGGCTGGTCGTGCAGCACGAGCAGGACGGGTGGGCCACCCCAGCCCCGGGTCTCGGCGTCGGTCTCGGCTTGCACGAGGCGTCCGGTCAGGGTGTGGGTGGTGTCGAAGGACAGCACGGGGTATCTCCCGTCGGCGTGGGCGGATGCGACGGCGCCGCCCCGGCGACGGGTCGGCGGCGGTGAGGGTGGGCGGGCGGGGGCTCGCCGGTCGGGTGCTCAGGGGTTTCGGTTGCTCCCGGGGTTGGTCAGGGGCGGGGCCAGTCCCGGCAGCGCCCGGGCGGCTTCGGGTCAGGCGCGGGGTGGGCAGGGCGTGGGCCGGGCCCGTGCGGGGCAGGGGTTTTGGCGCGGTACATCGCCTCATCGGCGGCGCGGATCAGGCCACGCGGGTTGCCACCGGGTTGGGCGTAGGCGTGGCCGACGCTGGCGTGTATCGCCACGGCGTGCTCGCCGAGCCTGCCGGGCGCCGCGCGGATGGCGTGCCACGCGGCGACCGCCGCCGCGCGGACGGCGGTGGGGTCGCCGCGCACGACGAGGACGAACTCGTCGCCGGACAGCCGGGCGGCGACCACGACCGGTGGGGGCTGGGCGGCCAGACGCCGGCCGACCTCGGTGAGCAGGTCGTTGCCGGCCTCATGCCCGTACCTGTCATTGATCGTCTTGAACTTGTCCAGGTCGAGCAGGACCAGGCCGTGGGGCCAGCCGCGCCGGGCGGCCCGGTGCAGCAGGGCGAGGACGGCGCGGCGGTTGGGTAGGCCGGTGACGTCGTCGTGGGTGGCCCGGAACCGGGCGGTGGTGGCGGCGCGGTGTAGGTACCACAGCGGTCCCGCGGCGAGGGTGAGCCCGGCGAGCACGCCGGCTGCGGTGACAGGGCCGTGCAGGAAGGCGAACAATGGGTTGCTCCTTGTCGTTGAAGGAGCACCGGGGGCGGGCGTGAGGCAGCAACTTCGACGCCCGCCCTCGGGCTGCGGTGAACCGGCGGTGCGGGTCAGTCGCCGGTGGCGGCGAGTTGGAAGGTGGCGGGCTTGTCCACGGTCTGGTTGACCAGGCGGGCCGCGACGAGCTTGTACATCCAGTTCGCGACCGCGCCGGGGCTGGCCTTGGCGGCATCGGTGCCGGCGTTGGCGGCGTCGATGAGCTTGCACACCTCGCCGATCTTGTACTGCTGGCCGGGGTGGGCCTCGAGGATGTCGAGGATCGCGCCGCGCAGGCTGCCACCGGCGCGGCGGGTCCGCGTCGGCCTCGACGACTCGGCGCGCTGGTCACCGATCTGGCCCGCTGCCGGGTCGGTCGGCGCGGTGCTCGCCTCGTCGCCGCCGTCCTCGTCGGAACCGCTCGCCGGGTTGCTCACGTTGACCTCGCCGGTGGCGACGGCCTCGACAGCGTCGTTCGGCCCTGCCGATTCGGCCGGCTCGGCCCCGGCAGGGGCGAGCGTCGCCGTGGTGGCATCTGCGGTGGGCTCGTCGTCGGTGCCGGTCTCGGGTAGCTGGCCGCCCGCACCAGCCTCGGCCGCGCCGCCCACGCCGTCGGCGCCCAGGTTGTCGCCGGCGACGTCGTCGGTGTCCGGCTGGTCGGGGACGGCGGGCACCAGCTCGGCGTCGGACGGGTCGGCGTCCGACGTGTCGGCGCCTTCGGCACCGGGCTCGGCGGGGACGGCCAACCGCCACAGCGTGCGGTTGTCCTCGGTGGTGAGCTTCTCCGTGCGGCCGGCGGCAGCCAGATCACGCAGCTTCCTCGTGGTGGTCGAGTACGCCACGCCGGCGTTGGTGGCGATCTCGGCCGGGGTGGCCTGGCCGAGTCGGCCGATCGCTGCGGCGATCGCCTCGGCGGGGTCGGTGGTGGTGGCCTGCTGAGCCATGGACGGCTCCTCTCGCGAGTGCCCGAAGGCGGGCGGGACAGGATGGGCGCGCGGATTGATCCACGCTCGAAGGCCGCTCACGATCAAGTCGAATCGGCACGTTGATGGCGCCAACGCTCGGGAATCGTGGCTGGGCACGCTGACTGGGCGGTTGGGCGCCAAGGTTGGCGACGGCCCACGACGGCTCTTGTAACGCGGTACTGGGGCACGGATGAGAGCTGGTCGGCGTTGACGGTGCGGGCCGTGGTGGCAGTGGTGGCAGTGGTGGCAGTGGTGGCCGAGCCTCCTCGTCGCAGCGGCCGGTTACGCGCCGGCTGCGGCCAGTTGGGGCGCCGTGGGTCGGGCGGTTGCCCCGACGTCGGCGGGCGGCGCGACACGTGGTGCGGCGGGCGGCTTGGCCGGGGACTTGGTATGGGCTGCGGCAGGTGCGCGGGCGGGTACGGCCTTGCGGGCCCGTGTGGTCTTCTTGGCGGGCGCGACGCCGGTGTTGGTGTCAGCCGGTGTCGGATGCGTCGAGGTGCGGGCGCGGACCTGCCTGGTCTGGGGCTGGGCGGCGTCGAGGACGCGGATCCGGCCGGCGAGTTCGACCAGGCTGATCGAGGCCACGATGACGAGCCCGTCCACGCATAGCGGCATGAGGTGCGCCGAGGTCGGGGTTTCGCCGTAGCGGGCGGTGACTCCGGTCATGTGCCAGTACGACACCCAGGCGGCGATGCCGGCGATGGTGGTGGTGGCGGCGATGCGGATGGCGGCGAGGCCGCGTCGGTGCACCGGGACGCGGGAGATCAGCTCGACCGTCAGGAGCAGCGCCAGTGGTGGCCAGGCGGCGATGGTCTGGCTGATGAGGTTGTGGCGGGCGTGGAGCACGTTGGCGGCGATGGAGGCGGCGACGCCGAGGACGAGGGTCAGCCGTGCCAGCGCGCGGATGCGCCGTAGATAGGTCTGGTTGGTCAAGGGATACCTCCGGTGGAGGGGCGCCACCCGGCGTCGACCCGCGACCTGCAGTGGGTGGCTGATGTGCACAGTCGTTGGTCGGCGATGCCGTCGGCGCGGGTGCACGCCGAGGCTGCCGGGACCGGACCGGGTTTGGGTGGGCGAAAGCGCGCCCGGGGGCCAGCGGTAGTGGTGGCGGGTGAACCGGGGCGCCGGCTGGGCGTAGCCGACCAGGGGTGTTTCTTGGTGCGCAATCTCACGACGGCAGCCGACTTTCTGGCGCGCCGGTGTCGGACGTCGAACAGGGGGATCGCGATGCCGGCACTGGTCGGGCCGTCCGGGTGGGGGCGGCCCGACACGGTGCACGCGCGTGGTTGCCGCAACGGCCACGTCGGTACCGGATGCGGTTTGCGGGTGTCGGCGACCGGGCGGGGCGAGTTGAGTGCGCCGGGGTCAGCCGTTTGCCGTGGTGCTCAGATGGCCGTCGGTGGTTGGTAGGTGATCCAGCCGTGCGGTAGCGGGCCGCTGGTGGCGCGGATGACTGTCAGGGCCGCTCGGGCGCACTCGGTGGCTTCGGGCTGTGAGTTGTGGTTGCTGTGGATGCAGACGTAGCGCGGGTAGCTGTCCTCGCGGATGACGCCTCGCCAGATGGGTTTCGCGGCGTTGTGGGAGCCGGCGCGCATCGTCATCGCGACCACCGACCTGCGGCGGCGGTCGCCCTGCCGTGCGGCTGCGGCGTCGCCTGGTCGGGTGCCGGCCGTACGGGGATGCCGCCGGTGGGGCCGGCGGGGTCGGCGGGCTGGTCGTCGGCGAGTTGCTGCTGCAGATGGCGCAGCGCCCGGCGTTGCAGCGCCTTGACCGCCGCGATACTGCGGCCCATGAGCGCGGCGACGGCGGGGTGGGGCTGGCCGTCGAGGTAGTGCAGTTGGATGGCGCGGCGCTGGTCGGGTGCCAGCCGGGCCAGCGCGGTGGTGAATTCCAACCGGCCGACGACCGGAGCTGTTGCGGTGGGCGGGCCGGCGCCGGCGTCTGGGCTGGTGCGGTCCTCGTAGACGGTGTATGCGGCGCGCGTGTGCCGGCGGCTGGCCCAGATGTGGCGGGTGTGGGCGCGGGCGGCCAGGCGCAGCAGGCAGCCGAGCACGTCGTCGGTGAACAGGTCCGGGTCGGCGATCGCGGCGCAGAAGGTGTCCTGGACCAGGTCGTCGATAGCGTCGCGGTCGCGCCCGGCGAGGCGGGCGGCGAGGTAGCGGGTGAGGCGCTGGTGGTGGCGGCGGAACAACTCGTCGAACGCTGCCGGGTCGCCGCCGCGCAGGCGCTGCGCGAGCCGCCGGTCGTCGCCGGTGGTGCGGCGGCGGTGCTTGCGGGTTGTGGCCATGACGGATTTCCCCTTTCGGGATACGGGAATCCGGGCACGGCCGGCTGGCCGTGCCCGGGGGTGCGCGGGATCGCGCGGGTGGCCGGGCAACGGCCAGGTGCTGGCAAGAAGGTGGGCGGGCACGGTCAGCGCGGCGCCGGTACCAGGGGTGCCGGCGCCGCGGACGGGACGGGGTCGGTCGGCGGGTCAGGTCAGCGGCGCACCGATGCCACGCACGGGTCCGGCGGTGTGGATGTCGCGGTCGCCGGTTCCGGTGCGGTGGACCAGACGCAGCGTGTGCGTGACGTCGGCGGGCGCGTCGTGCAGCCGGTCGGATTCGGCGCGGACGTGTCGGATGGCGGTGGTGTCGTTCATGACACCGGCGGTGTCGATGAAGACGGTGACCTCGTGGGGCTGGTCGCCGTCGCGGTGCACGGTGTGTAGGACGACGTAGCGGGTGCTCGGTAGGTGGTACCGCGGCATGGCACGGGCCTTCCGTATGTGGTCGTCGTCGCCGACGGGCTTGTCCGCGGTGGCGAGGGTGCTGTGCAGTGGGCGTCGACTCAGTGGTGGGCGTCGACGACGGCGACCTGCCAGGTGGTGTGGTCGAAGCGGCGCTGCTTGGCGGGGATGCCGGGTTCGGGGTTGCGTCGTCCGGTCAGCAGGTCGTCGAAGACCTGGCGGAGCCGGGCGGGGACCTGGCCGGTGTCGGTGCCGGTGAGCAGGGCCGGGTACGTGTCGAGCCAGACGACGCCGGCCAGGTCGACCCAGGCGTGCGGGGTCCTTGCGGGCGGGAACCGCCAGCCCGGTTGCATCAGCCGGGCCAGCGGAACGACGTCGCCGGCATGCGGCGCCCAGTCGAAGGCGAGCGCCACGATCGTGCCGTCCGGTCGTCCCCGCTCGGTGGCGTCGGCGCAGCCGCGGCAGACCCGGCCGTCGGTGACGGCGGTGGTGGCGGCGCAGGTGGGGCAGGGCCGCCAGTTCGCCGGGTCCTGTTCGGGGTCGTAGTCGGGGTCCCAGGCGCCGGTGACGCCGCCGCCGAGTCGGTAGTCGTCCACCCGGTGGGCGCGGACGAGCCGGCGCATCGGCTTGAGTAGGTGGGCGTCGATGTCGGTGATGGTGGCGTTGTCGGCGACGAGGACGGCGATCAGGTAGTGGCCCATCAGCGTGCTCCCGCCGTGCGGGCGGCCGGGACGCGACGGGCGGTGGTGCCGGCGCGCCGCTGGGGGCTGCCGGTCTTGGGCAGGCGCCGCCCGGCGGCGATGAACGGGGCGAGCGCCGCGCGCAGCCGGTCACGGTTGGTTGGCGACAGGTCGATCTCGTACCTGAGGTTGCCCAGACCGAAGCGGTGGGTGGTGACGTCGTCGGTGCTGCCGTCGAGGTCGTCTAAACCGCCCCGGGTCTTTTGGAGGCTCCCAAGCTTGCGAAGGTGGGAGTCATGCCAGCACCGAGGAAGTACTCGGATGAGATCAAGGACCGGGCCGTGCGGATGGTGTTGCAGGTCCGGCGGGAGTCCGGTCAGCGTGCCGGGGCGGTGGCCGC
>WNGF01002205.1_pt1 | contig 27590 bp, 21 predicted proteins | sample 5400641 | NCBI WGS metagenome assembly WNGF01 (sample SAMN13153371, study PRJNA577476) | soil metagenome | isolation source: 80 cm soil or saprolite under grassland replicate 2 | place: USA:California | collected 2016-06-15 | reverse complement strand
CAAACTCCGGCGGTATCAATCTCATTTGCGCGATCGCCAACCGCCAGCGCGAAGAACTGCTGGGAATGCGCCTGGTCCTATTGATTTTTGACGAGAACGGAAGATATCGCGGCCGGATCAATTGGACTGAGCGCGCTCCCCTGGCCGGCTATTCAATCGAAAAAACAACCCTGCATCCGCCCGGGCTTCGCCTGCGCCGGTCACACGATCATTTCGTATTGGGAATCGACGAGGTGATTGGACGCGAAACGATCTGGCGAGCCTCCGGAATCGAAAAGGCCTTGCGGGCATTTGCGCGCGGCCAGCACGACGTAATTCCCGAGGTGCGAACGATATCAAACAAGTTCGATTCGCGACCGAACCAACTGCCCGTGATACCTTTGCGACGAGAGCGCTGAACTTTATTTTTGATCAATGAGCCGAACCTCTCGTGGATGCGGATGCGCCGCCGTGACGTTAGCGCTGCTTTGTGGGGTAGCCGGGGTGACCGCGTGGAAATTTGGGCTGGTCTCCTGGCTGCGTTCGCGACCGCCGAAGCCTTCCGGGGCTGAGCTGCAGGTGCACGTGCTGGACGTTGGCCCAATCGAAGGCGATTCAATTCTAATTATTTCACCTGCGGGGAAAAGCGTCTTGATTGATGCCGGTGACGCGAGCAAAGCCAAAGTCGTCCTCGATGCCTTGAAGCGTTACAAAGTCGAACATCTCGATTACTTCATCGCGACGCATCCGCATCCGGATCATATAGGCGGCGCCGCAGAAGTCCTGAAAAATGTGAAAGCGGATGTGTTGATCGACAATGGGGTCGACCTTTCTACTCCTGCTCCCGTTGCCGCAACCAGTAAAGGAAATAGCAAGTCTGCCAAAGCGCCTCCGCCCCGCGTGGCGCCGAAGAAAGGGAAATCCCCTACCAGCTTCTTCGATGAATACAAGGATGCGATAAAACAAAACGGCGGTCGTTATGAAACTGCGCAGGTGGGGAAAAAATATGATCTCGGCGGCGGCGCGATTTTGACTGTGCTGGCGCCGGGGGGACCATTCTTCACCAAAGATCAAATGAAGGCCGGCGGAAATGACACGAACGCGAACTCGATCGTGATGCGATTGGATTACGGCGATTTTTCAATGCTCTTAATGGGAGACGCCGAGGCGCAAAGTGAGCAGCGGCTGCTCAGCAAGGATATGGATCTGAAAGTTTCGGTGATCAAGATTGCGCATCACGGGTCGAAGTACGCGACGTCCGAAAATTTTGTAAAGCGCGTGCATCCTGAAGCTGCGATAATTTCCGACGGCGCGTGGAATCGTTATGGTCACCCGGCGCAAAGCGTGCTCGATCGTTTGAAGGCGGTGGACGCAAAGGTTTATCGCACGGATCTGCAGGGCGAGCTTACGATTACCTCAAAAGGCAAAGCCGATTCAGCCGGGCGTTCCTTCGAAATCAAACCCGCGAAAGAAACAAAGGACGATGTCTGGGCCGGGCGCGAAGGCGGGAAAGACGACTCGTCGCGATCAGGATTTATCGCCTACGGTGATTTTGGGCCACCGCCAAAACCGAAGCCCGAGAAGTCTCCTAAACGGTAGGAGCGACTGTGTGCGCTCGGAACAGCAACCCTATGACTAAACCCGCAACCTATCGCGATGCCGGCGTGGACATTGACGCCGCGAATCGTGCCACCGAGAAAATCAAGCAGTTGGCGCGCGCAACTTTCAATACGCGCACGCTCTCTGAAATTGGAAGCTTTGGCGGGATGTTCGATGGCGCGTTTCCCGAGATGCGATCGCCTGTGCTGGTCGCTTCGGCAGATGGTGTCGGGACGAAACTGAAGATCGCTTTCGTCACCGGTATTCACGACACGATTGGCGGCGATCTGGTCAATCATTGTGTCAACGACATTCTGGTGCAAGGGGCGCGGCCGCTTTTCTTTCTCGACTACATCGCTACCGGAAAACTTGCTCCTGAAGTTGTGACGAGCATCGTGGAAGGCATTGCGGCCGGGTGCCACGAAAACGGTTGCGCCTTGCTGGGCGGCGAGACCGCTGAGATGCCGGGCTTTTATTCTGAAGGTGAATATGACGTTGCCGGATTCATCGTCGGTGTGGTGGATCGGGAAAAAATCATCGATGGTCGCGCGATCGTGCCGAGTGATGTCGTGCTGGGTTTACCTTCGGTGGGTTTGCACACGAACGGCTATTCGCTCGCGCGCAAGCTTTTCTTTGAAAACGGCGGGTACAAACCGGACTCTTTTATTGATGAGCTCAAAGATTCAATCGGCGCGGCGCTATTGAAATCACACGTCAGTTATCTCTCGGTTCTGGAGAGTCTACTTGATAAAGGATTAATAAAAGGACTGGCACATATTACGGGAGGCGGCTTGCTCGAGAACATACCGCGCATTCTGCCCGAGGGAACTGGAGTTGAAATCATGAGAGGTGCGTGGCCGGTGCTGTCGATTTTCGAGTTGATGCAACGAATCGGAAACATCGGAGAGGCGGAAATGTTTCGCACCTTCAACATGGGCGTGGGGATGATTATTGTCTGTGACCGCGCGAAGTCCGCGCAGGTAACGTCGCTTCTCGAATCGCGCAGCGCAGTTTATGAAATCGGACGTGTCGTTGCCGGCGACCGGCGGGTGAAGATCGTCTAACAAGCTAGAAAGGCACAGGGCTTTGCCCCAAAGCAGAAAGGCCGACCTCTCATTCACACCGGGCTTCAGCCCGGTGATGAATGGCAACAAGAGACGAGGAACCGTTTTAACGGTTTCCTATTTTGGTCAAGGCACTGAGGCAATTAAACACGAGGCAGTTACGTCGATTGCCGGAGGGAGAAACCGTTAAGGCGTAGAGACACGGAGGAAATTCAAAAACGGTAATTGGTATCCAGTTGAATTTTCTTTTTCTGTTCCATGTCTCAGTGACTCTGTCTCTCTGTCACAGTTTCCTCCTTCACCGGGAGGGAGATCCTGAATGGAACAATGGCTCGAAGACTTCAAACAGACAATTGAATCGGCAGCGCCGCAACTGATGCAAATCACCGAAAGCCAAAGTGAGCGGCCGCGAGCGGAAGACCAATGGTCCTCAAAGCAAATCATCGGTCACTTAATCGATTCCGCCGCGAACAATCATGCGCGATTTGTGCTCGGGCAATTGAAAGACGATCTTGTCTTTCCCGGCTACGAACAGGATCGCTGGGTCGCTAGCCAACATTATCAGGAGGCTTCCTGGTCTCAACTTGTCGAGTTGTGGCGCGCTTATAATCTCCACCTCGCGCACGTCATGTCATACGTGCCCAAAGAAAAGTTGGAAACTCCGTGCACGCAACACAGCCTGCAAACCATCGCGTTCCAGACGGTGGACTCCTCGGCTCCAGTGACACTCGAATACCTGATGAAGGATTATGTCGTGCACTTGAAACATCATCTGGGGCAGATATTCGACGAGGCCGAGTCTTAAATGACCCTCGGAACTGCGAGTATCAAACGCCTCGGCATACTGATCTCCGGTCGTGGCTCGAACATGGTTGCGCTTGCGGAAGCGGTGCAGGCCGACCGGATTCCCAATGCGGAAATCGCGATCGTCATCAGTGATCAACCGAATGCCGCCGGACTGGCGAAGGCCCAGGAGCGCGGAATTGAAACGCTCGTCATCGAACGCGGGGGGCGCGCGCGCGCGGAGCATGATCGCGAAATTGTCTCTGCCTTGAAAGCTCGCGCAGTCGATCTCGTCTGCCTGGCGGGTTATATGCGGATGCTTTCGCGCGATTTCATCGACGCCTATCGCGAACGAATTCTGAACATTCATCCGAGTTTGCTGCCGTCATTTCCCGGGCTCGACGCGCAACGACAAGCCTTGGTCGCCGGCGCAAAAGTCACCGGCTGCAGCGTCCATTTTGTTGACGAGACGTTGGACGGCGGGCCGATTATTGCGCGGCGGACAGTACCGATTAATCCCGACGACACAGTGGAAAGTTTGTCGGCGCGGATTCTGATTGAAGAGCACAAACTTTATCCAAAGGTGGTTGCGATGCTGACCAGCGGGGGCGAGCCCCCTTCCTGACCTCGAGCTGCTCTATCTGGCTTCTCATCCTGGATTGAATCCTTTTCAGGAAGCCCTCTTCCTGGCGCTGTGAGCTTACGGAATTGTCCACCGCGACTAGTTGAAAAGCCATTCAAACTTTAGAATCAGGATTCACGCCAGCAACCTCTAAGGTCAGGAAGGGGGCTCGCCCCCGCCTTGCTGTTTACCATTCACGATTCCCGATTTACTATCCTCTGGTGACCATAGACGAACAACTCGCCTACCTGAGAAAAGGCACCGTTGAAATAATTCGCGAAACTGATTTGCGCGCGAAGCTCGAATCATCAGTCAAAACGGGCAAGCCCTTGCGCGTGAAACTCGGCGCCGATCCGACGGCACCCGACATTCACCTCGGCCATACGGTGGTGATCCGCAAACTGCGGCAGTTCCAAGAACTCGGCCATGAGGTCATTTTTCTGATCGGCGATTTCACCGGGATGATTGGCGATCCTTCAGGCCGCAGCGCGACCCGCCCGCAACTTACCCGCGAGGAAATCGACGCGAACGCCGAAACTTACAAGACGCAAATCTTCAAACTGCTCGATCCTGACAAAACGATCATTGATTTCAATTCGCGCTGGATGGACAAATTCGACGCGGCCGGTTTCCTGCGCCTGTCTTCCCATGTGACGGTAAAACAGATTCTCGAGCGCGATGACTTTCAGAAACGTCTCGCCGAAGAACGGCCGCTCGCGCTTCATGAAGTGATGTATCCGCTGGTGATGGCTTACGACTCGGTGGCTTTGAAAGCTGACGTGGAACTGGGCGGCACTGATCAAAAATTCAATCTGCTGATGGGCCGCAACCTGCAGCGCGAATACAGCCAGGAACCGCAGGTGGCCGTGGTGATGCCTCTGCTTGAAGGCACTGACGGCGTGCAGAAGATGTCGAAGAGCACGGGCAACTACATTGGTATCAATGAAGCGCCGCAGGAGATGTTCGGGAAGGTGATGTCGATCAGCGATGAATTGATGTGGCGGTATTATGAATTGCTTACCGACTTGCGCGTTGGGGAGATCGCCGCGTTGCGCGCGGCCGCGGAACGTGGTGAGAAAAATCCGCGGGACATCAAAGCCGATCTGGCGAAACGCATTGTCACTGATTTTCATTCGACCGTGGACGCCGATCATGCGGCGGAAGAATTCGATCGGGTGTTCAAACAGAAGCAGGTGCCTGAGGAGATTGAAGAGCGCACGCTTCCTTCTAATCATCCGAAGGGCTGGGATCTTTCTCATCTACTAGTCACCGTTGGATTGGCCGACTCGAAAGCTGATGCGCGCAGACTCATACAGCAGGGCGGTGTTTATGTCGACGGTGAACGGCAGACAACTATTAACTCCATAACGCTTTGGAAACCTGGCATGACAACGATCCTTCAAGTCGGCAAGCGACGCTTTGTGCGCGTGAGATTTGAAAACAAGTTATCTTGACGCAACCGCCACGGCGGTTCAGAATTACATAGAGCATAAATGACAATGATTAAACCTCTTTTAGTTCGTGCACTTCCAAACTATCAACTGTATTTGGAGTTTGATGACGGATCGAAGGGCGCAGTAGACGTCTCGGATCTTGCGGGCAAGGGCGTCTTTGAATCTTGGAATGACTACACCTTTTTCGAAAGCGTTCATATCGGTGATCATCGCGAGATTAAGTGGAATGACGAGATCGAGCTCTGTGCTGACTCTCTTTATCTGAAACTAACGGGCAAGACTCCAGAAAAGTTGTTCCCAAGACTTCGCCGCGAACAGCCGCATGCCTGAGCTTTGCCGCTTCTACGGCATTATTATCAGAATGTTTTGGCGTGACCATCCGCCTCCTCATTTTCACGCCATCTACGGAAATTACGAGGCCCAGATAGAAATTCTTACGTCCGAGGTAATTGGAGGAGTATTACCTCTTGGAGCACACAGCCTTGTGAGCCAATGGGTAAATCTACATCGCGAAGAGCTCTTAGCGGCATGGGAACGGGCCAGAGCTCTTCAACCGATTGGGAAAATAGACCCTCTTCCTTAACCAATGTCCGCCGTCATTGCCACCGACGAAACTCTGATCATCGAAACGCCTGAGCGCGTGCCGCTGCATTTTGCCCTGGCGTCGATTGGTAATCGCTTCATCGCCTGCGCCATCGATCACGCGATCCAGGCCTTCGCTTTTGCAGTGATGGTAATCGCGTTCATTTTCATCAGTAACTTCGCCTCGTTTGAAGATACCGTGCAAAATCTGCCGAAGTGGGTCATCGCGCTGTTAGTCATCCTCGTGTTCGTCATCATGGACGGCTATTTTGTCGTTTTCGAGTGGCTATGGAGCGGCCAGACGCCGGGCAAGCGCTGGCTTAAGTTGCGCGTGATTCGCGAAGATGGGCGGCCCATCACTTTCTTTGAAGCGATGGTGCGGAATCTGCTTCGCGATCTGGACATCATGCCGGGGATTTTTTATTCGGTCGGTTTGGTCTCAGTTTTTGCAACGGAGAAAGATCAACGGATCGGCGATTTGGTTGCCGGCACTGTCGTAGTGCGCGAGCGCGAAGCTGAGGCGCCGGCCTTCTCTGAAGTATTTGCCTCGCCGGTCTCTGATCCAGCCCTGCGCCGTTCGTTCAAGCCGGCGCAATTTACTGCGGACTTGAACCTTCTTTCCGAAAGAGAAATCGCGGTGGTCGAAACTTTTCTGCGCCGGCGATGGGACCTCCGCGATTATCCGCGACAGTGGATGGCCTGGCGAGTTTCAATGCCAATTCTCTTCAAACTCAGACCCAAATACGATCTTGCGACGTTTACCTACGAGGGCTTCCTCGAGGAACTCCTGCACCGATACCGCGAACAGCATCGATTCATCGATTGAGAATCTGGCCTTCGTAACGTTTGCGGAAACCCGACCGTAAGGGAGGATGCGTAGGGTTCCGAAATGATTTGATTCCAGAAACCGAGCGATAGCGGCACCCTCCCTCACGGTCGGGTTTCCGAAGACTGTCGACCTACTCCAAATTGACCTCGCATCTGGCCTTTGTTAGCCTTTTCGTTTTTTGATGAAGACGAATATTCGAACTATAGAGAGGCAATCAAACAACTATGGCTAAGGATGTTTTTATTCTCGGCGGCAAGCGGACGCCGATGGGCGAGTATGCGGGAGCGCTCAAAGATATCTCCGCAAATGATCTGCGAAAGAGTTTAGAGATCACCTCGTCGAATGTTGGCTTCTTAGCCCATCGAGAAACTGAAGTTTTTCGGACCATCTCTAGATTTTCATAGAAAATCCAAATTCTTGTGTGACAATTAGTGGCGACACCGATCGCACTGGGCATTAACTATAGAAAACACACTTGTTACGCGGCTGACCCATGCTGATGGATCTCAGGCACAATTCTTGCGAAAAATGTTGTCGCCCCAATAGTGCGTGTCGCTAGATACTTCAAAATCCAAGTTGGTCATTAACACACTGTTCATCAAGCAAACGCGGTTTTTCGCTTGCGCGTGTCGCGATTATCGTGATAGAAGCAAAGGACTGCCTTTGTTCGCTGACTCACCTTCGGAACAAGCAGTTTCGGACTTTTGTAAGGAGTTTCGATTAGTTCTGCGCTCATCAGCGCGAAATGGTCTCAACCTTTCTGAATCTCTAAAGGAGTTCTCCTGATATGTGTAAATCTCTACGTTTCATTTTTGTCTCACTTTTGATCATGGGCATGTGCGCGCTGAGCGCGATGGCCCAGTCAACGACGACCGGCGCCATCGGCGGCATGGTCACCAATCCCAACAGAGAAGTGATCCCCGGTGCAACCATTACGGTCAAGAACCTGGAAACCAATAAAGAAGACACGGCGGTGAGTGACGATCAGGGCCGGTTCCGCGTGGTGAACCTCGTGCCTGGCAGCTATAGCGTTGCGGTCAGTTCGTCTGGATTCGCACCGTTCAGTGTAGACAAGCTAATCGTGGAAGTCGGTCTTGTTTCAAACGTCGATGCGGCACTTACAATCGGCCCCGTGGCTGAAAAAGTAACCGTCACCGCCGACGCCCCAGTCATCAATACAAGTCAGCAGGACTTTTCGAACAATATGAATCAGATGTCGATCAACAACCTGCCGATTAATGGTCAGCGTTGGTCGAATTTCGCGCTCCTGAATCCAGGCACGGTGCCGGATGCTAACTTTGGTCTGATCAGCTTCCGCGGTATTTCCGGTCTTCTCAATAACAACACGATCGACGGCGGCGACAACAATCAGGCTTTCTTTTCGGAAGAGAAAGGCCGCACGCGTCTGAATTACACCACCAGCCCATCATCAATTCGCGAGTTTCAGGTCAACACCTCGAACTACTCAGCCGAGTATGGCCGCGCAGCCGGCGGCGTGGTGAATGCCGTCACCAAGAGCGGCACCAACGAATTTCACGGCCAGGCTTTCTATTACCGCCGTGATAACAAATGGGGGGCGCGCAATCCATTGGCGACAATCTCGACATTCGATGCAGCCACCAGAACGACCACCATCTCCGGTTTCAAGCCGGTGGATGTTCGTAATCGCTGGGGCATCACGATCGGCGGCCCTGTCAAAAAGAACAAGCTGTTTTGGATTTTTACTTACGACGAGCTGCGGCGCAACTTTCCCGGTCTCGCAATTTTCAATAGTCCGAGCTTCCTGCAAACCGTGAACACATGCGCCTCTCTGGCCGATCTCAATGGGCCAAATGGGCAACCTTGTAATACGGTTGTCTCTGGCACTACCACTCTCTTCACTCAATCATTAAAGAATCCCTCGCGAGGGCTGACTGACACGCAAATCAACAACGCATTGGCATACATCAATAGCCTGACGGGACCGACACCACGACACGGAAACCAGCGGATTTTCTTACCGAAGATTGACTGGAACATTAACCAAAACCATGTTTTCACCTTCAGCTACAACCGGCTGAGATGGGCTTCGCCCGCCGGTATTCAGACCCAGCCAACGAACACATTTGCCCGACGCAGTTTTGGCGACGACTTTGTAAACGGCGATACCTATCAGGCGCGTCTGTCCTCAAACTTTGGACCGAACATGGTGAACGAAGCGCGATTCCAGTATGGCCGCGACAACGAGTTCGAGTTCAGTCAGACTCCTTTGCCGGGGGAACCATTGACCGCTCAACCGTATCCCGGTGTAACGACTGCGGGAACCAGATCGCCGGACATATTCATCACCAATGGTATCGAATCCGGTGTCGCAACATTTCTAGAGCGTCCGGCCTTCCCCGATGAAAAGCGCTGGCAATATGCTGACACTGTTACCATGACCTTGGGTAACCACACCGTCAAATTCGGCGGTGACTTCAATCACGTGAACGATCTTCAGAATAATCTCCGCTTCTCCGCGGGAGCTTATTCATACAACAACATCAACGACTTCATCATCGACTACACAAATTTCACAGCCGGTACCACTTTCAGTGGCACAGGCGGATTGGCCGCGACAGTCAACTGTTCTGCGAATACCGGCCGATTCAGGGGCAAGTGCTACACGAGTAACTATAATCAGGGGTTTGGCCCGGTGCTGTTTGATTTCACCACCGAGGACTATAACTTCTTCGTTCAGGACGACTGGCGCTACACGCCGCGTCTGACGGTGAACCTCGGTGTTCGTTACGAATACGAAAGACTGCCCAAGCCGTTCCTGGGTATTGCCGCAGTTCCTCAAACCACAAAGATGCCTGCGGATAAAAATAATTTTGGTCCGCGTATTGGGTTTGCCTGGGATATGTCGGGTAATGGCAAGAATTCGCTCCGCGGTGGTTATGGTCTCTACTTCGGTCGAATAATTAACTCGACAATTCTAAATGCACTGACCAATACCAGCCGTGTCGGCAGCCAACTTCAGGTTTCTCTCGGCCCAACCCTCGCAACTTGTACAACGGCCACTCCGAGCGCTAACTGCGCACCGATCTTTCCCTACACGCTCGCTTCCCCACCGCCGGCAACCACGGCCATTCAATTCTTTCAGAATGATTTCCAGGCGCCGGCGATTCATTCAATGGATCTGATCTACGAACGCGAGATTGCCCGGAATACGGTTGTCTCAGGCTCATTGCTGATGAGCTTTGGCCGCCGGTTGCCGACTTTCGTTGACACGAACATTAGTCCCACAAGCAAAACGTTTACTTATACAATTAACGGAGGCCCATTTACTGGGCAGACGTTGACGGTGCCCTGGTATTATGGCCCATCAGCCACCAGTGGCCGTCCCAATGGGTTGTTCGGTGCGATGACTGAGATTCGCAGTATAGTTTCGAGCAGTTATTACGCTTTCGTGGCCCAGCTTAACCGCCGGCTCAGTAAGGGTCTGCAGTTCCAAGTGAACTACACGCACTCCAAGTCGCGTGACGTAGGCCAATCTTCGGTTACATTCACGGCCACTAATAGTCCGTTTGATCCTTTTAGTCCGCAAGCTGAAATTGGCAGATCGAATTTTGATATACCCAACAAGTTTGTCGCCAATGCCGTTTGGTATCCGCACTTTAACGTTCATGGCGGCGCCAGCGCGGTCTTAAATGGCTGGGAACTGGCGCCAATCTTCCAGATGTATTCGGGCGTGCCGCTTAATGCAGTAGTTTCGGGAAGCATTCCCTCACCCGGCATAGCCCAGGATCCCAATTGTTTCCCGGCGTCGACGATCGGAACTTCACAAGCGACGGTTAACCAGTGCTTCACTCCTGGTGGAGGAATCAACGGTACGGCCGGTGCTGCACGATTTATCCTCGTGCCGCGCAACTCCTTCCGGTTGCCCAGAATCGTGAATCTTGATATGCGCGTTTCGCGTCGTATCCATTTCAATGAAACCACCGCCCTCGAGTTCCTGGTTGAAGGCTTCAACGTTTTCAATCGCACTCAGGTAACCGGAGAGAACAATACTTTCTATGCTATAAGTTCGACTGCGGCCACCTGCAATGCGGCACACACGACCTGCACGCCGGCAAGCGCGGTGCTAAACTCTAGCCCGACCTTCCAGACCGTTAACGCTGCCGGGGGCACGCTCTTCCGCGAACGGCAAGTTCAAATGGCTGTGCGCTTCGAGTTCTAAACTCGATCACACAGTTCGAAACCAATCAATCGGGCGCGTCCTTCGGGGCGCGCCCATTTTTTCAGCAGCACTCGCCATCTCCCAATTGCGCTGGTCATTGTAATGACCCGGTCGCTGCCCCCGGCGCGTCGGGGTTCGGTATCTCCCTATGCTAGATTTGAATCGCACATGGGCGAGCAATCGAACGTTTCCGGCCGCCTTACTCGCGCACAGATGTCGGCGCAAATCAAGAAGCGCGCGCTGGGTGTTGGTTTCGATAAGGTCGGCATCGTCGCGGCTGAATGTTTATCTTCTGAACGCGAGCGATTGGAAGAGTGGTTGCGCCGGGGCTTTCACGGGGAAATGATGTGGATGGCTCGCGACCCTGAGCAGCGCGCCAATCCTCTGAAGATTTTTCCAGAAGCGAAATCTATGGTCGCGGTGATTTTGAATTACTACACCGCGCCTCAACATCAGGACAATCCTGATACCGGTAAGGTTTCCCGTTACGCCTGGGGCGACGATTATCACGAGATCGTCGGGGACAAGCTGCGCGCTCTTCTAAAATGGATCAAAACAGAATGGCCGGGCACGGACGGAAAAGTATGCGTCGACATTCAACCGATGATGGACAAAGCGTGGGCTGCCAGGGCGGGCCTGGGCTGGATCGGGAAGCATACCAACCTGATTACAAATGACTACGGTTCATGGGTATTCATCGGCGAGCTGCTGCTGAACCTCGAACTGGAGTACGACGAGCAGGAGATTGCCGATCAATGTGGCTCGTGCACGCTTTGCATAGATGCCTGTCCCACGGGCGCGATTGTCGGACCCTACGTGCTGGATGCAAATCTCTGCATCTCGCATGCGACGATCGAGTCGCGCGCCCTCGAGATGCGACCCGAGGTAGCGCCCAAACTCGAAGGCTGGGTTTATGGCTGCGATATTTGCCAGGATGTGTGCCCCTGGAACCAGGCTTCGCCGGTGACAAATGAATCTCGCTTCGAACCGCGCGCAGGGAACGTCAACGCATCGCTTACTGAAATTCTTGAGCTAACGGCGGAATCTTACGCGGCACGATTTCGCGGCAGCGCCATGAAACGCGCCAAGCTGGCAGGCCTGCAACGAAACGCCGGAGTTCTGCGGAACCGCGCGAGGTAGCAAGCGGGTAGATGGTCACTTCAGTTGAATTCTAAATCGAAAGAGATCTTGATTTTCGGTGCCGTCGTGGTTGTGTTGATGCTTCTGTTTCCACCATGGGATTACTTTGATCCCGACACCTCGGCACGACGCTCGGCGGGTTACCACTTTCTTCTGAGGCCACCCGAACCACTGCCTGTAAAAGATGTATTCGGACCTCCACGTTATCCTCACATGGTCCGCGTTAGAAAAAATGATATTAGCCTGATCTTTCAACTGCTGATTACAGTTTCTACTGCCCTGGGTTTGGCTCTGCTTTTTCGGAACAACCGGTCCTTGACCTCCATCTTTCTCGGAATTGTTTTTCTTGTTTTCGCTGCGTTCGTGATCGGCTTCGTTATTTGGATAGTAGTTACCGAAAAACTACAGTACGGACATTGGGCATTACCCTGAATCATTTACAATCTTGATTAATTGAGGCAAAAGAAATGAAATTTCTGATTCTCTGTCTGTGCGCATTCTTTGGTATGGCGATCACTTGTGGCCCTGCCCGAGCTCAGGGGGCTGCTTCCCCTGCCGATCTTCATCGCCTCGCCGATGATTACTACAACTGGCGCAACCAGAACTACCCCGTGGCCTCCAGCGATGCGGGACTTCATACCTGGGACAACAAGTTGACCGATTATTCGCTGTCGCCGTTGCTCGCCCGCCGCCTGCACGTGAAGGAAGTGCTGGCGAAAGTGCGCGCGATGCAGTCCGAAAAGTGGAGCAAGGACGATCGCATCGACTGGCTGCTGTTTCGATCGCAGTTGGAGAGCATTACCTTCTTTGATCGGGTGATGGATTTTGAAGAAAGCGATCCGCAGACTTATGTAAACGAGTGCAGCAACGGCATCTTTTCTTTGCTCAAGAAGGATTACGACACGCCGCGTAATCGTGCCCTCGCTGCTACGGCGCGCCTGCGACAGATGCCGTTCGTGATTGAGCACGGCAAGCAGAACCTGACCAGGCCCGTGCGTCTGTACGCGCAACTGGCGATCGATTCGGCGCGCTCGATAGACAGCTTGTTTACTGACAGCCTGATGACGCTCACAAAAAATATGTCGCCGGCCGAAAAGGCCGAGCTGATGAAGGCGCGCGATGCGGCCATCGCCTCGATTCATGGTTTCGCGGACTTTTTAGAGAAGCGTTTGCCCGGCATGCCGGCGTTCAAGCCGATGGGCGAAGAAAACTATAACTATCTGCTCAAGAACGTCTATTACCTGCCCATCGACGCAAAGCAACTCGAAATGCTCGGGCAGACTGAGCTGGCGCGTTATCGCGGTCTGGAATCGATGCTTCCGGATCCTTCGCTCGCTGATCCGAACCCGGCGCGGGCCAAGGTGATCCCAAAGAATCAGAATGACTTTCTCAAAGCTTATGAAAGCCGCGAGGCTGAGATGATTGCTTACCTGAAAGAGAATCATCTGGTCACGCTCCCGCCGTATCTGGGACGGTTTGAAATTCGCCAATTGCCGGAAGCGTTCAAGCCGACCAGCCCCGGCGGGTTCATGAACGCGCCCGGTGTTTACGACAAGGACTCGGCCGGCTTCTATTTCATTCCCACTTACAATCCGCAGAGCCGGAATTTTTATATTCGCGCGGCAATCGAAGATCCGCGCCCGATCCTTGGTCACGAAGGAATCCCGGGTCACTTTCTGCAACTTTCAATCGCCAATCACTTGAAAGATGAAATTCGCCGCCAGCACGGCGACGGCATTATGGTCGAAGGCTGGGCCTTGTACGGCGAAGAGATGCTGATGCGCACGGGCCTGTATCCCTTGAACTCAGCTTCGCAGGGACAGGTTCTGCGACTGGCGCGTTATCGCGCGGCGCGCATCGGTGTTGATGTGAACCTGCACACCGGCCGTTGGACATTTGAACAAGCGGTGAAATATTTCATGGAAGCCGGCGGGCTTGATCGCGAAGCCGCGGAAGGTGAAGCCGCCGGTGCCGCGGCGAGTCCGACGCAAAAGATCTATTACATGACGGGCAAGTGGCAGATCATGCGCCTGCTCGGCAAGTACCGGGATAAGAAAGGCAAAGATTTTCGCCTGGGCGAGTTTCATGATGACCTGATCCGAAATGGCAGCCTGCCGCTCTCGATCATTGAATGGATTTTGTTGGACGATTCATCGTCGCTGGATCAGGCTTTGAAGTGACTCTTACATTTGAACTCGATGAAAACGGGAAAGATTTCCGGTGAGGAAGTTTAACTGGAGGGTGGGGAAATTCAACTGGACAACCTCAAGGTCAGGAAGGGGGCTTGCCCCCGCTCGCGCTGAAAGCGTGAAATAATTAGCGCAAGTTAAGCGCACGAACTGCGGCCGCCCTAGGTAATTCTCTCTTTTCAAGATATGTATATAGATGCGATAGGCCTTTCAAACTACCGGAGTTTCGGGCACGACGTTCAGCGAATTGGCCCATTCACGAACGTTAACCTGTTCATAGGGCAAAACAACTCAGGTAAGTCCAATATTCTTAGCTTTATCAATTCTCACTATTCGCTGGCAATAGGTTCTCTTCGTGAAGGTACTAATCTGGAGTTCGGCGAATTAGATAGGCATTTAGGAGAAAAGAATGACTACAGGATCATAGAACTAGGGTTCCCGATAGGCGGTGACAAGTATCAAAAAATCTTTCAGCAGATCCCTGATTTTGGACGAGCACAATTGGAAAGAATTCTAGGATCTCAGAGTATTCGACATGGTACCGACGTCGCCTGGTTTCGATTTGTTGCTCATGCACCCAACGATAAACTTTTACGAGATCCGAACTTTGACAAAGAGTTGAGAGATGAATTACCTGTGCAGACTGGTGTTTGGCGTGATGCCTGGCGAGCATTGAAGAAACAACAGTCGGGCGGCAATGACGATCAGTGGGTTATTGAGACCATCGTCCAGCTGCTCTCCCCGCTTTTGGAAATCCCCAAGATCAAACTTGTTTCAGCGATCCGACGAATCGGTGAGATGGGTTCGCCACTCGGAGATGACTACAGTGGCATTGGCATAATTGAAAGGCTGCAACAGTTACAGAACCCAAAATATAATCAGCAAAAACAACGGAAAGCATTCGATCAAATAAACGAATTCGTTCGAGAGGTAGTGGGTAACAAGTCCGCACTGCTCGAGGTTCCGCACGACCGATCCATAATCAATGTGCATATGGATGACAACGTACTTCCGTTAAGTTCGTTGGGACGGGAATTCACGAAGTCATCATTCTTGCGGTGGCTGCCACGGTTCTAAGAAAACAAGTGATTTGTATTGAGGAACCCGAACTGCATTTGCATCCCTTACTGCAGAGAAAACTAATTCGCTACCTAAGGGACAAGACCGATAATCAATACTTTATTTCAACGCACTCTGCTCATCTCCTTGACACAACCGGAGCAGCAATTTTTCATGTTCGACATCAAGATGGCAGGTCAACCGTTGATAGTGTTTACTCGCCTGCGGCAAAGTCTCTAGTTTGTGTCGACTTGGGATATCGGGCTTCAGATTTGCTCCAAGCCAATTGTGTAATTTGGGTCGAGGGTCCGTCTGACAGGATTTACTTAAAACATTGGCTGCGTGATGCGGCATCAGATTTGGTCGAGGGAATACATTATTCAATAATGTTCTACGGAGGCCGATTACTTAGTCACTTGTCAGCTCTCGATCCAGAGGTAACTGAATTTATCTCGCTGCGCCGACTGAACCGCTACATTTCGATTGTCATTGACAGCGATCGCGCTTCGCAGGGCGCAAGACCAAATAAGACCAAAACTAGAGTGAGAAAAGAGTTCGATGAGGGCCCAGGTTTTGCGTGGATTACGCAGGGCAGAGAAATTGAGAATTATATACGACCTGAATTACTAGAAAGAGCTGTTAAAACGGTTCACAAAAAAGCGGTCCGGATGGCGAGGACTGGTCAATTTGATCACGCCTTCTTCTATAAGAAGACTAACGGTCACGTGGGTAAAGACGTAGATAAGGTCAAGGTAGCGCATGAGGTCGCGAGCGTTCCTGCCGACTTAGACGTTCTGGATCTCAGAAGGCAGATTCGAAAACTCGTTAAGTTCATCCGAGGCGCCAACGATTTTGCGGATTGATAGGGAGATGATCCTGACGAAAACTCGTATTGATGGCGTATTGGTAGTTGATGTTGGTGCAGAACTCTGAGGCCCAACAAACCCACGCCAAGACCGTCGCCTTGGGGTTCTTACGACGCGAGCACGCCGTCGATATTGCGCAGTCGTGAGGCACGGTCAAGTGTGAAGGCGCTGATCGCTCCGAGTCCGGCGCGGCTTGGGTGGCGCGGGCGCAAATCCTCTTGGCTCGCAGATTGACGACTTAACTCAATGAGTCTGAATAATCAACAGGAGGAATATCCCATGAAAGGATTCCCATTTTCTTCGATACTCGCTGTGACACTTGTGTTCATGTTTTCCGGTTGCCACTTTGCAGGACGGGGCGTCAAAGGTTCCGGCGTGCGCAAAACTGAAATGCGAGACGTCGCCTCGTTCAAATCGATCGAATCTGACGGCGCTTACGAAATCGAAGTCAATTGTCAGCAGGCCCTGAGCGTCCAAATTGAGGGCGACGACAATCTTCTGCCGCTGGTCAAGACCGATGTCCGAGACGGCGTGCTGTATATCACTAACCCGCAGCCGTACCACACGCGGCAGCCGGTCGTGCTGCGAATCGCGGCGCCCAATATCGAGCGCATCGTAAGCAACGGCGCCGGCAACTTTAACGTTTCGAATCTGAAGAATGACGCGTTCGAACTTCATTCAACCGGGGCGACATCTTTTAATGCCAGCGGACAAACCAAAAGTGTGCGCATCGAAACTTCCGGAGCCGGTAAGATCAACGCCGGCGAATTGCGCGCGGAAAAAGCCAATGTCAGCATCAGTGGCGCCGCCAGCGTCGATGTTTTTGCCAGCGATCAATTGGACGTGAACCTATCCGGCGTCGGCCATGTCAGTTACAGCGGCAATCCGAAGACGGTAAATAAGAACATCAACGGCCTGGGAAGCGTGAGCGCAAAAGGGAGCAGTTAGACCGAGTCTTTGGGTTGATCGCGCTGAGGCGCGAAGCGCCGATATATAATAGCCCGGACCGTCAGGTCGGCGTCAGAGGCACTCAATAAAACAATTGAGGCCCGAAGGGCGGCCATAAATTCATGCCCGTCCTTCGGACCTCGCTGTCTTTCCAACACAGTAACCACGACCTGACGGTCGTGGCTATTACCTGACGGCCCTCCGGGCCTCACAAGTCATTTCTAATACCATTAACCAAATATCGCGCTCCTACCGAGCTGAAAAACTTTCCCATGATGCGCATCAAGTCGTGTGACAGTATAATCCCCGCGTGCCGCAACTAACCCCTATCGAAGTTCGCGTTCTCGGCTGTCTGATCGAAAAACAGATCACCACGCCCGAATACTATCCTTTGACGCTAAATGCACTTACGCTTGCTTGCAATCAAAAGAATAATCGCCATCCGGTAACCGGCTTTTCGGAAAGTGAAGTGGACCAGGCGGTCGATACGCTGCGCGAAAAGAACCTGGTGTATGTCTTTCATGGCAGCACCAGCCGCGTTCCCAAATACAAGCACGTCGTGCCGGAGATTCTGCATCTATCTCCAGCGGAAGTGGCGGTGATGTGCGTGTTGATGCTCAGCGGCGCGCAAACTGTGGGCGAAATTCGCACCCGCGGTTCGCGGCTCTACGAATTTTCCGGACTGGAAGAAGTCGAACAGACGCTTCATTCGCTCAGCGCGAAAGATGAACCGCTGGTGACGAAGTTGCCGCGACAAGCAGGACAGAAAGAGGCCCGGTTTGCACATCTGCTGTCAGGCGAAGTTAACATTGAGCAGCTTGCAGAAGAGCAACCAGCGCGCAAACCAACAGTCCGAACGAATGATTCTGATCGAGTCGCGAAACTCGAAGAGCAAGTTCAACTCCTGACCGCGCAGGTTGAAAGCCTCACCAGACAGTTCGAAGAGTTCAAAAAGCAGTTTGAGTGAGTTTACCGATGAAGGAATGTCCTCACTGCCACGAAGATTCGTTCGGCTTTCGTGATTTATTTGCCCTGGATTATTTCCACTCTCAGGACTGTAGAGCTTGCGGAAAACTGGTGCGCAACGACGGATTTCGGCAATTCCTTACAATACCGGCAATCATCACAGCGTTGTTCTTTGGTTTTGTCATCCTTACTTTACTCCCGAACTCGTTGGAGCCGTTCGGGCTGCTATTGATAATCGTGTTAGCGATGCTGCCGATAATACTTCTCGCAAAGCCGGTGAAGGTCGATCCGAATGCTGACGTTTCGCCGTTCTCTCCTAATCGGGATAACGATAAGGTCATTATGGTTAGGGGATGGAACGAGGATGAACTCCGCAACATATTGGATGATTTTATCGAAGCAGACAGGTCTGACTCTCCTCCATACAAGATCGACATACACAAGCGTTCTGAAGGTCTCTTTACCCTGACATTCCCTCAGGACATCCATCCTACAGTGTTTGGTTTTCTTGTGAACTACCTTGCCTATCCGAGTAACTTCGATTTGTCCGAACGAGAGGTTCTCGTTGCCGGCGAGACAACCTTGAATTCCGACTTTGAGGGCATTCCGCAAAGTCTCCTGGGAAAGAAAGCAATTATCTACGTTCCAGAAAATGATCGGGACTACGATGGTGTTTACCTGCAAACGGAAACTGACGATAACCTGGCGATTTCTTTTAGCGAGGACGTCTGGCGAAGCGTCAAGAATGCTCGACTCTCACGTGAAGTAAAGACGCTGCTTGCTTAAGCTATCATCTGCACATGTGTCTGCTTCATCACATCAGCGGCTCATTTACACACCAGCCCGAGGAACTCAAAAGCCACGTCAGCACAAAGACCGCCGATCTTATCAAGCGTGCGTTTGAGGATCTCGATCCGGCGAAGCTGGTTGACTATCACACGCACGTCGCCGGGATCGGTGTCGGCACGAACGGCACCTTTGTGAATCCCAGGATGCTGACCTGGCGACATCCGGTTCATAAGTTCAGATTCAAAATATATCTTAGCGCCGGGGATGTCCGGGACGTTGAGCGCGCGGATCAACAGATTATCGAGCGGCTGGCGCGCCTGGTTGGCAATATTGAAGGTCACGGCAAGCATCGGCTGCTGGCATTCGACAAGAATTATCATCGCGACGGCCGCGTGAATCTGGAGAAGACTGAGTTTTATGTTCCGAATGATTACGTCTTCGATATTGCCGAGGAGCACCCGGACTTGTTCGAGCCGGTGATTTCCATCAACCCTTATCGTCCTCACGCGTTGAAGGAATTGGAGCATTGCGCAGAGCTGGGTGCGAGGCAGGTGAAGTGGCTGCCGAATGCGATGGGTATCGATCCTTCCGATGAACTTTGCGACCAGTTTTACCAGAAGATGAAGGAACTCGATCTTGTCCTCTTGAGTCATGGAGGAGAAGAGAAAGCCGTTGAAGCTAAAGAGGATCAGCGACTTGGTAATCCTCTTTTACTTAGGCGCGCGCTGGAACACGGCGTGAAAGTGATTGTCGCCCATTGTGCCGGACTCGGCGACAACGAAGACCTCGACGATCGGGACCGGAAGCGCGTTTCCAACTTCGATTTATTTCTGCGCCTGATGGGCGAAAAGCGTTACGAAGGACTGTTGTTCGCTGATATTTCGGCGATGACGCAATACAATCGCAGCGGACGGCCGCTGAATACAATCCTGGAGCGCGAAGATCTGCACGAGCGCCTGGTAAACGGAAGTGATTACCCGCTGCCGGCAATCAATATCCTTATCAGGACAAGCGCACTCAGAAAGCATGGCTACATCACCAGCGATGAACGGGCTTGTCTGAACGAAATTTACGATTACAATCCGCTGCTGTTCGACCTTGTTCTGAAACGGATGATGAAAGCTCCGCGAACCGGCAATGGTTTTCCATCATCCGTGTTTATGTCGAATGCGGCCCTCGGCTATTGATCGGAATGGATAGAGGCGGCATGAAGAATCTCAAAGCAAACGTCGTTGTAATACTTTTTCTCCTGGCTGGTACATCGAGTAAATGCCTGGCGCAACAGAATAAGTCAGTGCCTGTTTGCAGCCAGGCAGCCTTCGCCACATTCAAGCCGCTGCCGAAACTCACCTACGACTGTCCCGAAGGTCTGATTGATTCCGACGACAAGATTTTGAGGATGCCCGCACGAATCGCGGCCATCAGCAAAGTGGTAAAAACACTTCAATCATTGACCGATGACGCGTGGTGGCGAGCTGATGTTGACCGCCTGAATGCGTGCGAGGTTCATGGTGCCGCAGGAGCGCTCACTGATGAAGAAAAGGAAAAATGGAGGCAGGGAGATTATCAGTTTTCCTTGCTGGGAAATCATGAAATGCGCGTGGTATTGCTCTCCGATCCCTGCTATCAAACCGGCTTCAGCGGGGCCAACGCCTTCCTGCTACTTCGCAAGAATGGAGCGGTTTATGTCACGCAAGTCCTCAATGGTTACTACTCCCGTGTCGATAATTCTGTCGGGATGGATTCCATCAGGTGGAACGGCCGACAAATCGTTGAAATCTCGACGGCAAACAGTTTCCCTCCCTCGTTAGTCTCGTATTACTTCGAGATCGATTCGCGGACTAATAAGGCGTTGCCAAAGAAACTTTTCCGGGATGGTAACAAATTCACGAACGAAGTCTACTCAGACATGCTGATGGCTGATCCAAAAGACCTGGGTTTGCCGCAGAGCGCTGCCGAATTGAGGGTGTTTGTCGGAAAAAGACTAGCGCCAAGCTTTAGCGCTTATGAAGAGAACGAGCATGGACGAATCGACGCCAACGGCCGTAAGTTGCGGCGAGTTGTATATCGCTGGAACGGCCGGTTCTATTTGCGAGCGAAATAATTCTCCGCTTTGCCCAGCCTCCGAATTCCGGGTAACTTATCAATTTCACATCCATCATTTCCAAGGAGAAGGAATGAAGCACTCTTTAAGCAGATTCGTTTGGCTTGCAGTGTTGGTCGCACTGCAACTCTGTCTGTCGACGGCTCCTCTCGTCTCAAGCACGAGCGCCGAGCGGGTGACTCAGCCGCAAGTGTCACGGCCGGCGCCAATCGCCATCGCGGTCGACGCTACTGATGCGCCGCGCAAAATCCTGCATGCGCGACTTGCGATTCCGGTGAAATCCGGCCCGCTGACTTTGTTTTATCCGAAGTGGATTCCCGGAGAGCATGGACCAACCGGGCCAATTACTGATCTTGCCGGTTTGAAATTCGCTGCTGCAGGAAAAACTGTTGCGTGGCGCCGCGATGATGTTGATATGTACGCGTTTCATCTCGATGTGCCGCCAGGCGCGAATAAACTAGACGTGACGCTCGACTTTCTCCTGCCCGCGAGTGCCGAAGGATTCTCTTCAGCCGCCTCGACGACGGCAAATCTGGCCGTCATCAGTTGGAATCAGATCCTGCTTTATCCCGAAGGTTATGGATCGGATGACCTGACGTATACCGCCAGCTTGCGGCTGCCTTTGCACTGGAACTTTGGCACGGCGTTGCCTCTGGGGCCGGCGGTGAATAAGCCGCAGGGCGTCAACGAAATCTTTTTCAAACCGGTTTCGCTTACCACGCTGGTCGATTCGCCGGTGATTGCCGGATCGCACTATCGCGCTCTCACGCTCACAGACGGCGACGTGCGCGCAAAGATGGGCGCGATGCCCGGCGGGTCGCCTGTGCCTTCGTTTGAGATCGACATGGCCAGCGACAGCGACGCGGCATTGCAAATGAGTCCGGAACAGATCGCCGAATACAAACAGCTGGTGCTGGAAGCGAATGCGCTGTTCGGCGCTCATCATTACGAGCACTACCATTTTCTCTACACGCTCAGCGACAACGTCGCCCATTTTGGACTGGAGCATCACGAATCCAGCGACGACCGGGTTGCCGAGCGTACGCTGCTCGACGCGCCGCTCAAGAAAACCAGCGCCGATCTCCTGCCGCATGAATTTGTCCATTCATGGAATGGCAAGTATCGCCGGCCGGCAGGTCTGGCAACGGCCGACTATCAACAACCGATGAAAGGCGAGTTGCTTTGGGTTTATGAAGGATTGACGGAATATCTCGGCAGCATTCTCGCGGCCCGCACGGGTCTGCGCACGCCCGAGGATCAACGAGAACACCTCGCCGGCATTGCCGCCTATCTTGATCGATATCCCGGCCGCACCTGGCGGCCTTTGAGCGACACAGCTATCGCAGCGCAATTGCTCTACAATGCGTCGAATGCGTGGTTCTCGTGGCGCCGCGGTGTCGATTATTACGACGAAGGCGAACTGATCTGGCTCGAAGCCGACACGATCATTCGCCAGCAGACGAAAGGCGCCCGGTCTCTTGATGATTTCTGCAAAAGTTTTCATGGCGCACCCAGCGGGCCGCCGATGGTTAAGCCCTACACGTTCGACGACGTCGTCAGAACGATGAACCAGGTCGCGCCGTACGACTGGCGGACTTTTTTTACCACCCGGCTAAATTCTACCGACGAGCACGCGCCGCTCAACGGAATAATAAACGGCGGCTGGCGATTAATTTACAACGATGTCGAAAGCGATTATCAAAAGGCTTTGGAAGAGGCAGACAAGTCTGTTGATTTCAGTTACTCACTCGGCCTGCGAATTGGAGAAGAAGGCGCGATTACGGATGTCGTTCCCGGCACCCCGGCTTATGTGGCCGACATCGGTCCGGGGATGAAGATCATTTCCGTCAACGGTCGCGCCTATTCCAGCGAGGCGTTGCATGAAGCAGTCAGGGCCGCGAAGAATTCAACCAGACCGATCGAACTGACGCTGCGCAATGGGGCGTCCGTGAAAGGGTTTGAGATTAACTACTACGGCGGCGAGCGATACCCGCATCTCGAGCGTGAACCTTCACGTCCGGATCTGCTGGCGCAAATCATAAGGCCGGTTGTGCCGCGACGATAGTAATCTCGAGACAGCACAATTCTCGGGTTGGAATTTGTTTTGGAGTACCGTCTTTAGGCGGAAGCTGAAATATGGAGCCGCCTGAAGGCGGTACTCCGAACTCACTCAAGGTTCTCCATGATCCAGATGTCACCGCCCTGTGGTCGGAAGCGATCAAAAAGGACCCAATTGCCGCTAGGTGACCAGACCGGATAATCAATCCGCACGTCCGGATCTTCGAATTCAAAAACTTTTTCCGGCTTGCCGTTCCTGAGCGGCGAAACCCAGAGTGTCTTGTGACCGATTACGTCCATGATGCGCGAATAGTCTGGCGACAAAGACATGTGGGCCCCGCCCGCTACTTCACCGACCGGCTCTGGGTCACCACCGGCACCCGGGATTTGAAGAGTTTGGGCGCTCCCGTGACCCGGACTGCGAAAGATGATTCCGTCGCCCTTCTGGTTCCAGCGCAAAAAGTGCCCCATCACACCTACGTCAGTAAGCTGGCGCGGGCTCGAGCCATCGGCATTCATGATCCAAACTTCGGGCCGCCCGCTTTGATCTGAATTATAGGCAATCAATTTTCCGTCAGGGGAATAAAACGGATTCACATCGATCGAAGACGATATCGTCAAAGGTTTTATGGCCGCGGTCGCGACGTCGATTGACCAGATATCCGCGGTGCCGGCGCGGGATGAAAAAAACACGATATGTTTTCCGTCCGGCGACCAGTTCGCCTGGTAATCACCGCCGGCGCCCCGGGTCAACTGCCGCGTCGACCGATCGGCAATCGAATACAGCCAGATATTCATCTCGCCGGTGCGATCTGAATTGAAAGCAATAATGTTACCGTCCGGCGACCATGCGCCGCGACTGTCTTCGCGCGTGGTGGTAATTACTTCCTGAGGGGCGCCGGTAGGCTTCCCGCTCTCGGGCGCAACGGGCAGCCTCCAGATGTCCGCATTCTGCTTCAAGATCGAAAACGCCAGACGCCGTCCGTCGCGCGCAATTGCGATCTCGACATCCTGGCCCGCGCCGATCGTTAGCTGTTGAGGAAGACTGGACGGCGAGCCATCGGCCGACATGCGCACGCGCCAGATGTTGATGCCACCGCCGCGGTAGGAAGAAAAATATATGTATTCTCCCGACGGCGACCACACCGGATTGATGTCCTGGACCGGATCATTCGTGATCAAACTCGATCGCCCGCCGCTGAGATCGACTATGCGCACATCGAACTTTGTTCGCTCGATGTTTTGAAAAACGATCTTCGTCCCATCCGGAGACCAGCGCGGGCGCACGTGTCCCACAGCTTCAGAAGTATCGGAAGTAATTTGTTGCGGATTGTGCCCCTGGCCATCGACCACCCAGATCCTCCGCGGCCCAACCCACGAAGCGTCAAAGGCGATCCGCTTGCCGTCGGGAGAATAATCAGGATTGAATCCATTTTTGATTAACCTGGTTTCCTTCCGCGAAGCAAGGTCCATCGCCCAGATGTCACCATCGAGGAACACGCCAAAGACGTCGCCCGGTTCCAGCCTCACGCGCGGTTGGCGGGAACGGACAAACAGCAGCGTTTTTCCGTCCGGTGAACAGGCGGGTTGAATTTCATCATAATCGCCGCTGGTCAGCTGTGATTCTTCGCCGGTGACCACGTTCTTGCGAAAGAATTTTCTCAACCCCGCACGCTCGCGGCTGAAAACCAATTCCTTTCCATTCGGGAACCACGCGGGATACTCTTCAATCGCTTCGTCAAAAGTTATTTGCGCGAGTTTGGGCAGGGCCCGCTCGATCGGTAAACTTCGCGTTTCCGAATCGCTTCGCTCCCTCGCGGGAAGCCTGATGAGAGTGTCGCGCGAGTCGTCGGCTGGCGAAAGCGACGCTCCGTCGACCCTGCAGAACTTCAACGAATCGTTCTGATAGGTTCTCAAACATGACGGACAGCGTTTCATAATGGGTCAATGATTGTAGCTGGCTTGCCTTGGACGCGCCAGAGCTCTCAAATCAGGATCGAGACGGGCCGGCGGTACTCAAGTCTGGATCTTCACATTTGGCAGACAAGCGTCCTGGTCGTATGATTCACACATGATGCAGTTGAAGCGACGAAGGGCTCGGCGATGACGGTATTACTTAAAGATTCCTATGGCCGGGCGATTCGCGACTTGCGCGTATCGCTCACCGATCGCTGTAATTTTCGCTGCTTCTACTGCCTGCCGCACGGCGAGCCGCCGATTGCCCCTAAAGAGCAGATGCTGTCTTACGAAGAAATCGAGTACGTATGTGAAATCTTCGTCGAGCTGGGAATTAAGAAGATTCGCCTGACTGGCGGCGAGCCCATGATGCGCCAGGATATTGAGGTAATCATCAATAAGCTGGGAGCGCTAAAGCCAAAAGGTCTACAGGATCTCGCGCTGACCACCAATGGTTACTTTCTGCCTGACCGCGCGCAGGGATTGAAAGCGGCCGGGTTGGATCGCATTACTATCAGTCTGGACAGTTTGAAGCGAGACGTGTTCAAGCAGATGACTGGCGTCGATGTTTTGGAACGCGTGCTCGCGGGAATTCAAGCCGCAAAAACTGCCGGACTGGAACCAATCAAGATCAACGCCGTCATCGTACGTGGTCACAATGAAAACGAGGTGGTGGACTTTGCGGCGTTCGCGCGCGAGTATGACGTGAAAATGCGATTTATCGAATTCATGCCGCTCGACTCCGGGCACGAATGGTCACGTGAAGATGTGGTTTCCGGCAAAGAGATTCGCGAACGGATCGGGGAGAGGTTTCCACTGGCACCTGTCGATGCGAAGAGAGGATCAGAAACCGCGAGCCGTTATCGTTTTACCGACGGCGCGCCGGGAGAGATTGGGATTATCGCCCCGGTCACCGAAGCCTTTTGCGGCGCGTGCTCGCGGATTCGCCTGACTGCCGACGGTCAGATCCGCACCTGTCTGTTTTCAACTGTCGAACATTCCCTGCGTGACGTAGTGCGCGATGGCGCTTCGCGCCAGGAGATTATCGACTTCATCGAAGCCGTCGTGATGAAGAAAGAACCGCGCCACTACATCAACGATCCCGAGTTCGTTGCGCCTTCCCGTTCGATGAGCTTCATCGGCGGGTGAGGGGCCTGCTTGCAATCCAATCACTCGAGAACCCCTGACATGAAATCAAAAGCTTTTCTCATCCTGTTGGTATGTCTGCTGTGCGCGATCAGCGCGCCGGCGCAGCGCCAACCGGCGATCCAGACCGTTCAATTTCAAAGCTCGCTTCTCGGAAAAACACTTCCTTACAATGTCATTCTCCCGCGGGATTACGAAACATCGCGAACCACCCGTTATCCGGTTTTGTATCTGTTGCATGGCTTGTTTGGTCATTACTCTGATTGGGCGACCAAAACCAATGTCGCTGAATATGCGGCCCAATATCGAATTATCGTGGTGATGCCGGAAGGAAATGACGGTTGGTACACAGATAGCGCGAGCGTCCCTGCCGACAAGTACGAAAGCTACATCCTGAAGGAATTGATTCCTGATGTGCAAAAACGTTATCGCACGATTGAAACCCGCTATGGGAGATCCATTGCGGGGCTTTCCATGGGTGGTTACGGAGCGCTCAAGTTTGGCTTGAAATCACCCGACAGTTTTGTTTTTGCGGCTTCGATGAGTGGCGCTCTGGCGGCAGCGACATGGACAGAAGACGATTTGAAAGCGCTAAAACCCATTCGCGATTCAGTCTTCAATGTCTTCGGGCCGGTTGAGTCACAAACAAGGAAAGCAAATGATATTTATGACATGGCGCGGCGCGCGTCCGCCGCGCGCGTCGCAGCGCTGCCCTATTTCTATCTCGACTGCGGCACGGAAGATCTACTGATTAGTTTCAATCAGCAATTCGCGGCGCTGCTGCGCGAAAAGAAGATTCCGCATGAATATCGTGAACTGCCCGGCGATCACAACTGGGCCTTCTGGGACCAGCAGGTGCCCGAGGTTCTGCGGATTGCCGCGCAAAAGATGCGCGTTCCACCAGCAATCCCGGCAACGAGATCGCTACGGCCTACGGCCCGGGGCGAAGCCGCGCAAACTCGCGGCCTGCAAACGATTGCGTTATCCTCTTTTTGTTAGCCCAATTCAGGTTTCCGAAACGCCCGGGATCAAGATTGCTCGACTTTGCCATTCAAACTGCGCGTGATGCCGGACACCTGCTGGTCGAGCGTCTCGGCCGCATTTCCAAAATACATAACAAAGGTGAAATTGAATTACTGACGGAATCCGATCTGGCCTCGGAAAAACTGATCATCGATCGCATCAGGACTTTTCACCCGCGACACTCAATACTCGCCGAAGAATCAGGTGAAACCCGGTCAGCAGATCGCGCTGAC
>WNGF01002203.1_pt1 | contig 27598 bp, 21 predicted proteins | sample 5400641 | NCBI WGS metagenome assembly WNGF01 (sample SAMN13153371, study PRJNA577476) | soil metagenome | isolation source: 80 cm soil or saprolite under grassland replicate 2 | place: USA:California | collected 2016-06-15 | reverse complement strand
GTCGAGCAGGCCGGCCCAGCCGCGCCGCAGGCCCACGACCTCGTAGCCGCGCTCGACCGCGCCGTAGACCAGGGTCTTGATGCAGGGGTTGAGGCCGGGGACGTCGCCGCCACCGGTCAGCACACCAATACGCGTCATGCGGGCTCGCCACCGATCAGCTCGGCGGGCTCCATGTCCTGCGTGTAGCTGCCGAAGCGGGCGGCGCCGTTGAGCTTGGCGCGGTGGTAGAGGGCCTGCTGCGCCTGGGAGACGTTGGCGGGCTCGCCCTTCCACGCCTTCAGGGCTGGGGCCTGCAGCGCCCGGCCGTAGGAGAAGCTGAGCTGCCACGGCTGCGCGTCGAGGCGGTTCATCGCGTCGAGGTGGGCGGTGGCCAGCTCGTCGCTCTGGCCGCCGGACAGGAACACGATGCCGGGCACCGACGCGGGCACGTGGTCGCGCAGGCAGCGGACGGTGGCCTCGGCGACCTCGCGCACGCCAGCCTGCTCGGGGCAGGTGCTGCCGGACAGGACCATGTTCGGCTTGAGCAGCATGCCGTCGAAGCGGACCCGGTGCCTGCGGAGCGCCGCGAACACGCTGCCGAGCGTCTCGGCGGTCGCCTGGTAGCAGCGCTCGATGGTGTGGTCGCCGTCCATCAGCACCTCGGGCTCGACGATCGGTACCAGCCCGGCCTCCTGCGACAGGGCGGCAAAGCGGGCCAGCGCCTCGGCGTTGGCGGCGATGCAGCCGGCGGTCGGGATGCCGTCGCCGATGGCGACGACCGCGCGCCACTTGGTGAACCTCGCGCCGAGCTCGCGGTACTCGTCGAGACGGGCGCGCAAGCCGTCCAGGCCCTCGGTGATCCTCTCGCCCTCGAAGCCGGCCAACGGCTTGGCGCCCTTGTCGACCTTGATGCCGGGGATGATGCCCTGGCCGCGCAGCACCTCGGCGAGCGGGGTCCCGTCGGCCGCGCGCTGCCGGATGGTCTCGTCGAACAGGATCACGCCACTGATGAAATCGCCGGCGCCTTCGGTGGTGAACAGCAGCTCGCGATAGGCCCGGCGGTGCTCCTCGGTGGACTCGACCTGGATGGACCTGAAGCGCTTCTCGATCGTCCCCGAGCTCTCGTCGGCGGCCAGGATGCCCTTGCCGGGCGCGACCAGTGCCCTGGCCGTCGCCGCGAGGTCCTCTGTGGTCATGGTGGCTCCCTCAAGCTCGCGCGCGGCTCGCCCGCGCGTCTCCATGCTGCCGCAGGCTCGCCGAACCTGCGGCCACTGTTCACAGGTTCCGCGAGTAGGTCCGCAGCAGGTTGCCGGCCATCTCGGGGTCGCGGTCGTCGAGGTCGCTGCCGAGCCGCTCGCGGACCTGTACGACGCCGTCCACCCTGCGGACCAGGTCGACGAAGATAGGGATCAGGCTGCGCCGCTCGACCCGCCCCTCGAGGGTGACGATGCCGTCCTCCACCCGGACGCGGAACCTCCCCGGGTCCATCATGCAGGCCCGGAGAACGACGTCCTCGATGATCTCGCGTCGGATCTCGTCGTCGGAACGGTTGAAGAGTTTGAGGAAATCCGACCGGGTCACGATGCCGACCAACCGGTGGTCCACGGCGTCGACCACCGGCAGCCGGTTCACCCGGTGCTCCTGCATCAGCCCTGCCGCCTCCACCACGGTGGTGGTCGGTCCGACAGTGATCGCCGGACTGGTCATCAGGTCGGCCGCCACCGGACCGCGGGCCTCGGCGTCCCCGGCGCGCGCCGGCGGCTCCGCGCCGCGCTCCTCCGGAGGGTACTGCTGCTTCAGCAGATCGGCCTCTGCCACGACCCCCACCACGCGGCCGGCCCGGTCGACCACCGGCACGCCGCTGACGTGGTGCGCGTCGAGCAGCCTGGTGATCTCCTTGAACGGGGTGGACTCCTCGACCGCCGCGACGGCCGTGGTCATGATCTCGTCGATCAGGTGGTGCATCGGGCTCACTCCTCCTCGGCCCGGCTGCTCGCGCCTGACCGCAGGCGCCGGCGGACCTGCCGTTGCTGTCATTCAAGAGGGCGGAGACGGCGTGGTCATGGGCCGAAGGTCCCGCGGTGACCGAGACGGTCGGCGGCCGGACGGCAGGTGCACGGCGGGTCTCGGGCCCCTGCGGACCGATACAAACCGGAAACAAGCCAGGCGCGGAGCCGTAACAGGCAGCTCACCCGTTCGCAACGAAGCCTTCCTACCGTGACCGCGGCCCTCACCGGCGAGCAGGCCAGCTCCAGCCCGCACCGACGAGGAGGAGGACGACGGTCGTGCTTGCACGGATGCGTGGTGCCCTGTTGCTCACCGTGGTCGTGATGGCGTTGCTCGGCCTCTGGGCGAGTGCGGCCCAGGCCCAGGAGAGCCCGCCGCCCTGTGGCGGCAAGGTCGCCTCGGGCGAGGCCGCCGGCGATCCCTGCGGCGACGTCACTGGCAGCTCAGCCGATGTCGGGATCGATCCGGCGACCCCGGTCGGCGACGCCGCCGGCAAGAACAAGATCGCCATCAACTTCACCTGGACGCTGGTCACCGGCTTCCTGGTGATGTTCATGCAGGCCGGGTTCGCCCTGGTGGAGACCGGCTTCTGCCGCAAGAAGAACGCCGCCCACGTGATGATGACCAACTTCATGATCTACGGGATCGGCATCCTCGGCTTCTGGCTCGCCGGGTACGCGCTGATGTTCGGTGGCGTCGGCCACATCGCCAACCTCGGCGGCACCAACCCGCTCACCGGCGCGTTCCACCTCGGTGGCTGGGGGCTGTTCGGCACCAAGGGGTTCGCCTTCAACGGCATCTACGACGTCGGGGTGATGGCCCACTTCCTGTTCAACCTGGTGTTCATGGACACCGCCGCGACGATCGTGACCGGGGCGATGGCCGAGCGCTGGAAATTCTCCGCGTTCGTCGTCTACGGCTTCTGGATGTCGATCGTCATCTACCCGATCTTCGGCATGTGGGCCTGGGGCGGCGGCTGGCTCGCGCAGCTCGGCTCCAAGGCGAGCCTGGGGCACGGCTACGTGGACTTCGCCGGCTCCGGGGTGGTCCATGCCATCGGCGGCTTCACCGGCCTGGCCGGGGCGATGGTGATCGGGCCGAGGCTCGGCAAGTTCAACAAGGACGGCAGCTCGAACCTGCTGGCGCCGCACAACCTGCCGATGGCGCTGCTGGGCACGTTCATCCTGGCGTTCGGCTGGTTCGGGTTCAACCCGGGCTCCACCCTGGCAGCCACCGACCTGCGCATCTCCGTGGTGGCGGTGAACACCATGCTCGCCTCGGCGGCCGGCGCCGTCGCGGCGATGTTCTGGGCCTGGAACCGGGCGCCGTTCAAGAAGCCCGACCCGGGCATGTCGGCCAACGGCATGCTCGCGGGACTGGTGGCGATCACCGCGCCCTCCGGCTTCGTCTCCCCCTCGGGCGCGCTGGTCATCGGCGCGGTGGCGGGCGTGCTGGTGATCGAGTCGATCCTGTTCGTCGAGCGACGCCGGGTCGACGACCCGGTCGGGGCGATCTCGGTCCACGGCACTTGCGGCCTCTGGGGCCTGATCGGGCTCGGCCTGTTCGCCGACGGCACCTACGGAGCCGGCTGGAACGGGGTGGACGGCACCGTCAAGGGCCTGTTCTACGGCGACGCCGGACAGCTCGTCGCCGAGCTGATCGGCTGCGCCGTGATCGTGCTGTGGGCCTTCGGCGGCGGCTGGCTGTTCTTCAAGGTGCAGGACCGGCTCCAGGGCATCCGCTCCAGGCCCGAGGACGAGCTGGTCGGCCTGGACCTGCCGGAGATGGGCGCGCCCGCCTACACCGACGTCGACGACAGCGTCCCGGCGACCGTCGGCGCCGGCGACGGGGTCACGGCCCCGGCCTGAGCTACAGAGGAGGCGAGCAAGGTGGCCGCGAAGGCGAAGGCGAAGGCAAGGACGAGGCCGGCGCAGGCGAAGCCGGCGGGCGCCGCCGGCGTGCCCGACCGCTGCGAGCTGTGCAGCGCCCGCCTGCCCGGGTCGTTCACGGCGCGGATGGGCCACTTGCGCAGCGCCCACCCGCGCTACGCCCAGGGGCTGCTGCTCCGCCTCGCGACCCCACTGGTGTTCCTGGCCGCCCTCGGGGCGCTCGCCGCGGCGAGCGCCCCGGACTGGGCCTACCTGGTGGCGCTGGGGCTGTGCGGTGGCCTGATGGTGACCGGGATGCAGGCGTCGCGCTCCGGCCGGACGAGCGCCGGGCTGCACCCGTCGGCGCCGCTCGGGCGGCTGCTGCGGGACGGAGGCTTCCGCTTCCTGCTGATCCCCGCGCTGCTCCTCCTGCTCCTGCTGCTCAGCCGGCACTGATCGTGAGGCGGCCGAGCACGCCGAGGACCAGCGCCGTGCTCGAAGCGACCCCGGACAGGGACAAGCCGAGCCGGAGCCTGCCTCCCGCGGAGCGCTCCCCGGCTCCCGAGATACGACCACGCTGGCGGTGACGGCTGTGGACGTCGTTCTGGTGCTGTGGCCGGACCACGCCTCGGACCTCGAGCGCCTGTCGGCGCTCGGGGTCCCGCGGCTGCTGCTGGTGGCGCCGGAGGCGCCGCCGCCCGAGGACGGCGACTGCCTACAGGACTGGGTCCGCCTGCCCGCCGCCGACCAGGACGTGCGGGCGCGGATCCTGGCGCTCGAGCGGCGCTCGGCGCGGCACCGCGCCCGCGTCCCCGTGACCGTCAGCGACGACGGGCAGCTCACCTATCGCGGCCACTCGGTGTGGCTGTCGCCGACCGTGCGGCGCCTCTTCCAGGCCCTCGCCGACCGTTTCGGCGGCATCGTGGCGCTCGAGGAGCTGGTCCGCCAGGTGTGGCCCGACGACCCGCCCGACCCGACCTCGGTGCGGGTCCACATCCTGCGCCTGCGGCGGCGTCTCGCCCCGCTCGGCCTGGAGATCCGCAATGTGCAGGGGAGGGGCTACGTGCTGCTGCCGCACGACTCGGAGTGGGCCGGCCACCAGGCCGACCTGTCCCGGCAGCCGGAAACACGCCCGACACAGGCACGAAACGGGGAGGCCACGCCGGAACCGTAGCCTCGCCGAGGGCACTGGCCAACGAGAAGCGGTCAGCTGGGAGGAGACTCGCCCCTTGGATGTCGGCACCGTCCTGCTGCACGTCCTGGTCGTCCTGGTCGCAGCCAAGGTGGGTGCCGAGCTGTCGGAGCGTCTCGGCCAGCCCGCCGTGCTCGGCGAGCTGGTCGTCGGCGTGCTGATCGGCCCGTCCGCCCTCGGGCTGGTCGGTGGCGACCAGGTCCTCGCGGTCCTCGGCGAGCTGGGCGTGCTGTTGCTGCTGCTCCAGGTCGGGCTCGAGACCGAGCTGACCGAGCTGCTGCGGGTGGGGCGGTCGGCGCTGTCGGTCGCGGCCGTCGGGGTGGCGCTGCCGTTCGCCTTCGGCTACCTCGGCCTGCGCCTCACCGGGCTGGCCGGGCACGGCCACCACGTCGAGCTGTTCATGGGCGCCGCGCTGACCGCCACCAGCGTCGGCGTCACCGCCAGGGTCTTCGGCGACCTGGGAGCGCTGTCGCGGGCCGAGGCCCGCACGGTGCTCGGCGCCGCGGTCGCCGACGACGTCATCGGGCTGCTGATCCTCGCGGTGATGGTGCGGCTGGTCGCCGGCGGCACGATCGACCTTCCCGGGCTGCTGCTGGTGGTCGGGGCCGCGGTCGGCTTCCTGGTCGTGGGCGTGGTCGCCGGCGTGCGGCTGGCGCCGCTGCTGTTCGCCTGGATCGAGCGCCTGGCGCGCTCGGACGGCACCCTGATCGCGCTGGCGCTCGCCTTCACGCTCGCGTTCGCGCGCCTGGCCGAGCTGGTCCGGCTCGCCCCGATCGTCGGTGCCTTCGTCGCCGGCGTGGTGCTGGCGCGCAGCCGCGCCCGCGCCTCGATCGGCGCCAGCCTGGCGCCGATCGCGCACGTGTTCGTGCCCGTGTTCTTCCTGCAGATCGGCATCGACGCCGAGCCGGCGGTGCTGCTGCGGCCGCGCGCGCTCGCCCTCGCCGGGCTGCTGCTGGTCGCGGCGGTGGTCGGCAAGGTGCTGGCCGGCCTGGTCGCCGGCAGGGGCATGGACCTGGCCCTGGTGGGCTTCGGCATGCTGCCGCGCGGCGAGGTCGGCCTGGTGTTCGCGAGCATCGGCCTGCGCCTCGGGGTGATCGACCGCGACGCCTTCAGCACCCTGCTGCTGGTGGTGCTCGCCACCACCTTCGTCACGCCGCCGCTGCTGCGCTGGCGGCTCGCCCGCCACCCGAGGGGGGCGCCGGCGCCGCTCGCCCCCTCCGGACCCCCGGGCGAGCTGGTGGTCCGCGGCGGCGTCCTCGACCTCAGCGGGGAGCCGTCGCCCGGCTCGCGGGCGCTGCTCGGGCTGCGCGCCGCCCGGCTGGCGGGCGCTGCTCGGCCGGGGCCGCGCCTGCTCGCCTGGCTCTCCGAGGGCGGCGGCGACCCGGTGGCCTGGTCGCCACCGCTGCTCGCGGAGCTGCAGGCGCTGCTGCGCTGGGGCGGCGACGGCTCCTGGGCGTTCCTGGAGGGGACCGGGCTGCTGCCCCGCTACCTGCCCGAGGTGGCGCGGGTGCGCGAGCGGCAGCCCGACCGCCGCGGCGAGCCGCCCTGGCACCAGGTGACCGCGCTGGCCCGGCTGGCCGCACCCAGCCACGACGCGGCGGCCGCCTCGGTCTGGCTGGCGCTGCAACGACCGGACAACCTGCTGCTCGCCGGCCTGGTCCGGGCGGTGGCGCGGAGCGGGCGCGGCTCGACGAGGGCCAGGGTGGCGCTGGCCAGGCGGACGGCCGCGCGGCTGGGCCTTGGAGCCCGTGACGAGCAGGCGGTCGCCGCCCTGGTCGGCGACGACGGCGACCTGGCGGAGGCGGCGGTCCACCTCGACTCCCACGACGAGGAGCAGGTGCTGAACCTGGCGGCGCGGCTGGGCAGCAGCGAGCAGGCGCGTGCCGCCTACCTGCTCGCCCTCGCCGAGCAGGGCGAGCAGGGCGAGTGGGAGGGCTGGCGTCGCGGGCTGCTCGACGAGCTGCTGCGGGTGGTGCTCGCCGCCCTGGCCGAGCCGGCCCTGACCGACCGGAAGGCGGAGAACCTGCTGCGGCGGCGCCGCGCCGAGGCCGAGCGGGCCGCCAACGGCCAGCCGCCCCCCGACGCGCGCGCCTGGCTGGCCAGCGCCCCCCGCCGCTACCTGCTGGCCCAGCCGCCGGAGGTCATCGCGAGCCACCTCGCCATGGCCGACCCGCCGCCGGACAGGCACGAGCTGCGCGTGGCGCTGGTGGGGGAGGGCGCCGGCGCCTGGCGGGTGGACGTGGTGGCGCGCGACCAGCCCGGCCTGCTCGCGCGGCTCGCCGCGGCGCTGGCCGCCAGCGGCATGGACATCGCAAGGGCGCACGCGTCGACCTGGCCCGACGGGCTGGTGGTCGACGTCTTCCACGTGACCGGGACGGCCCCGCCCGAGCAGGTCGAGGACGCCCTGCGCCGCTCGGTCGCCGGCGAGCTCCACCCCGGCGAGCGGCTCGCCGGGACGCGCCGCGGCGCGGCGGCCGGTCCGGTGCTGGTGCGGGTCGACGCCGACGCCTCGCCCTGGCACAGCGTCGTGCAGGTGCGCGCGCCCGACCGTCCCGGCCTGCTGTACGAGCTGCTGCTGGAGCTGGCCAGGCAGCGGATCGACGTCCGCCTGGCTCGGGTCGGCGGCGACGGCGGGCAGGCCGACGACCTGTTCCACGTCACCGACGCCGCCGGCAACCTGCTCGACCGGGCCGCCGCCGACCGGCTCGGCTCGGCCCTCGCCAGCCAGCTGCTCGGGACCTGACCGGCAGCCAGATCCTTCGCACCGGGGCGCCGGTCGGTTCGGCCACGCAGCGGCGGGGCGGCCGGCCTGCGGGGCGGTGGCAGGGGCCGAGCGTATACTGACCCGCGCCTGCCCGTCTTGCGAGCTTCTCCCGCCGCGCCCGTTGGGCCGGTCTCCACACACTCGCCAGCGCGACCCGACCCACCCGCCACCGGAGGCATTCGTGCGTAGCACCGTCGAGCCCGTCGAGCCCACCAAGCTGCGGATCAACATCGTCGTGGAGCCCGACGAGCTCGCCTCCGCGATCGACCGGACCGCGCGGCGGCTGGCCAACGAGGTGCGGGTCCCCGGGTTCCGCAAGGGCAAGGTGCCGCGCCGCGTGATCGAGGCGCGCATCGGCCGCGACGCCCTGGTCGCCGAGGCGATCGAGCACGAGGCGGTGCCCGAGTTCTACGCCCGCGCGATCGAGGAGCACGGCGTCCGCCCGCTGACCCGCGGCAAGGTCGACCCGCCGAGCTGGGAGGAGGGCTCCCCGCTCGAGTTCTCGGCCACGGTCGAGGTCAAGCCGGAGCTCGACCTGCCCAGCTACCGGGGCGTCGCGGTGGAGCGCCCGGCGATCGAGGTCAGCGACGAGATGGTCGACAGCCAGCTCGAGCGCCTGCGCGAGCGCGTCGCGCAGCTCGAGGTGATCGGCCGGCCGCTGGCCTCCGGCGACTACGCCCAGATCGACCTGCGCGCCACCAGGCACACCGTCGAGGTGCCCGAGCTGTCGCGCAGCGACTTCCTCTACGAGCTGGGCTCGGGCAGCCTGGTCGAGGAGCTCGACAAGGAGCTCGAGGGCACCCGCAGGGGCGACATCCTGCGCTTCACCGTCACCCTGCCCGAGGCCGCCGGCGAGGAGCTGGCCGGCCAGAGCATCACCTTCCAGGTCCTGGTCAAGGAGACCAAGACCAAGGTGCTGCCCAAGCTCGACGACGACTTCGCCCAGGAGGCCAGCGAGTTCGACACCCTCGAGGAGCTCAAGGGCGACCTGCGCGAGCGCCTGGAGGGGGCCGCCGCCGAGCAGGTCGCCACCGAGCTGGAGACGCGCGTGCTCGAGGCCTACCTCGAGCGGGTCGAGGTGCCCCTGCCCGAGTCGCTGGTCCGCGACGAGCTGGAGTTCCGCGCCAGCCGCTTCGCCCAGCAGCTCGCCCTCGTGCAGACCACCCTCGACCAGTACCTCGAGGCGACCGAGACGACCAGGGAGCAGGTCGAGGCCGACCTGCGCGCCCAGTCCGAGCGGGCCGTCAAGGCCCAGCTCGTGCTCGAGGCGGTGGCCGCCGCCGAGGGCATGGAGGCCAGCGCCGACGAGGTCCAGGCCGAGATCGACCGCCAGGCCCAGCGGGTCGGGCGCGACCCCGCGGAGGTCGCCAAGGCACTCGGCGGGAGGGAGAGCGCCGTCATCCGCGGTGATATCCTGCGTAGCAAGGCGCTCGCGTTCCTGGTCGACCATGCGGAGGTGGGCAACCCAGCGGAGGCGGCGGCTGCGTCCGGACAATCGACCGAGGCGGGGGAGACCGGGTCGGTGACCACCACCGAAGCGTCCAAAGACGCTCGAGAGTCCTAGGCTCCAGGTGCAAGCTCAAGGAGTTGCGACGATGCAGCCAGTCTCCGACTACCTCATCCCGGTCGTGGTCGAGCAGACCAGCCGTGGGGAACGCTCGTTCGACATCTACTCGCGGCTGCTCAAGGAGCGCATCGTCTTCCTCGGCACCCCCCTGGACGACACCGTCGCGAACCTGGTCATGGCCCAGCTCCTCCACCTGGAGAGCGAGGACCCGGAGCGGGACATCAACCTCTACATCAACTCGCCGGGCGGCTCGGTCACCTCGCTGCTGGCGGTCTACGACACCATGCAGTACATCAAGCCGGACATGGTCACCATCTGCATGGGCCAGGCCGCCTCGGCGGCCGCCGTGCTGCTGGCCGCCGGCGCCAAGGGCAAGCGCTTCGGCCTGCCGCACTCCCGCGTCCTGATCCACCAGCCCTCCGGCGGCGCCGAGGGCCAGAGCGTCGACATCGAGATCCAGGCCAGGGAGATCCTGCGCATGCGGCGCATGCTCGACGAGATCCTGGCGGCGCACACCGGGCAGTCGGTCGACAAGGTCTCGCGCGACACCGACCGGGACTTCATCATGACGGCGGACGAAGCAAAGGCGTACGGGCTCATCGACGACATCATCGAGAGCCGGCGAACGGCCGACGAACTGGTCGCCGCGGCCGCCAACGGGGGTCGCTGACGGTCCGGGGGTAGCGCTGGCGGTCGGTCACGGCTCGCGCGTACCCTCCAGCGAGCACAAGCGGGACACCGCACGGGGAGACTTGAGCAGATGGCCAAGTTCGGAGACGGTGGCGACCTGTTGAAGTGCTCCTTCTGCGGCAAGTCCCAGAAACAGGTCAAGAAGCTGATCGCCGGCCCGGGCGTGTACATCTGCGACGAGTGCATCGATCTCTGCAACGAGATCATCGAGGAGGAGCTCTCCGAGACCAGCGAGCTGAAGTTCGACGAGCTGCCGAAGCCGCGGGAGATCTACGAGTTCCTCAACGACTACGTGATCGGCCAGGAGGAGGCCAAGAAGGTCCTCTCCGTGGCGGTCTACAACCACTACAAGCGCATCCAGGTCGGCGCCAGCGCGGCCAGCGACGTCGAGCTGCAGAAGTCGAACATCATCCTGCTCGGCCCGACCGGCTGCGGGAAGACGCTGCTGGCGCAGACGCTCGCCAAGATGCTCAACGTCCCGTTCGCGATCGCGGACGCCACCGCCCTGACCGAGGCCGGCTACGTCGGCGAGGACGTCGAGAACATCCTGCTGAAGCTGATCCAGGCGGCCGACTACGACGTCAAGAAGGCCGAGACCGGCATCATCTACATCGACGAGATCGACAAGATCGCCCGCAAGTCCGAGAACCCCTCGATCACCAGGGACGTCTCCGGTGAGGGCGTGCAGCAGGCCCTGCTCAAGATCCTGGAGGGCACCACCGCCAGCGTGCCGCCGCAGGGCGGGCGCAAGCACCCCCACCAGGAGTTCATCCAGATCGACACCACCAACGTGCTGTTTCTCTGCGGCGGGGCGTTCGCCGGGCTGGAGAAGATCATCGAGGCGCGCATCGGCCGCAAGGGCGTCGGCTTCGGCGCCGACCTGCGCCGCATCGGCGACAAGGACATCGGCGAGATCCTCGCCAGGGTGCTGCCCGAGGACCTGCTCAAGTACGGGCTGATCCCGGAGTTCATCGGCCGCCTGCCGGTGATCTCCTCGGTGCACTCCCTGGACAAGGAGGCCCTGGTCCGCATCCTGGTCGAGCCGAAGAACGCGCTGGTCAAGCAGTACCGCAAGTTCTTCGAGTTCGACGGCGTCGAGCTGGAGTTCTCCGACGACGCCCTGCAGGCCGTCGCCGACCAGGCGATCCTGCGCGGCACGGGCGCGCGCGGCCTGCGCGCCATCCTCGAGGAGGTCCTCCTCGACGTGCAGTACGACCTGCCGTCACGTACCGACGTGCGGCGCTGCGTGATCACCGCCGACGTGGTGCTGCGGGGCGTCAACCCCACCCTGGTCCCGCGCGACCGGGAGGCCGGCGCCAGCGAGCGCACCCGGCGGGAGCGCTCCGCCTGACGGTAGATGGCTGAGCGGAGCTCGCTGCGCGCCACGGCGAGGCAGCTCGCCGAGGGGTTGCTACGCGTCGCCGAGCTGACCGTGATCGCCGCCGCCGGCTGCCTGCTCGGGGCCGTGCTGCTCGCCTGGCTGATCGGGCGCGACTACGGGCCCAGCGCCGTGCTGGTCTGCGGCTTCGTTGGTGTCGGCATGATGTTCGGCGGCAGCTGGCAGAACATGCCGATGGGCCCGCTGGCGTCACGCCGCCGCCGGCGCGCGGCCGACGAGCGCCGCCGCGAGGAGGCACGCGACCCGGCCATGCGCGCCCGCCGCGAGGTCGAGGAGCGCCAGCCCGCCACGGTGCTCTCCCAGGGCGGCATCCTGAGCCTCGCCGGCCTGCTGCTGGTGCTGGTCGGCTTCCTCGCCGACGTCCTGTTCGACCGTGGCGGCTAGCATCTCCGCTGGCCGGACGGCCGATACCGGCTTGAGCGGATCGGGCGGGACCCGTACGCTGGACGCGACAGGCACGGTGGGCCCGTGCGGCCCGCCCCTGCCGGTCTCGGACACCGATCGGATGCCCCGCAGGCAGGGCGACCGCGGGCTCGGCAGCGACTCGCGGCTGTGGTGCTAGCTTCAAGGGAGCGACATGAGCAGGTTCGCGGCCACGCTGGCGGCGCAGACCGCCTCAGCCCTGCGAGTACCTGCCTAGGCCCGTTCGCCGGGCCTCGGGCGCTCCACCGCGCCCGCCCCCGAGCCCAGTCCGCACCGGCTCCACGCAGCACGCCGCCACGCCGAGGTCGCGCCAGCACCAGGCGCGCGGGGCGTCCCATCCGCCGGAGGGCCAGGGACCTTCGTCCCACGGGGCCGCACCGGTGGTCCGCCGGGTCTCGGCCACCCTCACCAGGCGACGACGCTACAGGAGCGACCCGTGACCGACGCAGCAGGGCAGAGCGAGCTGCCCAAGACCTACGACCCGAAGGCGGTGGAGGAGCCGACCTACCAGCGCTGGCTGGACGCCGGCCTGTTCCACGCCGACGCCGCCTCCGGCCGCCCCCGCTGGAGCATGGCCCTGCCGCCGCCGAACGTCACCGGGTCGCTGCACATCGGCCACGCCCTCGACCACACCTACCAGGACTACCTGGCCCGCTTCCAGCGCATGCGGGGCTACGAGGTGCTGTGGCTGCCCGGCATGGACCACGCCGGCATCGCCACCCAGAACGTGGTCGAGCGGGAGCTGGCGAAGGAGGGCCTGACCCGCTTCGACCTCGGCCGCGAGGCGTTCGTGGAGCGGGTGTGGGCGTGGAAGGCCGAGTCGGGCGGGCGCATCCTCGGCCAGATGCGCCGCCTGGGCGACTCGGTGGACTGGTCGCGTGAGCGCTTCACCATGGACGAGGGGCTCTCGCGGGCGGTGCGCGAGGTGTTCGTCAGCCTCTACGAGCAGGGACTGGTGTACCGGGGCCAGCGCATCATCAACTGGTGCCCGCGCTGCCTCACGGCGCTGTCCGACATCGAGGTGGAGCACGAGGAGGTGCCGGGCGAGCTCGCCAGGCTGCGCTACCCGCTGGCCGACGGCTCCGGCTCGATCGAGGTGGCCACCTCGCGCGCCGAGACCATGCTGGGCGACACGGCCGTGGCCGTGCACCCCGACGACCAGCGCTACCAGCACCTGATCGGCCGCACCGTGCGGCTGCCGCTGGTGGACCGCGAGATCCCGATCGTGGCCGACGAGGCGGTGGAGCGCGAGTTCGGCACCGGCGCGGTCAAGGTGACACCCGCCCACGACCCCAACGACCACGAGATCGGCCAGCGCCACGGCCTGCCCGAGGTGAACATCTTCACCGAGGAGGCGATCGTCAACGCCAACGGCGGGCGCTTCGCCGGCCTGGACCGCTACGCCGCCCGCCGCGCGGTCAAGGACGCGCTCGCGGAGCTGGGCCTCCTGGAGCGGGTGGAGCAGGCGCCCCACGCGGTGGGGCACTGCTACCGCTGCCGCACGGAGGTGGAGCCGCGCCTGTCGGAGCAGTGGTTCGTGCGCACCCGGCCGCTCGCCGACCAGGCCGTGGCCGTGGTGCGCGGCGGCCGCACCCGCTTCGAGCCGGAGCGCTACGCCAAGACCTTCTTCGCCTGGATGGACGGGATCCGCGACTGGTGCGTGTCGCGGCAGCTCTGGTGGGGGCACCGCATCCCCGCCTGGTACTGCCCGGACGGGCACGTGACCGTCGACCGCGAGGACCCGCCCAAGTGCGGCGAGTGCGGCGCCACCGAGCTGCGCCAGGACGAGGACGTGCTCGACACCTGGTTCTCCAGCGGCCTGTGGCCGTTCTCGACCCTCGGCTGGCCGGATCGCACCGACGACCTGGCCGACTTCTACCCGACCACGGTGCTGGTGACCGGCTACGACATCATCTTCTTCTGGGTGGCCCGGATGCTGATGTTCGGCTGCCACTTCCAGCCGCCGACGCCGTTCGACGTGGTCGCGATCCACGGCATGGTGCGCGACCGCGAGGGCAAGAAGATGTCCAAGTCGTTCGGGAACGTGATCGACCCGCTCGAGCTGATGGACCGCTACGGCACCGACGCCCTGCGCTTCGCGCTGATCCGCGGCGCCAACCCCGGCGCCGACGTGCCGCTGGCCGAGGAGTGGGTGGAGGGCGCCCGCAACTTCGCCAACAAGCTCTGGAACCTGGGCCGCTTCGTGCTGGCGGCCCGAGCGGAGGCCGATCTGGGGGGGTCCGGGGGGCTCAAGGAGCGAAGCGGTAGCCCCCCGGTGAACAGCCTCCCGGCGGGGCAGGCACCGCCGGAGCCTTCGGGGCTGGCCGACCGCTGGCTGCTCTCCCGCCTGGAGCACACCAGGGCGGCCGCCACGGCCGCCTACGAGGGCTACGACCCGGCAGAGGCGGCCCGCCTGCTGTTCGCCTTCAGCTGGAACGAGCTGGCGGACTGGGCGGTGGAGCTGGCCAAGCCGCGGCTGGCCGCCGGCGGCGAGGGCGCCCGCCAGGTGGCCGCCATCCTCACCTACACCATCGACGTGGTCATCCGCCTGCTCCACCCGGTGATGCCGTTCCTGACCGAGGAGCTGGCCCGCGCTTTCGGCACCGACACTATCGTGCGGGGCCCCTGGCCGGCCGAGCGGCGCGGCGACCGCGACGAGGCCGCCGAGGCCGGGATGGCGGCGTTGCAGGAGGCGATCACCGCCGTGCGCCGCTTCCGCGCCGAGCACCAGGTGCCGCCGAGCCGGCGGCCGCGGCTCACCCTGACGCCGGCGGACACCGAGCAGGGCGAGCTGTTCCGGGCCGAGGCGGACAGCATGCGCCGGCTCGCCAGGCTGGCTACCGTGGCGGTCGGGCCGGCACCGTCCGGCGCCGGCCCGACCGCCAAGCTGCTGGCCGCGGGGGCCGAGCTGTTCCTGCCCCTGGAGGGCCTGCTCGACCTCGACGAGGAGCGCGCGCGGCTGCGGCGCGAGCTGGAGACGCTCGAGAGCGAGCGCACCCGGGCCGTCGGTAAGCTGGCCAACCCCGCGTTCGTGGAGCGCGCCCCGGCCGCGGTGGTGGACAAGGCCCGCGCCCGGCTGGCCGAGGTCGACGAGGCCAGGGCCAAGGTGGAGGCCCAGCTCGCCGAGCTGGGCTGAGCCAACCGGGGCCGGAGGCCACCTGCCTGCTGCTCTGGCGGGGCAACGACGATCGATCGAGGAGCACCAGGTCATGGACTATCGCGAGGCCGTCGAGACGCTCTACGCCCGCATGCCGGGCAAGCTCGGGCCGAGCCTGGAGCGCGTCGCGCACCTCGCCGAGCTGCTGGACCACCCGGAGCGGACCGCGCCGGCGGTCCACCTCACCGGCACCAACGGCAAGACCACCAGCGCCCGCATGGTCACCTCCCTGCTGGCCGCGTTCGGCCTGGGGGCCGGCCTCTACACCAGCCCGCACCTGCAGGACGTGCGCGAGCGCATGGCGCTGGCCAACCGGGTGATCGGCCGCGAGGAGCTGGCCGAGACCTGGACCTACCTGCAGCCCTACCTGGCCGAGGTGGACCGCGCCCACGACCAGCCGGTGACCTTCTTCGAGGCGCTGACCATGCTCGCCTTCACCTGGTTCGCCGAGCTGCCGGTCGACGCCCAGGTGATCGAGGTCGGCATGGGCGGCCGCTGGGACGCCACCAACCTGGTCCACGGCGACGTGGCGGTCATCACCCGGGTCGGCGTCGACCACCCGGAGCTCGGCACCACCCCGGCGGAGGTCGCCGTCGAGAAGGCCGGCATCATCAAGCCAGGCGCGGTGGTGGTCAGCCAGGCACAGGACGACGACGTGCTCGCCGTGCTCGACGAGCGCGCCGCCGCGGTCGGCGCGCGGCTGCTGCTGGAGGAGCGCGACTTCGCCTGCGAACGGCGCCGCACCGCCGTCGGCGGCCAGATCCTCGACCTGCGCACGCCGTCCGGCCTGGTGGACGAGGTCTTCCTGCCGCTGCACGGCCGCCACCAGGCCCACAACGCCGCGGTCGCGCTCAGCGCCACCGAGGCGTTCCTCGGCGACCGGGCGCTCGACCACGGCACCATCCGCGCCGGCTTCGCCGCGGTCACCTCGCCGGGCCGCCTCGAGGTGGTGTCGCGGCAGCCGCTGGTGCTGCTCGACGGCGCCCACAACCCCGACGGCGCCCGCGCACTGGCCGCCGCCCTGCTCGAGGAGTTCGTGGTCGACCGGCGCACCCTGGTGGTCGCCTGCCACGCCGACAAGGACGTGCGCGGCATCCTCGCCGAGCTCGCCCCGGCGACCGGCCGCCTGGTGGTCACCGCCCACAGCAGCCCACGCTCGGCGACCGTCGAGCGCATGCGCAAGGAGGCCGAGGCGCTCGGACTCGCCGCCGAGACCGCCCCCGACGTCGCCAGCGCGGTGCGCCAGGCGATCGACGCCGCCGGCGAGTCCGAGGCGGTGGTGGTGACCGGCAGCCTCTACACCGCCGGCGAGGCCCGCGGCCTGCTGCTCGGCGCCGGTCCCGCCTGACGGTCCCGCCGCCTGGGCCGGTATCATCGCCGCGCCGTGGCCGCGGCCAGGCCGGCCAGCCCTCGCCGCCGCCCAGAAGCTGCCGACACGCTCCCGGAGGCCCCCATGCCAGCCCGACAACGCACCCTGGTGCTCTGCAAGCCCGACGCCGTCAGGCGCGGCCTGGTGGGGGAGGTGGTCGGCCGCCTCGAGCGCAAGGGCCTGCGGCTGGTCGCCATGGACCTGCGCGTGCTCGACACCGCCACCGCCAGGAAGCACTACGCCGAGCACGAGAGCAAGCCGTTCTTCGACGATCTGGTCTCGTTCATCACCGGCGGCGCGCTGGTGGCCATCTGCGCCGAGGGCCCCGACGCGGTGACCGCGGTGCGCACCCTGATGGGCCCGACCAACCCGGTGACCGCGCCGCCCGGCTCGATCCGCGGCGACTACGCGTGTGAGATCACCTACAACCTGGTCCACGGCTCGGACTCGGAGGCGTCGGCAGCGCGCGAGCTGGCCCTGTTCTTCCCCGACCTCGGCGCCTGACTCCCGCTGGATAACAGGGACACAACGACCACAGCGGCCAGCCCGCGCGCTTCGGGGGGCTGGTGTAGCATGCCCGAGTTCCCTCCGGTCGGTGCTGGACGGCTGAAGCTCGCCAGCCCGACCTTCGTCCGGTCGTCCACGTCTTCGCCGTGCCTACGACGTGAACGCTGCCACCGTCCAACTCCCTGAACGTCCGAAGGAGCTGGTCTCGTTGCAGAACGCCTTCCGCTTCCTCGGCCGCGACATGGCGGTCGACCTGGGAACGGCCAACACGCTGGTCTACGTGCGGGGCCGCGGGATCGTGCTGAACGAGCCGTCGGTGGTGGCGATCAACACCAAGAGCAACGCGATCCTGGCGGTGGGCGCCGAGGCCAAGGCGATGATCGGCCGCACCCCGGCGCACATCGTCGCCATCCGGCCCCTGAAGGACGGCGTCATCGCCGATTTCGACACCACCGAGAAGATGCTCCGCTACTTCGTGCAGAAGGTGCACCGGCGCCAGTTCATGGCCAAGCCGCGGGTGGTGGTGTGCGTGCCTTCCGGCATCACCGGGGTCGAGCGGCGGGCGGTGTTCGAGTCCACCATGCGGGCCGGGGCGCGCGGCGCGTTCATCATCGAGGAGCCGATGGCGGCCGCCATCGGCGTGGGCCTGCCCGTGCACGAGCCTGCTGGCAACATGGTGGTGGACATCGGCGGAGGCACCACCGAGGTCGCCGTGGTGGCCCTCGGCGGCATCGTCACCAGCCAGTCCATCCGCATCGGCGGCGACGAGCTGGACGAGGCGGTGATCAGCTACGTCAAGAAGGAGTACTCGTTGATGCTGGGGGAGCGCAGCGCCGAGGAGATCAAGATCGCGATCGGCTCGGCCTTCCCCCTGCCCGAGGAGCCCAAGACCGAGATCCGCGGCCGCGACCTGGTCAGCGGCCTGCCCAAGACGATCAGCGTCGGCGCCCAGGAGATCCGCAAGGCGATCGAGGAGCCGGTCAACGCGATCGTCGACGCGGTCAAGAACACCCTCGACCAGACCCCGCCCGAGCTGGCCGCCGACGTGATGGACAAGGGCATCGTGCTGACCGGCGGCGGCGCCCTGCTGCGCGGGCTCGACGAGCGCCTCAAGCACGAGACCAGCATGCCCATCCACCTGGCGGACGAGCCGCTGCACTCGGTCGCCATCGGGGCGGGCCGCTGCGTCGAGGAGTTCGAGTCGCTCAAGCGCGTCCTGATCGCATCGGAGTCGCGGTAGCCATGCCCCCCAGGCCGCGGCTGCTCCAACGCCCAACCCGTACCCGCCCGGCTGGCCCGCCGGGCTGGCTCGCCGCAGCGAGCCAGCTTCGAGCCAGCAGCGCCCTGGTGGGCGCCCGGGCGGCCCTGCAGTCGGAGGCCTGGGGGCGTCCGCCTCCCTGGTGACCCGTGTATCAGCGATCCTACAGCGCCCGCAACATCCTGGTCGTGCTCCTGCTCGCGGCGGTGGTGGTGATCACGGTCGACTTCCGCGAGTCGCCCGGCGGTCCCATCGAGCGGCTGCAGGGCGCGGTCGGGTCCGTGTTCGGACCGGTGCAGCGCGCCCTCGCCGCGGTGGTGCGGCCGGTCGGCAACCTCGCCGGGGCGATCACCAACCTCGGCGACCTGCGCGGCGAGAACCGGCGCCTGAGCGCCGAGGTGCAGCGCCTGCGTGCCGCCGAGCGTGCCAACCAGCAGCTGGCCGGCGAGAACCGGGAGCTCAGGGGCACCTTGCGGATGGCGGCGCGGTGCGGCTGCAAGACCGTCGGCGCGACCGTGGTGGCCAGCTCCGGCTCCAGCTTCCAGTGGTCGGTCACCATCGACGCCGGCTCGCGCCAGGGCATCGGCCGCGACATGGCGGTGATCAACGCCGACGGCCTGGTCGGCAGGGTGATCTCCGCCAGCCGCGACTACGCCACCGTGCTGCTGGCGATCGACCCGTCGAGCGGCGTGGCGGCGCGGCTGTCGAGCGGCGAGGTGGCCGGTCTGGTCCACGGGCGCGGCAGCGAGGGCCTCGACTTCGAGCCACTCCACGCCGGCGCCTCGGTGAGCGTCGGCGACCTGGTGGTGACCCAGGGCTACGCCGGCGGCGTCTTCCCCCACGGCCTGCCGATCGGCCTGGTCGAGGAGGTCGGACCGCCGCGCGCCGGGCTGGTCCGCACGGTCACGGTGCGTCCCTTCGCCGACGCCGGCGCGCTCGACACGGTCGCGGTGGTGGTCTCCAAGCCGGAGCCGCCGCCGGGCGAGGGCGGCGCCGGCGTCCACACCGAGCTGAAGGGGCGCTGAGCATGCGGCGGGTGCTGGTGCTCGGTGGCGTGATGGTGGCCGCGCTGCTGCTCGAGTCGACCGTGCTCGCCCCCTTCCGGCTCGCCGGCGTGCGGCCGGACCTGCTGGTGATCGCGGTGGTGGCGGTCGCCATGGCGGCCGGGCCGACCTCGGCGGCGTGCTTCGGCTTCTGCGCCGGGCTGCTGGCCGACCTGCTGTTCGCCCAGCCGGTGGGGGTCTCGGCGCTGGTCTACACCGGCGTCGGCTTCGCCGTCGGCCTGCTCCGCGTCTACCTGGTCAGCTCGGCGACCTGGGTGCACCTGGCGCTGGCCGGCGCGGCCAGCCTGGCCTCGGCGTGGTGCGCCGGCGTGGTCATGCGCGTGCTCGACCTGTCGTCGTGGGGCTTCGTCGGCCGCACCGGCCTGCTGGTGGCGCTGTACAACCTGCTGCTCGCACCGGTCGTCTACCCGCTGGTCCGCCGCCTGGCCGCCGAGCCCACCCCGGAGCAGGTCTACCGCTGGGAGGGCCGCTAGCGTGCAGCGCATCGACCAGTCCAGGCGCCTGCGCCTGTCGCTCTTCTCGATCCTGGTCTTCGGGCTGTTCCTCGCCCTCTTCTCGCGGCTGTGGTACCTGCAGGTCCTTGCCGGGGACCGCTACGGCGACCTGGCCGAGGGCAACCGGCTGCGACGGGTGGTGATCGACGCGCCGCGCGGGCGCATCCTGGACCGCAACGGCAAGCCCCTGGTCCGCGACCGGGCCGCCTGGGCGGTCACGGTCAAGCCGTCCGAGCTGGGCGAGCAGCGCAAGGCCGTGCTCGGCCGGCTGGCCAAGCTGCTCGGCGTCAAGGAGGCGACGCTGGAGGAGCGCCTGCGCGACTACACCGGCTCGCCCCTGCGCGGCGTCCCGGTCGCCGAGGACGTGCCCCGCTCGGTCCTGTTCGACCTGACCGAGCACGCCGAGGACTTCCCCGGGGTCGCCCCGGAGGTGCTCGCCCTGCGCGAGTACCCGGCCGGGACGCTCGCCGCGCACGTGCTCGGCTACGTCGGCGAGGTCTCGAGCGCCGACCTGACCTCCGGCCGCTTCCGCGGCCGCAAGGAGGGCGACCAGGTCGGCAAGGCGGGGGTGGAGCTGACCTACGACCGGCTCCTGCGCGGCCGGCCCGGCGTCCGCGACCTGGAGGTCAACGCCAAGGGCGACGTGGTGCGCACCCTGCACGCCTCCGAGCCGGTGCCAGGCAACGACCTGCGCCTGACCATCGACCTCGACGTGCAGCGCACCGTCGAGCAGGCGCTGCAGGCGGGCATGGAGGCGGCCCGCAAGCTGCCGGACTCCTCCCGCGGCGGCACCTACCCGGCCAGGGCCGCCGCCGCGGTGGTCCTCGATCCCACCGACGGCTCGCTGGTCGCGCTCGCCAGCCTGCCAGAGTACGACCCGCGCAAGTTCGTCGGCGGCATCTCCCGCAAGGACTTCGCGGCCTACGCGGGCAACCCCGACAAGCCCCTGATCGGCCGGGCGGTGCAGTCGGTCTACCCGCCCGGGTCGACCTGGAAGCCGATCACCGCGGCGGCGGCGCTGCGCACCGGCGTGGTCACCCCGACGTCGCGCTACACCTGCCCCGGCTCCTACCGCCTCGGCAACTACGTCAAGCGGGATTGGAAGGCCAGCGGCCACGGCTCGGTGGCCCTGGTCGACAGCCTGCGCGAGTCCTGCGACGTGTACTTCTACAACATCGGCGCCGCCTTCGGCGCCGCCGAGAAGCAGCAGGAGAGCAGCGGCGGGAAGATCGACGAGCAGATGCAGGCGACCGCCCGGACCTTCGGCTTCGGCCGCGCGCCCTCGCTGGACCTGCCGTTCGCCGCCGGCGGCACGGTGCCCGACCGGGCCTGGCGCCGCTCGTTCTGGGAGGACAACAAGAAGGAGTACTGCGCCGGGGACAGCGCCCTGTACAAGGAGCTGTGCCGCTACGGCTGGCGCTGGCAGGGCGGCGACGACCTCAACATCGCCATCGGCCAGGGCGACCTGCAGGTCTCGCCGCTGCAGGTGGCCAGCGCCTACGGCGCGATCGCCAACGGCGGCACGGTGTACGCGCCCCACGTCGGCAAGGAGGTCACCGCCTCGGTGGGGGGGAAGCGCCTGCGCACCGTCCAGCCGAAGGTCTCCTCGGTGGTACGCCTTCCCCCCGGCGACCTGGGCGCGATCGGCGTGGGGCTGCGCTCGGTGCCGGCCGCGGGCACGGCGGCCTCCGCCTTCGCCGGCTTCCCCCTCGACCGCTTCCCGGTGGCCGGCAAGACCGGCACGGCCGACCTGCCGCCGCGGGCACCATTCGCCTGGTTTGCCTCCTATGCACCAGTTGCGGATCCGAAGTACGTTGTGGTGGTGATGGTCGAGGAGGGCGGGCACGGCGGCGAGTCCGCGGCGCCGGTCGCCAGGGTGATCTACGAGAAGCTGTTCGGTCTGCCGACAACAGGTCCAAAGGCCGGCAACGACCGCAGCGGCTGAGGTGCCATGCAGGAGTCGTGGGGGACGTACAGCGACCGGGTGTCGCGGCTCGGCTGGGAGGGCGCCAGCGAGCGCCACATGGCGTGGCGAGCGCCGTGGCGCCACCTGGACCCGGTGGTGGTCCTGGCAGCGCTCGGCCTTGCCCTGCTCGGGCTCGCCGCGATCTACTCGTCCACCTTCGCCAGCTTGCGCGAGCAGGGGCTCGCCGAGGCCACCTTCGCCAGGCGCCAGCTCCTCAGCCTCGGCGGCGGGCTGGCGGGGATGGTGCTGGTCGCGCTCGTCGACTACCGCCGCTACCAGGCGTACGCGGTGGTGGTGTTCGGCGTGGTGGTGCTGCTGCTCGCCGCGGTGCTGACGCCGCTCGGCACCGCCACCCACGGCGCCCAGTCCTGGTTCGGCCTCGGCCCGCTGCGCCTGCAGCCCTCCGAGTACGCCAAGGTCGGCATGATCGTGGTGCTGGCGGCGACGCTCGACAGCCGCGGCGAGCGGCCCGGCCTGCGCCGGCTCGGCCTCGCGCTCGGCGCGATGGCCCTGGTCAGCGTGGAGATCCTGCTGCAACCCGACTTCGGGACCCTGATGGTGTTCGTGGCGGTGGTCTTCGGCATGCTGCTGGTCGGCGGGGTGCAGCTCCGCTGGCTGCTGGTGCTCGCCCTGATCGGCGGCATCGGCGTGGTCGGCATGTTCAAGCTGGACGTGCTCAAGGAGTACCAGAAGCAGCGCCTGACCGCGTTCGTCAACCCGTCGGCCGACCACGGCGGCCGCGGCTACACCTACAACGCCAGGCAGGCGCTGATCGCCATCGGCTCGGGCGGGGTCACCGGCAAGGGCTACCTGAAGGGCACCCAGACCAACCTGCAGTACGTCCCCGAGCAGCGCACCGACTTCATCTTCACGGTGGTGGGCGAGGAGCTCGGCTTCGCCGGGGCGGTGGCGCTGCTGCTCGCCTTCGCGGCGCTGTTGTGGCGTGGCGTGCGCATCGCCCTGATCGCCAGGGACCCGTTCGGGTCGCTGCTCGCCGCCGGGGTGGTGGCGATGCTGGCCTTCCAGGCGTTCGTCAACGTCGGCATGACCATCGGCATCATGCCGATCACCGGCATCCCGCTGCCGTTCGTCTCCTACGGCGGCTCGTCGCTGATCGCCAGCTTCCTGGGCATCGGCCTGCTGCTGAACGTCCATATGCGGCGCTACCTGCAGTAATCGCCCCGACGGCCGGTCGGGCGCCGCAGGGCGCTCGGCCCGAGACCTTTGCCGCGCTGGGTGCGTTCTGGCAGACTCATGGCGTCTTTACGTCACGCCACCCTGCGATGCGGCCCGAGGCCGTGGTCGCCCGCTCGCCCGGCTCCTGGGCACCCCGGTCCTTATTCGTCGGACCGGTCCTACGATCCGGGGACGTGCCCGAGGGCGAGCCGGGCGGACACGACCATCGTGGCCACCACCCGCAGGCGACGGGCCGGTCACTTCGACGGACGAGCCGACACGTCCTTGGAGCCACCGGACGGTGTGGCGGCGCCGCCCAGTCGGGCGGGCGACCGGCCATCGGCGGTCACGCCCTCTCACTCGGCCGGGGGAGCAGTCGAGCCCCCGAGTGCGCACCGGCTTTCGGCCGCCCCCGTCGGTGGCCGCCCGAGCTTGGTGAGGAGCACCATGGCTTCCCACGACCAGTCCCGGTCGGAGCCCGTCCGGGACGATTCCCGCACACCCTCGTTGCCCGACGCCACGGCGGCACCCGCCGACGACGCGCCGGCACCGGCGGCACCAGGCGACTCCGAGCGCGTCGTCTCCCCGTCCCGCCCACGCGGCGCCGCCTCCTTCCCCGGCGGCGCGCCGCCGGCCAGCAGCACCTCCGCGCCGAGCGTCCCGGCCCAGCCGGCGCCGCTCGACGCCGGTCAGCCACAGTTCCAGGTGACCACGGTGGAGACCACCGCCGCGGCATCGTTCCCCGGCGGCCCGCCCCCGCCCAGCCGCCGCGGCCGCCGCGCCGCCGCGACCCCCGACGGTGAGGTCCCAACGAGCGGCGCGTCCGCCGGCGCCCAGGTCGGCGCCGAACCCGCGACCGAGGCCCGGCCGCCCACGGGCCAGGCCGCCGAGGGGGCCTCCGCCGAGGCCGCGGCCGGCCGGGCGCCAGCGCGCAGGGGCCGCTCCCGTGGTCGCGGTGGGGCTCGGACCGAGTCCGCCGCCTCCGACACGGGCGCCGGCTCCGCCGTGGCACAACTGGCCAGCGAGGCCACCAGTCCGTCCGCTGCCGTTGCCGCCGTCGTGGCCGCCGCCGCCGCGGTGACCGAGCCCGCCACCGGGGCGGACGAGGCCCAGGCTGGTCAGGCCGGCGGCGCCCGCGCCGGCCGCGGCACGCGCGCCGGCCGGGGGCGGCCTCGCGCCGCCAGGGGGCCGTCCACCCGCGCCGCCAGCGCCGAGGCTGCGGCGGCCGACGCCGTCGGGGTGCCGCCGGCAGCAGTCGACGAGGCCGTTCCGGCCACCCCGGCCAGCGGCCCGGCCGTAGCGCCCGTCAGCGGCGAGGTTGCCGAGGAGGCGGTCGCCACCGAGCCGGGCGGCGAGGAGCCGGCGCGAAGCGGCCGTCGCCGCCGTCGGCGCCGCTCCGCACAGGCAAGGACCGCGGCCCCGCAGCCAGAGGCCGAGCAGGGCACGGCCGCGGCCCCCGAGGCGGCAGCGGCAAGCAGCGCGGCCGCGCCCGACCTCGTCGGGGAGGACACGGCGCCCGCCGACGACCAGAGCGCCGGCTCGGCGCGCACCCGCGCCCGCCGCCGCCGCCGCGCCGCCGCCAAGGCGCGCACCCGCACCGACGAGGTCGCGACGGACGTCGCCGCGCCCGCCGCCGAGGCCCGCCAGGAAGAGGCGGCCCAACCGGCCGCGCCGGCTGCGCCCGAGCAGCCGGCCCGCCAGAGCGGGCGGGGCGGCCGCAGGCGGGGCGGCCAGGCGGCCGAGCCGGCGGCAGCCGCCGAGCCGCCGAGCCGCGGCCGCGGTCGGGGCCGCGGCCGCTCGGCGGCCGCCACCCAGGTCGAGCAGCCGGCGGCGGCCGCCACCCAGGTCGAGCAGCCGGCGGCGGCCGCCACCCAGGTCGAGCCGGCTGGCCGCGGCGGCGCCGAACGATCGGCCAGCGACCGCTCCACCAGGCTCGACGCCCGCGGCCGCGGCGGCACGCGCCAGAGCGACCACGGGCGCCGCCGCCGTCCCCAAGGGCTCACCGAGGAGCAGAAGCAGGTCCTCCGCGCCGGCCCGGACAAGCGCATGCTGGTCACCGAGGGCGCCGACCGCACCCAGATCGGCGTCATCGAGGGCAACGCGCTGGTCGAGCACTACGTCACCCGCAAGGCGGGGCGCTCCTACGTCGGCAACATCTACCTCGGCCGGGTGCAGAACGTGCTGCCCGGCATGGAGGCGGCCTTCGTCGACATCGGCAAGGGCCGCAACGCCGTGCTCTACGCCGGCGAGGTCAACTACGACGAGGAGGACCTGGACGGCGAGGCGCCTCGCATCGAGAAGGTGCTCAAGCCCGGCCAGCCGGTGCTCGTCCAGGTGACCAAGGACCCGATCGGGTCCAAGGGCGCCCGCCTGACCGCCCAGGTCTCGCTGGCCGGTCGCTACCTGGTGCTGCAACCCGACGACAGCACCTTCGGCATCTCCCGCCGGCTGCCGGAGGCCGAGCGGGTGCGCCTGCGCGAGATCCTCAAGGAGGTGCGGCCCAAGGGCCTCGGCCTGATCGTGCGCACCGCCGCCGAGGGCGCCAGCGCCGACGACCTGCGCGCCGACCTCGCCAGGCTGCAGGCCCGCTGGGAGACGGTCGAGCGCAAGGCCAAGAAGTCCTCAGCCCCCGCGGTCATCTACTCCGAGCCGGAGCTGGTCGTCCGCGTGATCCGGGACATCTTCTCGCCCGACTTCGTCGAGCTGGTGGTGGACGGCGTGGAGCTGCACGAGCGGGTGCGCGACTACCTCGACGAGGTCGCCCCCGACCAGCTCGCCAAGCTCCGCCGCCACGAGGGCCGCCTGCCCCTGTTCGAGCACTACCGCGTGGTCGAGCAGATCCACAAGGCGCTGGAGCGCAAGGTCTGGCTGCCCTCGGGCGGCTCGATCGTGATCGACCGCACCGAGGCCATGACCGTGGTCGACGTCAACACCGGCAAGTTCGTCGGCAAGAGCAACCTCGAGGAGACCGTGGTCGCCAACAACCTCGAGGCGGCCGACGAGCTGGTGCGGCAGCTCCGCCTGCGCGACATCGGCGGGATCATCATCATCGACTTCATCGACATGCTGTTCGAGCGCAACCAGCAGGCCGTGGTCGAGCGGCTGCGCTCGGCCCTGGCGAGGGACAAGACCAAGTCCCAGGTGATGGAGGTCTCCTCGCTCGGGCTGGTGCAGATGACCCGCAAGCGCGTCTCCGGCGGGCTGCTCGACAGCTTCTCGGAGACCTGCCCGCACTGCGAGGGACGAGGCGTGGTGATCACCCACGAGATCTAGGGTTTGACGCCCCCCTGGCGGGGGGCCTACCCTTGGCGATCGGCGTGCGCACACGCCTGTTGCGTGATGCCGCCGTCTCCCTTTGAAGCACCGAAAGGACTGTCGACACGTGTACGCCGTCATCCGCACCGGCGGAAAGCAGTACAAGGTCAAGGTCGGTGACGTCATCGACGTGGAGCGGGTCGGTGGCGACGGCGACAGCGTCGAGCTCGTCCCGCTGCTCGTGGTCGACGACGAGGGCAAGGTGAGCGCCCGGCCGAGCGAGCTCGTCGGCGCCAAGGTCACCGCCTCGGTCCTCGACCAGCACCGGGGCGACAAGCTGCGCGTGTTCACCTACAAGAACAAGACCGGCCAGCGCCGCCACCAGGGCCACCGCCAGTCGCTGACCAGGGTCAGGGTGGACGTCATCGACCCGCCAGGCGGGGCCAAGGCCGCCGCCAAGGCGAAGACGACCACCCGCGCCGCCAAGGACAAGGACGCCGACGCGAAGGCGAAGCCCACCCGCGCCGCCGCCAAGGCCGGCGAGGCCAAGGCCGAGGCGACGCCCGCCAAGGCCACCCAGGCGAAGGCCGCGGAGTCCAAGGCCACGGAGTCCAAGGCCAAGGACGCTGGTGGCAAGGCGAAGGCCGCCGAGGCCAAGGAGAGCGGCGCCAAGGCGAAGACCACCCGCAGCTCCGGAGCCAAGGCCGGCGCCAAGGCCGAGGCCGCGGACACCAAGCCCAAGGCGGGCGGGGCGAAGGACGGCGAGTCCAAGCCGGCCGCCCGCGGCGGCAGGACGCGCGCGAAGCAGGACGAGGAGAGCTGAGATGGCCCACAAGAAGGGTGCTTCGTCCAGCCGCAACGGCCGCGACTCGGCCGCCAAGCGGCTCGGGGTCAAGCGCTACGGAGGAGAGCGGGTGACCGCCGGCACCATCCTCGTACGGCAGCGCGGCACCCGCATCCACCCAGGCACCGGTGTCGGCAGGGGCAGCGACGACACCCTGTTCGCCAAGGTCGACGGCCACGTCATCTACCACCAGGTGCGCGGCCGCAAGCTGGCCAGCATCGAGTCCGCCGGCTGAGCCCAAGGCGAAGCCGGCGGACTCCGACGCCGAGCTGACCCGGCGACCGGATGGCTTTTCGACCGATCGCGACCCGGGCATGCACCGCTCAGTGAGCCAGCCGCCCGCCGAGCCTTCCCAGTCGCCGTCCCTGCGGGGCACCTAGTTTGTTCGTCGACGAAGTTACCGTTGAGGTCGCCGCCGGGCGCGGCGGCGACGGGGTGACCTCGTTCCACCGGGAGAAGTACCGGCCGAAGGGGGGACCGGACGGCGCCGACGGCGGCCGCGGCGGCGACGTCGTGCTGGTCGCCGAGCCGGGCGTGTCCACCCTGGTCGAGTACCGCTTCCACCCGCACCAGCGGGCCGGCCGCGGCCGCCACGGCCAGGGCTCCAACCGCACCGGCG
>WNGF01006317.1_pt1 | contig 27699 bp, 31 predicted proteins | sample 5400641 | NCBI WGS metagenome assembly WNGF01 (sample SAMN13153371, study PRJNA577476) | soil metagenome | isolation source: 80 cm soil or saprolite under grassland replicate 2 | place: USA:California | collected 2016-06-15 | reverse complement strand
GCTGTCGCCGAACGCTGCGTTAAGCGGCGGCGCGCTTGCGCGCCGGCCGACTTCAACGCGAAGTTGGGCAGCCCGAGTCTCTCATTCAATCAGGTGGTCCGCCCGGAGCAGCAGTGACTGTGGGATGGTGACACCGAGCGTCTTGGCAGTCTTGAGGTTGATGACCAACTCGAACTTCGTGGGCTGCTCGATGGGGAGGTCGGCCGGCTTGGCGCCCTTGAGAATTTTATCAACGTAGATTGCGGCGGCGCGAAACAGCTGAGTCCGGAACAAGCTACTTGCTACTGGCATTACCGCCTCGGCGCGGTCATGCGTCAAGCTCGCAAAGGTCTTCTCAAGATCCTCGGGACGGCGCACCTCAGCCGGCAACACCTTCAAGCCTACCGATCTGGCTGCGGCCTCGGCGTTCTTCAACGAAACCACCTCACTGTGACTCTCCGAATTCCAGAGCACGGCGACGCGCGCGAGCCGTGGGAGGCTCTCCTTCAGTAACTCAAGGCGTTTGCCAATCAGCTCCCGGCTGCCGGTTGCCACGCCGGTGAGGTTCCCTCCCGGACGCGCCAGGCCGGCGGCCTGTCCAGTCTCAACCGGGCTGCCAATCATGACGATGGGAATCGTTCCCGTCGCTTTTCTGGCCGCCTCGCCTGCCGGTATCCAGTATTGGATGCGGGCCTCAGTACGACCTTGGCATCCCCAGGACGTGTTCGCCGACGTAGGCGAGGACGAGGTTGTTGTTGATGGGGGCGGTCTTGTAGAGGCGGCATTCCCGGAACTTGCGCTCGACGTCGTACTCTTCGGCGAAGCCGTAGCCGCCGTGGCAGTCGATGCAGGCGTTGGCCGCTTCCCACGCGGCCTCGGCGGCCAGGTACTTGGCCATGTTCGCCTCGGGTCCACACGGCTCGCCGGCGTCGAAGAGCGCGGCCGCCTTGTCGCGCACGAGCGCCGCCGCGACGACTGCGGTGTGCGCCTTGGCGATCGGGAACTGCACCCCCTGGTTGGCCCCGATCGGCTTGCCGAAGATCACCCGCTGGCCCGAATATCCGACGGCCTTCTCGACGAACCACCGCCCGTCGCCGATGGACTCCGAGCCGACCAGGATGCGCTCGGCGTTCATGCCGTCGAGGATGTACGTGAACCCCTTGCCCTCCTCGCCGATGAGGCTCGAGGCCGGAATCTCCACGTTGTCGAAGAAGAGCGCGTTGGTGGAGTGATTCATCATCATGCGCAGCGGACGCACCTCGAAGCCCACGAGCCCGCGGATGTCGATGAGGAACACCGAGAGCCCGTCGGTCCGGCGCTTGACCTTGTCCGCCGGGGTCGTGCGCGCGAGCAGGAGCATCAGGTCCGACTGGAGAACGCGAGAGATGAACATCTTCTGACCGTTGACCACGTAGCGGTCGCCGTTGCGGACGGCCGTCGTCTGCAGCTGCGTCGTGTCGGACCCGGAGTTGGGCTCGGTGACGCCGAAGGCCTGCAGGCGCAGCTCGCCGCTGGCGATCTTCGGCAGGTAGGCGCGCTTCTGCTCCTCGTTGCCGTGACGGAGCACCGTGCCCATGATGTACATCTGCGCGTGCACCGCCGCGGCGTTGCCGCCCACCGCGTGGATCGTCTCGAGGATCAGGGCGCCGTCCCGGATGGGCAGCCCGGCCCCGCCGTACTCCTCCGGCACCAGACAGCCCAGGTATCCGGCCTTCGTCAGCTCGGCGACGAACGCCTCGGGGTACTCGCGCTTGGCGTCCAGCTCGCGCCAGTACTCGCCGGGGTAGCGCTTGCAGATGTCGTTGACGCCGTCGCGGAGCGCCCGTTGCTCGTCGGTGAGGGTCAGCGGGATGACTGCCATGATCTCCGTCCTTTGATTTACTTGCCCTGGAATCGCGGCTTGCGCTTCTCGTTGAACGCCCGTACGCCCTCGAGACGATCCTGCGTGACGACCGTCGCGTTGTAGGCCTCGATGGCGAGGATGATCCCGGTCTCCAGATCCGTCTCCGAGCCGTAGGCGATCGCCTTCTTCGCCTGGCGCACGGCGACGGGGCCGTTGGCGGCGATCGTCGTGGCGATCTCGAGGGCGCGCGTCCGTGCCTGGCCCTTGGCCACGACGTGATTCACGAGGCCCGCCGCCTTCGCCTCGTCGACCTTCATGCGCCGGCCCGTGAAGATCAGCTCCTTGGCCAGCGGCGCTCCCAGGATGCGCGGCAAGAGCTGGGTGCCGCCGATCCCCGGGAAGATCCCCAGCGTGGTCTCGGGAACGCCGAACACCGCGCTCTCGCCGGCGATGATGAAGTCGGACAGCAGCGCCAGCTCGCAGCCGCCGGCCAGGGCGTAGCCCTCGACCGCGGCGATGACGGGCACGGGACAGCGCAGCACGCGCAGGGAGGCCTGCTCGAAGATGACGTGCTGCGCGCGCCACGCCTCGTCGGTCATCTCGTTCCGCTCCTTCAGGTCGCCGCCGGCGCAGAAGGCCCGGTCGCCGGCGCCGGTGAAGACCACGGCCCGGACCTCGCGATCGCGCGAGAGCGCTTCGAAGCAGGCGAGGAGGTCCTCGCCCATCGCGGTGTTCATCGCGTTCATCTGCTCGGGGCGGTTGAGCATGACGGTGACGACGTGACCGTCGCTCGCGCGCTCGATGAGCAGGTGCCGATAGATCATGCGACCACTCCGCGGGCGCGCAGGGTGCGGACGTCGTCGAGGGTGTAGCCGAGCCAGGTCAGCACATCGGCCGTGTGCTCGCCGAGCGCCGGCGGCACGCGCCGGACCTCGGGGCGCGCGCCGTTCCAGAGGATCGGCAGGCCGATGCTCCGGTAGTCGGGCAGGCGCGGATGCGGGGCGCCGAGGAGGATGCCGCTGGCCTTTGTCTGCGGCTCCTCCATCACCGCGTCGAGGGTGAGGACCGGCGTGCTCGGCACGCCCGCGCCGCGGAGCCGGTCGAGCAGCTCGGCGCTCTTGTGCCGACGCGTCAGCGTGGAGATCGCCTCGATCAGGGCCGGGCGGTGACGCACCCGTGACGGGTTGTCGGTGAAGCGCTCGTCGCGGGCGAGGTGCGGCGCCTCCAGGGCCTGGGCGAGGCGGACGAACAACGCGTCCGAGCCGGCCCCGATCATCACGTAGCCATCGGCGGCGGGGAAGGCCTGGTAGGGCGCGATCATCGCCGTGGCGGAGCCCGTGGGCTGGGGGACTTCGCCGGTACCGAAGTACGCCATCGCGTGATACGACATCCACATCAGCGCGGTCTCGAACAGCGCCGTCGTCACCTCGGCGCCCCGCCCGGTCACGTCGCGCTGGCGGAGGGCGGCGACGATCCCGAGCGACGCCCACATCGCCGTGCCCATGTCGATGACGGAGACGCCGGCCCGCGCCGGCTCCTGGCCGGGATGGCCGTTGACCGACATGATCCCGCTGTAGGCCTGCATGAGCGCGTCGTAGCCGGGCTGATCGGCCAGCGGGCCTCGCGTACCGAACGCGGTGATCGAGCAGTAGACCAGCCGGGGGTTGATCGCGCGGGCGCGCGGGTAGTCCAGCCCCAGCTCGTCGACCACTCCCGCCCGGAGGCTCTGGACGAAGACGTCGCCCCGGGCCATCAGGCGCTTCAGCACCTCGAGGGCGCCCTCGTGCTTGAGGTTGAGCGCGAGGCTCCGCTTGTTGCGGTTGACGCTCATGAAGGTCGTGCTCTCGTCGCCCCAGAACGGCGGCGCCCAGGCGCGGGAGTCGTCGCCCCGGCCGGGGCGCTCGATCTTGACGACGTCGGCCCCCATGTCGCCGAGGATCTGCGTGCAGAACGGCCCGGCGACGTTCTGGGTCAGGTCGACCACGACGATCCCTTCGAGCGGCAGCGTCACGGCGACGAGTCTACCACCGGCTCCAGCGGCTCATGGGTGCGCCGCGCCGCCGAACAGGCGACGGAGCAGGACATGCAGCGGCAGATAGACGACGAGCGGGAAGACCACCATCAGCGCGACGAGATACAGCCGTGGCGGCATCCACCTCTGCGGCGTGCTGACCGGTCCATGGACCCAGTTGACGTTCTCGCGCGGGTCCGTGACCCGGTACGTCACCGCGAACACGACCACGGCCAGCAAGCTTTGCCACGCCCACGCCCGGCGGTCGTAGCCGAGCCGATAGACGATCCACACGAGGAGCGGCGGCAGCACGACGTGGAACAGCGAGAGCGCGCGGAGATAACGCGGCTTCGTCCGATCGAACATGTAGGCGCTGAGGCCGAATAGACGATGGCCGGTCAGCAGCCGGCCGAAGAAATCGACGTTCCATGCGAGCTCGGGCAGGCCGATGGCGAGCGTCATCATGCTCGCCAACAGCGGACTCTCGAGCCAGAGCGCGACGCCCGTCGTCAGGAGCGCGATGTCCGAGAACCAGAGGAAGTTCTTCGGCCCCCAGTGCCGCCAGTACACGGGCACGAGCACGCAGAGGAAGAGTGTGTAGACCGCCTTCAACCACAGGGGGATCTGTTCGGCCGTCACCGTTCGGAGCGCCGCGGCGCCGGCGCCATGCTACAACATCCCCGTGGTCGAAAAGAGCACCCGCCGTCGCGATAGCGCGCGCGCCATTGTCCTTCCCCGGCTGGCCCGTCTCGTCCGCGTCGCCCCCCTGCCGTTGCTCGTCGCCGGGCGGCGCCAGATCGGATGGCTGCTGGGCCGCGTGCCCGGCCTCCGCCGTCGCGTGGGCGAGGCGATGACCGCGGCGCTCGGTCGTGGCGGCTACACAGCCCAGCACGTGGACGCCTACTTCGATCACCTCGCCGATCTGGTGGTGTTCTCCGCGGCCGCCTTTCGCTCCGGGATTCATTCGATCGGCCTCGAGCGCTACTGGTGGGACGGCGCCACCGCCCTGATGCGTCCGTACCACGAGGCGCTCGAGCAGGGACGCGGAGCGCTCATGATTGGCCCTCACCTGATCGGCCACGAGCTGGTGACCGGCGCGAGCACCGCGGAGCTGCCGATCACCGTACTGGTCCGGCGCTCGGCTCGGTCCGAATACGAAGCATTGAAGACGCGGTGGTACGCCGCGCTCGGCGTCGAGGTCGTGCACCGGCCACGGCGCGGGGCCGACGACGGCGGGCTGGCGGAGATGACGGCGGCCGTACGCGTGCTCCGCAAGAACCGCATCCTCGCCCTGACGCCTGATCTGCTGCGCCGTCCCGGCACGGGTGTGACGGTGCGGCTGTTCGATCGGGAGGCGGAATTGCCCGCGGGCGCCTTCTTCTTGGCGGTCCGTACCGGCGCCCCTCTGCTCTGCTCGTTCTTCTGGGAAGAGGGCGGCCGATACTGGGCACGGACGGATCGGATGGAGATCACACTCACGGGGGACCGCGACCCGGACGTCGCCGCAGTCGCGCAGGAGTGGACGACGCGATTCGAGCGGTTCATTCGAGCGCATCCGGACATGTGGCTGTTCTGGCTCGACAAGCGCTGGCGCCGGTGGCTGCTGCAGCGCGAGACGAGCGGCGCCGCGCGGCGAGACGAGCGGTGAAATGATCGAAGAATGGTGATCCTCTACCTCGTGGGCGTGATCGCGGTCATCTTCGGCCTGCAGACCGTGCTGCTGCTGGCGTATCGTGAGCCGCTCCGGTGGACGTTCGGCGTTCGCGCCGGGCAGCCCAGATCCCTGCGCATCGCCCTCAAGACGGCGTTGCAGGCGACGCTGATCGGCGCGATTCTCCTGTACCCGTATCTGCGGTGGACGACCCCCGTTGCATACTACGGCGTGCTGCTTCCGCGGCACCGCGCGCTCGAGTTCCTCTACGGCGAGGTCATCGCGCTCGGCTTGCTCGCGGTCGTCTTCTCGATGGAGCTGGCGACGGGGGGGATCCGCTGGCGAGTCCGCTATCCGGCGGACAAGACGCTCGCCCGGTCGGCGCGGAGCGCGCTGAGCTCGCTGACGGTCGTCGCCATCGAGGAGCCGTTGTTCCGGGGCATCGTCCTCCAGAGCTTGCTCGGCGCGCTGCCGGCCTGGCCGGCCATCGGGTTGAGCGCGGCGCTGTTCTCGGCCGCTCACTTCATCCGCAAGACGCGCACGTACTGGCCCGCCGTCGGGCTCGCCGTCCTCGGCCTCTGGCTCGGCATCGCCTACTACAAGACGCAGAGCCTGTGGCTTCCCATGGGGCTGCACGGCGGAGGCATCCTGGCGATCGGCGTCCACCGCTGCTTCATCGAGTACCAGGGCCGCGAGGTCCTGGTCGGGACCCAGACCTATCCCATCGCCGGGCTGGGCGCGATCGCCCTCATGCTCCTCGGAGCGGCGGCGACCTGGTCACTCTTGTGAGGCGCGGGGAGGCCCAATCGGGGTAGCCTAGGGCCCATGCGTACCATCAACGCAATCTATACCGCCGAGCTCGGGCAGGAGTGGACCAACGAGCGGGTGCTGCCGCAGTTCGAGGCGTGCGTCGAACGGCTGCCGCTGCCGGAGGCCGACCGCGTCAAGCTCCGTGACTTCGTCCGGTTCCAGCTCGTCGGCCAGCGCGCCCGGCGCGTGATGGTTCCGGACTGGGCGAAGCTCGGAACGTTCGAGTCTCGGGCCGCGGCATTCGAGGCGGGCGCCGAGCAGTTTCTCGACGCCCTCGCCGCGCAGGTCGTCCCCGCCGCCGAGGCGGCGGGCATCACCTTCGACGCGGTGATCAGCACCACCGCGACCGGCAATCTCATGCCGGGGCTGTCCTATCGGCTGGCCCACCGCCTGGGCGGCCTCGTCCGCCGCGACAGCATGATGATCGACCTGGCCAACGTCGGCTGCACCGGCAGCATCAAGGCCGTGAATCTCGCCCGCGCGCTCGACCCGGCGATGGAGAACATCCTGATCGCCGCCGTGGAGTTGCCGACCACGCTCATCGACGTCGGCGGCACGACCCTCGATGTCTGGCAGGGCAACTGCACGTTCGGCGACGGCGCCGCCGCGCTGTGGATCGGCGCCGAGCCGCGCGAGGGCGGCCTGGCCATCGAGGACATCCGGTACCGCCAGCGCGTCGATACCGGCCTCGACCTGATCCGCTGGGCCTACCGCGACTACTACACGTTCGCGCTGGCCGACCAGAAGACCTTCGACGGGAGTGTCCGGGAGATCGTCAGCCAGACCCTGTCGGAAGCGGAGAGCGGCTGGAAGGACGAACCGCGCTGGGCAATCCACCCGGCCGGGATCATCCTGCTCATGAAGATCGCCCGCAAGCTCGGTATCCCCACGGAGGCGATCCAGCCCTCGACGAGCCACTATCGCCGCTACTCGAACATGAGCAGCGCCAGCGTCCTGCACATCCTCAAGGACCTCGCGGAAGCCACGCCGCCGGGCGCGGCCATCAACCTCGTCACCATGGGGGCCGGGTTCAACGTGCTCTACGGCCGCGTGCGGCGGGTGAAATGAGCATGGATCGCGAGACCGTCCTCGAACGCATGCGGGCCTACTTCGAGCGCAAGCAACCGCCCGAGGTCCTGGCCACCTTCGGCACGCAGTCGCCGAAGGCGCTCTTGCCCGACAGCCTCGACGTGGTCGACTTCATCCTCTACCTCGAGGAAGCCACCGGCTGCGAGATCGACATCAACGAGGTCGGCGAGGCCCTCATGAACAAGAACTTCGACGAGCTCGCCGACGAAGTCTCGCGCCGCCTCGCCGCCCGGTAGTCGGCCGATGGGCCGTGGGCGTATCCGGGCCCTAGTCGCACTCGTCGCGGGTGTCCTCGCCCTGACGTCCGGGACCGCCCGGGCCCAGCGCGACGTCGGGGTCGCGCCGAAGCCGGGGGCGCCGTCCACGCGGACGCTCCAGGGTGTCTCGTGGGCGGTGATCATCGGTATCAACGCCTATCGGCACCCTCGCATTCCACCGCTCCGCTATGCCGTCAACGACGCGAAATCGGTGGAGCGCATCCTGCGCGCGCAGGGGTTTGCGGCCGATCGGATCGTCATGCTGACGGAAGGGGATGCGACGAAGGCACGGATCGAGACGGTCCTCGGCGATGAGCTCCGGCAGCGCGTCGGTCCCGAGGACCGCGTCCTCGTCTTCTTCGCCGGCCATGGTATGACCGACCGGCTGCGGTCTGGTGAGGAGGAGGGGTACTTGCTGCCCGTCGACGGCAATCCCGAGCGGCTGTTCGGGACGGCCATCAGCATGACGGCGCTGCGGCAGATCTCCGATCGTCTCCCCGCGAAGCACATCCTCTACATCGTCGACGCCTGTTACTCGGGCTACGCGCTCTACAACCGGTCGGTCGGCAGCCACCTCGTCGACGAGATGCTGAAGCGGCCCGCGATCCAGATCCTCACCGCCGGGCGCCAGGGCGATCAGGCGCAGGAGAAGGGCGGCCATGGCGTCTTCACCGACGTGCTGGTGCGCGGCCTGCAGGGTGACGCGTTCGCGGACAAGTCCTGGCTGGCGCTCGAGGAGCTCGGGCTGTGGGTGAAGCAGCGCGTGTTCGCGGAGTCGAACCGCCGGCAGCTGCCGCAGTACGGCAACCTCTCCGGCGAAGGGCAGTTCGTCTTCTTCCGGGAGACCATCGGCACGCTCTCGCTGAGCGGGACCGTGGCGGGAACGGAAGTCTGGGTGGGAGGACGCCGCGTGGGCGAAGTCCAACTCGGACAGCCCCTGACCGCCACCTTCGCGCCCGGCTCGTACAAGGTCACGGCGCGCAAGCCCGGCCATCGTGAATGGCAGCGCGACGTGCAGATCGTGGCCAATGGCAAGGTGGACGTCGTGATCGATCTCCAGCCGCTCGTCGGGTTGCCGCCCGCGATCCGCGGAGAAGACGGCGCCGAGATGGTGCTGGTTCCGGCGGGCCCCTTCTCGATGGGCACGCCCGATGTCGAGATCCCGACCCTCATCCAGCAGTGCGTGCAGCTCGGCGATACCGAGCAGAGTTGCACCCGCTGGACGCGTCCGGAGTCAGGGCGGCACCAAGTGGTTCTCGGTGGGTACTACATCGACAGGACCGAAGTGACGACGGAGGCGTTCTCGCGGTTCGTGGGCGCGTCCGGATTTCGGACGCGTGCCGAGCAAGAGGGCTCCGGCTGGATTCGCGAGCGGCGAGCCTCCGGCCCTTCCGCTTCGGTGAAGCTGGACGGCGCGACATGGAAAGCACCGGCGGGTCCGGGCAGCGTCTCGGATCCGCGGTACCCAGTCGTCCAGGTCTCCTGGTATGACGCGGCGGCATATTGCCGGTGGGCCGGCAAGCGTTTGCCGACCGAAGCGGAATGGGAGAAAGCGGCCCGCGGCACCGATGGCCGGCGCTTCCCGTGGGGCGACCGCTGGGATCCGACGCGGGCGAATACCGGATGGACCATGAAGGGGCCGGCACCCGTCGCCTCGTATCGCGAAGGCGCAAGCGTGTACGGAGCCCATGACATGGCCGGCAACGTCTGGGAGATCGTCGACGACTGGTTCGATCCCACGTATTACCAGCACTCGCCCGAGAAAGACCCGAAGGGATCCGACACCGGCACGCGAAAAGTCGTTCGCGGCGGCAGCTGGGTCAACAATTGGTTCGGCGTCCGCACCGCAAAGCGTGGGGATGTCCCCCCCAGTTACCGCAGCAACTACATCGGCTTCCGCTGCGCCAAATCCGCGGCTGCCCCGTAGGGCGTAACGGGTGCCCACGGACAGCGGCGAACGATGCGCGCTCCGCCGCCGCCCGCGGGTCACCACGGCTGAGATTCAGGGCGCCTGCGGCCCGAAGTCCGGTCTCGTCGACCACTCGAGATAGCTGCGAGGCCTCGACGCCGGAGATGCGTAGCCTTCGTTCGACGGCGCGTTGTCGCGCGTCGTAAACGTCGTCGCGCAGCCTCCCAGCACGATGGCCAGACAGGCCACAGCGATCACGAGCCTTCGATGCATCATCTGTCTCCTTTCGGTTTGTCGGGTGGTCTCGCGGCTCCAGCATGACAGCGGCGGACCACGTCGGTCCGCCGCTGCCCGGGGCCGCGAGACGAGGAGCGCGACCTACGTCAGGCCGCGCGCGGCATGAACTGGCCGAGGTGGCCCTGGTAGCTCCGACTCTGGATGAGCGACGCGACGATCGGCGCGACCGCACTCACGATCTGCGCGATCTCGTATGGCTGGAGGGTCGGCCCCCACGGCGCTGCCGCCCTGGCCGCCCTGGAAAGAGCCGTAGCCGCCCTGGAAGGATTGCGGCTGGAACCCGGGGAGATACGGCTGGTAGGCGCGGCTCTGCAGGCTCGCGAGGACCGCCGGAACCACCGCGCCGACGATCTGACCGATCTCGTCGTGTAGCCCGCGCTGGCCGAACCCTCCGCCCCACGATCCCTGCGAGCCCATCCATCCCGGCGTGCCGGAGCCGAAGGGGGAGAACCCGCCGGCGCCCGGCTGGGGCTGATAGGCGCGGCTCTGCAGGAGCGAGACCACGATCGGTGTGACGGTGTTGACGATGGTTCCGACGTCCTCGCCGAGGAATGTCTGGCCACCTGGAAGCGTTGCTTGCATCGAGCGTCCCTCCTTGATGTTGATGAGCGTGCTGCGCACGGCCTCGGCAATGGAGCGGGTGAGCTCGTCCTCACCCTCGCTGCCGGGCGTCGATGACGGGTACACGAACAGGACCGGCTGGAACGTCAGGAATGCCCGGAGCCCCAGATGCTCCGGCTGAGCCGGTTCCATGAGCCGCGGTGTCTGTCGGAATCCCAGCTGTCGCAGCTCGTATCCCGTCGCTTGGAGCAGTTCGATCGCCGAACGGTTGTGGCCGAGTCGCCTGATCGCATTGATCAGGCAATGGGTGAAGGGCGACAGACCATTGGTCTGTGAGGTGGAGACCGTGGTCATCTCGTCGGCCAGACATGGCAGGACGAGCACCGTCTTCGCTTGGGGCTCCACCGCGGTGACGAGCCGGGCCGGCGGCGACTCGAGCGGCGATCCACTCCGCACATGAGCGGCGATCGCCGCCGGCGAGACGGGCTTGCCGTCTCCGAACGGGCTGAACGCCTTCGTGCCGGGCGTCAGCGAACGCTCCTGTCGTCCGCGGTCGACGTCGGTCGGGATCCATCGCTTGGCGCGCGAGACCTCGACCTGACCGCTCGGGTGAATCAGCATCTCGTCCAGCCCGGAAAAGCTCGCATCCAGGACGAGTGTGAGAACACCCGACGGGATGTTCTCCGTCCGATCGGCCAGGTGATGACCATCGAGCACGCGCCCGTCCTGCAGGACGAGCGCCTCCTCGATGATGCCGTTCTTCTCGTAGCGACAGCCGTGGCCCGAGAAGAAGAAGACGAGACGGTCGTTCGCCGTGGCGGACTGACAGAGCCACTCGAGGGCCCGGTCCACGCCCTCTCTCGTCGCCTCACCATCCTTCAACACGCGGACGTGGTCGAAGCGGTACACCGCCTCGAGGATGTTGCCGAACATTTCAGCATCGCGCACACAGCTCGGAAGATCGTTGGGGAACCCGTAGCCGTTGATGCCGACAACCAGCGCCTTCTTCACATCTCAGTCCTCCTTTCCGGTTCGACGAGCTCGTGAGCACACGGTGAACGGTCCGTGATCACGCGCCGCGCGAACGCGAAGCAGGCAAGCAAACGCCGTGCAGTTTTCCGCGCGCGCACGAAGCTATCGAGATCGTTGCGTTGAGGCGAGACGCGCGCGCGATCGGCGGCTGCGCTCTGTAGAACGTTCCGGCAGGACTTTCAACGTGACGCCGCTGAGTGCCAAGGCGTCGCGACGAAGCGTCAGCAGATTGACTACGAGGTGAGTGTGCTCAGTGCCGTCCGGTCAACTCGCTGCGCGCGAGGCGGGCGCCGGCCGCGAGCGCCGTGATCTTCTGGTTGCACATGTAGCGCGGCGACCAGCCGAAGCCGCAGTCGGGGTTGACGTAGAGCTTCTCCGCCGGGCACACCTCCAGCACGCGGCGGATGCGCGTGGCGACTTCCTCCGGCGTGTCCTGGGTGAAGCCCTTGACGTCGACGACGCCGGCGCCGAGCTCGCGGCCTTCGCCGTACTTCTTCCACAGGTCGAGCTCGCTCAGCTCGCGGCCCGCGAACTCCAGCACGAACTGCTCCGCCCGCGCCTTGAGGAGGCCGGGGAAGTAGGGCGCGTAGGTGCGGGGGAAGCGCGAGCGGCCGAAGCGGTTGCCGAAGCAGACGTGGAAGGCGAGCTTGGCCTTGACGCCTTCGGTCGCGAGATTGAACAGCCGGGCCATCTCCTCGCCGGAGACGTTGCCGCGAGCGGGCTCGTCGAGCTGGATGAAGTCGGCGCCGGCGGCGACGAGGCCTCGCAGCTCGGCGTTGATCACCTCGGCGAAGCGTTCGGCGACGTCGACCACGCCCTTGTAGGCCTTGCCGGGATGGATGCGGGAGCCGAAGGTCAGCGGGCCGGCGCAGGTGGCCTTCAACCGGCGGGTCGTGTGGGCCTTGAGATACTCGAAGTCCTTCACGAGGCCGAAGCCCGTGGGCGGAGGCTCGATGCGCCCGACGGCCTCGTAGCGGGTCTGCTGGTCGTAGCCCCAGTACCCGGCCTTGCGGCGCACGGGCAGGGGCTCGATGTTCTTGAGGAGCCGATAGTAGGTGTCGACGTAGCCGTCGACGCGGCGGACCTCGCCGTCGGTGATGACGTCGACGCCGGCCCGTTCCATGTCGCGGATGGCGGTGTCGACGGCGTCGTCGAACATCTCGTCGAGATCGGCGGGGCCGAAGTCGTCACCGATCTCGTGAGCCTTGACGGCGGCGAACCACCAGCCGGGCTTGCCATGGGAGCCGACGACGGTCGAGGGGATGAGCGGGAGCGGTTCCATCAGGCGCTTCCTCCGATGATGCGCGCGAGCGAGGGGTCGCGACGCGCGTCCGTGGGCGATCCCGCGAACACGATCTCGCCGCGCTCGATGACGTAGAGCCGGCGCGTGTACTCGGGCACGTGGTGGATGTTCGACTCGGCGATCAGGACCGCGCGGCCCAGCTTCTGGGCGATCGCGGCGATGCTGTCTGTGATGACGGGGATGATGGCGGGGGCGAGGCCCTCGAAGGGCTCGTCGAGCAGCAACAGCTCGGGATCGAGGGCCAGCGCGCGCGCGATCGACAGCATCCGGCGCTCGCCGCCCGAGAGCTGGGCGCCCCCGCGCGTGGTGTAGCCGCGAAGCTTCGGGAAGACGTCGTACGCCTCGGCGATGCGCTCGGCGGCCGCGCGCGCCGTCGGCCGCGTCCACGTCGCGATCTCGATGTTCTCGGCGACCGTGAGATCGGCGAAGATGCCGCCCTCCTCGGGAGCGAACCCGATCCCCATCATGGCGATCTCGTGCGTGCGCCGATCGTGGATCGGCCGGCCGCCGAGCTCCACGCGCCCGGCGCGTGGGTGAAGATACCCCATGATGGTCCTGAGCGTGGTCGTCTTGCCGGCGCCGTTGCGGCCGACCAGGCAGACGACTTCGTCCCGGCCGACCTCCAGCGAGACCTTTCTCAGGATGTGGCTGGTCTGGATGAAGACGTCGATCGCATCCACGACGAGCATGGGCGGCCTCAGCGCGGGGCCGCGCGGCGGCGGCCGATCACCGCGTCGATGACCTGTTGATCGGCCTCGATCTCGCCGGGGGTCGCGTCGGCCAGGACCCGGCCCTGGTGGAGCGCGATGATCCGGTCCGAGTAGCCGAAGACGATGTCCATGTCGTGCTCGACCTGCAGGATCGCCTTGAGCCCCACGCGCCGGGACGCCGCGACCAGGATCTCCATGATCTTGGTCTTGTCGGCCGTGCTCACGCCGCTCGTGGGCTCGTCGAGCAGGATGATCTCGGGACGGAGCGCGAAGGCCGAGGCGACGTCGAGCAGCTTCTTGTCGCCCTGAGGCAGCTGCCGCGCCGGCGCGTGACGCGCGTCCGACAGGCCGAACAGCTTGGCGGTCTCGAGGGCCGCGTCCTGGACCTCACGGTCGCCGGCGAGCGAGCGGAAGAGGCGCGCGCCGCGGCCGAGCCGCGACACGACGGCCGCCTGCAGCGTCTCGAGCACCGTGAGATCGGGGAAGATCTGGACGAGCTGAAAGCTCCGGGCCATGCCGAGCCGTGCCAGGCGCACCGGTCCGGCGCCGGTGACGTCGCGGCCCTTGAAGCTCACGCGGCCGGCGGTCGGCGCGGAGACGCCGGTGAGCAGGTTGATCAGCGTCGATTTACCAGCGCCGTTGGGGCCGATGATCGAGACGAACTCGCCCTCGGCGACCGCGAGACTCACGTGGTCCAGCGCGCAAAAGGGACCGTAGAACTTCGTGAGGCCGTCGGCGCGCAGGATCACGCGGCGCTCACCGGCTCCGCCCGCCGGCGCCGCGAGGCGAGCAGCCCCATGAGACCGGTCGGGGCGAAGATCACGACGGCGGCGAGGATGGCGCCGAAGATCAGCCGCCAGTAGGGCACCACGGACATCACGAGGTCTTGTAGATAGATGAAGACGAACGCGCCCAGCAGCGGACCGAAGAAATGGGTGAACCCGCCGAGCAGCGTCATGAACACGAGGTTGCCCGAATGCGTCCAGTAGGCGAGCGTGGGGTCGACGTTGCCCGTCGGGGGGCCGAGCAACGCGCCGCCGATCGCGGCGTACACCGCGGAGATCACGAACGCGCACCAGCGATAGCGCGGCACGCTGATGCCGAGCGCCTCGGCCTTCAGCGGGTTGTCGCGGACCGTCCGCAGGCAGAGGCCGAAGGGCGAGTGGACGATGCGCCACATGCAGACGGTGGCCACCACCAGGACCGCGACGCAGTAATAGTAGTAGGGCCCGATCAGGTAGTCCGTCTTGGGGATCGCCGAGAGATCCCGTCCGAGGAGCAGCGGGCGCAGGAACGGCATGCCCTCGTCGCCCCCGGTGAGCCGGTAGAACTTCAGCACGAAGGTGTAGAAGACCATCCCGAAGGCCAGCGTGAGCATGCCGAAGTAGATCTTCACGTAGCGGACGCAGAGCGCCGCCACCGGGGCCGCCACCAGCGCGCCGAGCACGGCGGAGACGAGGAGGATCGCCTCCAGCGAGCGGATCCCGAACCGGCTCGTCAGGAAGGCGCCGGTGTAGGCGCCGATCCCGATGAACAGCGCGTGGCCGAACGAGAGCAGGCCCCCATAGCCGAAGAGCAGGTTGAGGCCGAGCAAGACCACCGCGTAGGCCATGAACGGCAGCATGAGCAGCGTCTGGTAGGGCGGTGCCAGGAGCGGGACGACGAGGATCGCGGCGAGGGCGAGGGCGGGGCCGAGGAGCCGGGTCACGCCGTGGCGGCTCCGAACAGACCGCTCGGCCGCAGCACGAGCACGCCGATCACGATCAGATAGATCAGCAGCATCTCGATCTCGGGGAACACCGAGATGGCGACGGCCCGCAGGATGCCCACCACGAGGGCACCCACGAAGGCGCCCCGCATGCTCCCGAGCCCGCCGATGACGACGACGGCGAAGGCCTCCACGATCAACTCGATCCCCATCTCGCTCATGGCCGCGGTGGCGGGGATGACGAGCGCGCCGCCCAGCGTGCCCAGCGCCGTCCCCAGCGTGAAGACGCGGACATAGACGCGCCGCATGTCGACGCCGAGGGCCTCGGCCATCTCGCGGTTGTCGGCGGTGGCGCGCATGATCCGGCCGAATGCGGTGCGCGTCAGGAGCCAGCCGATGCCGACGGCGATGACGAGGCTCGCGGCGACGACGATCAGGTTGTAGACGGGCACGGTGGCGCCGAAGAGCCGGACCTGTCCGTAGACGAGGTAGAGTCCCGACGTCGAGCGGGGCGAGGTGCCCCAGGTGATCCGGATGATGTCCTCGAGCATCAGCACGAGCGCGAACGTCAGCAGCAACTGAAAGGTTTCGTCGCGGTCGTAGACGAAGCGCAGGAGCCCGCGCTCCACCACCGCCCCCACGAGCCCGACGAGGAGGCCGGCGACGACGAGCGGGACGATGAACAGCCACGGCGGCCCGCCGGCGGCGGAGAACGCCTGGACGGCCGACACGCCGACGTAGGCGCCCAGCGCATAGAAGGAGCCGCACGCGAGGTTGAAGATCCTCTGCACCCCGAAGACGACCTGCAACCCCGCGGCGACCAGGAACAGGATCGAGGCGTGGAAGACGCCTCCGAGGACGATCGCGCCTAGACCTTCCAGCCCTTGATCCAGTCCATCAGCTTGGAGCCCGCGGGCTTCATGGCCTGCTTCGTGGATACGACCTCGATGGGATCGATCGTCACGAAGTCGTAGCCGTTCTTGTGGGTCGTCATGCCCTGATAGAAGTTGCACATCTGGACGTGATCCTCGCGCCAGCTCCGCTTGCCGGAGAGCGACTCCACCTCGATGCCCTCGAGAGCCTTGACGACGGCGGCCTTGTCCGGCCACTGCTTGCCGCCCTTGGCCGCCTTCTCGACGGCCGCCTTGTAGGACTCGGCGTTGAAGTAGGCGTGATCGCACTCGTAGGGGGGGTACTCGTTGTACTTCGTCTTGTACTCGCGCACGAACTGCTTGAGCAGCGGCGAGCCCTTCGGGTCGTCGAAGTACATGGTGTTGTAGCCCAGGAGCAGGCCCTCCGGCGTGAACTCCTTCTTGAGCGAGTCGTGCACGCCGCCCGCGGTGGTGAACACGCCCTTCATGGTCTTGAAGAGCCCCACCGCCGCCGCCTGCTTCATGATGATCGTGGCGTCACCGGACCAGAACGAGCACATGAGCAGATCGGCCTTCGACTGCTGGATGGACGCGATGTGCGAGGTGAAGTCGGTGACGCCGAGCTTGGGGAACAGCTCGAGCACGAACTTCACGTCGGGGTTGTACTTCCGCAGCACGGCCTGGTACGTCTCCCAGCAGTCGTGGCCGTAGGAGTAGTCGTTGCCGATGCCGGCCACGGTCTTGATGCCCTTGAAGTACTTCGGGGTCAGCATGCCGGCCACGATGGCCTCGACCTCGTTGTCCACGCTCTTGAACGCCCACTTCGGGCTGGGCATCGTCTCCTCGACGCCCTTCTGGGTCGTGCCGTCCCACGACAGCCACGGCGTGGCGAGGTCCTCGGCGACGGGCCCAAGGGCGAGGGTCACGCCCGTCGAGATGCCGCCGATGACGGCCTCGACCTTGTCCTGGAGCACGAGCTTCCGGTAGCGCTCCACGGTGTCCTTCGGGTTCGACTCCTCCTCGACGACGAGCTGCACCTGACGGCCGAGGATCCCGCCCGCCTTGTTGGCGCGCTCGGCCCACCACTCGGTGCCGCGCAGCCCGGCGGCGCCGACGGGGGCGGCGATGCCCGCGCGGATGGCGAGGACGCCGATCTTGACGGGGCCCGTCGTCTGCGCGAAGGCGGGCGCGATTCCCAGTCGGGTGCCGGCGGTCGCCGCCGCGCCGCCCACCAACGTGAGGAATTGCCGTCGTGTCGTGATCATCGGGAGCCTCCTTGGTCGGTCAGGACTTCGCGCGGACGGTTCACCCGCTCGGCCGACATGCGAGCCGGATTATAGCCGGAAGCGGGTCCGGCGCGGACGCTATGCCCAGATCGCTGAGGGATCGAGCGAGAGGTCGGAGAACGGAGGGAGCGCGCAGGGCGCCTCGCTTTCCAGTCGCGCGTCGTGCCGGTAGCCTTCGCCGGCGAGCCGATAGACGTCGATGGTCCGTGCGGGCGGGTCGACGATCCAGTACCAGTCGACGCCGTGCTTGGCGTAGAGCGTCATCTTCCGCCGCCGGTCGATGTGACCCGTCGACGGCGACAGGATCTCGATGGCGAGCGTCGGCGCGCCCTCGAGCGCGCGCTCGCTCAAGAGCTGCCGGCGTGCCTGGTCGAGGTACAGCAGATCGGGCTCAACCACGGTGATGTTGGTCATGATGCAGTCGAACGGCGCGACGAAGAGCTCACCGGCAGTGTGCGCCCGCACGTGGGGGGCGAGCACGAGCGCGAGATTGAGGAGAACTCTCTGATGGCGAGCCCCCGGCGCCGGCGTCACCGACAGCTCACCCTCGTGCAGCTCGTAGCGATGGCCGTCATCGGGCAATGCCACGAAGTCCTCGTACGTTAGAACAATGTGTGTCATGACTCGATCGTGCACAGTTTAGCACCTCGCGTGCGAGCATCCCATGCGGCGGCCCACGCGGAAATGTCCAATTGTTCAGACGGTCGCGTCAGTCGACGAAGATCGTCCCGCAGGAACTCCTGTTTCGCGCGGACCAGGTGAACGAATGAATCGCCGCGATCAGGGATGATTCACGAGAACGAGCACTTCGGAGGGCGCGAAGGGCTCGAGCTGCACGAACGCGGTCGGGCCGCGGAACTGGACGGGCAGGCGCTGCCCGATGGGGTGCGGACCGGGTGTTCCCGCCGACGCCGCCTGCCCGGTGTTCGCCACGACCTCGAAGAAGGCATGCGCGGCGCGATTGAGACTCGCGTCGACGACGACCTGACCGCCGCGGGTCGCGGTCCCATGGCCGTTGACGACGCAGAGGGCCTCCTCGTCGTCGAGCACGCGCGACCACGCGATAAGCTCACCCGCCGGGGGCAGAGCGAACGGCGCGCCAAAGTTCGACAGCGACCGTAGATACTGCCGGCCATAGCGCAGGACCGGAAATACCTTGCGCGTGGCGATCAAGGCGGCGATCCGGATGAACGCCGGCGCGAGAGGATCGAAGCAGTGGCGCCCCGCCGTCCCGAACGGCCCGAAGCCGGGCAGGGCGGTGTCGAGCCCGACCGCCCCGGCCTGCAGGCCGGACGCGCCCTGCGCGCGCGGGTGCTCGGGGCCGAACATGGTCTCGCGGAGGTATTTGTCGGGTGGTGGATCCCCGACGTTGTAATCCGGCAGGAATTGATCGCGCAATGGTTTCTCGGGCCCGGCGAACGACTGCTCGGTCCCGTAGTAGATGCACGGGATCCCGAGCGTCAGGAGCTGGATCGCGACGCCGGCCACTACCTGGTGATCGGACGCCGCGTCGCTCGAGAACCGGACCTTGTCACCCGACACGTGGTCGTGGTCGTCGAGGACCGAGACGTGCATCTCGCCGGCATTGCGGTGCGAGCCGAACGTCGGGTCCCACGCAGCCACAAGGTTGAAGTAATCGCTCGGCGGAGCCAGCCCCTTCGCCACGGTGTGAAGGACGCGCCGCGATCCGCCGATGTCCAGGGTCGCGTCGAGATTGCCGCCCAGCACGTCGCGATAGCGCTGGGCGTCGTCGTCCGAACCCGCCACCTCGCCGACGAGGAAGAAATCCGCCTTGCCCAGGTTCTGGGCGAACTCCTTGATCGCGCCGCAGAAGTTCCGTCCCTGCTGCTGGGACACGTGTTTGAGCGTGTCGAGGCGATACCCGTCGCAGTCGGTCAGCGCGATCCAGTATTTGAAGCAACGAAGCACGTCGCTGAGCGCGTCCGGGTCGTCGTAGTTGAAGTCGCGGAAGCTGCCGTCGAAATCGGTGCGCTTGGCCTCGGCATTCGGGTCGTCGACCCGGCCGGCGGCCAGGCTGCCCTTTCCGGCCCGCGTGTAATAGCGATCGGGCCGGAGCTCGCTCGGGAACACGCCGTCGTCATCGCCCGTGATGGCCGTCGTGTGCCGGCCGGCGGCGTCGAGCCAGGGGCCCTTCTCGTAGAATCCGGGCCACGGCTTGAACGGCGGGTTCTCACCCGCCACGTAGTCCCAATTGTGCCCCGAGTGATTGAAGATGATGTCCAGGATGACCCGCAGCCCGTCGGCGTGCGCGGCGTCGACCATGTCCACGAGGTCCTGCCGGGTGCCGAAGTGGGGGTCGACCTCGAGAAAATCCTGGATGGCGTACCCGTGGTAGGTGTCGAGGTGGCGCCGCTGCTTGAACACGGGGCCCACCCAGAGACACGTGACGCCGAGCCCCTTCAGGTAGCCGATCTTCGACGTGATCCCGCGCAGCGTGCCTCCCTGCCAGCGCTCGCCGCCTCCCTGCGCCCAGCGATCGAACCCGAAGGACGCCGGGCGGGCCGCGGCGAGATTGCCGCGGTCGAGGAGCAGGCGGCCGCCCTCCGCGCCGTCGCTGAAGCGATCGGGCAGGAGGAAGTAGAGCACCTCGTCGCGCCAGTCGGCGGGGGAGGGGAAGTACGGCTCGCGGCGGGGAAGCGTGAAGGACGCGAGCGAAGCCGGCCGCGGCTGTCCCAGGATCCGATCGCGAAACGGCATGACTCCTCCGCGTTGACGATCGGGCCTATTCTACCGGGACGATCGACGCGCTCAGCCCGTGATCTCACGCAGGACGGCGCGGCAGGGGGCGCCGTCGAGGCCGCGGAGGCGGAGGGGGAAGCAGATCAGCTCGTAGTGCCCGGGCCGAACCTCCGACAGGTCGATGCCTTCGAGAAGGACCACGCCGTGATCCAGGAAGGCGCGGTGCACGGGGACCTGCTCGTCGGCGTGGGCAACCGAGAGGTAGTCGAGCCCGACCAGGTCAACCCCGCGCGCGACCAGCGCGCGCGCCGCCTCGACCGAGAACGCGACGAAGTTCGGGTCGTACTCGCGACGCTTCAGCAACTGGGAATTGCGGGTCTTGAACAGGACGCGCGTGACGCCGTCGAGCGGGATCGCGTTCACCTGGGCCTCGGTGATGTAGCGGTTGGCGTCGACGGCGTGGACCATCGCGGGTCCGATGAACCGCTCGAGGGGCAGGGCGTCGATTCCGGCTCCATCGGGAAGGAAGTGGAACGGCGCATCGAGGTGAGTGCCGGCGTGCACGCTCATGGTGAGGGCGGTGGCGTTGACATCGTCGCCGCGACTCATCCGCCGGCGCTCGTGGACTTCGAGCGGCGGCGCGACGACCCAGCGCACGGTGTCGGCCGAGAGATTGAGCGAGATGTCGTGGTACGTCACGTGGCACCTCCCGGAAGGGATGGTAGTGTCCCGATCACAGCAGGAGCTCGACCAGCGCGACGTAGAGGTTGGTCATGGCCTGGAACACCGGTCCCACGATGTACCGGGTCGCGCCCGACACGACGAGCACGAGCAGGATCATCGGGCCGAACTGCTCGAGCGAATGGAGGACGGCGCCAGCTTCGCGGGGCAAGAAGTAGGGCAGGAAGTGCCCGCCGTCGAGGGGCGGCAGCGGGATCAGGTTGAAGATGCCGAGGGCCAGGTTGAACTGGAAGATCCAGAGCAGCACTTGCGCGGCCGGCGCCCCCACCAGGCCGCTCTGGCGCGCGAGCACGAAGAGCACGAGCCCCACGAAGGCCACCAGGAAGTTCGAGACGGGGCCGGCCGCCGCCACCAGGGCCATGTCACGCCGGGGGTGTCGCAGGTTGGCGGCGTTCACGGGCACGGGCTTGGCCCAACCGAAGCCCGCGATGACGAAGGCGAGGGCACCGAAGAGGTCGATGTGCGGAAGCGGGTTCAGGGTGATCCGTCCCAGCGCGCGGGGCGTCGGGTCGCCCAGCCGATCGGCGACGAGGGCGTGGGCGACCTCGTGGATGGTGACCGCGATCAGCAGCGCCGGAATCTTGATCACGAGGTCGGCCAGGAACGCGGCCGGATCGTTCATGTGGACACCGCCGGGCGAACCGGCGCGGCGGCTACTTCAGGCCGAGCCGTGCCTTCACCTCCGGGTTCACCAGCAGGTTCGGCATCTCGCCGCGCAGCACCCGCAGCATCTCCCCCGTCACCTGCATCGACGCCGTCCGCGAGGCTTCCTTCGTCACGCCGGCCACGTGGGAAGACACGACGACGTTGTCCATGTTGAACAGCGGATTGTCCGTCGAGCTCGGCTCCTCCTCGAAGACGTCGAGGCCGGCGGCGGCGAGATGGCCGCGCGTCAGCGCCTCGAAGAGCGCGCGCTCCTGCTGGACGGGGCCGCGCGAGGTGTTGATGTAGATCGCGCCCTTCTTCATGAGGCCGAGGCTCTTGTCGTTGATCATCCCGCGCGTCTCGGGCGTGAGCGGCGTGTGCGTGGTGAGGATGTCGACCTGCGGCAGCATCGCCTCCAGGCTCGCCTGCGGCTCGACGCCGCGCTGCCGTAGCTCGGCCTCCGGCACGTACGGGTCGTAGCCGAGCACGCGCATGCCGATGGCGCCAGCGAACTTCGCCACGCGGCGGCCGACGTTGCCCACGCCGACGATGCCGAGCGTCTTGCCGCCGAGCTCGGTGTTGCCGACGCGCGATCGCGCGCTCCAGTCGCCCTTGCGGGTGGCCTTGTCGATGGCGAACGTCCGCTTGACGCACGTGAGCATCAGCATCAGCGCGTGCTCGGCCACCGCCTGCGAGTTCGAGCCGGGGGCGTGCACGACGGCGATGCCGCGGCGCGTGGCCGCGGGAATGTCGACGGTGTCGAGCCCCACGCCGTGCCGGCCGATCACTTTCAGGCTCGGACAGGCGGCCATCAGGCTGTCGGTGCAGCGCGGTTTGGTGCGGAAGAGGATGCCGTGGGCGCCCGCGGCGACCTTGACGAACGCCTCTTCGGTTTCCTCTTCGCACAGGATCACGTCGACCTCGTTCTCGAGCTGGGCGCGACCATCCTGGTGGGTGGGACCGGCGAGGACGACGACCTTACGGGATTCAGCCATTCGGGAAATTCTCCTTTGACTTGGTGGCCGGATTCTACTTCATCCCGGCCAGCTGTCGACGCGCCAGCCGGGCGCCGGCCACGAGGCGCTTGAGCTTCTCGGCGGCCACCCAGCGCGGGACGGGAAAGAAGCCGCAGTCCGGAATGGCCGAGAGCTTGTCGAGGGGGATGAACTTCGCGCAGAGCGTCAGCCGCTCGGCGACGTCCTCGGGCGTCTCCATGTAGAACGACTTCACGTCGACCACGCCGCACGCGATGTCCCGGTCGACGGCGACCTCCTTCCACAGGTCGATCTCGGCCATCTCCCGGTTGGCGTACTCGAACACGAACTGCTGGCACTTGCAGTCGAGGAGCTTGGGGAACAGCCACCGGTAGCTGCGCTTGCCGCGCGGGCGCGAGAGCAGATTGCCGAAGCAGACGTGGTAGCCGATCTTCGCGCGCACGCCCTCGACGCAGGCGTTGAACATCTTCACGTACTCGTCGATCTGGCCGGGCACGATGGCCGCCGACGGCTCGTCGATCTGGATCCAGTCGGCGCCCGCCGCGACCAGGGCCCGGAGCTCGGCGTTGACGGCGGGGACCATGTCCCAGCAGATGGCGAGGCGGTCGTTGTTGTACACACCGTCGCCCGGCCGCGTCTGGATGTGGATGGAGAGCGTGACGGGCCCCGGCACGGTGGCCTTCACCGGCTTGTCGGTCTGCGTCTTGAGGTACTTGAACTCGTCGACGGTTCCCAGGCCCTTGGGGACGGTCACGCGACGCGCGGCGCGGTAGCGCGGCACCGAGTCGTAGGCGTAGAGGCCCGTCTTGCGGAGAGGCTCGAGGTGCTCGAGCCCCTCCATGCGCCCGTAGAACGTCTGGACGAAGAAGAACCGCCGCATCTCGCCGTCGCAGATGACATCGATCCCGGCCCGCTCCTGGTCGCGGATGGCGAGCTGGGTGGCGTCGTCGAACATCTCGCGCTCGTCGGTGGCTCCGTACTCGCCGGCCTTCACCTTGTCGAGCGCGGTCCAGAACCAGCCCGGGAACCCGTGGCTCCCCATGACGTGGGTGTAGAGCAGAGGCAGACTTCCCGTCGGACTCATAGGACTCCTTTTACTGGAGCGGCAGGCGCTTGGCGATGATCTCGCGCATGATCTCCGACGTGCCGGAGGCGATCGTCCACAGGCGCACGTCCCGGAAGAACCCCTCCACCGAGAACTCGCGCATGTAGCCGTACCCGCCGTGCAGCTGCACGACCTCGTAGGCCACGCGGTTGGCGACCTCGGTGGCGAAGAGCTTGGCCATCGACACCTCGCGCACGCAGTCCGCGCCGGCGGCGTACAGGCGCACCGCGTGATAGACGAGCTGCCTCGCCGCCTCCAGCTCGGTCGCCAGGTCGGCCACCCGGTGGCGAAGGACCTGACGCGCGGCGAGCGGCTCGCCGAACGCCGTGCGCTCGCGGAGATATCCCAGGGTGTCGTCGAGGGCCTGGGTCGCCGCCGAGAGCGCGAGCACCGCCGCCATGATCCGCTCGCGCTGCAGCCCGGTCGCGAGCTGCCGGAACCCGCGTCCCTCCACCCCGAGCAAATTTTCCGCCGGCACCGGGCAGTCCTGGAAGCTGAGCTCGGCGGTGTCGGACGCGCGCATGCCCATCTTGTCGAGCTTGCGGCTCACGGTGAAGCCGGGCAGGCCGCGCTCGACGAGGAACATCGACAGGCCGTCGTGGCGACGCTCCGGCGTCCCCGGCGCGGTACGGGCGGCCACGAAGTACAGATCGCCGTACACGCCATTGGTGATGAAGATCTTGCTGCCGGTCACGAAGTACGTGTCGCCGCGCCGGACCGCCCGCGTCGACAGCGCCGCCATGTCCGACCCGGTACCCGGCTCGGTGATGCCGAGAGCGCACACCCTCTCGCCCGCGATGATCCCGGGCAGGTAGCGACGCTTCTGCGCCTCGGTACCATAACGGGTGAGCCACGGCGAGGACATGTCGGTGTGCACGAGCACGCTGAAGGCGACACCGCCCGAGCGGCAGCGCGCCATCTCCTCACCCAGCACGACACTCGCGACGAATGCGACATGGGAGCCGGATTATAGCGCGCCGATGGTGAGGCGCAGGCGCTCGGCCGGGAAGGCCGAGCTACGGCCAGATCGCGGCGGGGTCGAGCGGCAGGTCGGGAAAGGGCGGTAGCGCGCGGGGCTCGGCACCGTCCAGTCGGGCGTCGAGATCGTACGCGTCGCCCTGGAGGCGGTAGACGTCGATCGTCCGCGCATCGGGATCGACGATCCAGTACCAGGTCACGTCGTGCTTGGCGTAGAGCGCCATCTTCCGCCGACGGTCGATATGCGTCGTCGATGGAGAGAGGACCTCGACCGCGAGAGTCGGCGCGCCCTCGACCGCGCGCGCACTCACGAGGCCCCGCCGGCTGTCGTCGACGTAGACGAGATCGGGTTCGACGACCGTGATGTTGGTCATGATGCAGTCGAGCGGAGACAGGAACAGCTGGCCGCGGCCCGTCGCGCGTACGTGCGGGGCGAGGATCAGGTGCAGATTCCCGATGATCAGCTGGTGTCGAGTCGTCGGCGACGGCGTCACCGACAGCTCACCCTCATGGAGCTCGTAGCGCTTGCCGTCGTCCGGCAGCGCAGCGTAGTCTTCGTAGGTCAAGATGATTCGCGATGACATAGCGCGCTCCGGCACAGTGTAGCACCCCGTTTGCGAGCGTCCCACGCCACGCCCGTCACGAGAATGTCCAATCGTAGATACATCCGCGCTTCGCGGGACGCCTGAGCTCGATCACACGCAGCTCGGTGCGGCGAATAGAGCGTAGGCAACATAAAGGCCCTTTCTCGGAAGGCGGTCCGGACCTCGAACGGCACCCGAACATCGTGCTCAGAGGATGCGGCACCCGGTCGCCGTCAGTATAGACTTCGTGGAAGGCGCGATGGCCAACCAGGTGAGTCGTCGAGATATGGAGCGATGGCTCCGGGATCACGGATTTACTCCCGCCCCGGGGAAGAAAACGGGGCACACCTTCTACGTGCGCGATGGCGTCAAGATCACGCTGCCCGGCCACGGCCCGCAAGACTTGACCAAGAAGCTGGTCGCGTTGATCCTGCGCCAGTTGGAGGCGTCGGGCTTCGATAAGGAGCAGGTCCGGCGGGACCTCGATGCATGACCCTCCCTTTCGGCGCGCGGCGGCTTCATCCGCCTGGGAACCGCTACGCGGACTGAGAGACCATCACGCGACAGCGGCAACCATCTGGGCCCGCCCCGCCGCCACGACGCGCCGACAGCGCCGGGTCCGTGATGACGTGATGTCGTACGCGTTCTGGATGTCGGGTGACATGGAAGCCGAATTGTAGCGCGGCCAGAATCGACGGCGCGCCGTGGATCATCACAAGTCGCATCACAACGCCAGGACGCCATGGCTGGTCCAGTCGCCACCGAACTCCACACCAAGATCGATGCTGCCCAGGCGAATCTCTTCCGCCAGCTCGACGGCATGGACCCACATCTCGACAAGTCGGACGCACCCGGGGAGTGGACCGCCCGGGAGGTGCTCTCCCATCTGCTGTTCCAGCCGGGCTTCGATCCCGTCGAGAAATTGAAGACCTTCCACGCGACGAACCTGCCATTGATCGAGCTCGACCCCGGCAAGACGCATCTGGAGGGTCTGCGGAAGACGATGACCGTGGCGCAGTTCAAGACGGCGCTCGAGCAGCAGCGGACCAGCGTGCTCGGCTACGTGGAATCGCTCTCCGACGCCGAACTGCAGAATCGCCAGGCGCGCATCCCCCTCTTCAAGCAATTCATGCAGAAGGAAGAGACTCCGATCGCGGTCTACGTCGGCGCGCTGTTCGACTATCACTGGAACGACCACGCCGGCCAGCTGGGGAAGATCCGGAAGGCGGCGGGACTGCCCGAGGCGAAGTAGCGTGGCGCCGTGACGGCGGCGATCCCCGTGCGATGATCTGAGCACTGTGAGCGCCGCACTGTCCGAGCCGCTTCCCGACGATCCGCTGCCGCTCCGTGGATCGACGACGCGATGACGTCCGTCCGCAACGCCACCGCGATGACGCTCGCGACAGTCGACCCGGATGGATCGCCCTCGGCGCGGATGGTGATCTGTCGTGGCTTCGATTGGAGCGCCGGCTGGCTCGTGTTCTATACCGACCGCGATAGCGCGAAAGGCCGCGCGCTCGACAGGAATCCCCGAGCGTCGCTGGTTTTCTACTGGGAGCCGCTCGAGCGGCAAGTCCGGATCGACGGGCCGGTGACGATCGCCCCCGATGCCCAAGCCGACGCCTACTGGAGCTCGCGCCCCGTCGACGCCCGGCTCGCCGCGATCGCGAGCGAGCAGACGCGGCCCCTCGCCTCCCGGGCGGCGCTCGTCGAGCGGTTCGAGGCGGCGGCGCGTCGGTTCACGGTCGAGGTGCCGCGACCGGAGCGCTGGGTCGGCTATCGCGTGTGGGCCGAGCGCGTGGAGCTCTGGGTCTCGCAACCGGCGAGGCTGCACGATCGCGCGTGCTGGATGCGATCGCTTGCGCGCAGCGGCGACGGCTTCATGGGCGGTCCCTGGAGCGGCACGCGGCTGCAGCCGTAGCTCGGCGTACCGAGGCTACGGCCAGATCGACGCGGGGTCGAGGGCGAGATCGGAGAAGGGCGGCAACGCGCGCGGCTCCGAGCCCTCCAGCCGGACGTCGACGCGGTACCCGGCCTCCAGACGATAGACCTCGACCACGCGCGCGTCGGGATCGACGATCCAATACCACGTCACGCCGTACTTGGCGTAGAGGGTCATCTTTCGCCGGCGGTCGATCTGGGTCGTCGAAGGCGAGAGGATCTCCACGGCGAGGGTCGGGCCGCCTTCCACACCGCGCGCGCTCACGAGCTGGCGCCGACTGTCGTCGACATAGAGCAAGTCCGGCTGGACGATCGTGATCTCGCTCATGATGCAGTCGAGGGGCGCGATGAGGAGGGTGCCGAGCCCCCGAGCTCGTAACGCTTGCCGTCGTCCGGCAGCGCTGCGTAATCCTCGTAGGTGAGCGTGATTCGCGACGTCATGGAGGACTCGTGCCCAGTTTACTCTTCACGCGGCGCAGTGCGGGTCCGACGACGCGCGACGAACTCGGCGATGCGCGCCCGCGCTTCCGGGCTCGTGCGCAGGGTCGCGCCGTAGGCGCGTGGCTCCTCCCCCGCGCCGCCGCGGCGGAGCGCCGCGACGATCGCCTTCGTCGCGCTGAGGCCGGCGCGCGGCGCGCGCGCGATCTCCGCGGCCCAGGTCGCGGCGCTCGACTCGAGCGTCGCCGCCGCGA
>WNGF01002552.1_pt1 | contig 27699 bp, 27 predicted proteins | sample 5400641 | NCBI WGS metagenome assembly WNGF01 (sample SAMN13153371, study PRJNA577476) | soil metagenome | isolation source: 80 cm soil or saprolite under grassland replicate 2 | place: USA:California | collected 2016-06-15 | reverse complement strand
CGGCAGGCCACGGTCGTGGCCGTCGACGGCGTCACGGCCGACGGCCTCGCGACCGCGCTCACGGTGCTGGACGACGCTCGGGGGGCCGAGCTGCTGCGCTCGTACCCGGGGGTGGTGGTGGAGGTACGACGTGCACAGTGAAACGCGCCGCCCGCCTCACAAGTTGCCGCGCCCGAGCTCCGCCACCGCGTAGTCGCAGGCGCGCGCCGTGAGCGCCATGTAGGTGATCGACGGGTTCTGACACGCCGACGACGCCATGCACGCACCGTCGGTCACGAACAGGTTGGGCACGTCGTGCGCCTGGTTGTAGGCGTTGAGCACCGACGTCTTTGGATCGCGCCCCATGCGGGCCGTGCCCATCTCGTGGATCGCGAGCCCGGGCTCGGCGCCGAAGGCGCCCTCCCGGTAGCTGTCGTACGTCCGGATCTCCTTGCAGCCCGCCGCCTCGAGCATCTCGCCCGCCGACGCCGCCATGTCCTTGCGCATCGCCAGCTCGTTCTCGCCCCAGGTGCAGTGGATGCGCAGGAGCGGGATGCCGAAGTCGTCCTTCTGATCGGCGAGGTCCACGTAGTTGTCGGCGCGCGGCAGGCACTCGCCGAACCCCGTGACGCCGATCGTCCAGCGACCGGGGTCGCGCAGCTTGCGCTTGAGCTCCACGCCGAAGCCCGGCTGGCCGCCGCCACGCGTCCACCCCTCGCGGCTCGCGCCCCCCTGGTAGCCGAAGCCGCGCACGTAGTCGCCGCGGCGCGAGGCGTCATCAGCGAGGTTGCGGAAGCGCGGGATGTACATGCCGTTGGGGCGGTTGCCCTGGTAGTAGCGGTCCAGCAGTCCTTCGATGACCCCGATCGCGCCCGCCTGGAAGTGATGGTCCATCAGGTAGCGGCCGAGCACGCCGCTCGAGTTGGCGAGCCCGTTCGGGAAGCGGGGCGACGTGGAGTTGAGCAGGACGCGAGCGGTGTTGAGCGTCGACGCGCAGAGAAAGACCAGCCGGGCGGAGTATTCGCGCGTCTGCTTCGTGACCGTGTCGACGACGCGCACGCCGGTGACGCGGTTCTTCTCCGCGTCGTACATCAGCGAGTGCACGATGCTGTTCGGCACGACGGTGAGCCGTCCGGTGGCGCGCGCCGCGGGCAGCGTGGACGACTGGCTCGAAAAATACGACCCGGTCGAGCAGCCGCGCTCGCACGGACCGCAGTAGTGACACGGCAGCCGGCCGTTCAGGCGCTGCGTCAGGATCGCCACGCGCCCGATGGTGACGCGCCGGTCCGGAAAGGCCCGCTCGATTCCCGCTTTGACGACCTTCTCGCCGGCGTTCAGCTCCATCGGCGGCTGGAACTCGCCATCGGGGAGGTGCGGGAGGCCCAGCTTCTCCCCGCTCACGCCGATGAAGCGCTCCACGTAGCTGTACCACGGCGCGATGTCGGCGTAGCGGATCGGCCAGTCCACGCCGTGCCCGTCGCGCAGGTTGGCCTCGAAGTCCAGGTCGCTCCAGCGGTACACCTGGCGGCCCCAGATCAACGACCTGCCGCCGACCTGGTCGCCCTGGATCCAGGTGAACGGCGCGCCCTCGATGTAGGGATGCTTGCGATCGTTGATGAAGAAGTGCTTGACCGACTCGCGGAATTGGTTGGTGCGCGCCTGAATCTGGTATTCCTCCGCGCCCTTCGTCCCCACCCAGAGCCGCTGGTTGCGAAGCGGCAGCTCCCAGTTGCGCTTGTGCTCGGTGACGTAGTCCTTGCCGTGCTCGACGTTGCGGCCGCGCTCGATGACCAGGGTGCGCAGCCCCTTTTCGGTGAGCTCCTTGGCCGCCCACCCGCCCGCGATGCCGGAGCCGATCACGATGGCGTCGTACGGCTCCGCTTTGCGAATGAACATCGGTCCGATTCCCCGGCGCCGCCGGCTCACGACCAGGCGCGCCCGACCGACGGGTACGGGACGTCCCCACGGTAGACGGTGAAGAGGGGAGCGAGGCGCAGCTCCCGCGCAGCGCCGATCTCCGAGGTGTAGTAGGCGGCGAGCGTCAACTCCTTCATCCGGCGGAAGAACCACGCGGCGGGCGGGGGCGGCTCGGCCTCCGCCCCCTCCGGGGGATACGCCGCCCGGTCCAGCTCGGTGAGCAGGGCGACGCGTTGCACCGACGTGCATCCGACGAAGCTCATCCCGTGCCGGGACTGCGCCTCCGCGTCCATCCTCTCGAGCCCCGCCAGGAACCGGTCGCGCTCCGCATCCCGATAGTGGTCCGTGAGCAAAGTGTCGACGAAGCGGTGCACGCCGGCCGCGCGCGCCCCCGGCGTGTCCGTCTGGGGAATGACGTGCTCCGCGATCGTCGCGACGAGCTCCAGCTGGGCGGGGGCGAGTGATCCGGCTCTCGCTCTCCATCACTCCGCCTCGCTCCAGGGGCGTCGGGTGCCGTGGAACGCGGTCACCGTGCCCCGGCTCCTCGAATCTGCGCGGGCTCGAGCCGCGGGGCAAGCAAGTGGATGATGCACCAGGCGGTGACGTAGGCCAGCCCGCACACGGCGAAGATCGGCGTGTAATCGTTGCCGTTGGCCTCGAGGATCCGGCCGGTGACGCGCTGGAACGCCCAGCCGCCTATGCCGCCGGCGAACGCGCCGATCCCAACGACTGATCCCACCGCCGCCCGGGGAAACATGTCGCTCGCCAGCGTATACACGTTGGCGGACCAGGCCTGGTGCGCCGCCGCCGCGACGCTCACGATGGCCACCGCCGCCCACAGGCTCCCCGCCAGGGGGGCGAAGGCCGTGGGCACGATCAGCAGCGCCATCGCGAGCATCGCGGTCTTGCGGGCCCGATTGATCGTCCAGCCGCGCTTGATCAGAATGCTCGAAAGCCACCCTCCGCCCACCGAGCCGACATCGGCCACCACGTACACGACAATGAGCGGGAGTGCCACGTGCGCCAGCTTGATCCCGTACCGGGCGTCCAGGAATTTCGGGAGCCAGTACAGGTAGAACCACCAGATCGGATCGGCCAGGAGCTTCCCCACCGCGAACGCCCAGGTCTGCCTCAAGCCGAGGAGACGGATCCAGGGCACGCGGGCGTTGTCGGCGTCGGGCGGGTCGCTGCGGATGTGTGCCAGCTCGTCGCTCGAGACGCGTGGGTTCGCGTCGGGACTGCGGTACACGGCGAGCCAGAGGAGCAGCCAGAAGAAACCGAGCGAGCCCGTCGCGATGAAGGCCCACTGCCAACCCCACGTGAGCGCGATCCACGGGACGAGGAGGGGTGTGATAATCGCACCGGTGTTCGTCCCTGCGTTGAAGATGCCGGTCGCGAGCGCCCGCTCCTGCTTGGGGAACCACTCGGCGACGGCCTTGATGGCGCCGGGGAAATTTGCCGACTCGGCCACGCCCAGCAGGGCGCGCGCGGCGGAAAACATGGCCGTCGTGCGGGCGAACGCGTGCGCGATGGCAGCGAGGCTCCACGCGATTACGGCCGCCGCGAACCCGCGCCGCACGCCGATCCGGTCGAACAGCCGCCCCGCCGCGAGGAACGCGAAGGCGTACGGCAAGCTGAACCACGACACCACGTCACCGTAGGCGGCCTCGGACCACCCGAGCTCCCGCTGCAGCGTGGGCGCCAGGATGCCCAGCACCTGGCGGTCCACGTAGTTGATGGTCGTGACCACGAACAGCAGCGCGCACACCGTCCAGCGGTAGCCGATCTTCACGTCTCGCTCCGAACGATGGCTTCCCAGAGGCCCTGGAGGTACATCACGCCGAGCGCGCGATCGTACAGCCCGTAGCCGGGGCGCCCCTGCTCGCCCCAGATCATGCGTCCGTGATCGGGACGCATCGGCCCCGCGAATCCGACGTCGCGCAGCGCGCGCAACACGTCGAGCAGGTCCACGCTCCCGCACGCCGAGGGGTGTGCCGTCTCGTGAAACCTGCGCTCGCCCGTGACGCGGATGTTACGACAGTGCGCGAAGTGGATGCGGCCCGTGGCGCCGAGGCTGCGAATCATCCCGGGCAGGTCGTTCTCGGGGCGGGCGCCGAGCGAGCCGGTGCAGAAGGTCACGCCGTTCGCCGGGCTGTCCACCAGCGCGACCAGGCGCGCCAGCGCCGTCGCATCGGTGATGATCCGCGGGAGCCCGAAGATGGGCCAAGGCGGATCGTCGGGGTGGATGGCGAGGCGAACCCCCGCTTCTAGGGCGACCGGCACGACGCGCTCGAGGAAGTGAGCGAGGTTGTCCCACAGCCGCTCGGCGTCCACCTCCCGGTACGCGGCGAGCAGGGCGCCCAGCTCGGCGGCCCCGTACCTCGCGGCCCAGCCCGGCAGCTCAGCCGTCCCGCGCGAGAGGTCGATCGAAGCGACCGCCCGGTCGTCGTACGCGAGGGCCGTCGAGCCGTCCGGCAGGCGCCACGCGAGGTCGGTGCGCGTCCAGTCGAACACGGGCATGAAGTTGTAGCACAGGATCGGCACGCCGAGCTCCCCCATGGCCCTGACGCTCGCGCAATAGTTGTCGATCATCCGATCTCGCGTGGGACGGCCCAGCTTGATGTCTTCGTGCACCGGGATGCTCTCGACCACGGCGAAGCGCAGCCCGGCGTCTTCGATCCGGGCCTTGAGGGTCCCGAGTCGCTCGCGGCTCCACGAGTCGCCGACCGGGACGTCGTACAGCGCGCTGACGACGCCTCTCACGCCCGGGATCTGCCTGATGTGAGCGAGGGGGACGGGGTCCTCCGGACCGAACCAGCGAAACGTCGGGATCATGTGCGGAGCCATTCCAGGACGTCGGCCACGCTCGCCCGGCTGAAGTCGCCGGGCATGGTGAGCTTCAGCGCGCTCGCCGCGACCGCGAACTCGAGCGCCCCGGCCGGCGCGTCGCCGGCCAGGAGCTTGGCGATGAGCGCCGCGGCGAAGCTGTCCCCGCCACCGACCCGGTCCACCACGCACACCTCGTGCCGCCGGCTCTGCGCGAGGCCGCCCGTGCCGGCGTCGTACAGGACGGCGCTCCAGCCGTGCTCCCGCGCGCCGAGGATCTCCCGGCGGGTGAGCGCGACGAGCTTGCACCCGAAGCGCTCGGCGAGTCGCTCCGCCAGCCGGCGCGCGCGGTCGGGCGTCGCGAGTGAGGCGTCGTCGGCATCGACGCCGAGCATCGCCTGCACGGCGGCGGGATTGCCGATGAGGACGTCCGCCTGCCGGGCGAGCGGCTCGACGAGCGCCCGCGGGTCGCGGCCGCGCCACAAGGCCTCGCGGTAGTTCAGGTCCAGGCTCACGGGCGTCGCCCCGGCGCGCGCGCCGGCGATGGCGTCCGCGAGCCCCGTCGCCGGCCCGTCGCCCAGCGCGGGCGTGATCCCGCACCCGTGGAACCAGTCCGCACCCGCGAGCACCGCGGGCCAGTCGAGCGCGTGCGGATCGATCTGCGCGAACGCCGAGCCGGCACGGTCGTACACCACCCGCATCCCGCGGAGGTCCGACCCCGACTCCACGAAGTAGATCCCCATCCGCGCGCCGCCGCGCAGGATCCGGTCCGTGCCGACGCCTTCCTTGTTCAGCGCGTCGAGGGCGGCGTCGCCGATCGGGCTCTCGGGAAGGCGGGTGACGTAGTCGCACCGCACGCCCAGGTGGCTCAGGGCGACCGCGACGTTCGCTTCCGCCCCGCCGAAGCAAGTGACCAGCTCCGGGGATTCGAACAGCCGCTCTTCAGCCGGCGGGCTGAGGCGCAGCAGCAGCTCGCCGAACGTCACCACGCGCGGAGCGGCCTTCACCGCCCCGCCGCGGCGAGGTGCCGACGCGCCTCCGCGACGCGCTCGACGAACGAGCGCGCCCGCGCGGTCAGGTCCGCAGTGGACTCGGTTCCGAGGCGCGCCGCGCTCACGAGGGCGCCGCCCACGCTCACGGCGGCGGCGCCGGCCCGGATCCAGTCGCCCGCGCTCTCGAGCGATACGCCCCCCGACGGCACGACGCGCAGGAAGGGGAGCGGCGCGAGGAGGTCCCGGAGATAGCCGGGACCGGCCGCGACGGCGGGAAACAGCTTCACGAGGGACGCCCCCGCGCGCCACGCCTGGAGGATCTCGGTGGGCGAGAATGCGCCGGGTATGCAGGGCACGTTCTCGTCCCGGCACAGGGCGATCACGGCCGGTTCGAGCGTCGGACTCACGACGAACCGGGCGCCGGCCGCGATCGCCTCCCGCGCGGCGCGCGCATCGAGCACCGACCCGGCGCCGACCACACACGCCCCCGCCGCCCTCCCGGGAACGCCCCCGTCCGCGGTGAGCGCTGCGATCGCGGCGATCGCGCCCGGCGTGGTCAGGGTGATCTCCACCGCCCCCACCCCTCCCGCCGCGAGCGCGCGAGCGGCGGGGCGAAGGTCGAACGCTTCAGGGAGTCGGACGACCGCGATCACGCCGCCGGCGAGCAACGGATCGGTCATGCCGTTGTCCCGCACAGGGTCTCGAGCGCTGCGTCCACGCCCTCGCGCTCGAGCGCGAGCAGCCAGCGCGTGGCGGCCTCGAGGAAGCCCGGCAGCTCGGCGAGGTTCGTGCCCCACAGCTCCGCGTCGCCGAGCGCCCGGGCGGCGAGTCGCTCCAGCGTCTCGGCCGGCGCCGGGCTGGGCGTAGCGTCCGGGTCCACCGCGCGCCAGTGCCGCGAGATGAGGGGCCGCTCGACGTCGTCGACGGCGCACTGGGCGACCGGGCGCATGACGCGCAGGTACGCCGCGCAGCCGAGCGCGAGGCCTTGCGGCACCCGGCCGCGCTTCGCGGTGAAGCCCACGATCGAGGGCACGACGCGGAGCCGCAGCTTGGCGGTCTGGTTCGTCGCGATCACCTGCCACCGGTGCTCCAGCCAGGGGTTGCGGAAACGGTCCACCACCGTCCGCGCGAACGACTCCGCCGCGTCGAGCGGCAAGTCCGTGGCGGGCACGATCTCCTCGAACAGGATCTGCCGCAGGAACGGCCCCAGACGGGGATGCTCGGCGGCCTCGCGCACCGTCGCGACGCCCGCGAGGAGCGCGAGCGGCGCGAGCACGGTGTGGGCCCCGTTCAGGAGCTTGAGCTTCCGTTCGCTGTAGAACCCGATGTCGGGGGCGACGATAACGGCGGGCGGGGCCTCGATCGGGAACGCCTGCCGCAGGGCGTCCGGGTCCGCCTGGATCGCCCAGAGACAGTGCGGCTCGGTGACGGTCAGGAGCGCGTCCCTGTACCCGAGGCGCGACTCGAGCTCCGCGCGCGCGCCGGATTCGGGCGCGCCCGTCGTGATCCGGTCCACGAGCGAAGAGCAGAACCGGACGCGCCCCGAGAGCCAATCGCGGAACGCCGCGCCGCGGTCGCGCTTGGCCGCCAGGTGATCGACCATCTCCGCCAGGCGCGGCCCGTTGTCCGGAACCAGCTCGGTGGGGATCACGAACACGGCCGGGCCGTCGGGCAGCCGCTCGAAGCGCGCGTGCAGGAGGTCCACGAGCCGCGCCGGAAACGCCGCCTCGAGCCGGAAGCCGGCCTCGGTCGCGTTGCTGACGATCACCCGCAGCTCGGGGCGCGTAACGACGTCCCGCACCGCAGCCCACTCCAGGTCCGCGACGAGCGCCCGGGACAGCGAGCCGACGAGACGCGTCCGCTCGACCGGCCTGCCGCGCTCGAGGCCGCGCTCCACCAGCGTGAACAGCCCGGCCTGGGCGTTCATCGCTCCCGCACAGCCGTAAGGCGTGCTCTGCACGACCACGCTGCGACCCGGCAACGCGCCCGCGCGGTTCGCCGCGTCCACGGCGGCGGCCGACACGGCGCGGAGCAGCATCCCGGTGCCGAACTGCAGCGCTCGCTCCGGCAGCTCCGTCCGAGCGTACGCGCTCGTCGCCCAATGCTCGGTGCCCAAGCGGGCGAGCCCGGCGGGGTGACCGGTCACGGCCGCCCCCCGGGGAGCGTGAGCGACGCGCACCCGGTGCCGCTCGAGCTTGTCGAGGCTGGGCAGCGACCCGCGACGTTGTGCATGCAGTGACCCCGCGCTCGGGCACCGGATAAGGTGCACGCCGAACACGGGACGGACAATGGAGGCGAAAGGCGTCCCCGTCGTGGCCGACGGGGATCATGTCCCGCTCAAGCCATGGCGCGCCCCGGACTCAGTACGTCGGCCAGTTGTCGACCCAGGCGTTCGTGTACGGGAGGAGCCGTCCGAAGCGGCGGAGCAGTCGCGCCACGTTGCACGAGTTGTAGTTGAACCGCTTGATGCCGTCCCCGACGTCTTCCGGCGGCAACGCGGCGCCGAGCATCACGTTCAGCCCCGTGATCGTCGCGCCGTCTACGCCGTTGTTGCCGTTCGACGTGAGGTTGCCGCCGACGAGTACAACCCCTTCCCACGCCACACTGCCGTTCATCGTGAGAGCGCCCGTCACGATGAGCATCCCGCGGCCGTCGCTGGGGAGCGTGAAGTTTCCGTCGACCCGGATGATCGGGTAGTAGGTCGTGTCGAAGAACGACGGCCACGCCCCCGGAGGGATGGTGACGTCCGGCTGCAGGACGCCCTCGTTGACGATCCCGTTCCAGTCGATTTTCAGCGCCTCCGCGGACGCCGCGGGCGTGGGACCCAGGGTGACGACCGGCGGGTTGCCCTGCGGGGCGAGTCCCGCGCCGTTCTGGGTGTAGCCCGGGCTCGCGGGCACCGCCACGCCGCCGATGGTGGGCTCCCTGCCGCACGCGTCCACGCCGCCGGTCCCCATGCTGGAGGCCCCGTTCTTGTGGAGCCCGGGCAGGCTCGTCCAGCTCGCCGGCAGTTTCATCCTGCCCGGCTCCCAGACCGCGTACTCCGCCACGGTGCGCTCGGCTTGAGGCGTCCCGCGCAAGGCCCTCACCGTGCTGACGCCGTGCGAGCGGACGACGTACGCCCAGAAACCGGCCACCGTATCGGCGCGGACCTGCGCCAACACGACGTCCGCGTAGCCCCCCCGCTGCGCGATGCGGGTGGACTCCCTCACGGCGGGCGGCATGGCGGTGAAGCCCAGCGAGTCGCGCCGCCCGATGAAGCGCTCGAGTCCGTTCTGCGCGAGCGCGAACGCATCGACGGCGGCCTCGTCGTTCGCATTCACTCGGCGCTCGCTGCCGAGCGCCGAGAAGCCGGCGGCGAGCAGGATCGCGAATACGCCGATGACGAGAATCGCCATGGAGAGCGCCACGCCGCGCTCGGTCAGGTTGAGTCGCATACTCGCTCCTGGACGCACCGTCACTTGAGTTGATTGTTGAAGAACACGGCGGTACTGATCCGAGCCGCTTTCGGGGCGGCCGCTCCCTCCGGCGCGCGCTCGCTCTGCGCGCTGAGGTCGAGCTCGAGGCCGCGCACGGCCGACAGCGGGGTGGGGACCGCCGTCTGGGCGGTGTCGCCGCCCTGCACGTAGAACCGAAACCTGGCGGAGCTGTCGAACGGCGCGACCAGCTCGTCGGTCTGGCCGGTCGCGACGCTCGTGCGCCAGAGCGCGACACGCCCCGGGAGGACCAGGGAGCCCTTGAACTCGTAGGCGATCCGCTGGAACAGCAACACGGTCGTGCCGACCGCCGCCGCGGGCGGCAGGGTCACGGGAAGCGGCGGGCGGACCGCCACGACTCCGCCCTTCGGAAGCACGCTGAAGTTCGCCGCCACGCACGCCGCGGGGTCGTCGGGCCCCACCGTGGCGCCGATCTCCACGTAGTTGTAGCTCCCGAGCGTGTCGCGCCACGCGTATCCCGCAAAGCCGGCGGTCGCGTACACGCTGGAATCCACTGGCAGCAGGGACAGCGTCGTCTGCATCGCGGTATTGGCGCACACGATCCCCACCGCATACGGCACCCGCACCGTGATCGCCCGCGACGCCGCCGAGACGACCCCCCCGGTCGGTTCCACCATGCGGAGATCGGACACCGCGGCATTCACCGCAGCGCGGGAAACGAACCGCGCCCGGCGCAGCTGCGTCTGCTCGTCGTGGAAGCGCGACTGGGACACGAACAACTTCGTGAGGGCGCCGCCGACGATCCCCAGGATCACCATGCTGACCAGCAGCTCGGGAAGGGTGAACCCGCGTCGCGTGCTCACGGCTTGTTGAACGGGTTGGCATCCGGCTTCGCCCGCTCGATAATCACGGTATCCGGTGACACGAACGGGTTCAGCGGCGTGATGATCAGCGTCACGCGCCGCCACCTCGGCGACAGGTGCTCGACCGTGACCGTGCGGGTGTAGGGCAACGGGGACCGGCGGACGGTCGTGGTCCCGACCTTGGCGGTGAGCGAGTCGAACGGCAACGCCGTGAACTGGTTGACCTGTTGCGCGATCACCGCGTCCCGGGCGGCCAACCCCACGAGAGGATAGGAGCGTCGCGCCATCACAAAGGACAGCCGCGCCGCACCCGCCAAGGCGATGCCCAACAGCGTCACGGCCACCAGGAGCTCGACCAGCGAGAAGCCGGCCACGGACGGGGGGCGCTTCATCGCACCCTCACCCAGCCGGCCCGTGACATGGTGACCGCGCGGGAATACTCCCGGCCCCAAACGCCGACCGTGAGCGCACTCGAGGTGAACCCGCTGGGAAGCAGATCCACCGGATTGGCGGAGAACGAAACGGAATCAACCCCGTACTCCGTATCGCGCCCCAGGGACCGTTGCCACAGCGCGCTGCCGGACACCCGGTCGCTCACCGTGAACGATCGCCCGCCGGGGTCCAGCGCGACCCGAACCGGGCGGCGCTGGCGCGCGGCCGCCGAGCCGGCGACGGTGAGGTCGTGAGCGACCACCTTCGCGGCCTGGTTGACGCGGGAGTGAGCGATGATTTGGGAAACCCTGGGCCAAGACATGATCGACAATGTGCTGAAAACGGTGATCACGATCATCAGCTCGATGATCGAGAAGCCCGTCGTCCAGGGCGGCCAGCGGGGCCTTGCGGCTGCGGCGTGGTATGTCGGCATGCGGCTCACTCCTTGGGACGCGAACGGCCCCACCTGCTGGTCATGAGCGTGGGGCCGCCTTGCTCCTCCGGCAGCCGGGCCGTCTCAACGATGATGCACTAGCTCATCGAGACCCCGCGGCTTTGCGCCCCGCCGTCACCAACGGTTTGCCTTTGACAGAGTGTGCAATCTGACGGACCGCAAGGACCACGCCTCATGCCCACCTTCAACTGGCTCAGCGAGATGCACGAAGTGTCGCTTTGGTAACGCATAGCAAAACGCCCGAAATGCTTGCATCATGCCGTTGCAGTCTGGGAAGTATCCCTCGCAGGATGCGTGGGAGTGGTCGCTCTCCACGTTACGTCCTACATTTGCGGCCTCCCAGGCCACTTCGTCCCCGGTCGGAGCGAACGATGCGGCACCAGACATCGTGGCCGCGGTCGATCCGGTCCAGGGCCTCATGTCCGCCAAGCGCGAATCGCCGGATCTGATTCTCCTCGACCTGATGATGCCGGCGGGCGGCGGGATGCAGCTCCTGGACAGGCTTGCCACCGTGGGAAGAGCCCGGGTAGTCGTGGTGACCGCCATGGATGAGCCGGGGCTCGAGGCGCAAGCCCAATCCCACGGCGCGACCGCCTTTGTGAAGAAGCCGGTGGAGCCCAAGGCGGTGGCGGCCCTCGTGCAGCAACTCCTTCCTCAGAAGCGCTCCGACTGACGGGACCCCCCGACTCGCCGACCGCTCCGTCACCGATCAGGGCCGCCGGCGTCGCTCCAACACCCCGCGCCGCTCTCGACTGCGTCGCCGGTCGCCCTGCTGCCGACGGTCGGCCACCCGCCGCTCCGCGAGCGGCCTGGCAGCCGCCGCGCGGCGCTCGGCGGCGCGGCGCATGCGGCCGCTGCGGCGGCTGACGGAAACACGGCGTCGGCTCATTCCGTGGTCGCGCTTCGCGGTGTCCCTCACCGGGCGTGTGACTTCGCGGGACACGGCCTCGTACGCGGGATGCCGCTCCCGCACGCCGGCCGCCGTTCGGGGGTACGGCTCGTCCCAGGCCACCGCGAACACTTCATTGCAGCGTGGGCACCGGGTCGCCCCGCTGCGGGCGTCGGGAAGCGGATCCCGATGGCGACAGTTCGGGCACACGAGGTACCCCTCGCGGACGCTCGCCGGCACGCGGGCAACGCTCAGCGGGCCGCGCACCACGGTCCACTCCCGCGGCGGCGTGGTGCGGAACTCGAGCAGATCCCGCGGTACCTTCGCGATCCGCCCGTGGATCCGCACGTGCGCTTCGCGTACCGTGAGCGCGGTCACTGGATACCACGCACCCAACCGCAGCCCGCAGTTTGCGGAGACCTGCAGCCGCGCCCACCGAACGACGCTCATCTGCTCCTCGCGGCAATAGATTGCGGCCCCGAACGGCCGGCTGTCAACCTTGGCCGGCGGAACAGCGGCTTGCTGGGCCGGCCTGGAAAGCCCGGCGTCACGGCCGGGACAGGGCCTGTACGCGCTGCGCGTCCTGCTTCGAGAGCACGTCCTGCGGGCTGAGCGCCGTGTAGGCGGGCACCTCCTTGCCCGCGATCATGGCGTTGGGTGAGCCCGAGATCGTGTCTTGCCTGAGGAGGAAGGTCCCTTCCTGCCCCGTCGTGAACCGGGGCGTCGCGCGCCAGGCGACGTCCAGCGACCCGGGGAATCGCACGACGACCCGCTGACCAGCCTGGCCGCCCTTCATCGCAGACTCGACGAGAATGACCGCTTCCTGCCAAGCCGCGTCGTGCTCGCTGACCCGCCGCCCTGGCCCGGTCTGCGCGGTCGCGGCGCGGACCGCCTCCACGCGGCCGACGACGATCATGTCGGCGGCCCGAACCCGGGCCCGAAGCGCCGTGTCGCTCACCTGCCGCCGAATCCCGAGGATCGAGTCTCGCTGCTGCGCCAGCGCGCCCGCCGGCAGCCCGTCGGCGACCGCTTCATGTCCCACTTCTCGAACCGCCACACCACGACCGTAGAGCCACGCGCTCGTGTAGAACGTGGCCTGCATCCCCTCTCGCAACGATCCCGCCTCCCGGGCTTCCACCGTCACGGAATCGCCGGCGGCGAGGGCGACGGCAGAGGGCTTGTCCAGCACCTCGTCCACCCGCACCACCGTGGTCCGGGGGGACACGGCGACGCCGGAGACGGACGCCGCACCCACTCTGGCGACGGTACCGACGAATACGATGTCGGACTGGCTCACCAGAGCCGCCCGGTCCTGTTGCGCCGCGCCCCGTTGCGTGACAAGGAAGAAGGCACACGTGCACCACATCCCCGCGAAGGTCCGCCCTCGATTGCGCATGACACCCTCCGCCGGTGCGCGCCCCCGCGCCCCCGCGCCCCCCGGCCGGCTCAGGGGCGCACCGGCACGCTGAAGTAGAACGGATCGATGGAGACACGGACGGTGCCCCCGGCGCCGTCCACCAGCCGCTTGGCCTGGAAATCGGCCTTCCGCTGATACACCACGCCTTGCGGGAAGTCGCTCGAGTCCGGCGTGTTGTTGGCCGAGAACACGCCTCGGAACTCCGGGCCGACGGCCGTCAGAAAGTTGTAGTCGCCGATGTAGGGGAGGAACTGCGGCGCCGGTGTGTTCGCGGGGACGGTGGCGAGCACCAGATCGGCGTGCGTGGCGAACCCGTCGCCGGACCGCTCCAGCTGCGTGACCCAGCGGCTGTCGGGGCCGGTCCCGCGGACCTGTTGATACAGGAGGCCGACCGTGCCGGTGTCGGAGACGGCGAGGCTCGCGTTGGTGGCGTTGGTCAGCGTCCGCACATCCCCGCTCCACGTGACGCCTCGGTCCGTCGAGCGTCTCACGTGAATCGTGTAGATGTCCCCCGTGCCGACCCGGTCCGCCCATGCGAGATACACGATCTCGCTATGGCGGGGGTCGACCGCGATCGAGAGCGTGGACCCGATGCGCTCCTGCCCGAGGGTGGGCGCGTTCGACCACGGGATGGTCACGTTCCGGGCGACGATCCGCCCGGGGAGCCTGTCCCCGGGGTCCACGAGATCCCGGAAGGGGGTGGCCCCGCCCGCCCCGCCGTCGTCCCGCACGACGACCACATCACTCGTCGCCGCCTCGCCGGTGAAGCGTCGCCACCCGAAGTACGCGGCGTACACGGTCTGATCCCGCGCCACGGCCGGCCGCACGGACGGCCCATCCTGGTCCGCCGTGCTGCGGCTCTCGATCCGAGCCGAGGTGTACGTGGCGCCTCCATCGAGCGAAACATCGACCGTCGCCGTCCCTCCGGTGGTCACGGCGAAGTCGTTCAGGCCGACGTAGATCCGATCGGCGTCGCCGGCCGATGTCGCGCGCACGAACGGCTGGTCGGCGGAGCCGCGGGAGGCCTGCACCGTCATCGTCGTGGACGACAGGACGTCGTGCGTTACCAGCTCGTTCAACAGGAGCGACTCGGACACCCGCAGGATGCCGGCGTAGAGTCGCCCGGTTCCGCCGTCGAACGCCTCCGTGATGTCCGCGGTCGTGACGGTGCTCGGGACGGTCATCCGGAGCGTCCATGTCCTCCCGCTGTCCTCCGTGACGTAGATCGGCGCGGTCCCGCTCGCCGGGCCTCCGGGGTTCGGGGTGAAGGCGGACGCCGCCATCAAGCCGGGGTTGGACGGATGGACGGCCAGAAACGGCTCGGCGTCCTGCTCGGTCTCGCCGCTCAGCGACGCCGGAATCATGTCGGCGACGCGGACGCCCGGCGGCCCGGCGGCGCCACCCCCGCCTCCCGGCGGGGGCGGGGGCGTGCACGCCGCCAAGGCGAGGGCGACTAACGCGAGTGCCGCTGTGCGCATGATCGATCGCTCCGTGTGTGAGCACGGATCGTAAGGGAAGCCGGGCCCCGGCACAACACCGCCGCCTCCCGACCGTAGCGGCCGCGGCGGCCCGACGACATACTTGCTGGGTCCTCCAGCCGGTGGATCGGGATGTTCGACGATGCCCTGAGTCGCCGCGCCTTTCTTACCGTCTCCGGCGCGGCCGTCGCGTCGGCGTGGCTCGCCGCCGACCCGGACGAGCTGCGCGCCTCCCTCGCCCACGCCGCCCGCGCGCGCGAGGCTCCGTGCGCTCCGGCATGGGAGTTCTTCACCGCCGAGCAGGCCGCGGACGTCGAGGCGATCGCCGCCCAGATCGTCCCGACCGACGACACGCCGGGCGCGCGCGAAGCCCGCGTCGTGAGCTTCGTCGATCACTCGCTCGCCACCTGGGCCGTCCCGCAGCGCGAGCCGTTCATCCAGGGCCTCGACGGGCTCAACGGCGACGTCGAGAAGCGCTGGCCCGGCACCGGGCGGTTCGCCAGCCTCCCGCCGGAACGCCAGCTCGAGCTGCTGCGGGCGCAGGAGCAGACTCCCTTCTTTCGGCAGATGCGCTTCGCGACGCTGGTGGGGATGTTCTCCCTGCCGTCGTACGGGGGGAACGCCGGCAAGCTGGGCTGGCGGCTGATCGGCTTCGAGGACCGCTACGTCTGGCAGCCGCCCTTCGGCGACTACGACGCCGAAGCGGCGGGCCGTGGGCACTGAAGCCGTGCGACCCGGGCGGCCGGCGATCCGCTTCCGCCCCGGCGCGACGGTGGACTTCGTCGTCGTCGGGTCGGGCGCCGCCGGCGGCATCATGGCGAAGGAGCTCGCGACCGCCGGGTTCACGGTGGTCGTGCTCGAGCAGGGGCCGCGGGTCGAGGCGGAGCAGTTCGAGCACGACGAGATCAAGACGTTCTTCCAGAGCGCTCTCCAGAACAACCCCGCCGGGTTCACGTTCCGTAGGACCGAAGCCGACGCGGCGCGGCCCGGCCGGATCCAACTTCTGTACCACCGCCTGGTGGGTGGTGGCAGCGTGATGTTCACGGCGAATTACTGGCGCTTCCGCGAGATCGACTTCGCCGAGCGGAGCCGCTTGGGCGAGGTTGCCGGGACCGGCCTGGCGGACTGGCCGATCACCTACCGCGACCTCGAGCCCTACTACACCAGGGCCGAGTGGGAGCTTGGCGTGTCGGGCGTGCCGGGACTGTTCGACCCGCCGCGCTCGCGACGCTATCCGCTGCCGCCGCTGCCCGTCAAGTCCTCCGGCGTGCTGTTCGAGCGCGGCGCCCGCGCCCTGGGCCTGCACCCCCAGCCCTCGCCGCTCGCCATTCTCTCCCGTCCCTACCACGGCCGGCGGGCGTGCCAGCATTGCGGGTACTGCCTCGCGTTCGGGTGCGAGTTCGGCGCCAAGTCGTCCACGCTCGTCACCGTGATCCCGCTGGCCGAGGCCACCGGGCGATGCGAAATCCGGGCCGACAGCTACGTGCGGAAGATCGAGGTCGACGACCGCGGCCGCGTCACCGGCGCGACCTACCTCGACGCTGACAAACGGGAGCACTTCCAGCCCGCCCGGGCGGTCGTGCTCTGCTGCAACGGCGCGGAGACGCCGCGGCTGCTCCTGATGTCGACCTCGAGCCTGTTCCCCAACGGCCTCGCCAACTCGAGCGGCGTGGTGGGCAAGTACCTGATGTTCAACGGCCTGTCGAGCGCGAGCGGCGTGTTCGAGCGGCCCCTGAACGAGTTCAAGAGCGTGATGGCCACGCGGGTGCTGTACGACTTCTACGACAGCGACCCGCGGCGCGGGTTCTACGGTGGCGGCGCGCTGGACGCGCGCGCGTTCGTGTATCCCACGTTGTTCGCCCTGGGCGGGCTACCGCACGACGCGCCCTCGTGGGGCGCCGAATACAAGCGCATGCTGCGGGAGTATTACACGCGCACCATGAACGTGGATGGGCACTCCACGTCGCTCCCGCTCGAGACCAACTCCATCTCGCTCGATCCCGAGGTCAAGGACGCGTGGGGACTGCCGGCGCTGCGGGTCACCTACCGGGACCACCCCGACGACCTCGCGATGATGCGCTTCCTGCAGGACAAGGCCGTGGAGATCCTCGAGGCCGCCGGGGCGCGGCAGACATGGAGGCAGCCGGTGCAGGAGGCGACCCTGGCGGCCCACCTGCTTGGCACCTGCCGGATGGGCAACGACCCGCGGACGTCAGTGGTAGACAAGTACCACCGGACGCACGACGTGCGAAATCTCTTCATCTGCGACGGCTCGAGCCTGGTGACCGGGGGACGCGGCCAGCCGACCTGCACGATCCAGGCGCTGGCGTACCGCGCCGGCGAGCACATCGCGGCGCTCGCGCGGCGCGGCGAGATCTGACCCGCCCGGCTGAAACGGTCGCCGCTCCCCAGGCTTGCGACTCCAGCAGACCGGACGCTAGCTTGCCGCGACCGGCGCGGCCCGCGCCGGCAGCCACACAGGAGAGACCTCACATGGCCGGACTGCGTCTGCTCGTCGCCGCGCTCGCTCCCCTTGCCCCCTTCGCTGCCGCGGCGCCCGTGGCCGCGCAGCAGGCCCCCCAGCCCACCCAGCCCCCCACGATGCGGGAGTGGACCGTCCCGTGGCCCGGCACGCGCCCGCGCGATCCGTATCCCGACCGCCAGGGACGGGTGTGGTTCGTGGGGCAGCAGGGCGACTACGTCGGTGTGCTCGATCCCGGCTCGGGCGAGTTCAAGAAGTTCGATCTCGGAGCGGGGACCGGGCCGCACAACCTCATCCTGGACGGCGCCGGCATCGTCTGGTACTCGGGCAACGCGGCCGCGCACATCGGCCGGCTCGATCCGCAGGACGGCACCATCCGCCGGTACCCGATGCCGGACCCGGGCGCGCGCGACCCCCACACCATGATCTGGGACCGCCACGGCGATATCTGGTTTACGGTGCAGGGCGGCAATGCCGTGGGAAAGCTGACCGTGGGCACGGGCCAGGTGCGGCTCTTGGCCGTGCCGACCCCCCGTGCCCGCCCGTACGGGATCGCCCTCGACCCGTCCGGCCGGCCGTGGCTCGTGGAGTTCGGCACCAACAAGATCGCGACCGTCGATCCCGAGACCTTCCAGCTCACCGAATATCCGCTGACACGCGCAGCGGCGCGGCCGCGCCGCATGGCGATCACCTCCGACGGCGCCATCTGGTACGGCGACTACGCGGGCGGGCTGCTGGGCCGCTTCGACCCCAAGACGACGCACGTCGAGGAGTGGCCCTTGCCGGGTGGGGCGACGTCCCGGCCATACGCCGTGACTGTGGACGACCAGGACCGGGTCTGGGTGGTGGAAACAGGGTCGCAGCCGAACCGGCTCGTGGGTTTCGACACGCGCGCGCACCGGTTCCTGCCGCCGGCCGATGTGCCGAGCGGCGGCGGCACCATCCGCAACATGGTGTTCGACCCGCGCACGCGCGTGATCTGGTTCGGGAGCGACAACAACACGATCGGCCAGGCCCAGCTGCCGGGTGCCGCAACGCCCGTCCCGTAGCCTCGCGTGGCTCGGGGCTCTGGTCGCCCTCGGTGCTTCGCTCGCCGCGGCTGCGCGACCCGCGACTCATAAGGAAGGCCCGCCCCCGGCGCACACGGGCGGCTTCGGCGAGCCGACCTGCCACCAGTGCCACTTCGACGCCGGTTTGAACGAGCCGGGCGGCGAGGTGGAGATCGGCGGTGCGCCGGATCGCTACCAGCCGGGCCGTACCGTCGAGCTGATCGTCTCGCTCAAGCGGGCGGGGATGCAGCGCGCGGGCTTCCAGCTCGCGGCGCGGTTTGCGGAGGGCGGGGCCGCGGGCGCCCAGGCCGGCTGGCTCTCCCCGAGCGACGCGCGCACCGCGCTGGTTTGGGACAGCGTCACCCACGTGGGCTACATCGGGCACACCCCCGCGGGGACCGCGGTCGCCGGCGGCGCCGCCCGCTGGACGTTTCGCTGGACCGCGCCCGTCCGCCCCCCGGGCGCCGTCGTGTTCCACGTCGCGGCCAACGCGGCCAACGACGACGATTCGCCGCTCGGGGATTTCATCTATACGAGCGCGATCCGGGTGCTGATGGCGCGGCGGTGAACGTCACCGCAGGGCGTGGGGGCGTGCGCCCCGGCTTACCGCAGCGCCTGCACCACCGGCAGCCTGGCGGCCCGCCGAGCCGGGAAGAAGCCCCCGATGACCCCCATGACCACGGCGAAGGCCAGCCCCGCCAGGAGCAGTTGGGGCGTCACGCGGAAGCTGAAGGCGATCTCGCTGAAGCTCGCCCAGTTCGTCGTGCTCGTGACCACGCCGTTGATTGGGAGCGCGAGCAGACACCCGACCGCGCCGCCCAGACTCGCGATGATCGTGGACTCGACGAGGAAGCTCGCCAGGACGCTGCGCGGGTGGAAGCCGAGCGTCAGGAGCACCGCGATCTCCGGCGCGCGCGCGGCCACCGCCGCATACATCGTGTTCACCGCGCCGAACACCGCCCCGACGGCCATGATGCTCGTGATCAGCAGCGCCAGAATCCGCAGGATGCGCCCCAGGAGCTGCGACTGCTGCGCATAGAAGGCGGACTCCCGGTGCGCATCCACGGTGATGCGGCGGTCTCCCTCGAGTGCGCGCTTGGCCTCCTCGAAGGCGCCCGCATCCCGCAGCCGGAAGGCGATGGACTGGAACACCTGGCCGCGAAACACGGGCATGAACTGCTCGTTCTCACCCCAGATCTCCGACTCGAACGCCGACCCGCCGGCAGTGAAGTGGCACACGACGGTCCAGTCCCGGCCCGCGAAGCGCAGCGTTTCACCCAGGCCGGTGTTGGGGAAGCGAGACACGATCCGCCTCCCGACGCAGATCTCCGAGCGACCCGACTGGAGCCTGCGCCCGTCGGCAATCCGCACGTTGGATCGCACGGTCCACACTTGATCGCTGATCCCGCGGGCCACGACGTTCGCCACCTGGGTGGTATCGAAGCGCTTCGGGAGCGGGATCACGACGTAGACCTCGGGGCTCACGAGCGGGCGCCCGTCCGCGCCGGCAGCGACGTGCGGCGACGCGGCGACGATGTTCGCCGTCTCGCGGGAGAGGCCGCTCGACAGCTCGGAATCCGCCCCCTTCCGGAGCACCAGCACGTTGTCATCCGACCCCGTGCGCACCAGCGCCGCGCGGAACCCGTTGGCCAGGGCCAGCATCGCAATGAACACCGCGACCACGAGCCCGACGCCCAGGGCCGTGAGGGCGGTGGAAACGGGACGCTGGAGGACGCTGCGCGCGTTGTAGACGATCGGGATCTTCACTCGACGCGCCTCAGCGCCTGTACCACCGGGAGTCGCGCCGCTCCCACCGCGGGAACCACGCCGCTCGCGAGCATCAGCAGCAGCGCGATGGCGCCGCCCACGGCGAGCGTGCCGCCCGAGACGTCGAAGCCGGGCAGGAAGCCCTGCGCGCTGAAGTTGGTCGTCTTGTAGAGCAGCTTCGCGCCCCCGAGGCCGATCAGGGCGCCCGTGAGGGTGATGATGCCCGCTTCCACCATCACCAGCCCGAACAGCCGGACGTCCGAGAAGCCGATGGTCTTCAGTACGGCGACCTCGCCCGTGCGCTCGCGCGCGCTCATCATCATCGCGTTGGCCGTGACCAGGAGGATCGCGAACACGACCGCCATGCCGATCGTGTTCAACAGCAGGCTGACGTTCCCCCACATCGTCGCGAAGCTCGCGTTGAACGCCTGCTCGGTGCCGGTCTTGGTCGGGGCGCTCGAGCTCTTGAACTGCGCGTCGATGGTCTTGGCGACCCGCGCGGCGTTGTTCGGGTCGTCGATCCGCAGGATGTACCACCCAGCGATCCCCGCGCGTCCGATGCGCTCGTCCAGCAGCGCGTGGTGAAACATCAGCGCGTCGTCATTGATCACCCGGTCCTTGGGCGTGTACACGCCGCGGATGGTGAACGTCCAATCGCCGGGGAAGATCGTGCCCTGCAGGGTGACGTTCTGACCCAGGCGCCAGCCGAACACATCGAGCAGCCGCACGCCCACCAGCGCCCCCGACCGGTCCTGGAGCCACGCCTCGCGCTGGTCGGCGGGGACGGAGATCTCGGGGTACAGCTCGAGGTAGGACGTTCCGTCCACGGCGAAGTTGGCGAAGAACCGCTTGCCGTCGCCGTAGCGGCCCCCGAACCAGTTGGCCCAGGTCAACCCTTCCACCCCGGGCACGGCGCGCAGCCGGTTGGCGTAGCTCAGCGGCAGGGGGAACACGATGCCCGTCGCGTTGGTCACGACGAGCCGCCGAACGCTGCCGAAGTTCGCCGCCGCGGCGAGCGTCGTGATCACCGTGCGGAGCGATGCGAACAGGAACAGCGCGAGGGCGACGCTCGCGATCGTCAAGACCGTGCGCCGCTTGTGCCGGCCGAGGTTGGCGAGCACCAGGGGGAGGTACTTCACGGCGCCCTCCCCGCCCCCCCCACCCCCCCCACGCCCTGCTTCTCGATCAGGACGCCCTTCTCGAGATGCAGCACCAGCTCCGCCCGCTCGGCCGCGTGGGCGTCGTGCGTCACGACGATGATCGTCTTGCGGAATTCGTCGTTCAATCGCTGCAGCAGCGTGAGCACCTCCTGCGAGCTCTTCGCGTCGAGCTGGCCCGTCGGCTCATCCAGCAGGACCAGCGTCGGGTCCGCCACGATCGCCCGGGCGATCGCGACGCGCTGCTCCTGGCCGCCCGAGAGCTGCCGCGGATAGTGACGCATCCGCTCCTCGAGCCCGACCACGCCCAGCGCGATCCGCACGCGCTCGTCGCGCTGCTGCTTCGACAGCGTCGTGAGCAGGAGCGGCAGCTCGACGTTCTGGTAGGCCGTGAGCACCGGCAGCAGGTTGAGCTGCTGGAACACGAAGCCGATGTGCCGGGCGCGCCACGGCGCGAGCCGTGCCGGCGTCAGCGCGCTCACCTCGGCCTCCGCCACGCGCACCGTGCCGCTCGTCGGCTTGTCCAGCCCGGCGATCAGGTTGAGCAACGTCGATTTACCCGATCCCGACGGGCCCATCAGCGCCACGAAGCTGCCCTCGGCGACGTCCAGCGTGAGCCCCGTGAAGACGTCGATGCGCTGCGTGTCACGCTGAAAGCTCTTGTAGACGTCTCGGATCTGGACGAGGGCCATGATGGTCGGGTGTCAGGTGTTAGGTGTCGGGCGTCAGGGAATGGGCGTGGCCCGTACCCGCATGCCGGCCCGGGGCGCGTCGATTCCGCCCACCAGCACCAGCTCGCCTCCCGACAGGCCCGAGCGGATCTCGCGATACCCGCCGCTCACCGGGCCCGCCTGCACGGGGCGCAGCTCGAGGCGGTCCTGGCGCACCAGCCAGACCACCGTTTGCCCGTTCGCTTCGCGAACCGCCGCGGCGGGCACGCGGATGCGCGGGGGGAAAGAGGGCGCCGCGACGTCGGGGCTCGAGCGGGCCGCCTCCGGCTCGAGGAAATCCACGCGCGCTCCCATTTCAGGCAGGATCCGCGGGTCGCGGTCGAGGATGCTCACCTTGACCTGCACCGTCGCCCGCTGGCGGTCGGCCGTGGGCACGACCTGACGCGCCCGGCCGCTGAACGCCGTGTCGGGATACGCGTCCAGCGTGATCCGCGCGGCCTGCCCGCCGTGCACCCGCGCGATGTAGGCCTCGTTGACGTCGACCTCGACCTCGAGCGTGTGCAGGTCCGCCATGGTCACCACCGCGCCGCGCGTCAGGCCGCCACCCACGGACGGCGCCACGACCTCGCCGACTTCCGCTTCCTTGCGCAGCACCGTCCCGGCGAAGGGAGCGCGAATCAAGGTGTTCTCCAAGCTCGCCCGCGCGTAGCGCAGCCCAGCCTCGGCCGCCTCCACCCGCGCCGCCGCGGCTCGCGCGCGTGCCTCCGCCTGCGCGCCGCGGCTCTCCGCCGCCTCCACCTCCTGGGCCGAGACGAGCTCCTGGTTCTTGACGCGGATCTCGCGCAGCCGGCGCGCCTCCCGCTCCGACTGGTCCCGGTCGGCCTCCGCCTCGATGAGCTGCGCCCGCGCGCTCGCGAGGTTCGCATCGGCCTGGGTCGCCTGCGCCTCGTAATCGGCATTCTCGAGGCGCGCGATCACTTCACCCTGCCGCACGAGCGATCCCTCGCTCACGCCGAGGTAGGCGAGCCGCCCCGCCACCTTCGAAGAGACGGACGCCCGCGTGCGGGCCACGACGTAGCCGTTCGCCGTCACGCTCACCGCCCCGCCGGCCGAATGGGGGCCCCCTTCAGTCACGGTCGCCACGGCCACCTGCACGGCCGGGGCGGAGCCACGCTTCACCAGAACGACGACGGTCGCGATCACGCCGAGCGCGAGCACCGCGAGAGCGGCGTTCCGGACCAGGGCGCGGCGCAGGCCCGGCGGCGGGGTGTCGCGATCGATGCGGAGCTTCGAGAGGTCGTGGGCGGACGTGGTCATCAGGCCGGGGAATGTAAGACGGCCGCCACCGCGCCGCCAAGGCGCCCACGGCGAACGACCCCGCGGCGTGATGCCGCGGGGTCGCTTCGCCTGGCCCCTGCCCGGCGCTCAGGACCGGGTCACCGTGTACTGGCCGCAGGCCGTGAGCTCGATCGTCACCGTGGACGTCTGGTCCCCGCGCGTCACCACCGCCGTGAGCGTCCCGGCGTCGAACTTCGGCGCCACCGTGCAGCTCGCGTCGTAGTGGAGATCGGGACCGGTCGTCACCGAGAGGGCCCAGTTCCGGACACCCCGCGTCCACGTCGAGGTCCCCGTCACGTCCCAGGTGCCGCTCGGCAACGGCTGGCTCGACGAGATCGAGCCCGGGACGTCCGCCGTGAACGTGGCGGACCAGTTCTTCAGGTGCGTGGCCGTGGAGCCGTCGGGGTGGGTGAAGACGGTCTGGAAGCCCGTCATCGAGTGCGACAGCACCGAGGCGGTCCCCGAGAACTGCCGCGTGCCGTTCTCTTCGACGGACCAGGTCGCTCCGCTCCCGGACAGGACGCTCCGCGTGAGGTCGGTGAACACCGCGCGCACCGCGTGGTCGGTCGCGACCGGCGTCGGGTCGATCAGGTCGATCGTGCCGCTCAGCGTGACGGTTTCGCCACGCGGGGTCGTGAAGCTGCACCCGCCGAAATCCACGCGCACCGAGTCGGGAATGGGGTCGCCGTCGCTGTTGGCCGGTGGATTGGGGCTCCGCGTCGGCGTGCAGCCCGACGGCAGGGCCAGGGGCGAGCTCGGCGCCGCGAACGGCACGCCGCCCGCGTTGTCGAAGGTAGCGCCCTCGGGGAGGGCCGCGATGTCTGCCGTCACCACCAGGGCCAGCGAGTCGGCCTGCGCCCGGGAGAGAGAGGGATTCGCCGGGCCGTTGGCATCGCTACACGCGGCAAGCACCACGACGAGGCCCAGCGCGACGAAATCCGCCAGCTCTTGGAAACGAAGCCGTTGCATACCTTGCTCCTCAATATGGATGAGTAGGGAACTGCCCAGCCGCGATTCCACGGCCGCGGGTTGGACGCACCCCACCCGAGAGGCGTTAAGCGCGCTGACCGGGCCGCGGACCCGGGCGGTCCCGACCGCGTGACCGGAGGGTGACCGGGGTCACACGATGTACGGAGGGCTGCTACGCAGACCCCTGTGCGATGGCCGTCAGGAACGCCTCGACCACGCGTCCGGACCACCAGCCCTGGCGCCCCGCGATCCACTCGACCGCCTGGTCCGGGAGCAGCGCCGGGTGGTGGGGGCGCGCGGTCGTCAGCGCATCGTAGACGTCCAGAATCCCCACGATCTGCGCGGAGACTGGGATCTCGTCGCCGCGGAGTCGGTCGGGGTAGCCGGTCCCGTCGTATCGCTCGTGATGCCAGCGGATGATGGGCTTCAAATCCCAGGGGAACTCCACGTCGGCCAGGAGCTCGATCCCCCAGATCGGGTGCATCTGCACCACCTCGAGCTCCTCGCGAGTGAGCGGGCCGGGCTTGTGCAGGATCTCGTGCGGGATCCGCAGCTTGCCCACGTCGTGGAGATAGGCGCCGAGCAGGATGGTCGTCTCGTCCTCTTCATCGAGCCCGAGGACCCGTGCCACGGCGACCGCGTTCTGCGCCACCCGCTCGCAGTGGCCGAACGTGTAGCCGTCGCTCGATTCGATCGATTGGCCCCAGCCGCGTACGACCGCCAGGTAGGTGCCTTCGAGCTCCGCCACCTTGCCGCCCACATGCACCAGGTCCACCCGGGCGTCCAGCCGGCGGAACAGCCGGTAGGCGACGTTGAGCAGCCGGAGCGCCTCCTGGTTCCGCCCCATCGCCTGGTAGAGGAGCGCGAGCTCGCGGGAGGCCTCCGCTTCGTTCAACACCGAGCCCGCGCCGGCCGCCAGCTCGATCGCCCGGCGGAGCCGTGATTCGGCGAGCGCCGGCCGGCTCGTCTCGCGGTAGATCATGCCGATCACGCGATACGCGTCGGCCTTGGCGCCACGCGTGCCGAGCTGATCGAACAGGGCGAGCGCCGCCTCGGCGTTCTGCCGCGCGTTCTCGAACCGCTGTCGCGCCACGTCTACTTCGGCGTGATTGACGAAACAGAGGCCCCGCAGGTACACGTCGCCGGTGCGCTCCGCGAGCGCGCGACTTTCCCGGAAATAGCGGTCCGCCTCATCGAACAGGCCCCGGTCCGCGCTGACCATCCCCAGGTTGTGGTAGGCGATCGCGCACCCGTGCGGGTCCTCGCAGCGGCGGTACGCCTCGAGCGAGCGCCCGTACCGCGTGAGGGCCTCGTCCAGCTCGCCCTGGATGTTCGCGAGGATCCCCAGGTTCTGCTCCACGCGCGCGCGCAACTCCCGGCTCGATCCGCCGAGCTCGAGCGCCTGGAGCAAGGTGCTACGGGCCTCCGCCAGCGAGCCGCTCGTCAGATCCAGGCCACCCAACGTGTTGAGCGCCTCCGCCGCCAGCACGTCGTGCCCGATCTGCCGCGCCACGTCGTAGCTCCGCCGGCACAGCGCGCGCGCCTGCACCGGCTCGTCCCGATGATGCCGCACGATCGCGAGGCGCCGTAGCGCTTCGGACAGGACGGCCTGCTCCCCGCCCTGCTCCGCCGCGGCGATCGCGGATTCGTAGCACTCGACCGCTTCGGAGATGCAACCCGCACGCTCCCGGCCGCGCGCCTCGTCAAGCCACTCCGCGCCGCGGCGTGCCACGCTTCGAGCCTGAAGCCGGGGGACGGCGAGGCTACCAGGCGATGGCATAGTCCGAGAAGTGCTGCAGCCTTCCGGTGACGGTGTCGGACGGCCGACTGTCGACCGACTGCAGGTACTCAATGATCTGCAGCAAGTCGGTTGTAAAGACGATCCGCTTCGGCAGCGGCACCGAGCCCGGGTCGCAGCCCGCGTAGCTCATGGTGAGCGACGCGGGCTCCTGGAACGTGAGGCCCGCCGGCTCGAAATGGACCCGTCTCACCGTGTCCGACGGCGCCACGGCGGTGATGGTCACCGGAGCGTCGAGCGCGCCCGCAGGAACCGACAGCGTGTGCGGACCCACTTGCAGGGTCCCGCCCTCCGGGCCGATCGTCTGGGTGACCGAGTCGGCGGGGAGCGGGGAGCACGGGACGACGCCCGTCAACGACCCCAGCAGGTCCCCCAGGCTCGCCTGGGGCACCGGTGCACGGGAGCGGACGCCGAGTGGTGAAGGATCTGCGCAGCTCAGGGCGGCCAGGACCAGACCGCCGCCAAGCAGCGTGGCGAGCAAGACGCGCGTGGCCTTCATGAACGGCTGCTCCTCTTCTCTGGCCCGGACCTCTTTCTGGGCTGGGATCCCCCGCCGAGATCGAAGCTGCGCACCCAGGGGGACCCGGGGTCCGGTATGCCGCTTTTCACCGCCGCGGTGGCGTGGGTGAGCAGCTCGGCGGGATCAATCGGCGAATAGCCCAGGTTGGCCACCGCATCGTAGCCAACCAGGAGCGTGGAACCGGGGGCGATCTGGCCAGCGCCGCCAAGCGCATCGCGCAGCACGCCGGTGACGCGCTCGGCGAGCTTCACGGCACCGGCGTGCCCGGTGGCGGGTGCGATCACGACCAGCTCCGTAGGCGTCAGCGCCCCGACGACGTCGGAAACTCGCGCGGTGCGCGCCACGATCTCCCCGACTTTGGGGTCAGAGGACCCGGCTTCCACCGCGAACACCACACAGGCGAGCGCGCCGTGCTTCCGGGTCATCAACGCGCCCAGTTCCCGCGCCCGGCGCGCGAGGCCCGGCCGACTGAGCAGCCCCGTTACCGGGTCAACCAGGCCCTCGGCAGCGGCGACGTCGATATTGCGCTTCGCCTGCACGTAGGTCTGGAGCTTGAGCGAGAGCTCCTCAGGGTCAGCCGGATGGACGAAAAAGTCCCACGCACCGGCCCGCAAGGCGGCCACGCGCTGCTCCGGGGTCGGCTTGGCGGCGGCGAGGAGGAGGATCGGCACGCGGTAGCCGACTCGCGGATCAGCATGCAGCAACCGGCACACCTCGATCCCCGACATGTCCGGCAGGTCGGTCTCGAGGATGATGGCGTCAGGTTGGAAGGCAGCCGCCTGTTCGAGGGCCACGGCGGCGCTCTGTACGTGAATTACGCTGCACCCGCCGCCTTCCAGCAGCGCGCTCGCGAGTGCCTGCTGTCGAACGGTCGCGATCAGCACGATCGGCGGCACGCCGCCGGTGATCGGCATAGGTGACTGCACACATTGGCAACAATCGGGCCGAGTGGGTGCTGGTGGGAAGGCGCTACGTAACTCGCCACCCCATACGGCGCTCGGTTGATGCGTGCGCGCGTCACACGAGGCGTTTGCCCAACAACGTGCTCCGCAGCTGCTATTCGCCGGCGTCCGTCTCGCACCCGCATCAGCTTGCCGCACGGATGCCCTTCCTCCGAAAACCCTCGAGCGTCCCGGACCTGGCCCTCAAGGTGCGCGAGGTGCTGGATAGGAGCTGATCGCGACGCGGTCCTCGTCGAGCGGGGGTGACGTGCCGGCAGGCACGAGCGGGATGACCTCCTCCGCGAACCGCTCCATCTCTTCAT
>WNGF01008748.1_pt1 | contig 27724 bp, 25 predicted proteins | sample 5400641 | NCBI WGS metagenome assembly WNGF01 (sample SAMN13153371, study PRJNA577476) | soil metagenome | isolation source: 80 cm soil or saprolite under grassland replicate 2 | place: USA:California | collected 2016-06-15 | reverse complement strand
TCCTCGAGCACGATCAGCGCTTCGACCTTGGCCGGATGCGACGTGCCCTCGAGCAGCGCCTGGCCGACCCGGCGAAACACGCCCGGTGCGTTGGCGAGCCAGCCCGCGACGTCGAAGGAGGGCGCCATCGCCATGGCGCCCGATAGATGCACGCGCCCATGGGTCGGACGAATACCGTAGACGCCGCAAAAGCTCGCCGGCACGCGCACGGAGCCGCCGGTGTCGCTGCCGAGCGCGAAATCGCAGGCGCCGGCCGCGGTTGCGGCGGCCGATCCGCTCGATGAGCCGCCCGGCAGGCGACCCGGCGCGCGCGGGTTCACCGGGGTGCCGTAATGCGCATTGGCGCCGGTCACGCTGAAGAAAAACTCGTCGCAGATGGTCTTGCCGATGAGGGTTGCGCCGGCGTCGAGAACCCGGCGCACCGCGGCGGCCGACGAGTTGGCCTCGCTCGCGGCCGCGAGCCAGTCCGGGCTGCCGCCGCCGGTGCGATAGCCCGCGATGTCGTACATGTCCTTGACCGCGCAGGTGAGCCCGGCGAGCGGCCCGGTTGCGGCGCCCGCGATGGGGGCCTGAAGATCATGCGGCACGAAGGCCGAGAGGGAGTGCGAAGAAAGCGGCATGATCGCGCTCAAGCTCGCTGTTGCTGCTGGGCCAAATACCAGTCGAGAATTTTCGCGCCGTTCCAGGCGACCACGCCGTCATGCTCGAGAATGGCTTCGAGCGTGCGCTCGACGTGCGCGATCCGGTGCGGCACGCCGGAGAGATACGGATGCATGGCGATCGCCATGATTTTCGCGCGCTCGGCGGATTCTCCGTAGAGGACCCGGAACTGATCGAGCGCGCGGGCATATACCATGTCGGAAGGATGATGCTGCAGGGCCATCAGCACGATATCGTGGATCTCGAAATTGTAGGGAAGCGCGACGACCGGCCCGTGCGCGGTCTTGAGCGTCACGGGTTCGTCGTCGAGCACCCAATCGCCGATATATTCGATTCCGGCTTCGGCCAAATGATCGAGCGTATCGAAGGTCTGGGTGAGCCCCGGGCCGAACCAGCCGCGCGGGCGCTTGCCCGAAAACTTCTCGATCAGGTCCACCGATTTGCGGATCACCGCGCGCTGGTCGTCGAGCTTGTGCATTGGCACCTGGTCATAGCTGTGGGCATTGAGCTCCCAGCCGGCCTCGATGCAGGCCTTCACGACTTGCGGATAGGTTTCGCAGACCTTGGCGTTGAGCGTCACGGTCGGCGTTGCTCCGAGCCGCTGCAGCAGTTTTTTGAGCCGCCAAAATCCGACCCGCATGCCGTATTCGTGCCAGCTCCAGTTGGGAAGGTCGGGCAGCAGCGGCTGACCTTGCGGCGGCGAGATCACCATGCGGGCCATCGGCCGCGCGAGATCCCATTCCTCGAGCGCCAGCACCGGCCACAGCACCAGCCGGATGCCGTCCGGGAATCGCAGCGGCGGCCTGCCTTCGATCGGCGAATACTCGAGGCGTTCGCGCGGATGCATGGCGAGTTCTCCTGTTGCGACTCGTCAGTGCACCTGGCGGTCCTGATCGCCCCAATAGGGCTTGCGCAGCTCGCGCTTGAGGATTTTCCCGGACGGATTGCGGGGCAGCGCGTCGACGAAATCGATCGAGCTCGGCAGCTTGAAGCCCGCAATGCGCGCCCGCGCGAACTCGATCAATTCCTGTACGGACACTGCGGCGCCCGGCTTCCTCACGACCACCGCCTTGACCGCTTCGCCCCATTTCGCGTCGGGCACGCCGATCACCGCCACGTCGGCAATCGCCGGATGTCCGAACAGCGCGTTCTCGACCTCGGCCGGATAGATATTCTCGCCGCCGGAAATGATCATGTCTTTGACGCGGTCGTAAATATAGAGATAGCCGTCGCGGTCCATATAGCCGGCGTCCCCGGTGTGGAACCAGCCGTCGCGGATCGCGGCTTGCGTCGCTTCCGGCAGGTTCCAGTAGCCCAGCATGATCTGTGGGGTGCGGCAGACCACTTCGCCGACCTCACCCGGCGCAAGCTCGCGCCCCATGGCATCGAAAATCCTGATCTCCACGCTGGCCATCGGCTTGCCGCAGGATTTGAGCCGCTCGGTCGCATCTTCGCTGTGGTCCTCGGGCGGCAGGTAGGTGATGGCGCCGGTGGTCTCGGTCAGTCCATAGACTTGCGCGAATTCGCAGCCGAACGTTTTCAGCGCATTGCGCAGCAGCTCGATCGGCGCCGGCGAAGCCCCATAGGCGATCAGCTCGAGCGAGGAAAAATCCGTGTTCGCGCATTGCGGCGCCTGGAGCAGGAACAGGATCATGGCGGGCACGAAGAACGCCTTGGTGACGCCGAACTCGGCGATCAGCTGCAGGATCGCGGGCGGGTCGAACTCGCGCGCCAGGACGTTCTGCGCGCCGGCATAGAGGCCGACCAGCGCCCAGCCGCTGCCGCCGATATGAAACAGCGGCATGCAGACGAGACTGACGTCGCCCTCGTGCCAGCGGCCGAACTGCCGCAGCGCGCCGGGCAACAGCGTGAGCAGGTTGGCGTGGCTGAGCTGCGCGCCCTTGGGATGACCGGTGGTCCCGCTGGTGTACATCTGAACCGCGCAGTCGCTCGCGAGGATCGGCAAGCCCGGATCCGCCGCGGACGCACGCGCCGACCAGGCCGTATAATCGGCCCATTGGGGATGCTTGCCGTCGAGCGCGATGATCGCCCGCGCATGCTTTAGGTCGTGCGCGATCTTTTCGACCGCGCCGTAGAAATCGGCGCCGACGAACAGCAGCTCGGCCTGCGCGTCGTTCACCACGAAGGCGATCTCCGGCGGGGCGAGCCGAAAGTTGATCGGCACCAGCACCGCATTGGCCTTGGCGGCCCCGAACCAAAGCTCGAAGAACGCCGGGCCGTTCTTGGCCAGGACCGCGATGCGCGCTTGCGGTCGGATGCCGGCGGCGATCAGCGCGTTGGCAACCTGGTTGGCGCACCGATCGAGATCCCTGTAGGTAATCTTTCGCCCCTCGAAATGGATGGCGATGGCCTCGGGGCGCGCCATGGCATGGCGACGGACGATGTCGGCGACCGTCGGCACGCCGGCAATTTCCAGCACGATCGTTCCTCCCAAATTTTGCGGCAGTCTAGGTCGGCAGTCGGCAAATGGAAACGCTCGCTTTTCCCTCCCTGGAGGGGAGGAAAAAGCGCGCGCGCATCACCTGCCCGAAAACACCGGCTTGCGCTTGTCGCGGAAGGCGGCGACGGCTTCCTGGTGGTCGGCCGTCGCGTTCGACATCATCTCGTAGGCGACGCCGGCATCGAAATGCGCCTGGAACAGCGCTTTCAGCGGCAAGTTCGTCACCACCTTGGTCCATTGCAGCGCCTTGCGGGGGAGCGCCGCGAGCCGCTCCGCGAGGCCGTACACGGCCACGTCGAGCTCGGCCTCCGGCACCACGCGCGTGATCAGGCCGAGGCGCTCGGCCTCGGCGGCGGTCATCAGCTCTCCGGTGAAGAGGTAATGCCGCGCCTTGGCGTAGCCGACGAGCTGCGGCCAGATCAGCGCGCCGCCGTCTCCGGCCACGAGCCCCACCGGCACATGCGGATCGCCGATCTTGGCGTTCTCCTGCGCGATGACGATGTCGCACAGCAACGCGAGCGAAGCGCCGAGCCCGGTGGCGTGGCCGTTGAGCCGGCAGAGGAGCGGCTTGTCGAGATCGAGCTGGCCGAACACGATCTCCTTCGCCTGGCGTGCGGTCTCCTCGAACAAGGCCGGATCGTCGATCGCCGCCTGCATCCAGCCGATGTCGCCGCCGGCGCAGAACGCGCGGCCGCGGCCGGTCAGGACCACGACATCCGCCTCCGCATCGTGCCGGACATCGGTGAAGATGCGGGCGAGCTCGGCGTGCAACTCGGCATTCACCGCATTGAGCGCGTCCGGCCGGTCGAGCGTGAGCATGAGGATGCGCCCGCGGCGCTCGATGGAAATGGTCCGATACGTCTCATAGCCGGTCATGGCGCGCTCCCGCGATGATTCGACAGTCGTTATGGTTGATATCCGGCCTTCGGCGACCGCAGTTGCAGCTTGCGCCCGCGCGGTTCATGTTGAAACTACGTAAAAGCAAGTATTCTGCCCATCTGCAACGGGCCGCGACAAGGAACAGCTCGCGTGGGGAGGATCGAGTGGCCGAGCCGTTGGCCTATCATTCCGTATTCCGCCCGGGCCTGTTCGCCGAGAAGGTTGCGGTCGTGACCGGCGGCGGCAGCGGGATCGGCCGCTGCACCGCGCACGAGCTGGCGTTTCTCGGCGCCCGCGTGGCGCTGCTCGGCCGCGCCGTCGAAAAGCTCGAGACGGTGACGGCCGAGATCGCCGCAGCCGGCGGCGAGGCCGCAGCGTTCGGCTGCGATATCCGCGAGGAAGAGAAGGTCCGGCAGACGATCGCGGCGATTCTCGCGCGATTTTCCCGGATCGATCACCTCGTCAACAACGCCGGCGGGCAATTCTCGGCGCCGCTCGCCGAAATCAGCCAGAAGGGGTTCGACGCCGTTGTGCGAAACAATCTGACCGGCGGATTTCTGATGGCGCGCGAGTGTTACAACCAATGGATGGCCGAGCACGGCGGCTCGATCGTCAACATCGTCGCCGACATGTGGAACGGCATGCCCGGAATGGGTCATTCCGGCGCGGCGCGGGCCGGCATGGTGAATTTCACCGAGACGGCGGCGCTCGAATGGTCCGGCGCGAACGTGCGGGTCAACGCCGTGGCGCCGGGCTGGATCGCGTCCTCCGGCATGGACAAATATCCGGCCGCGATGCGCGACCACATCCGCAACTTGAAGGACTTGAGCCCGATGGCGCGCATCGGCACCGAGAGCGAGGTCTCGGCCGCAATCGTGTTCCTGCTCTCGGAAGCCGCCGCCTTCATCAGCGGCGCGACGCTGCGCGTCGACGGCGCCGTGCCGATGACGCGGCCGAGCCGGCCGCTGCCCAAGCACAAGCAACCCGCGCCTGCCTTCAACGGCTTTCCGCTCGCGGAGACGCCGAAAGTTTTGCGCGACTGATTTCCCGCAATCCACATGCCCATGCTGCAAACCCGCATCGACCGCAACTCCGAGGGCTTCCGCACCAACCGGGAGCAGATGCTGGCGCTCATCGCCGAGTTCCGCGAACTCGAGCAGAAGGTGCGCGATGCCTCCAACTCCAAGCGCGATTTGTTTCGCACGCGCGGCCAGCTGTTGCCGCGCGAGCGCGTCGCGCTGCTGCTCGATCGCGGCGCGCCCTGGCTCGAGCTCTCGACGCTCGCGGGCTACCGCATGCACGACGACGACGGCCGCGGCGGCATTCAGGCCGGCGGCGGCATCGCCGGCATCGGCTATGTCTCAGGCGTCCGCTGCATCGTCGCCGCCTCCGACAGCGCCATTAAGGGCGGCACGTCGACCCCGATGGGAGTGAAGAAGAATCTCCGCGTCCAGCAGATCGCGCTCGAGAACAAGCTGCCGATGCTGCGGCTCGTCGAATCCGGCGGCGCCAACCTGCTCTATCAGGGCGAGATGTTCGTCGAGGGCGGACGCGGCTTCGCCAATCAGGCACGCATGTCGGCTGCGGGCATTCCCCAGGTCACGGTCGTGCATGGCTCCTCCACGGCGGGCGGGGCGTATCTGCCTGGCCTCTCCGATTACGTGATCCTCGTGCGCAACAAGGCCAAGGTGTTCCTCGCCGGCCCGCCGCTGCTGCGCGCCGCAACCGGCGAGATCGCCGGCGACGAGGAGCTCGGCGGCGCGGAAATGCACGCGACCATATCCGGCCTCGGCGAATATCTGGCCGAGGACGATGGCGACGGTATCCGCATCGCCCGCGACATCATGGCGAAGCTGCCCTGGAACCAGCAGCTGCCGGTCCGAGCGGAGAAAGCGTTCCAGCAGCCGCGCTACGAGGCCGACGAGCTCGCGGGCGTGGTGCCGGTCGACTACCGCAAGCCCTACGACGTGCGGGAGGTGATCGCGCGGGTGGTCGACGATTCGGACTTTCTCGACTTCAAGGCGCTCTACGGCGTGCACACGGTATGCGGCCATGCCGAGATCGAGGGTCATGCGGTCGGACTGATCGGCAACAACGGTCCGATCGACGCCGACGGCTCCGCCAAGGCGGCGCAGTTCATCCAGATCTGCTGCCAGGCCAATGTCCCGATCGTCTATCTGCAGAACACCACCGGCTATATGGTCGGGCGCGAGGCCGAGCAGGACGGCATCATCAAGCACGGCTCGAAAATGATCCAGGCGGTCGCCAACGCGAATGTGCCGCAGATCACGCTGCACATCGGCGCGTCCTTCGGCGCCGGCAATTACGGCATGTGCGGGCGCGCCTACGATCCCCGCTTCATTTTCGCCTGGCCCAACAACCGCATCGCGGTGATGGGCGGCGAGCAGGCCGCGAGAGTGATGTCGATCGTCACCGAGGAGAAGCTCAAACGCGAGGGCAAGCCGGTCGAGCGGGAAAAGCTCGAGGCGATGGAGCAGGACATCATCCGGCGGATCGACGGCGAATCCATGGCATTGTACGCGACCGCGCGGCTGTGGGACGACGGACTGATCGATCCGCGCGACAGCCGCAAGGTGCTCGCGTTGTGCCTTTCGATCTGCCGCGAGGCCGAGATCCGCCCGCTCAAGCCGAATACGTTCGGGGTCGGGAGGATGTGATACGTGTTTCCATGCGTCCCAGCCCTGTCATTCCGGGGTCCGAGCGAAGCGAGGGAACCCCGGATCCATGGCCACCGTCAACGCCGTCTTCGACAGATTGGTGTCCTGGGTTCCGGGTTTTCGCGCCTTCGACGCGCCGCGGAATCACGCGCCGTCGACGCGGTTAGCCAGGAGTTTCGCCCATGATGTTCACGCCCGAGCACGAGGAGCTGCGCCGCAGCCTGCAAAAGTTCATCGCCGCGGAGATCAACCCGCATGTCGATGCATGGGAGGAAGCCGGCATTTTTCCCGCGCATGAGTTGTTCAAGAAATTGGGCAATCTCGGTTTTCTGGGCTTGACCAAGCCGGTCGAGTACGGCGGCCAGGGGCTCGATTACTCGTTCGCCATGGTGATGGCCGAGGAACTCGGCAACATCCATTGCGGCGGCGTGCCGATGGCGATCGGGGTGCAGACCGACATGGCGACGCCCGCGCTCGCCCGCTTCGGCTCCGACGAGGTGCGGCGCGAATTTCTGGCGCCGTCGATCGCCGGCGATTACGTCGCCTGCCTCGGCGTATCCGAGGTCGGCGCCGGCTCGGACGTCGCCTCGATCAAGACCGGCGCGCGCCAGGACGGCGGGGATTACGTCATCAACGGCGGCAAGATGTGGACCACGAACGGCACCCAGGCCGACTGGATCTGTCTGCTCGCCAACACGTCCGACGGGGCCGTGCACCAGAACAAGAGTCTGATCTGCGTGCCGATGAAAGAGAAGGGCGTCGAGATCGCGCGCAAGCTCGACAAGCTCGGCATGCGTTCTTCCGACACGGCGCAGATCTTCTTCGACGACGTGCGCGTGCCGCAGCGCTACCGCATCGGCGAGGAAGGCAAGGGCTTCACCTATCAGATGCTGCAGTTCCAGGAGGAGCGGCTGTGGGCGGCCGCCAAGGCGCTGAAAAGCGGGGAACGGCTGATCGAGCAGACGATCGAATATGCCGGCAACCGCCGGGCTTTCGGCAAGTCGATTCTCGACAATCAGGTCGTGCACTTCCGGCTCGCCGAGCTCGCGACCGAGATCGAGCTGCTGCGCTCGCTCACCTACCGCGCCTGCGAGCTCTACGTCGCCGGGCAGGACGTGACGCGGCTCGCCTCGATGGCGAAGCTCAAGGCGGGCCGGCTCGGCCGCGAGGTCAGCGACGCCTGCCTGCAATATTGGGGCGGCATGGGGTTCATGAACGAGACGCCGGTGAGCCGCGCCTATCGCGACTCGCGCCTGGGCTCGATCGGCGGGTCGGACGAGATCATGCTCACCATCATCTGCAAGCTGATGGGCACGCTGCCGGGCACCTCGAACGTCGCGGAGCGAAAGCGCAAGGATGGCTGAGCTTCCCGACACCGCGCACATCAAGCTCGAGGCGCAGGGCCCGGTGCTCCGGCTGTGGCTGAACCGGCCGGAGTCGCGCAATGCACTGAGCGGGCGAATGGTGCAGGAAATATCGGCGACGTTCGAGGCGATCCGCGACGATCGCAGCGTGCGCGTCGTGGTGCTGCGCGGCGCGGGCGGCACGTTCTGCGCGGGCGCGGACATCAAGAACATGGCGGTCGTGACGCAAGCGCCGCCGGCGGGCGCGGGCGATGATCTCCAGCAATCGAACCGCCGCTTCGGCCTGATGCTGGAAACGGTGAATTCCGCGCCGCAGGCGGTGGTCGCGGCGGTCGAAGGCTATGCCATGGGCGGCGGCTTCGGGCTTGCCTGCGTCGCCGACGTCACCATCGCGACCGAGGACGCGCGTTTTGCCATGACGGAAGTGACGCTGGGCGTCGTGCCAGCGGCAATCTCGCCGTTCGTGGTGCGGCGGATCGGGCTCACCGCCGCCCGGCGGTTCGGCGTCTCCGGCGCCCGGCTCACCGGCACGCAGGCGCGCGAGGTCGGCATCGCGCATCTCGCCGTCCAAGCGGCCGAAGCGCTCGACGCGGCCGTGACGGATGCGATCAACCAGATCCTGCAGTGCGCGCCGGAAGCGGTGGCCGAGACCAAGCGCCTGATGCTGCGCGCCGCGGGTCCCGCGCCGCTTTCCGAGCTGCTCGATCAGGCGGCGGAGAGCTTTGTGCGCGCAGTGCGCTCGCCCGAGGGACGGGAGGGCACCAAGGCGTTCGTCGAGAAACGCAAGCCCGCGTGGGCGATGAAGGTGGACCGATGATGACGAAATCGTGCGTACGCGCGCTTCGTCATCCCGGGGCCCGAGCCCTGGATCGTGGTCCGGGGCAGGCTCCGCGAGGGAGTCCGGGATCCATGCACGCCGTCAGGTCGCCATTTGCGGTGTTCATGGGTTCCGGGTTCGCCGCTTTCGCGGCGCCCCGGAATGACGGGTGATATGCGCTTCACCAAGATCCTGATCGCGAACCGCGGCGAGATCGCCTGCCGGATCGCGCGGACCGCGCGAGATCTGGGGCTGCGCACCGTCGCGGTGTTCAGTGATGCCGATGCGGACGCGCCCCACGTCGGGGCGGCGGACGAGGCGGTCCGCATCGGACCGGCCCCGGCGCGGGAGAGCTACCTCGACATCGAGGCGATCCTGATCGCGGCCAAGCGCTCGGGCGCCGACATGGTGCATCCGGGCTACGGGTTTCTGTCCGAGAATGCCGCGTTCGCAAAAGCCTGCGAGGACGCGGGCCTCGTCTTTGTCGGCCCCACGCCGGCGGCCATCGAGGCGATGGGCAACAAAGCGAAGGCCAAACGATCGATGACCGCGGCGGGCATCGCGTGCGTGCCGGGCTACGAAGGCGATCAGGCGGATGCCATCCTCGCGGTCGAGGCGCGCCGCATCGGCTTTCCGCTGATGATCAAGGCGGCGACCGGCGGTGGGGGGCGCGGCATGCGGCTCGTTCGCGGGCCCGGTGAGCTGACGGACGCGCTCGCGACCGCCCGCTCCGAGGCGCGCAATGCATTCGGGTCGGACGAGCTCATTCTCGAGCGGGCGATCGCCGACGCCCGCCACATCGAGATCCAAATATTCGCCGACGTGCACGGCAACGCCATCCATCTGGGCGAGCGCGATTGCTCGATTCAGCGGCGGCACCAAAAGGTGATCGAGGAGGCGCCATCGCCCGCCGTCTCCCCGGAGCTGCGGGGCAAGATGGGCGAAGCCGCAATCGCCGCCGCGCGGGCGATCCGGTACCGCGGTGCGGGAACCGTCGAGTTCCTGCTCGACGCCTCCGAAAACTTCTATTTTCTCGAAATGAATACCCGGCTGCAGGTCGAGCATCCGGTGACGGAGGCGATCACCGGGCTCGATCTCGTCGCCTGGCAATTGCGCGTGGCCGCGGGCGAGGCGCTGCCACGGCAGCACGAAATTTGCTCCGAGGGCCACGCGATCGAGGCGCGGCTCTATGCCGAAGACCCCTACGAGGGCTTCCTGCCGCGCAGCGGCACCGTCCTGGCGTGGCGGCCGGCAACGGCTGCGGGTGTGCGCGTCGATCACGGCCTGCGATCGGGCCAGGCAGTCAGCCCGTTCTACGATCCCCTGCTTGCCAAGGTGATCGGCTGGGGACGAACGCGCGAGGAAGCGCGCCGGCGGCTGGTCGCTGCGCTCGAGGACACGATCGTGCTCGGGATCGACAGCAATCGCATGTTTCTCGCGAGCGTGCTCGCACATCCGGCCTTCGTGGCCGGGGCGGCCGCGACCACTTTTATCGACGCGCATTTTCGCGCAGGACTTGCCGAGCGGCCGACGCCGGACGATTCCATGCTCGCGCTTGCCGCCGCGCTGCTGTTCGAGGCGAGCGCGACCCAACAGGACACGGCGCTCGCCAATTGGTCCTCGACCGGGGCTTTGGCTTGGCCGATGCGATTGAGCGCCGGCGGCGCGCAATTCGTCATCGAGGTGACGCCGGTGGGTCGCGGCCGTTTCTCGATCGCGCGGGGCCAGCGGCGGATTGCGATCGACATCGTCGATCGCGGCGCGGGCGAGCTGCGGTTTGCGGCGGACGGTCTGCAGCGGCGCGCGCATTTCGCTTTCGCCGGCGACGTGCTGCACCTCGATGTCGCCGGAACCATCGCGGCGTTTCGGGAAAGCGCGCTGGAATCCGGCAGGACGCCCGACCGGCGCGCCGGATCGCAGCTTCTCGCGCCGATGAATGGCGCCGTGGTTGCGGTGCTGGCGAAGGCCGGCGACAATGTAAAAAAAGGCCAGCGCATCGTGATCGTCGAGGCCATGAAGATGCAGCATGAGATTGTCGCCGAGCGCGACGGGATCGTCGCGCGAATCCACGTCAAGGAAGGCGACCAGGTCACGACGCGCCAATTGCTCGGCGAGCTTCAGGACTTCGGAATCGCGAGCGAGGATCCGGACGCGAAGCGGTCCGCCATCCCGCCCGTCCGGCTCCCTAGTCCCGATCCATGAGAGAAAAGGCCGCCCCATGCCCGACAAAGCCATCATCACCTGCGCGCTGACCGGCGTGCTGACCGATCCCCGGCAGCACCCGGTACCGGTCACGCCCGAGGAGATGGCGCGCGAGGCCCGGCGGGCCTTCGATGCCGGCGCCTGCGTGATGCACGTGCATTTCCGCCGGCAGGGGCAGGGCCAAGGACATCTGCCGTCGTGGGAGCCGAAGGTCGCCGTTGCGATCATGCAGGCGATCCGCGACGCCTGCCCGGGCGTGGTTCTCAACCAATCGACCGGGACGCGGGGGCCGGACATCCAGGGACCGCTCGACTGCCTGCGCGCCGTCAAGCCGGAGCTCGCGGCCTGCAACGCCGGATCGCTCAATTATCTCAAAGTCCGGTCCGACGGCAGCTGGGCCTGGCCGCCGCGGCTGTTCGACAATCCGGTCGACAAGGTGAAGGCCTATCTCGAGGTGATGGCGCAGACCGGAACGCAGCCGGAGTTCGAGTGCTTCGACACCGGCATCGTGCGCTGCGTCGAGATGTACGCCCGGAACGGCATGTTCCGGGAACGGCGCAAGCTCGCGATCAAGGACGCGCGCTGGCAGGTCACCGCGATCGGGCGCGCTGAGATCTGGCGACTGCACCGGCGCGCCGCCGAGCTCGGCGGCGATCTGCGCACCGGACTTGAGGACACGTTCTATCTGCCGGACGGGTCGAAGGCCGCATCGAACGGTGCGCTGGTCGAGACGCTGGCGCGCTGCGCGCGCGAAGCCGGACGCCCGATCGCCAGCCCGGCCGAGGCTCGCGAGATGCTGGGGCTCCTCAAGCAGGCGGCATGAACCCTGGGCGCGAAGCTTTCCCGAGGATTTCGAAGCTTTCCCGAGGATTTCGGCCGCGCGAGCATCCGAGTGCCAGTGACGCCGTGGCCACGGAGCGGAATCGAAGAACCACGATGAACCACAAAATAGTCTCGCGAGCCGAGTGGCTCGAGGCGCGCACGCAGCTCCTGGCCAGGGAGATGGCCTGGGTGCGTCACCGCGACGAATACCGCACTTGATCGAGTTTTCGCCTGCTGCCGGGAATTTCGCTCGGCTATACTGGTCTAGGAGTTGTCATCCAGCCGAGACAGGACTCTCGACGACGTCATGACCACGGTTTCGAGAACTGCTGACGCCCCGCCACGGCTCGAAGGAGCGGCGCTGAGCGGCAGGCGCTGGAATGTGCGGGCGGTGCGGGCGAGGCTGCGTCTCGTCAGCGCGCTCATCATGCTCGCGTTCGTGGTCTGTCACCTCGTCAGCCACATCACCCTGCTCATCTCCTTCCCCGTCGCCAACCGCGTCCTGACGATCCTCATGGCGCCGTGGAACACCGCAATCGGCGGCGCGATCCTGCTGACGGCGGCGCTGGTGCACTACGTGAACGCGCTGTGGTCGATCTACGAGCGGCGCTATCTGCGCCTCTCCGCATGGGAATGGTGGCAACTCGGCCTCGGGCTGTGCATCCCGCCGCTGCTGATGGTCCACGTGCTGGCGACGCGGCTTGCCGGCGAACTGCTGGACGTGGAGAGCGATTACATCGAGATCCTGGTGCTGCAATGGGTGGTCTCGCCGAAATACGTGTTCATCCAGACCGCGGCCCTGCTGACGGTTTGGGTGCACGCCTCGATCGGGATCCATTTCTGGCTGCGCACCAAGCGCTGGTACCCGAGCGTGCGCGGCGCGCTCGCGGCGGCCGCGATCCTCATTCCGACCCTGGCGCTCGCCGGCTATGTGTCGGCCGGCAACCAGATCGTCCGCGAGGCCCAGGAGCCGGGCTACGTGGCCTCGGTCCTCAGCGAAGCCAACCTCACTCCCGCCGATAGCGGCATCATTTACCGCTGGGCCAACATCGGCTTCGTCAGCCATTTCGCCCTGGTGGGGCTGACGTTCGCGGCGGTGTGGGGGCGGCGCCTCGCCTACCGGCTGCGCCGCCCCCCGACGCTGGCCCATTCGGGCGGACGCACCATGCCGATCCTGCCCGGCGCGACCGTGCTCGAAACCTTGCGCGAGAACGGCATCCCGCATGCCTCGGTATGCGGGGGCAGGGCGCGCTGCACCACCTGCCGCGTCATGGTCACCCGCGGGCTCGCCGCGCTCGCGGCCCCGGCCCTCCTGGAATCCAAGGCGCTGGCGCGCATCGAGGCGCCGGCCGGATTGCGCCTCGCCTGTCAGATCCGGCCGACGGCGGATCTTGCCGTCATGCCGCTGCTGCCTTCCGACGCGACGGCGGCGCAATGCAGCGTGCGCGGCGGGCTCGAGGGCAGCGAGCGGCTGATCACGGTCGTGTTCGTCGATCTGCGCGGGTCCACCACGCTCGGCGAGGCCAAGCTCCCCTACGACGTGCTGTTCATCCTCAATCAATTCTTCACGGAAATGACCAAGGCGCTGGACGCCACCAACGGCCATTATTCGCAATTCACCGGCGACGGTCTGCTGGCGCTCTACGGGCTCCACGCCAAAGACCCGATGACGGGACCGGCGGAGGCCTTGAGCGGCGCGCGCGAGATGCTGGCGCGGCTCGATCAGCTCAATCGTCGCCTCACGGGCGAGCTCACGCAGCCGCTGCGGATCGGCATCGGCATCCATTTCGCCGAGGCGATCGTCGGCTCGATGGGACCGCCGCGCTCGCAGATCATCACCGCCATCGGCGATGCGGTGAACACCGCGGCGCGGCTCGAAGGGCTGACCAAGGAATATGATTGCGCGCTCGTGCTCTCGCGCCGCGCCGCGGAGGCGGCCGGGCTCGACCTCGCGGGCCAAGAGCTCCACGCGGTCGCCGTCAAGGGCAGGGTGCAAAAGGTCGAGTTCTACGCGCTCCAGACGGTGCCGGAGGCCTGACGGAATCAGGGCTCGCTCTCCCGCCCGCCAACGATCGGATTCATTGTGCATAGCAGCATTGCGCCCGTGGCAGGACGGAGCCAGCGCGGGGTTTGCCGTATAGCCATGATAAATCAGTAAGTTACCCAATAAGTTCCGGAAACCGGGGTCTTTCCATTGCATTGCAATATTCATGTTGCAGTGCACAATATTCCGGCCTATATTTCTGGTACCGAATGGCAGCAAAGGGCCTCCCGGCGCTGCCGACCCAGGAACACAGACCGTACCGGCGGCAGGTCCCAATTCCCCCAGCATGGCCGCCCCGAAAGGACGAGTGTCATGACCGAACTCAGCGCTGGTAAAACCAAGGCGACGAAAGCCGCGGCTCCCGTGGTTCCGCTGTTCGAATTCCCGCAGTTCGAGCTGCCCAAGTTCGAGCTGCCCAAGTTCGACTTGCCGGAGGCGCCTGCCGCGTTCCGCGAGGTCGCCGAGCAGGGCATCGCGCAGGCCAAGGCCGCTTACGAGAAAGCGAAAGCGGCCGCCGAGGAAGCCACCGGCGTCCTCGAGCGCTCCTATGCGGCCGCAGCCGAAGGTGCCGCCGAGTACAACCGGCAGGTCATCGATGCGGCTCGCGCCAACGTGAATGCCGGCTTCGATTACGCCATCGCGCTTCTGGCGGTGAAGTCCCCGACCGACGTGGTGGAAGTCTCGGCCGCGCATGTGCGCGAGCAGTTCCAGGCGATGACCGAGCAGGCCAAGCTGCTCGGAGAGCTCGCGCGGAAGCTGGCGGCGGAGGCCGCGGAGCCGATCCAGACCGGCGTCAACCGGGCGTTCCAGAACGCGGCCTGAGCGCCGTCAGATTCCGCCTAAACTAGTCCCGGAGAGCCCGTGCCGACGGCACGGGCTTTTCGCGTTTTCATGGTTGCGCGGCTCCCCTGCAGGACGACGCCGCGAAGTGCTAGGCTTCGATCGGCCGCATTTTCCCATTACGGCGCTGTCGTCTGAAGGAGGTCAGCGAACATGCTCGACGCAGGATGGCGTTTCCGGTTCGGCTGGTGCGGACTCGCGTTTGCGATCGGCCTGAGCGCGCTCGGCGCCGTCGATGATGCGGGTGCGCAGCAGCGGGTGGCAGGCTCGCGCGTGGTCGTGACCGGGGAGGGCAGCATCAGCGTCGCGCCCGACGTCGTGCAGATTCGCAGCGGCGTCAGCACGCGCGGCAAGACCGTGCGCGAGGCGGCCGAGACGAACTCCAAGACCATGGCGGCCATTCTGACCGCGCTGACCGAATCCGGCATCCCGCAGAAGGATGTGCGGACCGCGCAATTGTCGATCCAGCCCGTGTATGCCGCCCAGGAACCCGGCAAGGAGCAGAAGCTCGTCGGCTATAGTGTCGCCAATCACGTCAGCGCCAAGATCAAGCACGTCGAGAAGCTCGGAGACGTGCTCGATCGCCTGATCGCCGCCGGCGCCACCGAGGTCTGGAACGTGGAATTCCTGGTATCCGATCCGGCCAAGGTCCTCGACCAGGCCCGCGAGGCAGCGATTGCCGACGCGCGGCGCAAGGCGGAGGTGTACGCCCGAGCCGCCGGCGTCCCGCTCGGTCGGGTGGTCTCGATCGAGGAGGAGTCCGGTGCATCACCGATGCCGATGCGCGCGCTGGCGCAGCCGGCGCCGGGCGCGCACGTCCCGATCGCGCCGGGCGAGAACACGCTGCGCGCGGTCGTTTCCGTGGCCTTCGAGATCGCCCGGTAAGGGAAACTGGCGCGATGGCGAATTACACGGCCGACGTTGCGGTGATCGGCGGTGGGATTGCCGGCATCGCGGCGGCGCTCGAGCTGCTCGACCATGGCCGCGACGTGCTCATCCTCGACCGCGACGAGGAAAGCGGTTTCGGCGGCCTTGCCAAGGAGAGCTTCGGCGGCGTGTTCTTCGTGAACAGCCGCGAGCAGCAGCGCAACGGCATCAAGGACAGTCCGGCGCTGGCCTTGCGCGACTGGCATTCGTTCGCGGAATTCGGGCCCGAGGACCGCTTCCCGAAGCTGTGGGCCGAAACCTATGTGGAGCGCTGCATTCCCGACGTCTACGAGTGGCTGCGCGCCGGCGGCATCCGCTTCCTGCCGCTGCCGGCCTGGGTCGAGCGCGGCGAGACGCGGCCCGGAAACTCGGTGCCGCGGTTTCACATCGTCTGGGGAACCGGGCGCGAGCTGGCCACGAAACTGATCGCGGCGCTCCGCTCGCACCCGAACCGCGGCCGGTTCGCGGTCAAGTTCGAGCACCGGGTCGAGACGCTGGTCACGCAGGGCGGGCGGATCGCCGGCTGCGCGGGCACGCACGAACGCGACGGCACGACGTTCGAGGTGCGCGCCGAGCACGTCATCGTCGCGAGCGGCGGCATCAACGGCGACATCGGGCGGGTCAAGGCGAACTGGCACCGCGATTGGGGCAAGCCGCCGGAAGTGATTCTCAACGGCTCGCACAAATATGCCGACGGCAAGCTGCACGACGCGGTCGCGACCGTCGGCGGCCGCCTCACGCACCTCGACAACATGTGGAATTACGCTTCGGGCGTGCATCACTACCGGCCGCGCAAGCCGCTGCACGGGCTCTCGCTGGTGCCGGCGAAATCCGCACTGTGGCTCAACTGGCGCGGCGAGCGCATCCTGCCGCCGCTCGTCAGCGGCTTCGACACCCGCGCGCTCGTCACCGCGATTTGTGCGCAGGAGCGCCAGTACAGCTGGCAACTGATGAACCGGAGAATCGCGCTGAAGGAGCTGGCGATATCCGGCGCCGAGTTCAACCCGTCGATTCGCGACAAAAGCTGGGTCCGGCTTGCGCGAGATATGATTCTGGGGAATCGCTGGCTGGTGGGCGAGATGACGGCGAACTGCCGCGACTTCGTCGTGGCGCGGTCGTTATCGGAACTCGCCGGTAAGATGAACGCGCTGCAGGGCGACCGCAGCGTCGATCCCGGCGCGCTGACCGCAGCGGTCACGCGCTACGACGCCGAGGTCGCGCGCGCATCGGATTCGCAGGACCCGCAGTTGCGGCGCATCGCCGAGCTGCGGCAGTATCGCGGCGACCGCATGCGCATCAGCAAGTCGCAAAAAATCCTCGACGAGCGCGCGATGCCGCTCATCGCCATTCGCGAGTTCATCGTGAGCCGCAAGAGCCTCGGCGGCATCGCCACGGATCTCGAGTGTCGCGTGCTTGGCGGCGCGGACGGGCCGGTTGCGGGCCTCTACGCGGTCGGCGAAGCGGCGGGCTTCGGCGGCGGCGGCATGCACGGTTTGCGCGGTCTCGAAGGCACCTTCCTGGGCGGCTCGATCCTGACCGGGCGCATGGCCGGACGCAGCATCGGACGCCCGTCGTGAGCGCGTCGCAGCCAGTCAACCGCGACGGCGCATTGGGCGCGCCATGAAACGCACCGGCGCCGCGCTTGCGATCCATGCGCTCGAGCAGATCGGGGTGCGATTCACCTTCGGCATTCCTGGAGTGCAGAACACCGAGCTCTACGACGAGCTCGACAGCTCGAACCGCATCACGCCGATCCTGGTGACCCACGAAGGCGGCGCCGCCTTCATGGCCGATGCGGTGAGCCGGCTTTCGCCCAACATCGGCACGCTCGTCATCGTCCCGGCTGCCGGCCTGACCCATGCGGCGAGCGGCATCGGCGAAGCGTTTCTCGACGGCATCCCGATGCTGATCCTCACCGGCGGCGTGCGCACCGACAGCGGGAGGCGCTATCAGGTCCATCAGATGGATCTGCATCAGTTCATGAAGGGGCTCACGAAAGCGACGTTTCACGTCACCCGGCACGAAGACATCGTGCCGACCATCTTTCGCGCCTACGACATCGCCACCGGCGGGGAGCCGGGACCGGTGTTCGTGGAGATCCCGCTCAACCTGCAGGCATTCCCGGGAGAGATTCCCGATCTGCCGACCTATTCGCCTCCGGCCGAAACCCGGCCGGACGATCCAACGGCGATGGCCGCGGCCGCGGCGCTGCTTACGGCGGCCGAGCACCCCGGGCTCTTCGTCGGCTGGGGTGCGCGCGACGCCTACCCGCAAGTCCGCGCGATCGCCGAGCGGCTGCAGGCGCCAGTCGCCACCACGCTGCAGGGCCTGAGCGTCTTCCCGGCCAATCATCCGCTGCACGCCGGCTTCGGGTTCGGACCGGCCGCGGTGCCGGCCGCGCAAGCCGCGTTCAAGCATTGCGATTGCCTGCTGGCGGTCGGAACCCGGTTTGCCGAGATCGCGACCGGCAGCTACGGCGCCAAGGTCCCCGACAACCTGATCCACATCGACATCAACCCGCAAGTCTTCAATGCCAATTATCCGGCCAAGGTCGCCATCGCGGGCGATGCGAAGCCGGCGCTCGAGGCGCTGCTCGCCGCACTGGTTGCCGCCGCGCCGCCCCGCGAGGCGAACCGGGATCTGATCGAGCTGATCCGGCGCGAGAAAGCGGCCTATCGGGAATCCTGGTACGCGCATCGCGCCGACGGCACGGTCAACCCGGCGCGGTTCTTCGACGAGCTGCGCAAGCAGACGCCGGACGCGGCCATCACCGTGCTCGACGACGGCAATCACACCTTCCTGGCCGCCGAGCTGTTTCCGGTCCACGGCATCAAAAGCGTGATCCTGCCGACCGATTTCAACTCGATGGGCTATGCGGTTCCGGCCGCGATCGGCGCCAAGCTCGCCAATCCGGACCTGCCGGTCAACGTCATCGTTGGCGACGGCGCGTTCGCGATGAGCTGCATGGAAATCCTCACCGCGGTGCGCAACGAGCTCGGCATCGTCTATTACGTGTTCCACGACGGCGAGCTCTCGCAGATCGCCCAGTTCCAGCAATTGCCGTACAATCGCAAGACCTGCACCGAGCTCGGCGAGTTCGATCTGGAGGGCGTGGCGGCCGCGACCGGTGCCGCCTTCGTCGATCTGCCCGAGGACACCGCGCTTGCCAGCGCGATCGGGCAGGCGAGCGCGCTCGCCGCCGGGCGCCGGCCGGTGATCGTCGACGTGCGCATCGATTATTCCAAGCCGACCGCGTTCACCGCGGGCGCGGGCAAGACCACGTTCCTGCGGTTGCCGCTCGCGCAGAAAGCGCGAATTCTCGGCCGCGCGGTGGGGCGGCGGATTTTCCGATAGATTTCCAATCGGCAAACGCGACCGAACGAGGAGCGAGAGCAATGAGCGTGGTCAGCATGGCGCAAGCTCGCCCGGCCGAAGGCTTCGAACCGATGCAAGATATCCTGACGCGACAGCGCGAGGCATTCCTGCAGGCAGGACCGCCGGCGCTCGAGGAGCGCCGCGCCGATCTGCGAAGACTGCGGCGCGCGATCAAAAAAAACGCCGAGCGGATCGCCTTGGAGATCTCCGCCGATTTCGGCAACCGCTCGCGCTACGAGACGCTGCTCGCCGATGTGTGGCCGACGCTCGCGGCGATCCGGCACGCGATCCGGCATCTGCCGGGCTGGATGGCGCCCAAGCGCGTCTCCGTGGGTCTCGAGTTCATGCCCGCGAGCGCCCGCATTCTCTACCAGCCGGTCGGAGTCGTGGGCATCATCAGCCCGTGGAACTATCCGTTCCAGCTGGCGATCATGCCGCTGATCGCGGCGCTCGCCGCCGGCAACCGCGTGATGCTGAAACCCTCCGAGCTCACGCCGCGTACCGCGCAATTTCTCGCCGAGTTTCTCGGCGGTCTGTTTCCCGCCGAGAAGGTCGCGACCATCCTCGGCGACCCGGATGCCGGCGCCGCGTTCGCCAAGCTGCCGTTCGATCATCTGTTCTATACCGGCTCGACCGCGGGCCGCGTTCGCCAAGCTGCCGTTCGATCATCTGTTCTATACCGGCTCGACCGCGGTCGGCCGGCAGGTGATGCGGGCGGCGGCCGAGAATCTCACGCCGGTGACGCTCGAGCTCGGCGGCAAGTCGCCGTGCATCCTCGCCGAGGACGCGGCGTTGCCGGCGGCGGTCGACAGCATCGTGTCCGGCAAGCTGTTGAACGCCGGGCAGACCTGCATCGCGCCCGACTACGTGCTCCTGCCGCGGGAACGGCGCGAGGACTTCATCAAGCTTTTCGGCGAGGCGGTGAGGAAATTCTATCCCGGGCTTGCGGCGAATCCCGACTACGCCTCGATCGTGAACGAGAGGCATTATCAGCGCGTCGTGCGCTACGTCGCCGAGGCGAAGCAGCAAGGCGCGCGCGTCGTCGAGTTCAATCCGGCGCAAGAGAGGCTGCCGCCGGACGCGCGCAAGCTGGCGCCCACGCTTGTCATCGAGCCCGGCGAGGAGCTCGGCGTCATGCGCGAGGAAATTTTCGGACCCGTGCTGCCGGTCCTGTCCTACGGCCGCATCGAGGAGGCGATCGAATACGTCAATCGTCGGCCGCGGCCGCTGGCGCTGTATTATTTCGGAGAGGACGAGAAGCAGCGCGACGAAGTTCTGAACAAGACCATCTCCGGGGGCGTCTCCGTCAACGACACGCTGCTCCACGTCCTGATCGAGGAGCTGCCGTTCGGCGGCATCGGCGCTTCGGGGATCGGCGCCTATCACGGCGAGATCGGATTCCAGACCTTCTCGCACCGCAAAGGCGTGTTCGTGCAGAGCCGGTTCAGCGGCGCGAAATTCCTGCGGCCGCCGTTCGGCCGCATCACCGCCCTGATGCTCAAATTGCTGATGAGCCGCTGATACCTCCCCGTCAGGGGAGGTATCCGCGCGAAGCGCGGCGGGTGGGGTTTCGATCTGAGTCACCCCACCCCGGCTCGACGCGGCCGCGTCTCGCCGACCGTCCCCTCCGGGGAGGGAGAACCGCGCAGAGGTCGCGCGCAGTTCGAGTGTCCTAGCCACGGAGCATCGCATGTTCGACTTGAGCGGGAAGGTCGCGGTCGTCACCGGCGGCAATGGCGGGATCGGCCTCGGCATGGCGCGCGGGCTCGCCGGCGCCGGCGCTGCCGTCGTCATCGCCGCGCGAAATGCGGAGAAATCCCGCGCGGCGGTGCGCGATCTAACGACGCGCGGCGCCTCCGCGTTAGCGATCGAGACCGACGTCACCGCGGAGAAATCGGTTGCCGCAATGGTCGCCGCGGTGCTCGAGCGCTGCGGTCGGCTCGACATCCTCGTCAACAATGCCGGCACCAACATTCGCCGCCCGGCACATGAGCTCAGCACCGCGGATTGGCACAAGGTGCTCGACACCAATCTCACCAGCGCATTCCTTTGCTCGAAATCCGCCTATCCGGCAATGAAGCGCAACGGCGCCGGCAAGATCATCAACATCGGGTCGATGATGTCGATCTTCGGCGCCTCGTTCGCGCCGGCGTACGCGGCGAGCAAGGCCGGCATCGTGCAATTCACCAAATCGATCGCCTGCGCGTGGGCGCGCGACAACATCCAGGCGAACGCGGTGCTGCCGGGCTGGATCGATACCGAGCTGACCCGCGGCGCGCGGGACGAGGTGCCCGGCCTCAACGAAAACGTGCTGCGGCGGACGCCCGCGGGCCGCTGGGGCGTGATCGACGATATGGCGGGCGTTGCCGTGTTCCTCGCGAGCCCGGCGTCCGACTTCATCACCGGCGCGGCAATCCCGGTCGACGGCGGCTATTCGGTGCAGGGGTGAGGCTTCATTCGGGGAAAACGCGCGTGGGGAGCGGTTAGCGCCGCGGCACGGTGAACGGATGCGTGCTCGACAGGCCGCCGTCGACCGGGATCGCCTGCCCGTTGACGTAGGAGGCCTCATCGCTCGCCAGAAACGCGGCCACCGCCGCGATCTCCTCGGAATTGCCGTAGCGCGTCAGCGGATTGAGCTGCCCGATCTTCTCGTGGGTGCCGCGCTCGCGGGCGCGCTCGAAGATCATCTGCGTCATGCCGGTCTCGATCAGGCCCGGGCAAATGGCGTTGACGCGCACGCCGGTGCCGTAGAGCGAATTGGCCGCGGTCTGCACCAGGCTGATCACGCCGGCCTTGCTGGCGCTGTAGGGATTGCCGCCGGCATTGGCGCGCAGGCCGGCGACCGAGGCGGTGCAGAGGATCGAGCCGGCGCGCTGCTTCACCATGAGCGGGGCCGCGTGCTTGATGGCCAAGAACGCGCCGATCAGGTTGACACGCAAAACCTCCTGCCACAGCTCGACCGTCTGCTCCGACAGCGGCACCAGCCCGCCGCTGATGCCCGCATTGGCATAGATCGCATCGAGCCCGCCGAACGCTTCGACCGCGCGGGAAATGAAGCCTTCGACTTCGGCTTCCGCGCCGACGTCGGCCGCGACCGCGATCGCCTTGCCGCCGGCGCTCGCGATTTCGCCCGCCGTCGCTTCGACCGCCGCCTTGCCGCGGTCGACGGCCAGCACCATGGCGCCTTCCGCCGCGAATTTCTTGGCGCTGGCCCGCCCGATGCCGCTGCCGGCGCCGGTCACGATCGTGCGCTTGCCGGCGAGCCGGCCGTGCGCCGCGCGCGAATCGTTCGATGCAAGCTTTGCCATCCTCCCCCACGCGTTCAGCCGAACCGATCCTCGACCGGCAGGACAGAACACGCATGCCGAAATTGATCAAGTCAAAGCATCAGGAGCCCGAGCCGTACCGCATGCGCGACCGCATCGGTGCGGCCGGTCGCATCGAGCTTCTCCAGGATCGAAGCCACGTGAAATTTCGCGGTGTGCACCGAAATGGCGAGCCTTCGCGCGATCTCCTTGTTCGAGGCGCCTTCGCTCAACAGCCCGAGAACCTCGAGCTCCCTCGACGTCAGGCCGATCGAGTCCGTCACCCCGGTCGCGTCGAATGGTGCGGCCGCATCGTGCCGGACGCTTTCGATCATCCGCAGCGGTGCAACGGCGAGTCCACGCGAAGCCGCCGCAAGCGCAATGCGCAAATCCGCCATTTCGGCCGACTTGGGCAGCACGCCGGCTACTCCGACGCGCAGCGCGGCGAGCGGGTCGACATCGTCCGCGAGCAGAATGACGGCCTGATCGGTTTCGGCGTGGGGGAGAACATCCGTGATCGCGATCGAAGCCGCATCGGAATCGGGCTCGATGAGCTCCACATCGAGATCCAGCAGCATGGCCTCGATGCGCTCCGCCAGCAGGCGATCCTCGATTGCGAGCTGGACGGAGAGGCCGTTCGCCATGATCAGGACATCGGCCGCTCGGATATCTCGATGCTCGCCGACGCGACTTGTCCGGCGCGAATGGTGGCGAGGTTTATTTGCCGGCCGACCGTTTCGGAGCTCAGCCGCTGGAACACGTCGCGCACGCTGCGCACGGGTTCGCCGTTCCAAGCGATAATGACGTCGCCGATCAGCATTCCCGCGCGCCGGCCCGGACCGTTCGGGTCGAGGCTGACGACCAGGAGCCCGCGGGAGCTGGAAAGCGAGCAAGATTTCACCAACGCGTCGTCGAGGCGCACCGGCTGCAGCCCGAGGCCGAGATAGCCGCGGGGGACGCGGCCGTGCGCCAAAAGCTGCTCGGCCACGCGCTCGATCGTAAGCAGCGGAATCGCAAGGCCGATCCGACGCGGACCGAGCACGATCATGCCGACCGAGCTGCCTTCCGCATTCACGAGCAAGCCGCCCTCCTGGCGCGCATCGATGGCGCGGTCAAGGCGGATCAATCGATCGATCCGTCCGCCGCGCAGACTCTGCCAGGGGCCGCCTGCGATCGCGACCATGCCGAGGCTTGCCATCGGTCCGTCCGGGTGACGGCCGATCGCGAGCGCCAACTCCCCGGTCGAGACGTCATCTTCGCGCGGCAAAGCCAATGGCCTCCCCGCGCCCGGCACTTTGACGACAGCAATATCGGTGCTTGCGTCGCAGCCCGCCAGAGTCCCGGCGACCTGCTCGCCCTCCGGCGTGAGCACGGAAATGTCTTCATCCCGCTCGAGCGCGTCGCTCGCGGTCACGACGATGCCGGACCGCCAAAAGAACCCGCTGGAGTTGGGCCGGCCGCGTCCGGAGACGGCGACCACGCTCTGCGCACATTGTGCAACGATTTCGCTCGAGCGGCGGGAGAGGGCGGCGAGCGGATCTTCGGTGGATTGCTTCGACATCGGGGCCTCCAGTCTGTCGGCCCCATTGTTCACCGGGCGGATGGCAATCCTACTGGCCGGATGGCCAGGTCAAAAAAAGCATCCCCGCCCGGCGATCCGGGCGGAGATGCGCGAGCGTCCATGACCTCACTCGTGGATGATCTCGACCACGCGGTGCGTGCTCGGATCCACCAGGACGACCTGGTTTTCGATCACGGTGTAGCGATAACGCCGGATCGCCGGCACCTCGATGGTCTCCGGAACCGGGAGCAGCTCGACGCTGGCGGGGACCTCGACCCCAACGCGCGCCCGGAAGTCCGCCGGAGGCGCGACCGCGATCCGCTCGCGTGTCATCGAGCGAAAGACGGTCGTGCGCTGGTCGGGCGTGAGGTCGATCACCGCGGCCGTCTGGGCGGCGGCGATTCCCGCCGTTCCCGCCAGGATGGCGGCGGCGAGCGCGCCCTTCACAAAGGATTTCATCAGCATCTCTCCTTTCGAGGCCCCGCGAGCCCCGGCGGCCAACGCCAGGCATTGCTGATTGTTCCTGCCCTGTGCGGCAAGCCGCCGCGGCCGCCGGTTACGCGTTATCTGCGTCAGTGGCGCATCGAGCGGTACCAGGAATCCACCTCGCGGCGGACCTGATCGGCGGTGTAATCGTAGCGGTCCTGGATCTTGCCTTCGAGCTGCTCGCGCCTACCTTCGATCGCGTCGAGATCCTCATCCGTGAGCTTGGCCCATTTTTCCTTGACCCTGCCTTTGAGCTGTTTCCAGTTCCCCTGGATGCGGTTCCAGTCGGCCGCCGATTGCATGCTGCCGACCGTGGTCTTCATGGCATCGGTCGCGGTCCTGGCCATGGTCTGCCCCAGTTCCCGGGTCTGGTCGGCCCAGGCGTGCATCTGCGCCTCGGCAAACTCGGCCTGCAGCTGAACGAGTTCTTCGGCGCTGTGCGCCCGCAGCAGTCGCTGCGTGTATTCGAACGAATTCGCGAGGGTTCTGGCCGCAAGCGACAGCGTCTTCTGGCGAATGTCGCATGCCTGCTGATCGAACGTCGCCATGCTCTTCTGGGTGGCGGAAAGGAACCCGTCAAAGGCCTGTCTCGCCTGCCCCACGCTGTGCTCGGCGAAATCGCGCATTCCGAACGCGCCGAAATCCGCCATCCGCCGCGCCTGTTCGGCGCCCTGCTCGGCAAAGTCGCGCATTCCTTCCGACAGGTTCGAAGTCCTGGCCATGAAAAACCTCCTCTCATTGGGTTGGTAGCATTGTGCTTCCGGATCGCGGGAATCCGCCAAATTCGCGAGTTGCCTGGAATGCCAAGGAAGGTCCGGTTAACTCCGGACATATTTTCCGAGTAATCGGAAGCCCCGCACATGAGTTCCGAAATATTCGTTCGTGACTCGATTTCTTTTTGGGCCTCGTCCAATCATCCCCGCCGACGCGTGCGTATTTATCGATCATCAGCAATGCTGTTACATATGTCCTCGGCACGCGTGTCCTCGGCACGCGGGCCGGAACTCGCGTGGATCCTCTTTCGGAATCCCCATGCCATATTCACGCCACGATTCGATCGATGTCGGCCTCCTGATCGAGGGTATCCAGCGCTGGGTCGAGATCGAAAGCCCGACCGGCGACGTCGCGGCAGTCAATCGCATGATCGATCGCGTCGCTCTCGATCTGCGCGGGGCGCCGGTTCGGATCGAGCGCGCGCCCGGTCGACCTGGATTCGGCGACACCCTTGCGGCGCGAACAGACGGCGAGGGCGCCGGCATTCTCATCCTTTCGCACATCGACACGGTGCATCCCGTCGGCACGCTTGAAACCTCGCCGTGCCGGCGCGAGGGCGATCGGCTCTATGGACCGGGCGTCTACGACATGAAGGGCGGCGCCTATCTGGCGCTCGACGCGTTCCGCAGGGTCGCGCGCGCAAAAACCGCGCGGCTGCCGATTACCTTCCTGTTCACGCCCGACGAGGAGGTCGGCAGTCCGTGCTCGCGCGAACGGATCGAGCGGGAGGCGCGGCGCGCGCGCTACGTGCTGGTGACCGAGCCGGCGCGCGACGGCGGCAAGGTGGTGACCTCGCGCAAGGGGGTCGGCCGCTTCGAAGCCGTCGCGACCGGAGTGCCTGCGCATTCCGGCAGCCGGCATCGCGACGGCCATAGCGCGATCGACGAGATGGCGCGGCAGATCTTGGCGATCGCGGCTATGACCGATTATGCGCGCGGCATCACCACCAATGTCGGAAAAATTTCCGGCGGCACCGCCGCGAACGTCGTTCCGGAGCGGTGCTGGATCAGCGTCGATCTGCGCGTTCCGGACGAACGCGCGGGCGAGGAAATGCAAGCCAAAATCCTCGGCCTGGCGCCGGTCGATTCCGAGGTGAAGCTCGTGGTCACGGGCGGCATGAACCGGCCGCCGTTCAAGAAGACGTCCGAGGGTGCGGCGCTGTTTCATCATGCCCAGAAGCTCGCGCGCGAGGGCGGCTTCGAGCTGGCCGAAGCCGCCACGACCGGCGGCGGCAGCGACGGCAATTTCACCGCCGCGCTCGGCGTGCCCACGCTCGATGGGCTCGGCATCGACGGGGACGGGGCGCATACCGGCTGGGAGCACGCGCTCATCTCCTCGATCGCGCCGCGCACGCTTCTCATGCAGCGGCTGCTGGAGACGCTGGAGTAACGGTCTCGTGTCCTGGATACGCGAGCGCAGCGAGTGAAGGTCCGAGACCCTCCGAACCCTCGTGTCCCGGACGAGTGAGCATAGCGAACGAAGATCCGGGACCCAGGAGTGAATTCGCGCAGTGGTCATACCGGAGGTTTGATATTGTCGCTTCGCGAAGTTAGTCCTGGGTCCCGGATCGTCACTCGTGCTTCGCGCTCGCTCGTCCGGGACACACCGGAGCAGGCAACATGACCATCGACGAATACGCCGCCTGGGCCGCAACGCTGGGCACGCAGCCGTTGAGCGCAAACAAGGAAATGTTGTCGTATCTCGGCCTCGGCCTCGCCGGAGAGGCCGGCGAGGTCGCGGACCGGCTCAAGAAATTCTTGCGGGACGGCGAATGGGATCCGGAGGGGCTTGCGGAGGAACTCGGCGACGTCATCTATTTTTGGGCGTGCCTGTGCCTCGTCGCGGGACGCAAACCCTCGCAAGTGCTCGAAGCCAGCCGGCGGAAGATCCTGTCCCGGACGAGTGAGCGAAGCAAACGAAGATCCGGGACCCAGGAGTGACTTCGCGAAGCGCCAATATGTCCCCTCCCGATCCGATCCCGCTCTTGTCCGGCACGCCGGTCGTTCCGGTACTCACCATCGAGCGGGCCGAGCATGCGGCGCCGCTCGCGCGGGCGCTCCTTGCCGGCGGCCTCCCTGTCATCGAAGTGACGCTGCGCACGCGCGCCGCGCTCGACGCCATCCGGGCGATTGCCGCGCAAGTGCCCGAATGCGTGGTCGGGGCCGGCACCGTGCTCGGCGAAGCAGATGTCGCCGCGGCGCTCGCGGTCGGCGCCAAATATCTCGTCAGCCCCGGCACCACGGCGGAGCTCGCCGCGGCGCTGGCGGCCGCGGCGGTGCCGGCGCTGCCGGGCTGCGCCAGCGTGTCGGAGGCGCTCGCGCTCTCGGCGCTCGGCTTTCGCGTGCTCAAATTTTTTCCCGCCGAGGCGTCGGGCGGCATCGCCTGGCTCAAATCGGTCGCGGCGCCCTGTCCGGAGCTCAAATTCTGCCCGACCGGCGGCATCGATCTGCGCAATGCCGCGGCCTACCTCGCGCTGCCGAACGTGGTCGCGGTCGGCGGCTCCTGGCCCGCCCCGCAGGACGCGATCGC